>Ga0307515_10001924_pt1 | contig 46071 bp, 53 predicted proteins | sample 17_EM_MG_FD_194513 | JGI IMG/M metagenome (GOLD analysis project Ga0307515, IMG submission 194513) | Populus trichocarpa ectomycorrhiza microbial communities from riparian zone in the Pacific Northwest, United States - 17_EM | ecosystem: Host-associated > Plants > Roots > Unclassified | place... | reverse complement strand
TGCTTATCGCCGCTCTCTGGGTACACTTATTGCCAATAGGCTTTTTGGCGGTAAGTGCATTTCGCCTTGGTTCCACTCAGCACTTCCGGTACGGTAATTGCCTGCGGTAGAGGTTGAGGTTGATTCCAGTACGGTCATCCCTCTCTTTTGAAGGTTGTTGCCCCGCTGACGACTAATCTCATCAAACGGCTTCATTCGGTGTCATATCGACTGGTATATCCTCCTTCCAGTGGTGATTGCCATCATACTTCTGTAGCTCAGTAACTTGGGATCTCCGAATCAAAGTCGGCATTGTATTTGACCTCGTGATTGGGTATCTGCAAATAGTGCTCGGGAGTGTACTCGGTGGAGTTATGCTGCCGGTAAATCGCGTATCTGTGTCTCTGAATGTGTTCTGCACTTGATTGCTAGTAATGTAACTTATCATCTAACGTGAGGGATCATAAGGGTAAAACTCCACATAACCTCGTGTATCGCCCTCAGGCAGTGGATCGTATTCCAAATTCCGTGGCCTCCGCCATAGCTCTTAGTAGCTCTATAAGGATCGCTTATTGCATGACCGATATCATTGGTGACATGCATGCATATGCGAAAGTCTCCGTGCTGCGGTGCCTCTGCAACGCCTCTGCAAGGTCTCAGGCCCGTCTCACTGCCAAGATTCTGTCTGCGGTATCTTCAGTTGTGTGTACTCCATTTTCACGGTATTCGGGAGACCTCTGATTGGTAAGGCCTCCGGTAGCACCATAGGTGCCATCGCAATTTCCAGCTCCATCTACTTGTGTTAGCTCAATTGGTAATACAAAAGAGGATGGGAGCGGTGAAGGGTAAATCCAGGAGGCCGGATCTGAACGGTTCGCCTCAATAGGGCCAAGCCCCGCCGTCCAAACACTCCCTTCGTGAATCGGCGAGCCAGTAGCAGTCATTCAAGCACCGTCAATGTGTAACTCTTCTGCCGCAACTACCGCCGCTGCTCCTGCTCGCTCGTCCAGCATACGAGGGTATTCCACTTGTGAGACCGCTCTCCCGTAGCTCTCAGCAACGCTAGTGCAAACTCCCAGTAAAAGGGCGAGTGCCATGACACCCAGCCTGCAGGATTGGTCGTCATATATGCGGTGCTCCCGGTATAGTACCTCGGAAACTCTTCAGTCCTCACCGCGTTATGCTCCAACTGCAGAGTACAAATGGGATCTGCCTTCAGAACTTTTGATAAAATGTAATTCCGACTGCAGAGTACTAATGAGATCTGCCTCCGGAGTTGCTCCATCCCCATCCCGAGTTCCTTAGAGCGTGTCGATGCCCACAACAGGACCGACAAGATAATCGTCCCTCTCCCGCGTAGGTTCATCCGGGCCATCGAGCCCCCTACTTGGGATCTCAGGACTGTCCATCCGCAACGGGATGTGACGAGTTCTAATAGTATATATATCAGGAACGCGTTGGCCAGACGGTCCTTGAGGCATAAAGCCATTGATCTCAGATGGTCGGCCGAGACAAGCTGGATCGATAAAAACTCCGGGTGCATAAGGCACAAACTGTGGAGGGTGGACTCTGGTCCGAGGATGGACTCTTGTCCGAGGTCGAATGAGATCATGCTCAGTTGCTGATCGCGTGATCGTCTGTCTGGATATATGAAATTCGCCGTTTTGGTATCTGCCGGTACAAAGCTCGATTGACTGTTGTACCGCGGAATAGAGGTATAACTTCGCCTCTGCCGATAGGGTATTTGGTGTCATCCGACTCGGTCATCCGAATAGGTCGGAATTCGTCATCGGAATTGACCATCTAATTCGTGTGCTTCTGTAGGCGGTATTCGTCGAAATGGTGACCCAATCTGATCGTTCATAATGGAGATGATCTTTGTAGTAGTCGTAATTGTAGTCGGTCTTCCGCATCGTGTATGCTTCCACCGTAGGTGCGCTTTAATCATGAAATGATTCTCTGCCGGAAATGAGCTTCGACCGTGGACTAACTCTTCCCTTTCTTGGTCTTCTTCATCCTCTTTTTCTCTGCCGGAAGTGAGCTTCGACTGGGCTGGCTCTCCACCGTAAGTGCGCTCTCGTCTCTGCAGTTGGCGTGAGGAATGCAATCGTAAGTGAACTTGGTCGTAGAATATGTAACAAAGTTGACTCGTATATTGTCGCTTGATTTCATTTGACTTCCACCGTGAATGGACGCGTTAAGGGGTAACATGATCTTGTAGTTGCAGAGTCTCCGCAGTCGGTGCTCATTTTGCAGTCACCGGTCAAGGTATCTTGTTCGATTGTATACGATATCTCTCGTTCGATGGGTTTAGACTCTTGGTGAGTGGGAAATGGTCAACTTGACCACTGACGCGTGTCACTGGCGATGCGGCTTCCGAAGTCATCTCTGCTTTCGTCAATTGACTCAATTTGGGGTAGACTCGTGCATATGATCATCGGTATGATTGATAGATCTCTAAACGTATGTGTAGTTGACTCTCATCATCCGATTGTCGAGTTGTAGCGACGCGTTGGAAAACGAGTAAAAGTGTCATCAGCGAATCCCGTGAGCGAAACGCATCCGTTTACTGAAAAAGCGATGATGGTGTAAGGGCGCGTACGCCAGCTTGCGGCTGCGTACCGATATAGACGGTAATTAGGTGTATACGGTTGCAAACGTCGACTCGAGTGATAGTATATGTATAAGTGTAAGGTAAGATTATCGCTAGAGATGTAGAACTGGTGGTGGGCCGACTATATAGAATAGCCGTTACCCCGCCCTGGACACGTCACGTGCCACTTGCGGCAACCCTAACCGCCCGCCGTTACAAAGTGGTAGGAATCCACATAACCTTTATATAACCATATGGAACTCTTACGGCTCCCATTCGGTTGCTTTCATTGTCGATCTTCGTAGCTTGGTTGTTTGAGGCCGGCTTCCGCTCAACCTCAGTGATATATCGTTGAATGACAATACTCGCTTCCGGGCCAATAACCGTTGATTATTGTGCCATTCGATCACTCAGGTAGTATCTCAGGCCCGTCTGTAAGTTGTGATATCTCAAATACAGATGGCACAAATTCGTACGACTGCTTCTGCTCTATCATCCGCATTCGCTAAAGAATTAATGGAGGATGGAGGTGATGAACGGTAAAATCCAGGAGGCCTGGTCATTAGTGGTTCACCCACGAATGGACCAAGCCCCGCCGTCCAGTCACTCCCTTCGTGCCTTGGTGAGCCAGTAGCAGTCATTCAAGGATCCCATGTGGACGCTCTTCTGCCGCAACTACTGCCGCTGCTCTTTGCTCGCTCATCCAGCCTACGAGGGTTACTACATCTGAGGTATCGCCTCCGTGGTTCCACTCTACCGCAGCTCTACCAATCCTAATCTCAGTTGGCTACAGAAACGAAGGCCATCGCAAGCTCCACACATTGTGGCTAATGCCCGCTCCAGTACGATGCCAGTCGGTTGACGACCAGACAATCGTGAGTTCACTCCTCGCAGGGTCTAGAGAATCAGCAGTCAATTGCTGTCCAACCGCCGCAGATTATTATCAACAACTAGTTCCAAGCTGGAACCATAAGAGCTCAAAGTTTAGATTGCTTACATCTTCCTCACCCGTGCACAGGTGGTCTATGAAGTATACACAGCCTCGAGATCAAGAAGTCACGGTATTTGTGGGTCCCCAGTGGTAGTCATTGGGACACCCGATTGCTATCTCGATACAGAGAAAGGCTGGCGGTCAACGCTGTACCGCAGGATCAAGTGGGAATTCGCTCGTTTCCTCGTCGCTTGATAGTTGGTCGCAACTGATAGTAGTTCAGAATTGCTACTATCTGTCGGGTGCAGCATCCGCAGTGCTTCCGACAGTTATCGAGCTCAGCATAGTTGAATCCTTTGCAGCGACCATCAGCGTTCGTAGCATCGTAGTTATTCGTGATTGAATTGAATCTCGCAGGAATAGTATTCGCTCGACCAGAATCTACTTCCGTGGTCTCAAGTGATGGCAAGAATCTTCCTCCTTGTAGCATACGCGGTCATTGCGGTGGGTATTCGTCGAAATGGTACGCCGAATTCGTTTGCAGAAAGTTTCTGTAGGCGGATTTCATTCGCAAAAAGTGTCTTCTCCGTAGGCGCAATGATCGTGGACTCTAACCGTGTTGACTCGAATATCGTCGTCTGGTGACTTCTTGCTGGGTTCTCGTCAGTCGTACGCGTGCAGGGGTAATATAGTCATTCTTGTCGATCGCGATCTCTGCAACCCTTGGTGCTACTCAATTGAATGCAGTCGAATGTAATTGTGCTCGTAGCAATAGATCGTATGTGATTTCCTCTTGTTGGTTGTCTGTAGGGGTTGTCTTTCGAATTGTAGCAATTGTCGACATTATAGGCCTCTAACGCATCTCACTGCCGAGTGCATCTCCGAAATTGTGTCTCCTCTTGACAATTCACCTGATCAAGGATAAATGTCTCAAGACTCAGTGCTCGTGTAATCGGTAGGTCTCCGAGTTGTCGCATTCAGGTTTAGCCGATTGTTGACTTGTAGTTGACGCGTCGGAATAGATATAAAGTCGCAAATCCCGTGAGCGAAAAATATCCGTTTACTGAAAAAGCGATAATAGTGTAACGACGCATACGCCAGCGTCCGGCGGTATATGGATATGGTTGCAAAAGTGGACTCAAGTGACTATATATTTAGACGTGTTGATGTCAAGGTAAGATTATCGCTAGGGATCTAAGGCTCGTGGCGAGCCGACTATATAGAATGGCCATTACCCGGCCCTGGACACGTCACGTGCAGACGTGCCGTTACACATGGACTTTGTTTGAAGTTTTTTTATATAGACTCACGGAGATATGGACTTGCTACGGAAGGCAGGAAGCGGGGAAATTGTTGCATGTGTACTTGGATCATGAGTCTCAGCACCGTCTGACGTCTTGTGTGAGAATGAAGACTTGTATGAAGATGGTAGCTATATTAAGATATGCATCAGGACCATAGTGATGCATCTCATGCTTGATAGAGCATACGCGTACGCATATGAGAGATTATACATATACGGGCCTTAGGCCCTCGAGATAGACAAGAAAATCAAGAAGTCAAAAAAGCATCCAAAGTAATACCTAGTTTGCTTACAGTGAGTGGTAGACAATCCGCGTGTAAGGGATATAAAAGTTAAGTCTGTTTCAATTGTACAATAGGCCTGATCGGAGTGAGAAAGATTTTTTTCACCACGATGCTTTAGAGCATGTTATCTTGTGTCTGGTCTATTTATGCAATCGGAGGGGTAAATATAGAGTGATAGTTGGTGCGCAAGTATTAAATCAGTGCCACAATAGCCGACGGTTGCGCCTGATCACGCTAACACAAGGACTGCAATGAACGAGCAAATTTTCGACCTGGGAAGGTTCTATAGTCGTCAAGAGAAAGGATAAGCAGATTTGGCTTTCTCATTGGTCCGTGGTTCTTCCGTTCCCAGTTTGTCTAGCCACGTGCTCGCAAGCGTGTAGTCTGCTGAATTTATTCCGCCACCACACTGAGCACGAGGGAAGGTTCGTGGCTTGATCCACCACTCTCATTTGTCGGTGCGTGTCGACATCGGACTACTCTGGGATAAGTATAAGAGCTTCCCATTCCTCACAATACTATTAACACATAATCACCACACCATGCTCGTCCACTTAGCAGCACTCACCACCCTCCTCACCTCTGCCGTAGCGCTTGCAATCCCGGCTCCAGATGCTGCCACTGTAGCTGACTGCGCGCAAACCTCCCTAAATTACCTATCTTCCGTATGTTTCCTTGGCACAATCTATTCCACTTATTGCACTGAGCCCCAACTGCTGGGATCTGACCAAAATGGTGTCATACATACATGACTGGTGTGGTTAGAACCTGGGTAATTGCGGCGGCAATGGGTTTGGGCAGTGTTTCCTCCGCTTCAACGTACGTCCCCCCGTCGTATCATTCGATTATCAAGCATGGGGTTAACAATAGTAGGGCTTCGTAACCGCCACCTGTAATAGTATAACAAAAGAAACCTGCGGCGAGCCAGATGCGGGGCGTCACTACGATTCCGTCCAGCAATTCTACATAGTTTGGAATATCTACTCCATCCACCAGCCATTTTCGCAGTACTACTGGGTTTTGGGTTACGCTCAGGTGCTAGCCGTGTATCTCCCCTCCTTCCCCCTCCCCTCCTCTCACAATGACTGACCTAGCTAGTTCGCCAAAGATCTGAGAGGCTGCCGAATTCAAAGCCGTATTCACAGGCACGATGGCATTGGCAGGCGGGGAAGCACAGCTGGGTAATTGAATGACCACCCACGACGATAACAATTACAACCAGGAGACAATGCAGATCGTGCAATTACAGGGTGCTACCGGATATTATTTCGAGTTTTCAACGGAGTGTAAGGAATATGGTAAAGAGTGTGCAGGATGATATGAACCTGTGGTTGAAACTTGTTAACCCTGGGAGAAGATGGTACAGGGGTTGTAGCCAGCAGATTTATCAGGAGTTGATATTGTACATCCTGAAGAAGGCAACGGATCCGAACAACATCTTGATCGTCATGAAGTGAGTTGTTCCGAAGGAGCCTGAGCGATGGAGATGCTATAGATCACAGTCCCAACACAGATTTCCGCAATCTCCAACAGTTCGCTGACGTGTACTACTGCAGACGCGCAGGGGACTTGTAATTGGTTCTGGTCCGACGGAAGCGCGACATGGACGGTTACCAGCATGGGAGATAATTCATCCCCCTCACTTGTGTACCTATCAGCTCACCACCCCTAAGCACCAACAGAGGTCGGGAATGCATACAATACACTGATGCAAGAGGTGTGGTCCAAGAAGTGGGCGACATCAGAGAGACCGTTCCTTGGCGCGCAAGGGTGTGCAGGAAGCATACTGTCATGGATGATTCACTTGCGGTCAACTGTGCGGTGTGTCCCTTCCCCACCCCAATATCATCCTCGACACTGACTACTGCAGTCCATCCTCAAAATCTGCACCGCTAACAATGTCTCATTCTCGCCGACTAAATTGCCGTTTCCGGAGGAGTTCACCCACTGTCTGAGTGTACTGTATTGTGTTTGGCTTGATCTGGTAGGGGTGGACGATAGTCAGCTTATGTGTTTGTCGTGGAACTACCTGGGGCCGATGATTTGAAATGAATACTTTGTAGTAGGCTGCGGTTGGGGGTGGGATGGGAAGGGGCCTTGTTAAGGGACATGGGGGAGCAGGAGGGCTTGTTAGCTTCCCGCGAGCGAGATCTATGGCAGCGAGCACTTGGTGTGTGGTTGGGGAAAAGAACACGAGTAGGCTCTTGGGTATCTGCATTCGGTCAGGCTAAATACCAATGCTGCTGTATTTCAAGAATCAACTTCGGCACATAACACTCCCAACACCCCGAATTACCAACTAGCCGAAATGAACATGCTCTATATCCCTCCTAACAAAGCCCAAATTATCCTCTCGTCCAGGGTCACAATCGTTAAATCCATCCGTCCGATTGTTCCAACCCACATCCACTCCTCTTCCCTCGAGGTATCTAATAAGACCTCCGAACTCTCCTCTTCCTCGGCAACGTATCCAACAATGCAACCCAAGTATCTTCTTCTCCCATATCCTCCTTTAGCATAATCTGCGGCTCCCAAGTCGCCTGGCTCCGCGGGTAGCCCTGCCATTCTACCAGATACTCCTCCTTGCCTTGCCGGGTACGTTTGCGGAGGAGGCGGGCGACTTGGTAGGATGGCTCTGAAACTGGAGCGCGAGGCGGAATTGCGAGCTGTGGGGGCGTCTGAGGAATGCCGAGGTTGGGCTCGGTGGTGGTGGGGTTAGGGATATCGGGAGTGGCGACTTCGCCGAGAGTAGGCTGCGCAGATTCGGCAACGGGAGTACCGGGGGCTTCGGATTTAACCGGCATGGGTTCGCTGGACGGAGGGATGGGGGTGCTGCCATTCGCAACAACGGATGGATCGCGGTCGGTCAATTCCGCTGGGGATTTAGGAGTTGCGTCGCCTGCGAAAGTTCGTTGATTATTCTCGACGAATCTGGTGATAATTGATGAAACGACGTATTCATTGGAGGTAGATTGTATCAGCTCCCTAAATCCAGCGACGGGGGAAGTACTTCTTGCGGTATGTTCGTTAACCCCCTCCGGTTTATGCACCGGAGAAGACAGAGTAGCAGCGACGTCCGAATTCACAACCGCCAGATTATTCGACAGTACCTCCGGTCCACTGGCGGGTTCTGCTCTCGATTGCTGGGATTCTCCCGGTAAAGAAGCACCACCATCTGCACTCTCAATACTACCTGGACCCAACAACTCCAAGCCAGCAGTAGCAATAGAAATGAGTAGTCCGGCATTATTGTCCGGCATATTAACATCCGCATTGACAATGGGCAACGTGTCTGGACGAAGCCCGTCCCACGAATGTGTGCGAAGGTTCGAATCTGCCGAACCGGAAGACAACGCACCCTCAGAGACTTCGGTTGTCACCGACGACTGTGAGTCACAATTGTAGATAGATGAGGATGGTGGGGGTGAAGAGACCATTTCGGTAGTATCGGTAGGTTCAGACGAAACCGAACACAGATCCCATGAGGATGAGCGACTACTGCCGGAGTGGGGAGACCTTGGAACAACCCGGGGACTGGTGTTTGATGGGTGGGTATCTTCCGGTTCTGGTGAGACCGAGCAACGATCCCATGAGAATGACCGGCGGCTGCTGGCGGGTGACCCAGGAATGGCGGCGTTGTCGTTCCTAGGCCGCGGGGTTCCAGGTAAATCCTTTCCAGGGCCGAAAGAGAGCGAATCCGAGTTGGTGACGTCATGAGGTGCACCTCCAACGGTGATGGTGGTCAACGGAGATCCTGAATGCATAGCGGTGTCGTTCCCGGGCAGTTTCGATCCGGGAAAATCTATTCCGACATCAATAGAAACCAATTTGGAGTAGGCAGACAGTGCCTGCTCAGGAGTGCCACCCTCGGGGATAGTGGTAGACCCAGAACTAGAACGGACAGTGGTCTCAGTTCCAGGGTAAATGTTTCCGACGTCATGAGAAAGAAACCCCGATTTGACTGATGCAGCGCGCTTAGAAGAAGTGAATTCGGCGGCGGTAGTAGATGCGGTAGCATCTCCGGAGGTTTCCAAGATTGCCGTTTTACTATCCTTGACAGCAGAGCCGATTAAGACTGGCGAAGCAACCTTGTACTTTCGACCTTGTGCAGGGGAGTGATCCGCACAGCCATTTTGAACAAGTTCGGTGTTGCGACCCGTGTTGATGTTGGACTGAGGAGAAGTCGGCAGCAGTGAGGTTGGCGGGACAGAGGTCGGTGGCAGAGAGATCGGTAGAGAGGTTAAGGGAGGAACGATCTCGTCATCAACGAGCTGCGTCATGACGAGAGTGCAAGGACGCTATAGTTGTTAGCCAGCTTCGAAACCACCCTCAGGGGTGAGCAACACACCGCTGCAACAACGGATTGCAACTCAAGAACGCTTTCGGGGTCCGGAATAGACTAGGAATCCAGTTAGGACATATCCATGCGCCTATAGAGACGTAGCGTCGAATACCTTCAAGCCCGGTGAAATCTGCAGCTCGGGAGAGTGCTTTTTGAGCCAAGGAGTAGTGAATTTCGGCATATCAAACGAGTAGTCGGCGGGAAAGAGCGAGGAATGAGCGGAAGCGTCAGTAGTGACGAATGCGATGAATTGGGAGTTGAGCGTCCGGTTGACGAGGTTGATGTAGCTGGAGAGGCTGATGTAGCTGGAGAGGTTGAAGTTCAAGTTTTACGCAATGACCGCACTCGTGTACTTACATCACATCTCACTCGCTGAAACTTTCACGGGACATAATGTAGATCTGCTTCGCACACCCCTGCCTAGCTCTACTTCATTTAAGTCGTTACAGCTTGCTGGTTGATAGGCGCCATGTGCAGGCGAAATAAGTGGATACGGCTGCTGATGATACCGCTGCCGCGACTTGTTGACCCCGGTGATGCCTCCCGAGGTCAAGTATTTGAAACTACTTAAGTAGCCAGCATAGACTCGTACATTTGCGCAAATCATTTTAACGATGTGTAATTTTGAAAGTTGCAGCTTCCGGGGATGCCGGAAGACCGTCCTATTTTCCGGGAAGAGCATCTATCATCGCGAACTATTATTTCGTTCGCCAAAGCATGTGCGCTTGCATGCTTACGCTCTCACTCACTTTCACACACAAACAAGCTAGTTGGAGAAAAATACAATAAAACGGCAGCAAAAACAAAAGAATGATAGCGAGTGTTTAACACTATGCACTTGTATGAACCACCAACGATATAAGTAGTCGGGCCCAAGCGAGCACTATTTGAATATTCAACGTATCGCAACTACGGACTGCACGAAACCGGATTTACCTCTTACAAGCCCCCTAGTCACATCAGCCATCTACACGGCAAGAGATATTCAGCCGAGTCGTGTTCGGCAGAACATCAGTCATAAAGCCACACATTATTCGTCACTTCTGCTCGTAGGAATATTACCTCCCGATAGTTTCCGCACCATCTCCATGTCTAGGCCGTTATTTCTTTCACTCCCTACCGAGCTCCATCATCGTATATTTTCCGACATTCCGCACGCATGTAGCCTGTATTGGCTCTCTCGCACTTGCAAATATTTCTCAATTCTAGCTGCTCCATTGCTCTGCCAGTTCGCGTTATATGATGAGAATGCATATGCACTCCATTGGGCGGGTTCGGTCAACAATACCGCCCTGCTGCAACGACTTATCGATGCCGGCGTTGAAGTCTTACAAGGTGGAGACTGTATTCAGCGCGAGAAATTCAGAGGCTACTCCTACACCAGCTACTCCGACATCAAATACACCGCGTTAGATTATGCAGTGATAGAAGGGAATCTTGAGGCGACAAAATTCTTTCTCAAACATGGTGCCTACGACTTAATTGCTTGGGGCACGTCTGACGCTTTCAGTCGCTTTCTACTCCATTTTCCGGCACGGAGGGGCGATATCCCACTACTTCAGCTTCTCCTCGATTACAACCGTTGGGGCACAAAGCCACCCAAATATCTGTCGGTTGATGACATAAACTTTCCGCAACACAACTGGAAATGCGCTGTCGTGGTCGCAATAAAGTGCAGTCAAGTTGAAACCGTAAACATATTTCTGGACCGCGGGATTGTGGAACTAGCAGTGGACTACCATCAACTACACTGCACCGCCGGGTCAGGACAGACCGAGGTTGGTAGGCTTCTACTCAAACGAGGTCTTGACCACCACACCGAAAAGCTTTATGGACGGGATCGCTGGCCGTGGCTGCAAACGTGGAGTGATACTGGCGATACTTAGCTGCATACACCGGCCATGTGCGGGAAGGCAGATTTTATCGAACTTCTGCTGGATCACGGTGCAAACGTCGATTCAAAATCTCTCACGGATGTAACACCGGTACACGTTGCGGCACAGTGTGGTCAGTGCGATGCTCTGGAAGTTTTGGTCCGAAGAGGTGCGGATGTGAATGCGGCAACAAATGACGGTGCTACTCCGTTGCATTTGGCTGCTAGGTTTAATCAGTATTATGCAGTGGGGTGGCGATTCGGATGGGGCCGGATGTCAATGCAGCGGACAGCGAGGGTGATACTGCCTTGTATCACGCCGCGAATTCAATTGCTTATTACGAACGATATCCAGACCAGAATTACGAACAGATTGCGCGGGGGCAGGGGGTTGATTTGGCATGGGTGTTTGTGCGGAATGGGGCAGATATCAAGCGATAGAATAAGCGTGGTTGGACCACGATAGACATGGCAAGAAATAGAGGCAGGGTTCAAATGGGTAGAGCTTTGCCCGTGGTGGCGTTATTGTTGGATGCAAACCATGCGAGTAGTTGGATGGAGTTCTCTCGGAGTCTGGAAAGGTATTATGATGCCGGGGAATAGAGGTTCATCGGGGTCAACTGGGATGTTGCTATCCTCGAAATTGGGGGGATGAACTGCGAGAAGGGTAGGTGGGTATTCTGCGCGGATGAAGAATTAATATAGTGTTGGGGATGAATAGGAAAAACTGGAATGATTGGAAAAACTAAGAGTCCGATAGTGTGAAAGATTTATGGATGAATACTGTCGACTAAAGAAAGTGAAAGGGTGTATTTTCTAGAATTTTGATACGATATACTAAGGCACTGCAAGGCTAAGTTTGAGGTGGCAGCTCCCTTTGTGTAAATTCTATAGCATTGCATGAAACTATAATCATTCCTGCAGGCCATGAAGCTTTATTGTTGTTGCTTCACCATGTTACTATTATTATACATATACTAGTGCTGGAGATGGCTTTGCCGCCATTGTGGAGATTAAGGTATTTGAAATACATTGTCTTAAGCCAGCTCCCAATCAGAGTGTGAGTTAGGCTTGAAAGGAAGCAGAAAAAATAAGGAGCAGGAAAGAGAATATATAAAAGGTGAATAGCAGTAGGAGTCAGCAAGCAGCAGCTTTAGTATCTGTCCACCAATCCCCACATTGCTGCATGAGATGTTTTTGGTTTGTATATCACTAACTTGTGATCAAGTACATAAATTCTAAATATCTGGAGAGGAGTTTTGTTGGAGCTGGGACTGAAATAGTGGCAAACACTAACTGAAGGCACCAATATTGATTATTGTTAGGTTAAACAACTATTAGTACTTTCTATTAAATGTTGCCTTTAGCTATTTCTTGTACTACAAAAGGTTAAATATAGTGATAAAAGATTACATACTGGAGAATAAGTGAAATATTACTGGATAACTTCTTGTCTATGATCTTATATATTGTACACTGTTATTTTCACAATATTATTAAAGATAGCAAATATCAATATACCAAGTGAGTGTATTCAGAAAACACATATAAAGTTAGGCCAAGTATGATGTACCAAGTATGCAAAGTCAAGTTTCGAATAGATAGCGAATAGATAGATAAATCAATATTACTGTACCACAATATCCCAATTATACCACTTCAATTAGCTATGAAAGGAAATAATCTTTCTGATACACGAATACTCTCAGATGTTATTTGAAGGTTTTCTAATATCCAAGATTTATGCAATCTTAATATTTATCCCACTCAGAAACTCAATCTGAGTCAATGACACAATAGTCAGCTGCATTTCAGGATGAATCATTATGGTATAACTTAGCTCTGTTATATAAGTCAGACTCTGTTCTGCCCAAATATCATCACATAAAGCAGTCAGTACCATGTCAATTAGTTAGTATTTTGATAATCAGTTACTGTTATATAATTAGTTAGTGATGGATTTTCTGCTTGGTATGCGCTGAATATATACTCTTCATTATCAAAATCGATGTTGAATTATGTATTCTATTGTGTAACTCAATGACTATCTTTCTCTGTTTATACAATATTTGGCTATTACATTCTTGTATCTTTATTGATTTTGTATATTAACTAAATATAAATACAAGTGAATTAACTAAAAGAAAATACATCCATATTAATCAACCCAATTACAGAATGTTAGTAAGATGGAGTGACAAAATGTTATGATTTGTAAATAGAGGTATACTCATATATATATACTAGCACCGGTGGCGGCTTTGCCGCCCCCAGGATTCGAAACATTGAGCATGGTGGACTTGTTACGATATCAGGCAGATCACCTTGACTTCTGCTGTGTATCAACCACTGTGTATCTTGATTTGGTGCTGCTGTGTATCTGCCGCTGTGTATCCGCCGTTGTGTATCCGCCACTGTGTATCCGCCACTGTGTATCCGCCACTGTGTCTACTGTGTTGTATATCCACTACTGTATCTGCTGCTGTTCGTCTACCACTGTGTATGCGCTGCTGTGTATCTGCCGCCATGTATCCGTCGCTGTGTATATCGTGCTGTGTATCTTGAACTACTTCAGTATATCCACCGCTGTGAATATGTATCCTGACCTGGTACTGTATATCTGGCTGTATATCTGTCACTGTATATATATCTGCCACTGTGTCTGCTGTGTTGTATATTAGCTGCTGTATCTGCCGCTGTGTATCTGCTGCTGTTTATCCGACGCTGCTATCCGCTGCAGTTTATCTGCCGCTGTGTATCTGCCGCTGTGTATCTGCCGCTGTGTATCTGCCGCTGTGTATCTGCCGCTGTGTATCTGCCGCTGTGTATCTGCCACTGTGTCTGCTGCGTTGTATATCTACTGCTGTATCTGCCACTGTATATCCACCGCTGTATATTTACCTCTGTATATCCACCATTTTGTATCTGCCACAGTGTATCTGCTGCCGTGTATCTGCCACTGTGTTTGCTGTGTTGTATATCTGCCATCGTTTTTACCATTTTATATCTACCGCCGTGTATACGCACCTGTGTATGTGCCCCTGTCAATGTGTATCTTGATCCGGTACTGTATATCTGGCACTGTATCCACCGCTGTGTATCTGCCACTGTATATCTGCCACTGTATATCTGCCACTGTGTCTGCTGTATTGTTGAGAGTGATTGAGTACAAAGAGAGATTAAATTATCTATCGTACAAAAGTGATTGTCTACCGAACTATCTAATGGCAGAATCCATGCCTTTATATGCCTAAGAAATTTGAAGTTCGCTGGAGATGGTAGAGTGGTGCCGGCAGTGGCAAATGGTGGGTGGCAAGTGAAAATTTGTGAATGAGTCTACACAAATTTGAAATGACTCAGTGCATTAGCAAAGCACTCCCCAATCCTTTCTAGCAGCTTCGATGCCGTTCTAAAAACTTGTAGGTCTTCGGAATAAATCCTGAGTCAACATGTGGATATCCGCCACTGTACCCGCCACTGTACCCGCCACTGTACCTGCCACTGTATCTGCCACTGCCACACGCGCCACGTGGCAAGTTCACCCGACCAATGAGAATGCTTCGAGCCGACAAAGCATGTGTATATATATTAGATTTAATATTTGCTTAGGAGATGATTGTAATCATATACTTCTGTACTTCTAATGCTCCATTACATGGTAAATTTTGTTGAATGAATTTAATTGTCATAGGGGTATTGAACATATATTGACATTGACAGAAACTTGAGTGTGGCTTTCCTCAGTAAGAGCATGTACACAGGTGTTCGGCCTCCCAGCCATATTCATACAAATTACACGTTAGGTTGACGGCTTCGCCACCTTCATGACCCGAACTGGTGACGCTCTGGTCATGGCTCATTCGCAAACTCGGTTAATTTGTTATGTTTTTGTCACTACATGCAGTCGGTTTCCCCATATTACTGACAGCACAAAACGGTAGCCGATCATGTGAGGGGTAAGTTACTATCATACAGCTCAGGTAATCATCATTGTCATTTATGGATCTACGAAATTGACTCTGAGGTAGTATAAGTATAAAAGTTGTGATCAGAGCGCAAGCTGCTACACCATCTTGACCGGTGAAAGTAACAGCAAAATTTGCGATGATGTACTTACTTCGGAGCAAGTTGACAAATTGCATAACAAACTATTACATCTCATGTAGGCGGTGAAAGCTCTTGATAGACTCCATTTCCAGCCGCTCGAGTCTCATTGTCCTGCCCCATCAGTTTCTCACGTGCATTTCTGCGTCTGACGTGTGATAAGCTGCAATATCGCTGATCATTTGAAAACACGTTAGTTCAGAGGTCAAGGTCAACTTTTTACAATGTTATTCCTTGGCAGCTATTAAGTGCAGTGGCATATGCTAGTCTCAAGAGAAATTGACAATGTTGAATTGTCCATGAGCAATGTCAAGGCTGGAATTTGAAAGATCGGCGAGAAAAGCAGAAACTTTGTCATGGCGAAGAGGTGTCAATCAGAAAAATTTCTATGACCCTTTCGTTCAATCGTTCAACTGACACTTGACGATTCTTGACCAGCGCATCGTTGATGTCAAGATTCCTCAGGATGGTGTTGATGCACCGCTCTTTCAGACACAACCTGTGGGCTAGTATACTGTTTTGTCGTTGTAGGGACAGGAAGTCCATAGTAGCAGCAGGATGGTCTGAAGGTACAGGAGTCTCATCTTCCTTGATGGTATCAAAACTATAGTATGTGAGGGTAGGTCTTAAATATGATAATGTAGAGATACGGGCATAATGTGTGCATTGTTCATTAGGCAAGCGCTCAAACATGGATTCGTTGGACATATCGACATAGAAGTTGAGGGGACTCAAGACAGAATTTTGTAGGCATTCCACTGGAGCAGCTAACGTTTCCGGTCAGTAGAGAAAATGAATGGCATCTTCTATATCGTTGACATCAGGTATCATATCAAAAGAAAGCTCAGTTTCATCTCAGCTCACAGATACTTGACCTATTTCATCAAACCATCGGGCGTATTCGGGGTCGCAGAGATCGCGTCTCGACTGGTACAGACAGAGCATAGAGATAGACGGCCGTAGAGGAGATGAAACAATTGAAGCTTCGATAATCTCAGTTTTGCTGGCAAAATGTACACTGGGAGCTGTTTGATGAAGATCACTGATCCCGAGAAATATCTTATCACCAAACGGTTCCTCTTTCCCAGCAATAGCCTGTAAAAGTTCATTCACACATTCCAAAGCAGATCTGTGAGCCATTGGCATTTCATCCCAGATGATAACAGCTGCGGTGGAGAGAAATAAAGCACATTGAGAAATGAGGTTGATGTGGGAGTGAAGGTCGAAGTTGAACTGTACATTGTATTAGAAAGAGATTAGGGATGCAAGTATGGACAGACCTCAGCGACAGGTATTCCGAATGCGGAGTGAGCTGTTCGTTCTCGGCCATAGATCGTGACGTGGAGTGCAGCTGTTCCCGTGATTATCAGTACACGGTTCTCAGCTTGCAGTCATGTGCAGAGCACAGAAACCACAAATGATTTCCCATGGGTGGCTTTGCCGTCGAAATAGAAAACACTCTGTGCCGGTGAAGCCGATGTTAGTGCAGTGCACAGAGCATCGAACAAAGCCATTTGGCGAGGATTCATCCTTGATATGATATCGAGTGCACTGTGCAATGAGATGTCAATTTTCGGATTGAAAGTTTCTCGTTCAATATCAAGCTCCTTGATCGTTGGTATGGGTTCCGGAAAGACGAAATAGGATAAATTTGAACCACGTGGGGTGAGCGTACATTTCATGTCTCTCAGCGCTTGCATGTATGCTTGGTCAGCTGTCGCAAATCATTCTGTATGGTCATCTGAAAGTTCATCGTTGTATTTTTACCACAATTCTAATGGTGGTGCTGGTATGTTGACTATTAGTTGCTGCATAATGAAAACGTAAATGGTAAGGGGCATAATAGAAAGTGATGGTCTCTTGAGACCTATTTTCTACTTCCTCAATGTTTGCGAATAAGACTGACTGTTTGGGAGGTTCCCGAAAAGTGTCATATGTGATATCGTTGACTGTGCATGGTTCTTCGTACATCAGCAACAAACCCAGTTTCCATCAGCAACGCCCAGGTGTTTCACATGGCGTTGGTGGCTCTGATGGAGCCTTGTACCCTCTGAGAGAGAATCCGAAGCGAGCCATCGCGCATGCGACGGGTCGGATTGCATTCCTCCCTCACTGCGGCAACTATACCATGCCTCTTATTCTCGCGAAGCGTGGTGTTGTACATTACGCTCGCCAGCCCGCCGTCAGGCTTCCTTTACTTTAACTCCGGAATGTGGCGAAGTATACCCACCATCTGAACAACATGTGTGTTATACTCTTTACAGGGCTCCACCTGCGTTGTAGCCATTCACCCCACGCCTAGCGCTATTGATGCCTTTAAGTGGCTGAGTGCCACATTTTACCTCTCCTCTATTGCCACCTATCTGATGCTGCAATCTGCCATATACGTTTAACTGTGCGATCTTGACACTTCTCACAATACAGTCATCGCTTTGCATTGATCGGTTGTCGTTACATTTGTTTTGTCATTATTGTATTTTACAGGTCTGATATATACTGTCCAATCTTCACACTCTCCGGTACTATACCCTCCATCCTCCAAAGTCTGCATTAATCCATCATCGGCTTGCGATGCAGCTTCCTCCTCAGCCGCATCCGCATCATCGCCATCGTTGCCCTCATACTGGTCCACATCACTGCTTTCCAAGTCAAACCTCGTGAGTTCAGTTGCGGCCCATCTTCGCCGGCTGGCGGTGGGGATTGTATAGCTATGGTCAATTTACTCACCTTCATCATCGTAATCCTCAAAGCCCCCTGGCGGGCTGAGACGCGGTTTGTGAACCATACACTTGTTGTCTATCGGGATGTTTGGGTAAGTGTGTCTCATCTGAGGTTCTTCAAGTCCCACCTCGGAGGTGAAATAGTCAAGACGAATAGCATTGTCAACACGCGCTGCTTCCGTGCTGATGACCTCGGCAAGAGTTGGGTTCTACGCCTGTTGGATCTGACACTTGACTGTCAGAGGAGTGTGTTTATAGACCCTCTGTTGGTACCTCTCCGGTAGTGTGTTCCAGGCATTCATCAAGAATGTTTATGTGTTTGAAATGCCAGGCGAGGTTAACAACTTGCGACCAGTTGCAGCGCAGCATGATGCGGTCTTGCAACAGTCATTGTTGAAGGTGAAGTAGTTCGTGTGATCAGGTCTGTCCGCTTTAAACTTTGACTTGGAAGCATCCGGATGGACACCTTTGTCCTTTTGCCACTCCAGCAGAGCATCGCGCAATGCAGTGTAGGTATCCATGATCAGTGGCGACGGTATATGACCGTCCTTGTCATGAATGGTGGAATGATGGAATCCATCAGCATTCCGTCCCCGGTTATTCGCCGGATGACAACATTTCATATAGATTTACCCGAGCATTGCTTCTGGCAGGAAGTTCAGTGCGCGCCGGCTATTTGTCAGCAGCTTTCGACACTCTCTGCGTTGGATTTGGACTGCGTACACCACCTTCCACACGCTCTGCCACAGCAAAAGGTACAAGTTGTCTGCCAGAAAGAAATCGATCAGTTTCAAACGCTCTGCGTCGGATTCAAAGCGGAGGAGATCATAAAGTTCTGCTATATTGTCCATTGCTGATTGAATCGAATGGGATTTGAGATTGTCGACTTGTGCTCGAACCTGGTACTGGATTGGGCTTGTATTATTCACTGTTGGCCAATGCTTCAGCCTACCTCTTTCATGATCTCCTTGGTGCATGCCTGAAATGCTATGGACGAAATGTTGTTTCGCTGCATAGCGCTGTTCCAGTACTTCTCTCTTATCTGCCAGTTTGGTGCTACAGATAATGCTTTCGCAGCGCGTCACATTGAATATCATACCATCTCCAAGTCTCTTGCACTCATAAACTGCCGTCTGTTCCACATATAGAGCTCCATGAGTGCGCTCTTTGCAAATACAAGACGCGTCAGGTCTGGGTGACCATATCGACTGATGCCTCATCTGCCGGTGACCACTGATTGAGGTGTAGACTCTGCCTGCAGTTGCAATTGCCACTGCCTCTGCCGCTGATTTCTTTCTGTAGCTCGCGTTCTCAGTGGATTTTTAATGGTCTCACGGGCTTCGGGAATAGGGATGCAAGTAGGCAGGTTTTCAAGACCGCAGAGAGGGGTGGGAGTGCTACCAATGCCGGTTGCGAGGTTGGATACAACGCCATGGGTTGAGTCTGTCTGTGAGGGTCCTCGGGGTGCTGCTGTGCTACCACTGCTTGTACCCGGCGTGGCGGTTGATGTAATCAGTAACCGTCGCTGTGCAGCGGACGGGGTGAAAGTCATGTGTTGAGTGATATCTGTCAAGCCAGAATTGTTCGGCGCAGATGAGGGGGTGGATATCCGATGAGTGATTGTAGAGGCTACGGAATTGGCTCTGTGAGAGGAATCCCTCTCGCCAGCTAGTGCGGACACCCGTCTATTAGCTGGGGGAAGCTGAGAATTTCCCAAAGGCCTATAGTTTTGTTGTGTCTGAACGATTTGTATGACCGGAGTCATGCCAGGGTGATGGCATTGGGAAGGCCTAGTCCGATATAGATGTTCGACGTTGAGAATGTAAGAATAATTTCCTCTTCATGCAAATGCAATCGCGAGTGAGCTAGACATTTATTTGTGCGACCAGGGAGAGATTCGAAAAGGAAGGGAGGCGCAGTGTATACCGCGCAAGTCTTTCAATCAGTAAAGGCTGTGATGATACTCGGCGACAAGGACCCTTGACAAACATTCAATTACTGGTTCAACTGCCATCAGATTATACCCAGATCGAACTCAGCATTGATATTCACTGTTACAGCAACATCTGAAGGTCTATTTGCACCGCATGAAGGGTATTTATGCCTTCTTCGTGCAATTCGCATAGTAATGCACATGGTCTTGGCACAATACTTCGAACCGTCGATCGTGTATAGGTTCAGCTTCACGATGGAAATACCCCTTTGGCAGAGCTAAAAACATCGCAAAGTGAACAACAACGTTTTCTGTATTCTATGACATCAGTTGCGTGTGCTTCTTCCACTGCTAGGCATCGGTAGCCGTGTTGGATGCTTCCACAGTTGGGACAACCTGGGACCTCTTTTATGATATAATCTTTCTTGATACAGTCACGACTCGCCACATTTCACAATTCCAGCTGATGCGGCCTCACCGCAAGAACAGGAGTTCACCTTTCCGGGAGTGGTGGGCAGCCTTCCGCTCATATATAGGCCAAATGTTTGACAAAACCTGTGGCCAAGTGAACTAGTGGAGGTGGGACAACCCCATTGGCTTCGGGGTTCAAGTCGATTGCTCCAATCAGCTGACAAACAGCTTGGGGAACATTGACCGCACTGCTCAGCGTGTCTCATGGTATGGCCGTGGTGATGCCAAGGTCAAGATTGACCCCCCAAGCTGCCAGCAGTACAAACCAGGCGCAGTCCTGGCTGCTAGGCCACAACATTGGGATGGGATAATCGACGAGGATGATGATGATGACAACTGTGGGGTTCCCACAGCGCCAAGCGGTGGAAGGAGGCGTCCTGGCAATGGCAATGACAATGGTGACGGCGAGGGTGAGGAGGACACGCAGGCCGGTGAGAAGGGGACCAGGACACGGAAGGGAACAAAGGATTGGAAGGGGCAAGGGAAGGCGACTGAGGACTGGAAGGGGAAAGGGAAGTGGAAGGGGAAGGAAAACGGTAAAGGGGAAGGTATTGTTGAACAAACCCCAGGGGGAGATGATATCTCTTGTGCAGGTGCTTTGTAGTTGCAGAGGGAATTGTCAGAGGCACACTTGGACCCAGAGGGCTAACTAGACCGGGTATATTGAGAGCCGGAAACATCGCCTGCCAAGTCAATTAACTCAGATGATGATACCGACTCTACCGATTCGGTCAGCAGATATGACTCAGAACGAGATTCCGATGTGGATATGCGCATCAAGGACCATGGGGATTCACCAGACGGCATTGATTTAGACGGCGATCTGGATATGGAACTGGATGGTGAAGATGAGGAAGATGAAGTGGAGGAAGTTATGAAGGAAGAGGAGGTGGCGGATGAGGATGAGGAGGAGGATGAGGATGAGGATGAGGCTAATGGCAAAGAATCTCGGACGATTGGCCAGGGAGAGATGGTGAATACATTGGCTGATGATGCTGTTACCTTGGTATATGATCAGCCAACCGTGCTACCTGAGCAAGGCCAGGAGATGGGCGAGCATACTTCACGGCTACAACCTCCGGCGCCTGCCCAACGGCCACCAACCACGGAGCCTTGCCCACAACCACGAACTCCAGAGACTCATACCCTCAGTGGGCTGAAGTTTTTGGGGCTTGTGTCGCCGCGAAGACCTCGCCGAGTGGCCCCAACTCTGCGAGAAGCCGCGGCAGCTGGAAACAGCTGGGATGTGGATATGGATCATCAGGGGCTGATTGAATCGGCCGGTGGCAACAGTCTCCCCGATAACCCTCTCCCCGGGAACCCTCTACCTGATATTCCTCTCGCTGAGGCGTGCCCAGATGGCTCGACAGGCGAGGAGTGGACCAGTCCTGGCATGCAGAGGAGGCGTGCGTTCGGGTTAGGGTCGGGTTCTTGTCTAGAGAGTTTCCTTTGTTGTAATCTATTCATCTCAGGCACCGATTAAGGCACACGTGGAGGTGGTTTGTTTTTTTCGGTTAGGGTTGTGGGCTTGATCATTGCCTGGATTCGTATCAATATATCTCAAGCATTGATTATTTCATGCATCGCGAGGTTTTTCGAGTGCTCAGGGTATATTTTTCATTGATTCACAGTATTTTGGCATGTGGCGCATGCAGTGTTTTTGCAACTCCTGTCGTGTAAGGAACCTGCTTGTGATGGTGTTGAGGCTCAACAACTCTCGCAAGTATCATGAGCTTACACCCACACCAGACTACTCAGGCCCAGCACCAACTTTTGTCCCTTTCTACAGTGAATACTCCACTCCCTGTGTGTCATCGACAATGCCAGAGAAGACCCCTTTCTGTTGCCCAGAATTTTCATGCTGAAAGAAGTTCACCTCTGACAGCTGGCGACTTAAACGTATCAAATTACACCATCCTGAACACCTTCAACTGGCATGCCAGGAGAATCTGAATGTGTGTGGCGCGCCCCGACTCGTTGAACCCGCTCAGCGTCGTGAATTCAGTGCTAACAAAGATTCAGTCGAACACTTGGATGTGTTTCCCTATCACGAACACCTTGATCACACCGCAGACTCCGGGTCTCAACCACCGCCACCTCTATGCCGCAGACGGAACCATACCCTGGCGCCGGTGCTGAGCTGTGCGATTACATTGCTGAGCCATGGGAACGCAAAGCTCAGGGTTTCCTTGGAACAAACCAACACATCCATCCCTACAATCCATTTGTGACGCATGAAGAGTACAACTATATCCAGTCTGGGATCAAGAACAAGGGCATGGAGACCTACTATGACAACGTGCTGAAGAAATGAAACACCGCTGAGCATTTCCCAACGTTCAAAAACGGGGATGGAGTCCGTAAGCTCGAGGCTAGCATGCCAGATGATCTGGCAATCAGGGAGTGGGAACTACTCACTCTCAAGGATATGAAATGGAATGAGAATCACTAACGCCCAATTAATTACTGGAGTCGAGACATCATCAACAGCATGAGATGGTCGATGCGGCAGCCTGCGTACACCGAGCATCGCATTTAGGCCACTCAGCATTGCTTTAACAACCATCCTCCGCCGAAACCCATCTATACTGACATGCACACTGCGGACTGGTGTTGGGAGACACAGGTGAAGAGAGATGCCGGAGCATGATGACGTGCTAACCGACGTTTAGTTAACACTCAGAGTCGGGGATACAGTGGTTCCCTTGATCTTCATGTCAAATGGAATGTATCTGCCAAATTTTGCTTGTGAGAAGAAAGAGTAGCCTGAATATATGACAATTGGCAATCTATCATCGAAGCTCCGCCAGATGCCCTCAACGCACAGCGTCATATTGGTCCATCTCCGGCCGATCCCGATCCAGAACCGCAATATTCTTCAGAAGTGGCTGGATGAGCAGCGGCATACAAACCGAGAGGTGCTGAATGAGGTACTCTGGCGCGTACTCCAGCATCTCACTGTGTTACAAAATCCCAGCACCATGAGGGGGTGTTACATCGTGTTCTGTGCAGATGGCAACTTGAGGCGTTACACACCAGTTCAAACAGCGTGCCTTGCAGATTGCCCTGAGTATAGCGACCTACATCATCTCGAGCAACACGTTTGTTTCTGATGCGAGTGCCCAAACCACATCCTTGGAGATTATGTCCTGCCTGACAAGCACTACCCCTGGCGGGATCACTATCTATATCGTACGCTCAGTGATGCCAACACCAAGGCAGGCAATGCCGAACTCTCATCGCACCATGTTCACCGAGGATTCAAAGTGTTTCGACGTATTCTCAGTATCGTAAGCAACCTCCTCAAGGGCATCCTCTTCCATACAGTGCAGATCGGCATGGTTGATCACCTCCAGCAGAGGATTTTCCACTTCATGAAGACGCACAAACCGCTCGACAAGTACAATGCAATATGGTCATCTGTGCCTGCTTTCCACGACCTCACATCAAAAGCTAAGTCATATGAGGAAGTTTCTCAATGGAATGGGAAGGAGATGAAGGAAATGAGCCAGTACCTGCTTGAAGTTGTAACCCAGTCTCAACCAGGAGGAAGCCCTGCTCAGCGTCCCATATTCAATCGCGCAATTGAGTGCACACGGGCATTGTTAGAATTCTATATGTATGCTTGATATAAATCTCACGATGATGCAACATTGAGCTACATGGAAGACGCATTGTGTGGTTTTCAAACCTTCAAAGATGTTTCTCTAATCAGGTGAGCCAGCAAAAAGGCGAAGGCCAAAGCTGATGCAATGTGAACGGAGCTCATGAAGAAACGAAAGGTAGAAGAGGAAACAAATGCTGAAACTGGGACGCCATCCAGGAAGCAGCATGGTATGAACAACTGACGGGATTATATCAGCCACGAGTGTGATGTTACCAAGGAGGTAGATGCCGACTTCAAGATTCGGAAGTTCCACCTGATGTCTCACTGGGTCGTACAGATTTGTTGATACGGAGGCTTGCAACGGTATTCTGCCGAGAGACATCAAAAAGCACATAAACCAAATCTCAAGGACAGTTGGAATGCCTCCAATCACAATCTCAACTACCTACCACAATGAATCATCTTTGAGTGTCGCATTCTCTGCTTCGAAATCATACAGCTCAATCTCCACGCCCTCGCTCAGTGTCGAGAGAACAGCGCTGTCACCTGCAAAGTCCTTCCTTCTGGCGCTGATCTGGCTACCGCCCTGTGCACCCAGTCATATGCGAAGCACGAATTCATGGGACCCCAAAACCACCATCATGGAAAGCCTCCTGATTCTATGATCAAAGCCTTCAGAGCATTACTCGACAATATGCATAACACAACGCACCGCGTGACATTATACAATGGCCGGCATTAGTTTCTCAGCAATAAGAGTGGTAACAAGTTGTATATATCGGATGAACAACCACACGCACTGGAGCTCCGGATTTACCACAGTATTAAAGTTCAAGTTTAAGCTTTACAGGGTGAATGCATATCTCAGATTGGTCGATGTTTAGGAAGCTAGAGCTGACACGGAGGGGACCGACGGATCGACCGGCTCTGCGTAAAGCAATGCACAGGGAGAAGTTATGGTGCGCTGAATGGTCGTCTGCCATGGCAACAGCAATGAGTATTCAAAATCAATCTCCCGCACAACGATGGAGCTTTCGTTCTGTACTGGTTTGCCCTGGTGCTCACCACAGTACCTGAAAACTCGGGTAACTTTGATCACATCTCGAAATGTGTTCAAGTGAGAAAAGCACCAGCGGCTGTTGCTTTGCAAGTTTTCAGCGTGTGAAACATCGTTGGCTGCAAGCATGTGATTTCTGAGATAGCTACTAGTAGTAAGACAGCAGATGGGTGGAAGGAGCGATGGATTGTCAATAGCCACATAGATCTGGCGACGTGGAATGAAGTGCATAATTGGTAGAGAAAGAATTGCATTTTGTACGCAGGTGGAAGGAACGCGAGGAGAGAGTTTCACAGCATAACCCCATTGCATTGCAATCCTGATGCAAGCGTGTGGCCAATGAACACATTCCGACGGATGGTCGCAGTTGGCCTTCAACCCCTGAGTGTTCGTTAAAAATAGGAGACCAACACAGCGAGAAGAAACAGTGAAACTGCGATGGGAGGCCGACATGGAACGCGACGAGTGGTAGTGACGCCGGGCGCAGAGTATGCCACCACCGGGATGTCCCTGACGGCTCTGACGGAGCGTGTCGTCTCTCACCCGGCCATTCCTCCCGGACGGAATGATTCTTCTGCTGATGCACTTGTTTGCTGCTGTATCTGACAGCAGTGCTTGGATGTAGAAAACCTCGCCTTTGTGTGGTCAAATGAAGGTAGGTCTGCTGACAATGTCTCAGCCCATTGGGGCAGAAATTATTTGAGGGATGTTGAAAGCAGGTGATGGTCATCCTAGCCATTGATTGAGATTGAAATTGGAGGTTTGAGCAAGGGGTTTGTGGATGTACTTTCTATAGATGTTGGTGAATTTGAGGAGGAGAAATTGCTTGGCTGTCGGATAGGTGAAATATCTCAGGAGTTTTGATGCCTTTGAAGCAGTGCGGTTCTTTCTCGGCATTTAATGAATGTTTTTTCCAGGTAAGTGAGATGTCAGGCACGCCACTGCTGCATGCTTCATTGAGATTTTGAAGACAAATATTTTCCAAGTGGCATCCGAAGCAGTAACATAGCTGACTTTGACAAACTCCTTCATTTCGCCGGTATGCTGCTAGTTATGCCTTGTGATCTTGTATCTGGCGTTGTCATGTTGTTGAAAGTGGCATTTGAATAACTCCATGAAGATGGTGACAGTAAACATCACATCAACATTCACATGGCACCCCATAAGCTTAGTCAGAAATGGCAGGTACGAAACTATCATCCTCTCTGCATCCTTGCATCTCTTGTAGATGACTCTTCCAGATTCATCTATTGTTGTAGTCTGTTGGTGAGGCTTAGGGAAACCATTCAGACACTTCCCATCTGTATAGAAGCAGTTGGTTCGGTATGCAAGGTGATCGCGACAGTGCATATAATAGTTCAAAACTTCCTCTTGCAAGACGGATTCTCTTTGGTGTTAGGCAATTCAGCTTTGATGACAGTGCCGATCATTCCAAGGGGTAACTCGGGCTATATCATTGTAGCTCATGATCAGTGAGACATATAACGTTACACAAAACTGTAAATTGGATGGCAACAACCGTGAAGACTATGTGGGTGTGGGGTCAGCCACACTGCCGAAATTTGATAACCTTTATTTTGTGAATAATCTAGTCGATATTGTTGCTGTAACAGCAGTTAATGGATGGAGCCCAGGGCAATGAGTGGTGCTGGCTCATGAGATTGCTGTCATCATCAATGAAAGGTGTCCTTCAAATGCCCGGACAACGACTCTGGGATGATCAGAAGTATTCTGCCTGTGGTATTGACACTCCTGTATTTCAGGCCAGTTCATGTTTGTTGTAATAGTAATGGAAAGCGATGGTCTTCCGTACTCATGACACATTGCAAATGAATCAGCAACCTGCTCTGAAGCCCACGCTTTTTAACCAATGCAATCAGGACCTGGATGGCAGTCTATGTCTTTATCACCCCCAGCCCAATGGATAAGATCTTGATGGCTGCACTGTAAACATTCATCCTCCATTCGGGAAAACATGTCGATAAAGTATTTATTGATTAGTCTTCCTAGAGAACCTACAATGTTGTCCTGTTGGAGCAAACGCATGCGGTAGAGTTCCATTTGGGTATGTTTGGGGAAGAACATATTGGATCATCCTGGAGAGGCGTAAAGAAAATGAAGCGGATACTGAAGAGGTTCATAGTGACTGGAAAGTCTGTCCACAAATTCTCCTTCATTCGCTGTGGAATGGTTCTGCCAAACATGCACGGGGCGAGGAGATGAGTTGACAACCGAATTGGTGCCATTTATACCCGCAGCAATTTTGGTTGAAGTTGAAGGGTGGTTCTGCAGCCCTAAGGCATAGGAACTGCAGGAGGTTGGTCACGGAACAGATGAAACATTTCCATATAAGCGTTCGAGTGGAGCATGGTCTGTTCAATCTGCTGCACAATCAAACAGCTCACCTCAATGTTGGCTGCCATGTGTTGTCTAACTGAAGAGGCTTAAATGACCCATCGCAGCGGGTGTTGTCCTTGTTCGATATGCAACATCCAATCAGAAGATCGGCTGAAGTGGATAACACTCGATGGCGAACGCAAGTTCTGCAAACAACCCTGAACACTTATTTTCGAGACAAAGAAATGGTTGTTCGGTTTTCTTGAGATGTCAGATGCACTCCCTTCGGATAGTGACGCATCTATATTCGGTGGATAGTCCCATAGTGCCAGTGGTGGATACTGGCCGTTGAAACAGCACCATGAAGGGTTTCATTCAGTGTTTAGCATGCTCGTTCCACATTTAGAGCAATGTTTGGTCATTGGCCAAGCCAAGGATAGGGAATTAGACCGCACACTACTTGAACAGTCCCACCAGTTGGGAGACTCAACATGTCGGGGATGGACGGGTGATGACACGTGGGATAGGTGCTGAAGCCGAAGACAGTTACGTTCACGGAATTGTGCATATGGAGGAAGACGCTGCGACATGTTGGCTGATTGAGATGAAATTACACCTTGCAAGTGTGAACGCATGATTGACATGATTGGAACTAATAGTAAACAACAAAGTAAGAAGTAGGTCCTAATATTGAATGATTTATTGCTGCGTGATCGAGAGAGAAGGCATGATGTATGACAGAATTATGACTAATCATTAACAACGAAATATGATGTACGTCCTAATATTGAATCATTTATCCGTGCGCGACCTCCTAGCTCTCTTCCCAAGTGGAGAAACACTCTCTATATCATCTCTTTCTGGCACGTCGCTCATTGTAAGAGGACTCAACCCCTCCGGTGTTTGGACTGGAGTTTCAACTTAGGCAATTTTTTGATCTCACCTCTATCCTCCAGAGCAGTTAATGACGATGCAGCAAAGTGTTGAATTCCAATGTGTTACAATACAGTGTAACGGCGGCACGTGACCAAGGTCCGGGTAACAGCCGTTCTATATAGTCAGCTCGCCACGAGACTTGGATCTCTAGCGATAATCTTACCTATACACCTATTTACTATCACTCGAGTCCACGTTTGCAACCATATACCATAATTACCATACGTATGCCTATAAGGCCGAACGCTGGCGTACGTGCCCTTACATACAGTGATAACACTTACCATAGGGGTCATCTGAGTCTGAGAAGGTGTGTAGCGCAACAAATCCAACAGGGACATCAAGACGCTTACGTTTGTTTCATTCCGCTGGACTCCGCGATTTCATATTTTCAGGTAGGTGTCTGGGAGTAAACCAAATCTCCTTCAGTGGTGATTCGGGTGGCGCACCTTGCGCAGTCATTTGTGCAGATTTGAAGGTGGACAAAGATCTGGGTAAGAAGGAGAAGTGTTTTGGGGCAAGAATACTAGTTTTGATCTTCCTGTCACAACTGAAGAAACTTCTATAGGCAGTGATCAGAGAATTGATTCGGGGAAGGGGTGTTTTTTCGACAAGTCGACACAACAGAACAAAAACTCGAATGCAGAAATTGAGAGTCCCACCAGGCTCTCTTACCCCAGCGGCAGTTGTAAGGTCAAATCGAGCTTACTGGCCCTATTCTGGCATATGTGGGTAAACAGCTTCGACTTGGCCACACAGATTCATTGGGCAAGGCACATAATCCGGGCCATTATTGAGGTCACAGTAACAGCTAACAAAGTCAACATGAGTAATCATGAGGGCAGAAGAATCAGTGGACTTGCGAAAAATGAATACTTGCAGCCTTTACCAAGGGTTCATCAGGTGGAGAGACAAACTTGCCGGAGATGTATATAATAAAGCGATGTTCATAGAACTTCATATTTGATGCGATGAACAGTGACACAGAGGCCACCACGTTCTCAGTTTAAATGTCGGGATGCCAGAATTGATCCCCAATGGATCCTGCGGACCAATCAAATCCTGGTTCAAGAATTGTGGTAACATCACGCTTAGCTCTACCTTGGGAGGAAGGTTAAATGACTTCAGACTCCAATACCACAACACACTGGAGAAACCACAAACAGTATGACATAGAGGAATTCATAGGATGACCGGATGTGCGAGCCAAAAGATATCGATACTAAAAGGACATGTTGTAGCAGGAGCTGTAGGAGAAGATGTGGGAGAAGAAGGAGAAGGAGAAGAAGATAGGCCGTCAAATGTGTTCCTTTAATATGGCCACCAAAACCAATACACCAAGATGTTAGTGACACTTGGAACACACGACTTGGGTTTATGGAGGCTCATTGTGATTTGAAATCAAAACGAAACATTTCCAAGAAAGACAGTCTTACCAATCTGAATCAGAATGACGTCAGGATATCCCGATGGAGCTGATGGAGATGTCTGAAAGCAAGATATCAGTACAAAATGACGTATAGTGAATGGTCTCAGAATGACAATTTCGTAAAAAGTCTTTCTACTTGGTCTCATTTGAGAGAAAATTGTGTCAGAACGACGTCAGGATTCTTGATGGAGCTGATGGAGGGGTCTCCGCACATGATATCAGTACGAACTGACATACTGTACCATCTGGTGTGGCGAGAAAATATATTTCTCATCTCATCTTGTATCATCATACCATACAACCAATTACATGCTCAATCTTTCCACTCTTCTGATCTCACTCACTCTTTCAGAGATTTCGTGGATCCTCAAGGCAGTGTAGTATCATATCGGCTCACCCACTTCCTATGCTCCTCGAGCCAGAACTGCTATTTCTTACAAATCCCTTTTTGAATGACCCGAGAGGTGCGGCGGAGTGTTGATGATGGCGCCTCCGCCCTCTAGCTCCACTGTGTCAGCACATCAGTCTCAGTTGAGAGGAAATAGTCTCAGAACGATGTCAGGATTCCAGATGGGGCGGATGGAGAGGACTCCAAGCAAGATATCTGAACGAAATGCCCTACAGTCAATCGTTTCAGAATGGCAAACACATACAACGTAATCCCAATGGGACTCAGGTGAGAGAAAATAGTCTCAGAACGAAGTCAGCATTCAGGATGGAGCTGATGGACAAGTCTGGAAGCAACATATTAGTACAAAATGACCTACAGTCAATTGTCTCAGAATGACAATCACAAAAAAAGTATTACCAATCGGTCTGAGTTGACATTGAAACGTCTCAGAACGATGTCAGGATTCCGGATGGAAGTGATGGTGATGTCTGGGAGCAAGATATCAGTACGAAATGACATACAGTCAATAGTCCCAGAATAATGTCTTAGACTGGTGGCTAGGATGAAGTTGAATGGCTTCGCAGGATAGTATTGACAGTATACATTGAGTTAAACCAAGATTACTGAACCAGGCATAGTGCAATGCAATACAAAAGTAAATAAGCAGTCGCAGCGCAAAAATGTTTGTGCAACACCAATCGATTCTCATGCCACCGCCCGGATATCCCTTTCCACCAAACAGAATCAAACAAGTCACATTCTGTTTGCTAATATGAATAATAGGTATCTGGTTGCACAGATGGACTCAAGTGATAGTAAGTATATGTGTATGGGTGAGATATTCAGTACAGAGCAAAGTGTAGTGGCAAGATGACTATATGGAATGGCCGTGACCTGGACCTGGGTTAGATCTCGCTGTTACAGAGTAGAAAATCTTCAGTCAAAGTCCAAATTGACTTCAGACTGCACAATCTAAAGACATATGGCTCATATCAAGTCTTGCATACATACCTCAATTCTGTCATGCCCAAATCAATATTCATTCATGCTGCAGAGATGTACATCTGGGCTGCTCGAACTACACAGGATACTGGAGCAGCTCCACAACCAACTTGAGTGAAGTCGGTGACCTATATCTGACTTACATTTGCGGCTATAACTCAGGCTGATTTGTACATAAGTCACGTTTTGTAACTGCTTTTGGCACATTACACGAATTCAAAGGTTGCACACAACAGCCGGCCAATACGGCATCAGCATAGTTTTTTCAGCGCCTCCATATATCATCACTGTCGTTCGTAAAGTATGAATTGGACTCAGCTGCAGCATAAGAGGACATCTGAGGTGCAAACCTCTACAATATCTTGACCAGCTGAAGATATAGACTAATATTGACCTCATGTATATACTTCAGCGCATAGTGGCAAAGTACACAGCAACCTATGTAGATAGCAACCGCTCTTGATAGACTACATTGTTGGTTGCTCCCGCCTCATTGTCCATTCAAATCAGATTCTTCCATGCAGTTGGTGGTCTGACTCGCGATACGCCGCAATGGAGTTGAACAAGCGAAAACACATTAGTTCTGAGGGCAAGGTCAACTTCTTCTAATGTTAGTCCACAGCAGCTATTGAATGTGGTGGCATATGGTGGTCTTGAGGGAATTTGAGAACATTGAATTGTGCATGGGCAATTTCTAGGCTGGAAATCGAAAGTTATGCAAGGAATCCAGAAAGTTCATTCTGGCCAAAAGGTGTTAATCAGACGAATTGTCAAGACCCGTTGGTGCCATTTTTCAACTAATACTCAGCAAGTCTCGACCAGGCTCTGAATGATGTCAAAACTTCCCATGGTGTTGCACATGCAGCCTTGTTTCAACCCCAACTGGTGAGCCGGTATACCGCTTTCTCAGGGTGGGGAATGGTAGTGCATAGTGGCAGCCAGATGGTCTTCAGGTACAGGGGTCTCATCTTCCATGATGGTATCAAAACTATAGTATGTGACTGCAGGTCATGGACCTGGTAGTGTAGAGATATTGGCATATTGTGATCGTTTTTCATTAGGCAGGCGCTCGAGCATGGATTCATTAAACATCCCACCATTCAAGCCGAAGGGACAGAAGAAAAATTCTTGTCGGCCATCCTCTGGAGCAGATGGCATTTCTGGTAGTTGGTGAAAATGAATGTCGTATTCTATGTCATCGACATCACGTATCATATCCAAGTAAATCTTGGTTTCAGCCTTGGCCAGCTATCCTTGCACTATTTCATTAACCGATCGGGCGAATTCGTGGTCAGAAGCATTGCGTATTGGCTCGTTCTAACACACGATAGAGAAAGATGGCCACAAAGGAGATGCAAACAAATGAAGCTTCGATAGTCTCAGTTTTGCAACAGAAACGTCCCATGGAAGCTGTTTGACGGAAGCCACTGATCGCGAGGACTATCTCCTTACCAAAGTTTCGACTTTCCCAGTAAGAGCGCATACATGTGTGTTCACACATTCCGAACCAGATCTGTGACCCATTCACATTTCTTCTGAGATAATCACATTTACAATGGAGAGATATACAGCTTGTTTGGTAGTGAGGTTGATGTGGGAGTGGAAGTCTCAGTTGAACTGTACATTGTATTAGAAAGACATTAGGTCTGCAAGGACGGACAGACCTCAGGAACAGGTATTCCGAATGCAGAGTGAGCTGTTCTTCCACTTCCATCCATTGTCATGCTGAGTGCTATTGATCCTGCAATTATGGGTACACAGTTTTCAAGTCGCAGTGTTGTGCAAAGCACAGAAGCCACATACGATTTCCACGGCTGTAATTGCCTTCAAAATATACCACTGTGTGTGCCGGTGAAGACGATGCCAGTGCAGTGTACAGACCATTCAAAGCAGTAATTTGCTGACAATTGATCCTAGGTACCATATCGAGTGCAGTGTGTGATAACATGTCATTCCTTCAACCGAATGACGCTCATTTACAATCAACCTCGTCAATTCGTAGTGCAGGGTCCGGAAGCCCAAAATGAGAAAATTTGAAGCACAGGGGGTGACCGGACGTTTAATGTCTCTCAGTGCTTCCAAGTATGCTCGATAACCAGTGGCAAATTATTCTGCATGGTCGGCGACGCTCTCATCGCTGTATTTTTCCCACATTCGCAATGCTGGTGCTGGTATGTCGACTGTTAGTTAGGCATCAAAATAATGAACATCGTACGGGGTGTGATAGAAAGCGCCCGCCACTTCAAAGTTGATTTCTGCTTGGACAATGTTTTCAAATCAACCTACCTGCACACTGTCTTCCTGCAGGGTGTCACAAGTGATCACGTTAACCCTGTGGAGTTCTTCGTAGTTGTATTCAGCTCTTTATAACAGCAGTACTGGTAAGTTGAAAACCTCATCTTAGCATGGTGAGATAGAGGTTAGTCTGCTGACAATGTCTCCACCCGCTCGGGCTAGGATTATGTGAGCGATGTTGACATCAGGTCATGGTCCATTAAGCGCATGATTGAGATTTAAATCGATGCCTTGAGCGAGCGGTTGGTCGATATTGTTTCCATAGAATTCGGTGAATATGAGGAGTAGAAACTGCGTAGCTGTCAGATAGGCAAAATGTTTCAGTACTTTTGATGCTGTGGAAGCTGTGCTGTTGTTTGTAGGCATTTGGAGGAAGTTTGCTCCAGATGGATAAACACTCAGGCATGCCACTACAGGAAGCTTCCTTGAGATATCGAAGGGGAAAAATTATCAAATGGCTTCAGATGCGTTGACATACCACGCATTGACAGAGTGTTTCATTTGGTCAGTATGCTGCACGTTGGGGTTTGTGACTGTGTATCTGGTGTCGTCAGGTGGTGTATAGAGGTATTTGTATAAATATATGCAGATGTTGACAGTGAACATCATGTCATCATTCACATGGCAGTGCAGAAGGTGAGTCCGAAATGGCATGTATGAAACTATGATCTTGTCTTCCTCGTCGCGTCTCCTGTATACAACCCTTTCAGATTCAGCTCTCGCAGTAGTCTCTTGGAGATGATCGGGGGAACCATATATTCACTTCCCATCTTTATAGTAGCAGTCTGTTTGGTATGGAAGGTGATTACTATGGGGCATGTTATACTTCACAATCCTCTCTCGCAGCGACACATTGTCTTCAGTGTTAGGCAATTCAGCTCTGATGACACTGTTAATCATTTCAAGGGGTAGCTCAAGATATATCTGTGTAGCTCAGATTCAGTATGACATATAAGGCGACACAAAAACATTAATTTGATGGCAACAACCTTTAACAATATGTGGGGGTGGGGTAAGCCTCTGTTTTGAAATTCAATAACCTTAATTCAGTGAATAATCTAGGCCATATTGTTGGTGTGATAGCAGTTAGCTGATGGAACCCAAGGGAATGGGCAGTGCTGGCTCACAAGATTGCAATCATCATGAATGAGAAGAGCGCTTGGACAGCTCAGGCAACGACCCCAGGTTGATCAGAAGTATTTCACCCAGGGTATGAACTCTGCTGTTTTTGAAGCCAGTGTGGGTATGTTTTGACAGTACTGAATGCGATGGTCTGCCATACTCATGTCACAATGCTAATGAATACACAATCTGATTAGAAGCCCACGCTGTTGAACTGACCTAATCAGGGCCTAGATGGTAGTCTATATCTGTAACGCCACCAGCCCTGTGGATGCAACATTGCCGCCTATACAGTAAACGTTAATCCTCCTTTCGAAAGCACATGTTGACCAAGTATTGACCGTGTTGTCATCGGAGAGGGTGAAAATCTTCGTCGTTTTGAAACACACCCATGTCGTTGCAATACATTTGACTAACTTTAGGGATGAGCTTATTTGACCATCCCTGCGAGGTGTGAAGAAAGAGAAGCAGATACTGAAGAGGTTCATAGTGACTGGATAGTATGTCCACAAATTCTCCTTCATTACATCAGCAGAATGTAATTCGGTCCAGAAGCCATACCCAAACCTCCCAGACAGTCCGGTAGCCCTCGCCAGTGCTTCTAAGTCCTTCCAGATGCTCCTAGCCCCCGCTGGAGCTTCGCATAGTGCTCCCAGACTGGGCAAGAGCATTCTCACGTGCTCCTGAAAGCACCTGCAGTGATGGAGGTGCATTCTGGATGCTACCAGATTTCACTATTAGGATGATCAGATTGTGGAGCTGCTGAGACCTCTGTGCAGGTCTGCGGGAGACTTGGTGCCATATTCTCACACCAGTGGTTCTGAGGGTTCCATAACCACAACGCATTTCTTCGATCATATTGGTCATTGTTACCGTCGCGAGATTCGCTACATCATACTATCCCACGTATTATCCAACTGTCTCTATATATATTCATACGGAGATACAGGTATAACAGAGATGGACTCAGTGACAGGCAGTATATATTTCGGACACCCCGGGGTAGATAGACATCATCTCATTATATGAACTACACACTCTATCTTGCCCAGCTCTTGGTCTCATGCAATCTTGCCGAGCGTCATAGATCCACGCAATTTTTGTCGATCCTCCCGCACTCTTGCCAACCATTCATATATCCACGCAATCTGTGTGGTTCATCATAGCTGGGTATCCCTTCATATCCTCTCACCCTCTTTCTACACATCTTGAGCTAGAACAGCGCATTCTAATGAATTCCCTTCTGATAGAATGCGAGGTGCGGCAGAGTGTTGATGATCGGCTGTCTGCCTTCTAACTCCACCGTTTCACCACACCGTGACCGAGTGAACTTAGAGATGCACACCGAGGCTGGAATCGAGCGAGTTGGGAGATGCAATTGGAGGCTGCGATTGAGAGAGTTTCCAGATGCAATTGGAGAACGTGATCGAAGGACTTTTGAGATGGACTTGGAGGCCGCGATTGAGTGAGTTCGCAGATGGAATTCGAGGCCGCAATTGAGCGAGACTAGAGATCCACTTGGAGGCCATGATCGAGCGAGTTTGGAGATGCACTTGGAGGCCCTGATGGTGGGAAATTAGATGGCGTATTCGAGCGAGTATAAAGATACACTTGCTGGCTGTTATTGAGCGAGAATGGAGCAGTACATGGAGGTGGTCTATGTGGAGTCGGTCATTCGGGAGGGAGGCGCGATGGGAGCGGAGACTCCATTCAGTTGTTACCTCGTAAATGTGCGAATGTAGAGAATTTAGTCCATCATGGTCTGCCGGGAGATAAGAGACTGGCTGGGAGTGGGACAGAGTCGATCTTGGGAGGATGCAGTACGCGGAGTATGCAGTACTCAGTGTATGCTGTACTCGGTGTATGCTGTACTCAGTGTATGCTGAACTCGGTTGTTAACTCATGATCATGGCATGGAGAGATAGAGAGGGATGACTTAACTTCGTGTTCTTAGGTGATGGTAGAATTGAGGACAAGACAGAGAGAGATGACAGGGTACGGGGGAAATCATCATGAGAAACCGGGACTCAAGAGAATTTTGTGTGCGAGTCAATGTATCATCCCCAATACAGAAGGTACAAATTCCAATCTGGCATCTAATCTCACCGATACGTGGTCATCCCAACCCAATGACGTCAGTCGTACCCCTGATTTCTCATATCCGCTCGTATCCTCCACATGGTTCTTATCCTAATCCCACATCTCTCTCTTTCTCGTCCTTAACTCTACTATCATTGCAGTACACAGAGTCACGTCATCCCTCCCTATCTCTTTATGTTATAATCATGAGTTGCCACCAAGTATAGCATACACAGAGTACAGCATACACAGAGTACAGCATACACCGAGTACAGCATACACCGAGTACAGCATACACCGAGTACAGCATCCACCCACGATTGTTTTTCTGCCCTTCATTCTCATGATTAGAAGTTGACCCCGGAATGTGGCTTCAGCTTCCTGTGTGCCTCTCCATGAGAGCTCAAAGGTGAAGTCACCTTGTCAGATTCACACAGTTGCCAGTGAACTAACCCATGAACACAGTCTCAGCACCCGGCGCGCCGTCCATCGACTGCCTCCCACTACTGATCCAAAGCCGCTCAGGTACGGCCTGCAAGTCCATCTCCAAACCATCTCGCTCACGGTCTACAAACTCGCTCGATTACGGCATGCAAGTTCGCATGATCATGGCCTCCAAGTGCATCTACACACTCGCTTGATCACTGCCTCCAAGTGCATCTCCAAACTCGCTTGATCACAGCATTCAAGTGTATCTCCAAACTAGCCTGATTGAGGCCTCCAAGTAAGCATGATCACGGCCTCCAAGTGCATCTTCAAAATCTCTTGATCAAGTCCTCGGAGTGTATCTCTGAGTTGACGTGATCATCATTTTCAGGCGCACCTCGAATTGCTCCCAACCACTGCCTGCAGCCAGTAGAGATATGCCGTGTGTAGTGTAGATGGGTAGCTATATATAGATACATAGACACATAGATGTGAATACAAACTGAAAACCTGAGTTTTGAAAATTGTTGAATGATAAGTAGTAGCTAATAGCTATGATTTCCAGGCGCACCAGCAGCATTCCCAAAGATGTCGTTTTTCCGAGACTGCTCTACTGAGATTCGAGGTGCTCCCAGACGTGTCGCTGGCACGCACAGGTTGGTCACTGGTGCTCCTGGGTTTGCCGCTGCCGCTCCGAGGTGCTCCGAGGCATGTCGTCGGCTCTCCCTGGCCTGTTGCCGGCGCTCCCAGTTACGCTGAAGGCTGGCAGGAATGCCATCCTAGGGTCTGATACTCTCCTGAAATTGACGCATCTAAGTTTGCGTTCCACATCTTCTCAGACACTCCTGGGGCTTCCAGTGAGTGAAATACATTTCACTGATGTAGTTGTAGCATGGTTCGGCCAAACATGCACACCACGAGGACAAAAGTTGGCGAGACAATTGGTTTGTATAACAGTGCCATTTCCGTTACAGGTTGAAGGCTACTTCTTGAACAGTAAGGCCCAAGGAACTCCACGAGATTGCTCACGCAGAAGGCGAAACATTTAGAAATGAGCATTGCATTGGACGATGGTGGGTTGAATCTGCTGCGCAATTGAAGAGCCCACCGCGATATTGCATGCCTGTCAATGTCTACCTTCATGGGCATACCGGAAAACTGGCAGCGGGGGTATAAACGTCTTAGCGAAACTGAAACAGCCCAATAAGTCGACAACAACGAGACCAATTGAAAAGCGGACTGCAGCAATCGAATCTGGATGTCCAATTGACCCAGGAGTGAGCGTCCCAGAATGGGCGAGACCGCACAACAAAGGTGCGCACAAGGATCCACCCAATTGAGTGGTTTTCACGCGAAGGCTTGGCCATAACACTACTGACCCTACGCGTGGCCAAACGAGCTAGCGACGTAGAGGACTACGGTTGAAGAGGCGTGATTCACGAAAGTGATGACTGAAGTGAGAGGAAGCGATAGGAGTGGCATCGACACCGGAGCAGCGGGGGACGGGACGAGCGACACGCCTCTGGATATGGCAATGGAGGTAGCGACGGCGGTGACAGCCATTGGCGCGGAGACTGCAGGCGCAGGCACCCTTGCACTGATGGAGAGAAACGGGAACTGAAAGAGGAGAAGGAAGAGTGAGGTCCCAGCTACCGTCTGGGCCCTCAGGGACTGGAGGAGCTGCATGGAGCGCGTGGCTCAGCAGCAAGCCCGCGAACTGGCACAGCTACACCGGACCAGTGCTAAGATGGCCAAAATGCTGGAGACTCACACTGCACTGCATGAGGCGCAGTGGCGAGGGACGAAATTGTGATTGGAGGAACAAAAGAAAATGCAGAACTTGTACCACCAGGTTGACCCACAGTGCAGCAGGGGCATCAGGGACATGGTTGCAATAGCAGTGGCTGCGACAGAACGTGACCACAAAGACGAGAGGAAAGCGGACACCAAGGGTGTCGGCCTGAAGGACGTGATAAACCAAGATCTCACCCAGACTGGTGGACCGGAGAAGCCAGAGGAGCGCCAACAGCGGCCGCCTGGAACCCAGCTCACATCCATGCCCATACCGCAACCGAAACCAAACGAATCCCCAAAGCCGAACCCATCACCAGCACCTAGACCAGCGCAGACACCTACGCCCAGAGCAACATCAGCGGCAAAAGGGGCTACAACCTGAATGCCGACACCGACCAGACGATGGGAGACACTCCCACCACGAAACCATACGAAGCTTGCCAGCTCAGCTCCGGCTCCGACAACATGCTCAAGCATGGCAGACTGATGTGCCATCCTAAGGCGAGATGAGAGTGTGCCGCTCCCCAATGAGATGGACGAAGAAATTGAGTCAGCGATCGACAGAGCACTCTTCCACAATGAGGCCCTGACCCACATTAGGATCAGGAATGGAAGGAGGAATGCAAATGGCGCGAGCATGGCAAACATGCACCAGAATGCCTCAGCAGAGATGGCTGTGAGGCACCATGTCATCATCATCTAGGAAGCGAGGACCTTTGACAGAGGAGTCGTGGATGTCGAAGAAAACGAGACCTGGGAAAGCCTAAAGATCCATGCAGTACCCCTCCTGCAGTACATAGGACAAAGCACAAGAGGCATGCAGAAGATATGTGAGGAATTTGAAGTGAAGAACAAGTGCATAGCGATCCCCACCCAGGTACGATGCCTTGCGAACCCTCACACCATGAAGATGAGGAGACAGAATGCAGAAATCCCCACATCATCGGTAGTCTTTGTGGTAAGGGGAAGCAGGCTAGCACAAAAATCAATCAAGAATGGTATCAAGGCGGCGTGAGTATGGTACCGAGTCCAGATGTACACAAATGCGGGCACTGACAGCAGGTGTTAACTCTGCTGTGGATGGGGCCACATAGAAAACAAGTGCGGCAACACGCCCAAGTGTGGCTACTGCTCAGGCAATCCCTCTTCGAGTGACCACAAGTGCAATGTAGTGGGTTGTGCGGCAAAGCTGAGATTGCTCTGCGGCCACACACTGGGAAAGTCTCCCAATTCTGAAGGAAATCATGTTGCGTTCAGCAGCAGGTGCGCAAAGAAGGGTGAAGCCGCCTAAGTGGCAGCGCAGAGCAGAAAGACGGGAACAGCAGGATGGGGAACCACACGCGAAGCTATGCACACGGCACCAGGGACAAACAGAGTGGTGCTTAGTCGTACAGCCAGGGGAGGAGCGACAGAAGATGGGGTCAGCTAAGAACACGAGATGGCTGAGGTGCAGGAAGAGGAGGAACCGGTGGCGGCAAGAAACATCGTGATGACTGAGACCGAGACTACGACCACGGCCGCATCTGAATCTGAAACGGGAGCCCCGACTACCCATGCCTACTGTGACCCAGCAACACTGCGCGAGGTCATACGACTGGACCATTGCGGCGCTGCAGATGTGTGTCAAACGCAGGGCGGAGGTTGGGTGCATGCAAGAGCCACAGTGAGAAAGAGGAGGTATTGGGATCAGCCATCCGGCATACAAAATAAGAAAAAGAAACTGTATTGTGAGAGTGATACTGAAAGGGAGCGGCTTGGTTGTTGATGAGCGGATGCATTTCCGGAGAGGTGAGATCAACGATGTCATTGCTTCTGGGATCTGGAGTTAAGGAGAGATGATAATGACGATTGTCACCATTTACGACCGATAAAACATGCATCCGGGAGAGAGACAGGGGCGAAGGTTGAACCGGCAGAGAATCATTCCGGTGGGTAGCACTGTTTTCGCTGCAGACTTAAATGCCCATAGCAGACGATGGGACCGAAGATGCCAAGTCCAGCAGAATGCTGGGTTCTGGGAAGATGTGATTGATGAAAACGGACTGGACATTCGCAATGATGGTGACGCCACCCACCAGTGGACATGACGGGTTCATGAATGCGAATCAGTCATCGACCTGACACTGGCAAATCAACCAAAAATCAAATCGTCCATACAGGCTGGCGACCACGCTACATGATCTGATCACGAGGTCATAGAGTGGGCAGTGGAAGTCGACTGGCAGGACGTGGCAGGCCATGAAAGGGTTGTTGGGGGTAACATAGCTGCAATGACTGAGGGGGACGAGAAGGCAGAGGAGAAGCTATGGATGGAGCTAGCAAAAGACAATGCAGACCTGGGAGCAGAATGCACAGCAGACGAGGCGGAGCAAGCGGCCGCATGGTGTCCTGTAGCAATTGGTAACGTTCTTGACACCTCAGCAAAGAAGATCAGGATCTGCTCCAGATCGATGAGGTGGTGCAAAGCCAACCCAAGGGAAGGAAGGAAGGTGGTCGCAAGCGAAAACAGGAGGGGACATAACTCGGACGAAGCCACCAAGGCAAAGGCAGAACTCCAGAACTCAATTCGGCATTCCGAGATGATAATGTTGACTGAGCTCTTGCGAAACCTATTGGGAGGCAAGGTATGGGAAGCGGCACGATACATGAACCCTTGGGCAGGTATGACCGTGGAGTCCTTCACAGACAGAGAAGGCAAGCAGGCAAAAAGCTTACTGGAAAAGGAGGAGATGATGAGGCTTGAGTCCTTTCCTCCGAATGACAACGACCAGTACTACGAACTACCTCCCACACCGAGAGCACACACACATGGCACAGAATAAGCAGTTGAACGAGCCCTGTTCTGTGAATCAGTAAACAATGCATTGGGGCCGGAGAAGCTGTTGCGCGGCGCCATATGGCTGCTTCGGCCGCGGGACCATGACAGGATCCTGGGACTGACCAAGGCGGCCATTCACACTCGCAGGCACGCGGCGGTTTGGAAGCGGGCTCACAGTGTGGTGATTCGCAAACCTGGGAAAGACAACTATACACAGCTGATGGCCTATCATGCTCTATCGCTGTGGGGCTGCATGCGAAAAGTGGTCGAAAATGTATTCGCTGAGTTGTTGTCAGATGAGGCCGAAAGAAGAGGACTACTGAGTGACAGAGAATTCGGAAGCAGATGAGGGCAGTCAGCCATCGATGCAGCGGGCATTATGGTTGACAGAGCTCATGCAACCTGGAACAATGGCCACATAGCATGCGTGCTTCTCATGGACATTGAACCAGCCTTCCCAAGCGTAGCAAAAGATAAGCTAGTCGACCTGATGAAGGTCAGGCGAATAAATGGAGACCATATATGCTGGACGGAGAGCTTTCTCTCAGAGAGAATGGTGGAGATGGTGATTGAGTGCAACCCAATGGAGAGACACCCGGCGTAATCTGTGGTCCCGTGCCACTCACTGGAGTTACCGATCCTCTTCCCGATCCACACCTCACGACTGATCAACATGGTCAAAGAACAAGTATCAGAAGCTGAAGCGCTGTCTGTTCTGGATGACCTCCGCCGGGTGGCAGCCGGAAGCACTATCAACCATGTCAGTTTAATACTTGAGAGACGTACAACACAGAGCATCGAGTGGGCAAGCGGAAGAGGGCTACAGTTTGACACTGCCAAGACGGAAGCGGCACTATATACGCACAGACGAGGCCACAGGAATCACATCCGGCGAAAACTAACCGCAATGATACAAGTCAGTAGCGGGGTCATACGATTCAAGATACAGCTGACATGTTGGCAGGGCGTCTGGATGGATGCACATCCCTCATTCAAGGAGTAGCACAACCAATGTATGAAGGAAGCCAGGGAAGCAGAAGCGAGACTCCGAACCCTGATCACGAAACACGGCTTTTTCCCTGAAAGTGTGAGGGTGGTCCATGTGGCATGCATCCAAGCCATCGCACTGTGCAGGAGTGATCTCCGGTGGGATCCCACAGAAGTAGGCAGGCGGGATGACCTCCCACTCTTCCTCCATCGACAAGCCAAGTCCATCCTGGGCGCTCTGCCCACAACCCCACAGGGTGCACTAATCAGAGAGTGTGGTCTTACACATCCGGCTGTAATTTTAGATTCCAGACAGCAGCGATTTCCAGCGAGACGAGCAGACTCATGCAGCAGCAGGCTGAAAGAGCTACACCGAAACCCTTCTTCTGGTGCACTGATATAGAGAGCAGTCAAAGAAGAGCATGAGCACGGCCGAACAACTGAAGGCATGATGTGGCCTGCCCATGTCGACCAACGAGTGATCAGGACCACTATAGTTGAGGACACCACCACTTCCAGGAGAACTGTGCAACGCTGAGCGAGAGAGAAAGATGCCAAAGTCGGAGCATGGGTCTGGATGTGGTGGACAGACGGATCGCACTCAGACAATGGCCGAGTGGGAGCCGCAGCAGTGTGCAAGCATGAACATCAATTGTGATCACACCGCTGCTTTATGGACACTGGGCTCATGGAGGTCTGCGACCCCCACCTGTGGGCGATTGGACTCGTGCTTGACATGACGATTGACCAGAGGGAACCTTCTCCAAGGCTTGGTGTGAAGATGATCCCTATCCTTAGTGACTTATGGACCGCAATTGAACAGGTGGCACACAGTGGGCCGGGCCCCATGTAGCGATCAGCAAGGCGGAGGAATCAGAGAATGCAGGCAATCCTCATCAACTGCAATGCAACCGTGATTGACTGGGTCCCAGCACTATCCTGCATTCCTGGACCCGAAGAGGCCAACCGTTAGGAAAACTTGGCCCAAGATGCCAGCAGAGACAGAATGATAGAGCGGCGTCACACATCGGCCTCGAATAGAGCTAGACCAATCTCGGAGGGTAGGTCAGCAGCCAATGCTACTGTTAGCAGTGGGTCCAGGTACCTCGCCCACAGTCCAGTTTTTGGCGCGCGCCTTGGTTCAGTTTGGGACGTTACCTGGACAAAAACCCGAACCGCTAAGTCTTGGCGAGTTTTTCACTCGGACCAAGCCGAAATGCGGTGATTTTAGTCCTGGTAGCAACAGGACCCCGGGTCCATTTTGCGGTTCCTACATTTTTGGCTACAATTAAGGATTTGAGTTGGGATCATATCACGACATGATGTATACGTAGATTGTGCAGTTTATGCCGATCGTTCACCTCCCGCTTGCAGAATTGAGATCCGACTGATATTCATTGAGTGGCGGTGAAATAATGGTAGATTTTCAACCAAATTTGGGCGTTTTCGACAGCGACTCAACGAATATTGGTCAGATCGCAAATCTGAAAGCGGGAGGTGAAGAAGCTGTTATAACTGCACAATCCGCGTATACATCAAGCCATGATACGATCAGAACTCAAATACTTCATTGGAGTGAAACATCTGGGCTTGCAAAAGGGTGGTTTTGAGGTGGAAATCGGCACAAATGCCAACGGTCCGGGTTTTGGAGGTTGTAAAACCGTTGCGACGGTTCGGTTCTGGATCCAACCCTAACTTTGAACCATTCCAGCGGGTTGGATCAGTTCCCAACACTAGCCAACACAAAGTGGGAGGCCATCAAGTGCAGCAAGCACTTCAGCTACAGAGTCAAGGGCAGGACAGGGACCAAGAGACCCGTTCCGATGACAAGCGTGAAATGGCTGGCTCCCAAGTTTCACAGACTACAGTGCGGGCAGGCACCCACTGCAGTCTACCTAAAATGGTTTGGCCACAGAGAGGACAACAAATGCTGGTGGTGTGGCGGAGACAGGCCGGAGGCCCTGACCCTGGAACACCTCGTCTGCAACTGCAGTCGGTGGAGTGACCAGCAACAGACAGGATTGAGGGCGGTAGGAACAGCGACGGGCTGGAAATCGGGCAGATCCAGAGACATGCAGATCCCTGAGCTATTTTCTGTGGAAGAGTGCGACCAAGCATTGATGGACTTCCTGGCAGCTTCTGAAGTTGGGAAGTTCCCGGCAAAATGAAGGACGGTATGATGCGGGCGTCAAGGCTGACACAGTTGCGGGGAGCGGCGGTAGTGGACATATGTGACGGAAGGTTTCGTGGATCATCATGGCTTGTAACGGCGGAGGTCTTGTACTAGTGGCAAGGGTTGCAGCGGTCACGTCATGGGCCGGGTAAGCGCAACATTACTCAGACCTCGCCACGGATCTTAGATCACTATTGATAATCTTACCATTGAACCTACTTTTAAGATCACTCTGATCCAGGTGTGCAACCGTATCCTTATATCGCCGGACGCTAGCGTATGCGTCCTTACACTATTCTCAATTTTTCTGTAACTAGATACGTTTCGCTCACGGGATTTCTAAAATTAACCCCTATTTCGATGTTTCACAACACCACGCAACACGACTGCTCCACTGCCTCCAAAACGAACGAATAGACTTCTGTTGCGCACTGCTAACGAGCGCTGGAGCGCAGAGACAATTCGGGCATCAATTAGTCGCGGTACTCCAAGCCTAGCCAGTCGAATTACCACCCTTATCGAATGCGTCAGTCCACCAGTTCTATCAGAGGATGAGATCGACGAAAGCGAGCATGAAGATTACAATCGCGAGGACGACGATTAAGAGCCTGAACCCACTAGCCACGGCGACGACAATGATGATCACGGCGATACCGTTGAATCCGAGGTTCCCATGGCCTATATGCGAGATATGCTAGAGCAGCAGCGGAAACTCGTCGTGATACTCTTCCAGAACGCGGAAATGAAGCCACCACCATCAAGCGCGAGATCAAAAGACAAGTTCGAGATCACGCACCCAAAACACTATTATGAAGGCCCAGGCGAATTGGAGACCTTCCTCGGCACCCTTCGCTCTAACTTCCGAACTCACAACCACCTCTTCCCAGGAGTGGATACCGACAAAGTTCAGTACGCGCTCAATCACCTCAGAAGCTGGGTCAATCATCCGGATCATACCCAACGAAAGACGAGCATGACTGACCCTGTAACCTGGGGCCACGACCTACTCGCCGATGACCACACATGCCTACACGACTACGACCTTTTCGTTACCGAAATCCGGAAGCAGTACGGAGACAAAGATC
>Ga0307515_10001923_pt1 | contig 46075 bp, 44 predicted proteins | sample 17_EM_MG_FD_194513 | JGI IMG/M metagenome (GOLD analysis project Ga0307515, IMG submission 194513) | Populus trichocarpa ectomycorrhiza microbial communities from riparian zone in the Pacific Northwest, United States - 17_EM | ecosystem: Host-associated > Plants > Roots > Unclassified | place... | reverse complement strand
GCCTTATAAAACTCAACAGGCTTTTACCATACGCTTTAATGGTATGTATAATATGACTGTTTTTGTCTTCGGGCATTACGGCTGTTATCAATTTATTATTCCTTTAAAGGTACAGACGATTGATGATTGAAAACATTTTAAATTATTTGAAAAAAGATTTTTAGAGGGAACAAGAACTTTTGGACAAAAGAGCAAGGATTTTGGAGAACGGAGTTTTGGAAAAAAGATAGTTTTTGGCTAAACGAAACCGTTCGTGTTCCCTTCCCGTCGGCAGCGGAGTTTCGGGTGAAAGCGGGCAGAACTATGGTGGGCAGTGCAGTGGCAGGGCGTAGCAAGTTCTGCAAAAGGGTGGGGATAGAGCGGGCGAAGCGGGGCAAATAATTGCAGCCCCGGTTCTGGCCGATTTGTCCCGATTAAAATCGGGATGCGGCAAAGAAGCAATACTGCCGACTTGAATTATTCGCTGTTGTTTGTTTTTTTCTGGCGCTCATTATCTCGCTATGCTCGGTCTTGGTTACTTTGTTTCAAGACAAAGTAACAGCCCTCCCGCGGCAACTGAGCGGGCCAATGCTGATCGATTAGCACTAATTTAAATAGTACCTGAAATATTCGAAGTGCAAAGCCCGCGATTGCCTCTTTCTTCGGCACGTACCCAACCCCAATAAATTATTGCTTAAATTACAAAATCTACCTACTTTCAACCCTTAATGAACAAACGCCCATCTGCTTATAAAATATTGCCCAAATTGCTGGCGCCATTGCTGTTTACAATAGCAACTACTGCCACAGCCCAGGAGTTTGGGGGCAATCCGCCATCTATAAAATGGAAGCAGATAAATACGCCGGCAGCTAAAGTTATTTTTCCGTACGGCATGGATACCGCGGCGTTTAATGTGGCCAATATTGTGCAGCAAATGAACGGGCTGATAAAACCTACTATAGGTAATAGGCAACGGCAAATTAGCATTGTGTTACAAAACCAAACTACGATATCAAACGCGTATGTAGGTTTGGCGCCCTTCAGGAGCGAGTTTTTTTTAACACCCGAGCAAAATAGCTTTGATATAGGCAGCCTGCCCTGGCAACAGCAACTGGCCATACACGAGTTTAGGCATGTGCAGCAATACAACAATTTCAACGTAGGTTTATCCCGTTTTCTGCACATACTTTTTGGCGAAGGCGGGCAGGCCCTGGGTAACGATCTATCGGTACCCAACTGGTTTTTTGAGGGCGACGCCGTATTTAACGAAACCCACGTAAGCCGGCAGGGCAGGGGGCGCCTGCCATACTTTTTTAATGGTTACCGTGCCTTGTGGGCAGCGGGTAAAAATTACAGCTACATGAAGCTGCGCAACGGATCGTACCGCGATTATACGCCCGATCATTACCCGCTGGGCTATATGCTGGTTTCGTACGGCCGGGATAAATATGGTGCCGACATCTGGAAAAATATCACACATGATGCGGCGGGTTTTTATACGGGTTTATATCCATTTCAAAATGCTGTAAAAAAATATACGGGTACCAGCTTTAAAGCATTTGCAAACCAGGGACTGGATTATTTTAAAGGACAGTTTGCGGCAGATATGCAAAATCAGCCTGCGAAGGCGGTATCACCCAGGCACTTTGATGCCGATAGGGAGTACCCGGCTTTTGTAAACGACAGCACGCTCATATACATGAAGAGCAGTTACGATCATGTGCCGGCCTTTGTAGTTAAAACAGGGGATAGCGAGCGTAAAATAAGTACACGTTCTTACTCGCTCGATAATTATTTTGATTACCGCAACGGTAAGGTAGTTTATGCTACCTATCGCCCCGATGTCCGCTGGGGATACCGTGATTACAGCGAACTGATGCTGTTGGATGTAAATACCGGCCGGGAGCAGCGCATTACCACAAAGGCCAAATACTTTGCGCCTGCTTTTAATGCCGGGGGCAACAATATTGTAGCGGTGCGGGTTGGTCCGTCGGGAAAAAGTGAACTGCATATTTTGAATGCCGAAGGCAATTTGCTGAAGGTTGTGCCCAACCCGGAAAAGCTGTTTTACACGTATCCTAAGTTTTATAAAAGCGACCAACTGCTTTCGGCAGTGCGCAATCCCGAAGGCAAAATGACCTTGGCTCTGATCGATATAGCCACAGGTGATGCCAAATATTTACTGCCTTTTACTTTTAAGCCGATAGGTTTTACAGCGCTAAAAGGCGATACGGCATACTTTTCGACAGTGGTAGAGCGGCAGGACAGGCTGTTTGCCTTAATGATTGGCGCTAATAAACTTTACGAGTTATTGCCAATGGCTAATGATGCTACGATAGGCAGTTATCAGCCGGCCGTCGCCGATCATAAAATGGCCTGGGTTGGTTTTACCGCAACCGGCTACCAGATAACCGAGGCTAACCGCAAAGAACTGAAATGGATTGATGCGGGCGATTTATATGCCAATAGCAATTTGCCCCTAATGGGGATACATGCGCTTGAAAAAGACAGCTCGGCCAATATGCTGGCACGGGTTGATGATAAACAATTGCCGGTTTCCAAATATTCAAAACTGCATGGCCTGTTCAATTTTCATAGCCTGATCCCCAACATCAGCGACCCTAATTATTCGGTGGCTATCGTGGGCGAAAACGTTTTGAATACATTTCAATCGCAGGTGTCTTTCAATTACAATACCAACGAAGGTTACAAAGAGTTCAGTTTTGATGCCATATATGGCGCGCTGTTCCCGTACCTATCTGCCGGTGCCGATTATACTTTAGATAGGCGGGGCTTTGCCAAAGGCCACTACGTGTATTGGAACGAAACCCAGCTACATGGCGGTTTACAGGTGCCATTCAATTTTTCGCAAGGCAAAAACTTTACCGGCCTCACCATTGGCAGCGACCTGTATTTTAACCGAACCAGTTTCCAGCAGCCCTACGCCACGCTGTATGCCGATAGGAGCTATACCTACCTCAATAACTACATCTCGTTTAACAATCAAACCCAAAGGGCCCGCAAAAATATTTACCCGGCCTTTGCGCAAAGCATCAGCGTAAATTATAAAGCTACAATTGCCAGCGCAAGTGCCACACAATTGTTGGCTACAGGCTCGTTTTACTTCCCGGGCCTGGTTACCAATCATAGCTTTGTGGTTAGCCTGGCGCACCAGCAAAAGGGTAAGGATGATGTTATTAGCTTTTCTAACGATTTTCCTTTCAGCAAAGGCTACACTGCCCAAAACCTGGAGGATATGAACAAACTGGGCTTAACCTACCATTTCCCGGTAGCCTATCCCGATGGAGGTTTTGGCAATTTGGTTTACCTGCTGCGCCTGCGCGGGGCTTTGTTTTTTGATTACACCCATGCCACCGCCAATAATTTTTACACCGATGGCAGCAGTTTTAAACAAAATTTCCGCTCAGCCGGCGGAACGCTGTTTTTTGATACCAAATTTTTTAACCAAAACAGCATCTCGTTCGGTATCAGGTACAGCCGTTTACTGGATGAAGATTTTTTTGGGGGAACCGGGAGAAACAGGATAGAGCTGGTATTGCCGGTTACGTTTTTTTAGGGGGGGAAGATTGATAATAGTGATATAAGGTAACACAAAGCAGGGCCATGTGCGATTCCCTCCCTCGGGATATTGTGTGTACACAGTTTTTTTACTAAAAGAAAATGTCATTTCGATAGAGCAAGGGAGGGCAAAGAGCGGAAGCGCGAAAGAGAAATCTTATACGCCTTGCATCGCAAAAAGCCTATCGGATTGCAGGGCGTATAAGATTTCTCCTCACCCCACCGCTCAAATCCACCTCCGATTCGTTCGAAATGACACCGTTTTTGTTTATTGATAAGCTTCTAAGATGTGTACGCACAAAGTAGCTCCCGAGGGAGGGAACCGCACTTGCCCGGGCTCATTTAGCTGCAAATAAAGGCGTTATTATGGTATTGTCTTGCCTCTTGATTCTAATTCCCATTCGCCAGTTCAATCAACTTTTTCACCCTTTCAACACCGGTAACATCGGTAGTATATTCATCACCGGGGGCGTCGCTCATCAAAATATGATCGTTATGATATTCCATTTTGCTATGAACGGGTATTCGTGCTGATGAGTGTACCTCGGTTACTTTGGTAAAACGCACCAGGTCGGCAACGTTGGCTTCGTTTACACCGGCGCCAGGCATAATGCTGATGCGGCCGGCAGCCTTTTCTACCAGGTGATTTAAAACGGTAACACCTTCCATCGCTGTGCTTTTACCGCCCGAGGTAAGGATCCTGTCGCAGCCTATTTCAATAATATCTTCCAGCGCCTTATAGTGGTCTTTACACATGTCAAAAGCCCGGTGAAAGGTAACTCCCAGTCCCCATTGTTTGGCAAGGCGCACCATTTCAATACAACGTTCTTTATCTATGGTACCATCGGCATGCAGGATACCGATAACCACTCCATCGCAGCCAACATCAATACAATAACGAATATCGGCCATCATGATATCATATTCCAGGTTGGTATACAAAAAATCACCGGCGCGGGGCCTTATCAATACAAAAAGTTTAATATGCAGTAGCTTACGGGCCATTAGTATTTGCCCGTGCGATGGGGTAGTACCGCCTTCTTTCAGGTTTTCGCAAAGCTCAACACGGGTAGCGCCGCCTTCCTGTGCAGCCACAGCCGCTGTAACCGAATTAGCGCAAACTTCGAGAGAAACTTTATTGGTCATTTTGAGATTCGTATTTTCTGGTTCGAGTTTTCTGGTTCGGGGTTCGGGTTGCCGGGTTCGGGATTGTATAGTCATCAACCATTGCGGTTTAAGCTCCCGATCCTCGCACCCCGATACCCGAACCGCTATTTATAATAGCTTTTACCTGGTATTAATAAATCCTGTTGTTTGGCATCACATACAGCAAACGAGAAACCGCTTTGGATGGCATAGGCACCATATTCGCCCTTTTTATTGATAGCTAAAAAGCCAACCTGTATTTGTTTGGCTGTTTCGGGTTTCTTTTTGATGATGCGGTGCACGGCTTCTTTACAGGCATCCTCGGGCGATAGGCCCTGGCGCATCAGTTCAACCACCAAAAAGCTGCCTACGTTACGTATCACTTCTTCGCCTACACCGGTTGATGTGGCGCCGCCAACTTCATTATCCACATACAATCCCGCGCCAATGATGGGGCTATCGCCTACACGGCCATGCATTTTAAAAGCCATACCGCTGGTGGTACAACCGCCGGATATATTGCCTTTGGCATCAATAGCCAGCATACCAATGGTATCGTGGTTATATTTACCGCCCGGGCGGTTGCTGCCGTTCTCTATATTCATCACCGGGCTGTATTTGGCGGTTTTAAGCCATTCTTTCCAGGCTGCTTCGGCCTTTGGGGTTAATAGCTTTTCCTTCTTCATACCCTGCTCAACGGCAAATTGGGTAGCACCTTCGCCAACCAGCATTACGTGGGGTGTTCTTTCCATCACCATACGCGCAACAGATATAGGGTGCGCTATATTTTCCATCGCCGCAACAGACCCACAGTTGCCCAGCTCATCCATAATACATGAATCCAGCGTAACGTGGCCATCACGATCGGGCGTTCCGGTACGTCCAACGGTGCCGTTGGTTATGTCCAGTTCTTCGGGTACGCGTGCACCCGCTTCAATTGCATCCAGCGCACGGCCGCCTTTTTCGAGGGTTTTCCAGGCCTCCTTGTTGGCTAAAATTCCAAAATCCCAGGTGGATATCACAATAGGGAAATTAGCTTCGGCTTTTAATGAAACGGTTTTTGCTATAGCTGACTTTGAAAGCGCTGCTAAAGAGGCACCTGCAGCTGATATTTTGATGAACTTACGGCGATTGTACATATCGCTAATATAGCTAAAACATGCAAAAAGAAAAGAGCCTCGCCTAAATCGTCGCCAAAGGAAAGCCTCACCTAAATCCTCTCCAAAGGAAAGGACTTTAAAAGAATAGTTTAGTGTGTTTAAAACCAAGATGTTTTATACATCTCGAATCTGTAAATCAAGAACCCTCTCCTTTTGAGAGGGCAGGGTGAGGCTCTTTACTCAAAATCCTGGTGGCAGTTAAAACAATGCCATGCCTTGCTATTTATAAATGGCAGAATTGAAGTTATAGCTGATTCAAACTTGCTACGATCTGTTGGCCCAACATTAGTTGACGCACAAAACGGACATATCACGACATCATTGGTTTCTTCATCCAGTTCTATATGGTCAAGCTCGTGCATATCGCCTTCGGCGGCTAATATGGCGCGGCATCGCTCCAGGTCGCGTTCAAATATTTTAAGTTTAATGCCGCCTACAGCCTGGTTGTACAATGGGTTCGCGGTAAGTGTATTTTCGTCGGCGATAAAACAGGGAATACCATTATCTTCCAGCTTGGTACGCACAATGTGCGCCAGCATAACATCGTAATAGTTTTCAAATGTTATAATTTTGTCGTCCCGTTCAATAGCCATAAAGCTGATAGTTGAAATAATAGTACAAATGTAACCCCTTTTTTGTTTAATTTGGTGTATGAACCGCATCGACCGCATATCTGCCATTTTGATTCAGCTACAATCGCGCCGGGTTGTTAAGGCCGGTGATATTGCCGAACGCTTCAATATTAGCCTGCGCACGGTGTATCGCGATATTAAAACCCTGGAAGAGGCGGGTATCCCCCTGATAGGCGAAGCCGGTGTGGGTTACTCTATTATGGATGGCTACCGCCTGCCGCCTGTAATGTTTACCCGCGAAGAGGCCACCGCCTTTTTAACGGCCGAAAAGTTTGTAGAAAAACTTACCGATGCCAGCACCAACGCGCAATATCAATCGGCCATGTATAAGGTGCGGGCTATTTTAAAAACATCAGAAAAAGATGCGCTTGAAAACCTGGATGGCAGCATTGAGGTAATGAAAAGCCATAGCCAGCGGCGGGCCGCCGGTACTAATGATCACATTCAAACTATACTGGACAGCATTATTCATAAAAAAGTGCTATGTATTGATTACTTTGCCGCCCACAACCAGGAAAATACGCGGCGAGATATAGAGCCTGTTGGCGTGGTTTACCTGGATGCATTCTGGCACCTGATAGCCTATTGCCGCCTACGCAATGATTACCGCGATTTCAGGATAGACCGTATTCGCAAACTGGTGGTTACTGATAATAGCTATAACAGCAGTAAACACCCAACATTAAAAGCCTACATAGCCCAAACTATTAAAGAAAAAGATTTGCAGATGGTGGTGATCAGGGTTGATAAAGAGATTTACAATTACCTGGAGCACCAGAAATATTACAGTGGCTTTATCTCTGAAAAAAATGTGGGCAATAAAATAGAGATGACTTTTTTGACCGCGTTTATTGAAGGCTTTGCCCGCTGGTATATGATGTTTGGCGACCATGCCGAGATCATTAAACCCGATACTCTGAAAGATAGGGTTGCCGAAATTATTACCGCAATTAGCCAGAAAAATTTGCAGGAGTTAAATTCCTACTGACATACTGCTGTCACCGGTCCGTGTTTTATTTGTGCTGTAATCAAAATCTACAACACATGGAAATTAAAACAATCCTTATTTGGGTACTGCTTTTAGCATACGTGATACCCGGCTACATTTTTGGCTTCCAGAAATTATTGGGTCAACAAGAAAAAGTACAACAATTTAAAGACTGGGACTACCCACTGTGGTTGATGCGTTTGCTTGGCTTTGTTGAAGTGCTGGGCAGCAGCCTGATGCTTTACGGGCCAACCCGTATTTATGGTATGGCGCTGTTCCCGGTGATTTTGGCCGGCGCCGTTTACACACACATCAAATTTCGCGAACCTAAAAAAGAGGTAATGACGCCCGTTTATGTTGGGCTGCATTTGCTGGTCATATTTTTGTTAACCCTATCAATAGCATAATGTTATGAAATACTGGATAACCGTTGTATCAAAAGATCATATTACCCGCCGCGTGGCCGGCGGGTTTATGCAAGCCAATCATGGCAAACAGGGGCCGCTTACCCGTATGGCAACCGGCGATTGGGTAATCATCTATTCGCCTAAGAAGAGTATGGAAGGCGACGAAAAACTCCAGGCCTTTACAGCCATAGGCCAAGTTGCCGCCGATGAGATATATCAATATAAAATGAGCGAAGATTTCAAACCTTTTCGGCGCGATGTTACTTACTATAAATGTAATGAAACACCCATAGTACCCCTGGTAGATAAATTGAGCTTTATGCCCAATAAACAATCATGGGGCTACCCCTTCAGGTTTGGTTTTTTTGAATTGCCCGGGCACGATTTCGAGCTGATAAAAAACCACATGTTAACAAACGAGCCAACACCAATAAACAATAAATAAAACACTTCATTATGGAAAAGCTGACGTTAAAAACCGAAATTAAATTTAAAGCCCCTGCCGCTAAAGTTTGGCAAGGCCTTACCGACCCGGCAATGGTAAAAGAATACTTTTTTGGTACCAATTTAGAATCGACCTGGAAGGTAGGGGAGCCCATTAAATTCAGCGGCGAATGGGATGGGCATAAATATGAAGACAAGGGAACTATCCTGGAAATTGAGCCAGGCAAATTTGTTACATACAGCTATTGGAGCAGCATGGCCGGTACTGAAGATAAGCCCGAAAACTATGCCAATATCACTTACAGCCTGGACGAAGAAAACGGCGAAACCACTTTAACCATTATCCAGGATAATATAAAAAACCAGGAAGCCAAAGAGCACTCTGAACAAAACTGGCAGGGTATGTTTGAAGGACTGAAAAAGATGATTGAATGATTTTAAATGTGCAGATTTCAGATGTGCAAATGTCAGATATGCAAATGTCAGATATGCAGATGGAGCCAAAGTTTTACAACGAGCAGTGCAGCTAAATAATCTGCACATCTGAAATCTGCATATCTGCACATTAAATAAACTCTATAATAAATTGACTAAAAGTTAATTATAAACCAGTATAACAAATAGTAATGACATCAATAACAGCAAACGTGCATCTTAAAGGCTTCTTTTTGGAAGGTATTTCGGTACGTACAACAAATCAAAATGGACAGTCGGCAAAGGACATTGGCGAGCTATGGGGCCGGTTTATGGACAACAATGTGCTGCTGCAGATTGAAGACAGGATAACAGACGAGATATACTGCGTATACACGGATTATGAAAGAGATTATACCGGCTTTTACACCGCCGTGTTGGGTTGTAAAGTAAGTTCGCTGGATAACATCCCCGAAGGGCTGATAAGCCTTATAGTACCTGCGGCTGACTATGTGAAATACGTTGTCAAAGGCCGCCTGCCCGATTGCGTGGCCGAAGCCTGGCAAAATATATGGAGTAGTGATTTAGATAGGAAATACATTGCCGATTTTGATGTTTGGGGAACCAAAGCCCAAAACCCGGAAGATGCTGAGGTGGATATATATGTTGGGGTTGTCTGAATCAGAATTTTTCACCTATTATTTGTTTTTAAGAGGTGTTCAAGAAGGCAACGCCGTTTGCAGGATTTAAGAATTTACAGAATGTATTTTGAATGAATATTGACTTTTGTCATTTTTAGATTGCTTCAGCGCTTCAAACGGTATAGTTTTCCGATGCTTTTCTATCGCTTTTATAATCCAGAAAATTCTGTAAATCCTTAAATTCTGCAAATTCTGATTCAGACTACCTACTAAAATTCAGGCGTTTACCGGTCTCACCTTCCACCAGGCTTCCGTTGGCGTACACAATATTGCCCGATACCAGGGTGTAAGCTATCCGTGAGCGGAAGGTAGTGCCTTCAAAAGGGCTCCAGCCACATTTATATAAAATGTTGGCCTTGTTTACGTTCCAGGGGTTATTCAGGTCAACTAAAGCCAGGTCGGCCCAGTAGCCTTCTCGGATAAAGCCGCGCCTGTCAATCTGGAAACAGGTAGCCACATTATGCGCCATTTTTTCGGCTACTTGTTCAAGTGTAATTTTACCGTGGTGGTAAAGTTCAAGCATGGCCGGCAGCGCGTGTTGCACCAACGGGCCGCCCGAAGGTGCCTGTAAATAAGGCTGTGCTTTTTCTTCGATGGTATGCGGGGCGTGGTCGGTGGCTATCACATCAATACGGCCATCTAAAACAGCCTGCAAAACAGCGTCTCTGTCGCTTTCTTTTTTTACAGCCGGGTTCCACTTAATCAGGTTGCCTTTAGTCTCGTAGTCGGCGTCTGTGAACCATAGGTGGTGTACGCAGGCCTCGGCAGTAATGCGTTTGTCTTTAAGCGGGGTGGTATTGTCAAAAAGGTGCGTTTCAAGCGCGGTTGAAATATGCAGGATATGCAGGCGTGTATTATGCTTTTTGGCCAGCTCCACCGCCAGGGATGATGACAGGTAACAAGCCTCGGCGCTGCGGATCTTCGGATGAAGAGTTATCGGGATATTTTCGCCCAGTAATTGTTTGTAATGGTTAAGGTTGCTTTTAATGGTGGCCTCATCCTCGCAATGTACTGCTATCAGCATAGGCGAATTAGCAAAAAGGTTATCCAAAGTTTGCGGATTATCAACCAGCATGTTGCCTGTTGATGAGCCCATGAAAACCTTAATGCCACAAACGTTGGCCGTATCCGTGCGCAGTACCTGTTCCAGGTTATCGTTAGATGCGCCCATGAAAAATGAGTAATTAGCCAGTGAATTACGCGATGCAATGTCGTATTTATCCTGCAGCAGCTCCTGGGTTAACGTGTTAGGTACCGTATTGGGCATCTCCATAAATGATGTGATACCCCCTGCTACAGCCGCACGCGATTCAGAATGAATATCTGCCTTGTAGGTAAGCCCTGGCTCACGAAAATGCACCTGGTCGTCAATGCAGCCGGGGAAAAGGTAAAGGCCTTCGGCGTTTATAACTTTATCGGCCTGGGCATCAATTTGCGGGTCTACACGGTCAATCAAACCACCTTTAATCAATACGTCGGCTATCAATTGTTTGTTTTCGTTAACGATGGTTGCTGATTTAATGAGAATGGTAGCCATATAGGATTTCGGATTTGGGATGTTCGAGTTCGGATTTATGTTGGGCAAATTTAGAATTTAGGGGGATATATTCAGGTATCGCCCAAACACTGATTTATATCACCGGTTTTGCAGTTTCCGGCATCTCCGGGAAACTGCCCATGTTTTTATAAATGGCGGTACCATTAGCCTCGCTGTCTTCAATTGCCCAGCTTGCCATGGCGTACATTACCGGCCTTAAACCTTCGCCTGTTGTGCTCAGGCTATAGGTTACGTATGGCGGCACCACTGGCTTTGCTTCCCTGATAACCAGTTTATCGGCTTCCAGCTGCTTCAGGTGCTGGATGAGCATTTTTTCTGTTATGGTAGGTATTGCCTTTTTTAACTCGCTGTAGCGCTTGCTGCCGTTTAGTAGATGAAACACTATAATTGGTTTCCAATAGCCGCCTATACGCTCCATTACATACGTTACCGGGCACTCTTTAAATGCGGCTTGCTTATTTTCCTGTATGGTTGATGTTTCTTTGATCTGGGTCATGTGGATACATACTTTAGGGTAAGTACTTGTATAAAAGTAAGTACAAATATAACTTTGCCCTCAACAAAAACAAAATTATAATCATGAAAATCATCGTAACAGGTTCATTAGGCAATATCAGCAAACCATTGGTAAAACAATTAATTGAGGCAGGCCACCAGGTAACCGTCATCAGCAGCGATAAAAATAAAATTACAGCAATTGAGGCTTTAGGCGCTGCGGCGGCTATTGGCTCATTAGCCGATACCACATTCCTTGCGGATACTTTCACCGGGGCGGATGCAGTTTACGCCATGGTACCGCCAAACTTCGGTGCCACTAACCTAAGGGAATATATGGGCGACACCGGTAAAAGCTATGCTGAAGCCATCCAAAAATCGGGAGTTAAAAAAGTGGTAGCATTAAGCAGTATTGGCGCGCATTTAAGTGAAGGAACCGGGCCGATAAAAGGCATTCATGACGTTGAAGGCATACTGAGTGGGTTACAGGGAGTAGCTATCAAATTCATTCGGGCGCCTTTCTTTTATGTGAATTTGCTTAATGATATTCCGGCTATTAAGTACCAGGGAATTTTAGGATCAAACTATCCGGCTGATGCCAGGCTGATATTGGTGCATCCGCGGGATATTGCAGATGCTGTTGCCGAAGAACTACAAGCAGATTTTACCGGCAAAAGTGTACGCTACATTGTGAGCGACGAAAGCACAACCGCCCAGGTAGCAACAGCTTTAGGCAAAGCCATTGGTAAACCCGAATTGCAGTGGACTGGTTTTACCGACGAGCAGGCGCTTCAGGGGATGTTACAGCACGGTTTGCCGCCCGAGATGGCCAAAAACTTTGTAGAAATGGGTGCAGCTGTACGCAGCGGAATAATCTGGGAAGATTATGATCTCTATAAACCCACCCAATGGGGCAAGGTAAAACTTGAAGATTTTGCCAGGGAATTTGCCGAAGTTTATAACAGCTAATGAACTCAAAGAAAAGGCCGCCCCAACAAAAATGAGGTGGCTTTTTTTTGACTTTATAGTAGGAGCGTACCCGACCGTTACGCATTACAATGCCTAGGGAAACATTATCTCAGGTTTCTCTTACAAACTCCCCAAAAATTTCAGCACCGATGCCCTGTCGGCTTTTGATAGTTTGGAAAAGTATACCTTAGAAGCCTCCGCTTCGCCACCGTGCCACATAATGGCTTCCGTTACGGATCGTGAGCGGCCATCATGTAAATAGTAGCCCGGGCTGTTCACTTTTTCGAATAAACCAAGGCCCCAAAGCGAGGCGGTGCGCCATTCCTGTCCGCCGGCCAAAAAGTCGGGGCGGTTATCGGCAAGGCCGGGGCCCATATCATGTACAAGTATATCGGTGTAGGGATGTATCACCTGGTTTGATAAGGGTGCGAAAGCCACGTTAACCCCCGTAGTAAGGGTTTGCCGGTGGCAAACGGCACATTTGGCGGCCTTAAATAATGCCTCTCCCTTTTTGCAATCGGCATCGGTAACGTCTCGGCGGGCCGGCACGGCGAGGGTTGCGGCATAAAACCTAACAGCGTTCAGGGTGCTGTCCGGCAGTTCAGGCTCGTCCTTTAGTCCATCATCCTGAATTTGTCCGAAACTGCTCTCAACGGGAAATATCCTGTTGGTAACACCAATGTCCTGGTTATATGCTGCAGCAACCTGTGTCAGTATCGATGCCGTGTTGGCCTTCCACCCAAACCTGCCCAGCCGGCGCGATTGCGTGGTAACATCCCAAACGTAGTTGGGCTTGCCTTTTATGCCATCGCCATCTGCATCGTTAGGATCTTCCATGGCAACAATTTCGCTTTCGGGCACAGCTTCCAGCAAGCCCAGGCCAAACATTGGGGGCGCCAGGCGGGGCGAAAGCAGGTAACTGCCGGATATAGCTGTATATAAATTAGTAAGCGTATAAGTGGGCGCCCTTAATTCATAAGTTTCGCCATCGGCAAAACTGTAGGTGGTATAAGTGTAGGCAATGTTTATTTTAGCCTCGGGCACCTGGCCAAATACCGCCTTATCCTGTAATTGCAGGCCATAGCCGGGTACCGGAAGGGGGCCGCCATGGGCATCGGCGCCAGGCAGGCTGATACGCACCAGCAGCGATGAACGCGACTCGCCCGCGGTAGGCAAGCCGATACCATCATTATGATGACATGATATACATGACGTGTTATTAAAAATAGTGCCTAACCCGCTGTTAATGGGTGCAGGCGCGGTAACAAATATTTTGCTGAAAGCTGCGTCGCCAAAGCCATGTACTTTTTGATCATAATCTGACATGCCAGCGAACATGTTACTGAACGCATGCGATGTGATATCAAATACCGTAGTTATCCCGCCCGAAAGGCGCTCGTCATATCCTGTATCAGGAAACTGAGCCGCCTTTTGGCATTGTGATAAAATAAGTACTAAAAGAGCTAATACGCCTACTACCGTTAACTTTTTCACCTGTATAATTAGTCTGTAATATTTGCTTCAATAAAAGCGTTTAAGTCAACGCTCAAGGTTGTTTGTAACGTGGCTATAGCGTCTTGTGTAGCCTTGACCTGGCCGCGCTGGTTGTATATGGCTTTTTCAAAAGTTTGGGTTATGGTGCCAAATGAAGCCAATACCGCATTGTATTGTGTTTTGATTTTGGCATCCAGCAAAGCATTTTTTGCCGCCACTAATGTGCTCAGGCTCGCGGTGCCGCTTGCGCCGTTATAAGTACAGGTATACACATTCAGGATGCCCTTGATGTTGTTTGTAAAATCGGTAGTGGAGTTATGCGAAAACGACGATTCATCCAGCGTGCTGTCGCGGGCGGCATATGGATCTTCCATTTTACCGGTGCCAACTTCGTTGCAGATATCCGACATTGCACCAACCATCGCCTTAAATAGATCTTTGCGGGTTTTGAATACTGCACTTCCTTTTCCTGCCGTGGTTACGGTTGCCGAATAGTTGCCGCTTGCAGCGGCCCAGCTGTCGCGTAACTGGGTAGTGGTATTTACCAGGCTCTGTGTTGTAGAGGCCAGGAAGAGTTGTTCGCGGGCAGTAATATCGGTGGCTTTTCTGGTGCCGCCAACGCCGAATATAATATATTCAATAGCGTGAAAGCCTTTGGCCGTGCCATCAAGCTTATCAATATCGGCTACAGCCAATGAGCCCGAACTGGCCAGTAAGCCATCAACATCAAGCTTGTTTAGCGGCCAGCTATCCATTATGGGGTCGTAGTCATTGTCTTCAACCGGGCCAAACAAAAAGCCTTCGCATGCTTCCCATGGCGCGCGGGTGGCTTTCCAGGCATTTTGCGCAGCTAAAAGGTTGGCCGCATTTGGGGTAGCAATTAAAGCCGTAACCGCCGTTTGCAACACCACTGCATTTGCCTGTATCTGTACATAATTGGGGTTTGCAACAACGTTCACAAAATCGTTTATCACCTGGGCTTCCACGTCGGTTGTTACCGGAGTGTTTGTTGTATTGCTTTTGCTGCAGGCGCCCAAACCAAGCGCGGTTATGCAAACTAATGCAAGTAAGTTGTTTTTCATAGGTAAGTTAAATTAGATGGATGATTATTTGATCTGATAGTATTTCTGTTTTGTACTTTTTTAACGGCCGCTCGGCAGGGCCGGTAATTACTTTACCTGCACCGTTAAAAGCGCTGCCATGCAAATCGCATTTATAGCCGTTACCGGTAGGCATTAACTGGTTATCTGCATGAGTACATTTTAAAAGTAAAGCGGTATAGCTGCCATCGGCCTCCTTTTTCAGGCCAATATTATAATACTGGTTTTTAGGTTGGATAAGCTGGAAATTGGTTGTGCCGAAAATGGCAACCGGTACGCTTACCGCATTATTGGCTACGCCTGTTTTGTAAACAGGTAAAGTGGCACAACCAGATAAAGATCCCGTTATCATACCTGCGCCGACAGCTACACACAATGAGCACGACTGTTTGATGAATTTTCTTCTGTGCATATAAAGCCTCATTTAAAATGAATATCCCACGCCCAGGTTTACTAAAGAGTTGCTGGTTTGATATGGCCGAGCTACCGGGCTTGGGTTTATTACCAATGCCGGGTTTTGCACGCCTGTGTGGGCCACCCTTACGTCGGCCTTTACAACCACGTTGCGTAGCGGCAGATAAGTAAAGCCCGCAACTACAAAATTCTGGTTAAGCGTTTGGTCGGTTATGCCATTTGGCGGAACCCCCGAATTAAGATTAAGCTTTTCATCGCGTACAAACACAATGAGTTGGGCAGGATTAATTTTGCCGTAGTTTTGACGAAAAAGCAAATCGTAACCAATTTCGGCATAAGCGCCATACATACTTTTGGGTGTATTGCTGGCATAGGCCCGGTTAATCTTGTCTGCATCGGGAATAGAGGCGATAGTGCCCAATATTTTAACCGAAACCCCCTGGTTATTATATTGTATATCGCCCTCGCCCATGGCTACGGGTGTGCCAAATATGCCCGAGTTTAAGCCAAGGCTATCCGCCTCAGTTTTCCGGATGCCCACCGTACCACCGTAGTAGCCCGATAACTGCGCTTTAAAGCTGCCCTGATAATATTGCAAAGCACCGGTTACGGCAAGATTGGTGCCCGTAGCATTACGCCCCTCAAAACGCCCGTCAACTATGCCAGTTCCGTGCGTGAAGCCAGCAGCGCTCAGTCCGTTCATTATCCCCACCGAGTAATTAACGGGCAGGTTATTTAAACGGCCATAAAATCCTATGCCCAATTCGCGCCAGGTAGCCGGAATAACCAATGTTTCTACATAGTTACGTTCGTTACCATTAAAGGTGGTAGGCAGGTGGTTTTCGTTCAGGATGCCTATGCGCGGCAAAAACAAACCGGCCACGATATATTGATTAGGGTTAAGGCTGAACTTTAAATAGGCTTGCTCAATAGTAATTTCGCCTCCGGGCTCGCCGCCGTTAACTTTGGCGTCCTCCAGTTCAAGTTCAGAGAAAAACGAAATCCTATCGCTAAACTTATGGCCCACAAAAAGTACAAAACGTTCCAGGTCAACTTTGGCGGTCCCATGATTGGAGTTGTACTGATAGAAGGCATTTCCGTAGCCACCTATTGAGGTGTTGGTGAGAATAGAGTTTTTTGCAGTATTGTTATTAAGGGAATCTTCTGCTGTTGAATTATTCGGCTGTTGTGCTAACAATGTGCCTGATATAAATAAAGATATTATGAGTAGAGTACAGTTTTTGCCATGCATCGTCGTTGATTCTTTGATGGCAAAACTATATCTTAATTAGACTTAATCCAAATAAAATTTAAAATGATTCTAAATAAGGATACTGGAACGTAAAAAACCGCTGATCAAACTAATTGAACAGATATATTCAAAAAATAAGAGAATAATAATGTAGCTTATCGGGATTCAATCGCGCCACAAATAAGGGAAAAGTAACAACGCGGTTGTAATTACGATAGCGTTAATGGCAAACAGAACGCCGATATCGCCGTAACTTAAGCTTCGCTCCAATCCATCCATTGCTCTTTTGCTTAGGCGGATAAGGATTAATATCACCGGAATAATTACCGGAAAACTTAAAATAGCCATGAGTGTACCGTTATTGCCGGCTTTTGATGCTATGGCCGATATCATGGTAAATACTGTTGAAAAGCTGATGCTACCCATTAACACCGCCAGCAAATAAAACCATACATCGCCAAGTTTATTGGTGAAGAAAACCTGGTATACCAGCAGGGCCAAAAAGCTGATGAGCGTCATCAGCAAAATATTGTATATGGTTTTTGAAAGTATAATGGCCTGCGGGCTCGCAATGGAGTAGTAATATAATAATCGGCTTTTACTCTCCTGCATAAAGCTTTTGGCAATAGCATTTACCGATGCAAACAACATGATGATCCAAAACAACACATTCCATACCAGCGGATAGGCGGTGGTACCGTTTAAACCGGAGCTTTGATTGAACGAGATGTAGCAAACAAACACGGTAGATACCACATACAGCAAAACCCCGTTAAAAGCATATTTTGACCGCCACTCCAGCAAAATCTCTTTTTTTAACAAATGAATGGTTTCCTGAACAAGCTTCATGCGGCAAAGGTAATAATTTGTAATATGGGATTTTAGCCATTTGTTTGATAGCCCCGATTACTTTAATTTTGATTACAATTAACAAACCAATGCCCATAGCTTATTATCGTACCCCCATCGGGATTGTCCGTATTACACAGGATGGTGAATTTATATCAGGCATCTCTATCCGGGATGAGGAATATGAGATAGAGCCGCCAGCTACGCCATTGCTGCAAATAGCTATTGATCAGTTGCAGCAATATTTTGATGGAACCAGGAAAACCTTCGATTTCCCCATTAAGCAACCGGGTACCGATTTTCAGCAGCAGGTTTGGGAATGCCTGTTAAATATTGAGTACGGAACTACAACAACCTATGCGCAGCAATCAAACCAAATGAACAACCCTTTGGCCATCAGGGCGATTGCTGCCGCCAACGGAAAAAATCATCTTTGGGTTGTAGTACCTTGCCACCGGGTGATAGGCTCGGATGGGAGTTTAACCGGTTATGCCGGCGGCCTTTGGCGTAAGCAATGGTTGCTGCAACACGAAGCCAATGTTATGGGCGTGGGCCAAACCAGGTTAAACTTTTAATTTATGTGTGCGGGCGCTTAAAAGTTTACTCATTTTTTCGTGCAGCTGAAATGGCTGAAATGGCTTCGACAAAACATCATTCATCCCGGCTGTTAAAGCTTCCTGTTGCTCGTAGCCAAATGAAGCTGCTGATAGTGATATAATAGGTATACTTCGTTTGGGTTCCTCAAAATCAACCCTGATGGTTTTTGCCGTTTCGTAACCATTCAAATCGGGCATATGGGTATCCATCAATATAATGTCATAATGGTTGTTCCTTAGTTTATCAAGCACTTTACGGCCGTTATCAACCATATCCACCTGTACCTGCCAGTCTTTAAGTATTTTAGATAGCATAAACTGGTTTACCATATTATCTTCGGCTACCAACACGCTTACATTTAAAAAGGGGGAAAGTACTTTATCTGGTCTCGCACTGGCCTTTTCAACCGGTTTGGCCGAAATTGTGTACCAGTTATAAAAACTGAAGGTGCTGCCTTCGCCAATTTTGCTGTTTACCGTAAGTTCGCCGCCTTTTAACTCAACCAATCTTTTTACTATAGCAAGCCCAAGCCCGGTGCCTCCGTATTTACTAACCGTATCCTCATCGGCCTGCTCAAATGATTCAAACACCCGGTTAAGCTTATCTTCAGGAATTCCGATGCCGGTATCTTCAACACTATATTTTACCCTCACCTTATCGGTGTGCCTTTGTATAACCGATACCTTTAATTTTACATAACCCCTTTCGGTAAACTTAATGGCGTTGCTGAGCAGGTTCATCAATATCTGGTTTAAACGCAACGAATCAACCATCATATACGGCGGCAACTCAGGATCTATTTCCAATAAAAACTCGATGTCTTTTTCGTCGGCCCTAAATTTCAGCAAGTCGAAAACCGATTTGATAATATCGTTTACGTTATTTGCCGTACGGATAATGTTAAATTTCCCGGCCTCGATTTTAGAAATATCCAACACATCGTTAATAACGCCAAGTAACGATTTCGACGAGGTTTCCAACAAATCAAGCATTCCTCTTTGCTGCTCATCAACATTAGTTTTTAGCAGCATAGTGGTAATGCCAATAATACCGTTAACGGGTGTCCGTAGTTCATGGCTCATATTGGCCAAAAAAGTTTCCTTAACCTTTTTGGTATATTCCGCCTGATCCTTTGATTTGATGAGTTGTTCCTGGTAGCTTTTTTGGGGCGATATATCGCTGATATTGATAAATATCATTTTATTATGGTAAGATGCACGGCATTCGCCCCATATTACCCGTTTATCAAATCGTTCAAACCTGCCTTCAAATACCGCGAAAGGAAGGTTATCTTTAATAATTTCGCCGAGTTTTTTTCTAAATGCCGGCTGATGCTCTGTAATGGCCAGGTTAACTATGCTCTTGCCCAGTAATTCGGCTGGCTTAAAACCCAAAATATTTTCAACTGCCGGGTTAATATTGTCAATCCGCAGGGTTTGCGCATCAACAGAGCAAATGATATCTGCAGAGTTTTTTACAACTATCGAGTAATTCTGTAATTCCTGGTTTTTGAGTTTGATTTCGGCTTGTGCGCGGGCCAGGTGTACAAATGAATCAACTTTGGCCGATGTTATATACGGATCGAGCGGCTTATACAGGTAATCAACTGCGCCGGTACCCAGGCCTTTAACAGCGTATTTGGTTTCCTTTGATATAGCAGTAACAAAAATTACCATAATATCCCTGGTACGCGGGTTTGATTTAAGCATCTCTACCAATTCAAAGCCATCCATTTCGGGCATCTGCACATCAACCAGTGCTATAGCAATTTGGGTTTCCCAGGCTATTTTGAGCGCTTCATTAGGGGATGTTGTAGAAAATATACGGATGTCATCGCGTTTTAATAAGGCCTCAAGCGCTATTATGTTCTCTTCTCTATCATCAACAATAAGAATATTTACAGGGGTCATGTAATATTGATTAGTGTATGGTGAATTACCTATGTACTTAATAATGTAAAAATTTCGTCTGTATGTAAAATATATTCTGCGGCTCCAATATTAATTGCTGCCGTTGGCATTTCTGTCATTTCCGCATCCTCCGGATGCTGCGCGATGGTTGTAGCGCCGTTATTTCTTAATTTAAGCAAGCCTTCCGCGCCGTCCTGGTTTGCACCCGATAACAGTATCGCCATGCAACGCTCTTTGTAAATTTCGGCCGCGCTTTCAAAAGTTACATCAATTGATGGCTTTGAAAACCAAACCGATTCCGATACATCAAGTGCAAATGTTCCCTCTTTTTCAATTAAGGTATGGTAATTCGCGGGCGCTATGTAAATAGTATTCTTATTCAGAATATCCTTGTCGGCAATTTCGCGCATTAACATACGGCTGTTTTCTGCAAAGAGTTTTTCAATTTCGCTAAAAAAATTTTTTTTGCGATGAATTACAATAATTACAGTTTTGTTTAGGTTGGGAGCGAGCGTTTTTACTATCTGGAACAATATTTTAAACGAACCAGCAGAGCCGCCGAGTAGCAGTATTTCGGCAGATTTCCAACGTTCGAGCAGGTTTTTATCAGGAGCCAATTTTTTGATAAATATTTTCCTTTGGATTAATCACCTTAAACTTCTTTTTAAAAGTATCTGACCGGATTGTTTCTTTACTCCCCAGGCACAAATAGCCCAATGGGCATAAACTTTTATAAAAAAGTTCCAGGATGTGTTCCTGCAACTCAGTTTCAAAATAGATAAACACGTTCCTGCAACTTATAAGCTGAAACTCGTTGAACACTCCATCTGAAACCAGGTTGTGTACGGAAAACAACGTATTTTGTTTCAATTCATTGTGTATTGAAGCTGCGTCGTACAAGATAGTAAAATGATCTGAAATGGAACCCTTTAAACCTGTAAATTGATAATTTTCTGCGTAACTTTTTATATTACGCAGGCTATAGATACCGCGGCGGGCTTCTCTAAGTACTTCGGTGTTAATATCGGTGCCGTAAATGAACGATTTATTGCTCAGGCCGGCCTCGCGCATCAGGATACCCATTGAATATACTTCCTCGCCGGTTGAACAACCTGCTACCCATATTTTAGAATGCTGATAGGTGGAAAGGTAGGGGATAACCTGGCTGTTTAAGCCTTTGTAAAATGATGGGTCGCGAAACATCTCGGTTACGTTCACCGTTATCTCTTCCAAAAACTCCTGAAAAAAGTCCTGATTGTTGACGAGCGCATGCTTAAGATCATAAAAGCTTAGTTTTTTAAGCTGCATAATCCTGGTGATCCTGCGTTTTAATGAAGCTTTGGTATAGCCCGAAAAATCAAACCCATGCACCTTTTTTACAAGGTCAATAAGCTCGGTTATTTGCGGTGCGGATATGATTACATTAGTATCGGTCATAAATTAGCTTTCCAGCCATAATTGCATCAGCGAAATTAACCTGTCCATATCAACCGGTTTGGTAATATAATCATTGGCACCGGCTGCTATGCACTTTTCGCGGTCGTCTTTCATTGCTTTTGCTGTTAATGCTATTACCGGCAATTTGGCCCATTTGTTTTGCTTACGTATGTATCTTGTGGCTTCGTAACCATCCATTTTGGGCATCATAATATCCATCAAAACAATATCAATGTTCGGGATCTCCTCCAGCTTGGCTATGGCTTCCTCGCCATCGTTGGCAATTTCCACAATAAGGTCATAGCTTTGCAGGGCGCTGCTCAGGGCAAAAATATTGCGCATATCATCATCAACAATAAGCACCTTTTTACCTTTAATGGCATCCTTGCCTTTAGCTGGCAATTTTGGTTTTGATATTTGCGCCGTTTGGCCGCTGGCCGATGATTCGCTAATTTTATTCAGGAACAGGTTAACCTCGTCAATTAGTCTATCGGCCGATTTATTGGTTTTAACCACCATGGCGTTTGCATATTGCATAAGCCTGTTTACCGATGTTTTATCCAACTCCATGGCTGTATTAACAATTACAGGTAGTGAAATAAAGCGGTCAACTTCCTTGATCTTGTCTAACAGATCCAGGCCCGAAATATCTGGCAGGTTTAAATCAAGTATTACGCATTGGTACTCATTTTCGTGCAGCATTCTAAATGCCGATGCGCCATCAAAAGCCTGGTCTACCGTAATGCCCTGGCCCTGCATCATATCTTTTAAAGCCTGGCTTTGGGCCTTGTGGTCTTCAACCAGCAGTATTTGCTTAAACCGGGTGCCGCTTTGCAGCATGATATCTGCAAATAGTTTATCCAATGTTTCGGTATTAATAGGCTTTTTAAGGAAACTGATGGCACCTTCTTTGTGCACACGATTAGCCGCCGCTTCGCCTGCCGACATCAGGTGTACCGGGATATGTATCGTAGCTTCATCAGCCTTCAGCTCTTTTAATATCTGCCAGCCATCCTTGCCTGGCAGCATAATGTCAAGTATAACAGCATCGGGTTTTGCGTCCTTTATGGTTTCAACGGCGCGTGTGCCTTCATAAACTATAATAGATTTATAGCCATGATCACGGGCATAATCCTGCAGTATGCCGGCAAAATTTTTATCATCTTCTACAATTACCACTAATGGCTCGTGGTTATCTTCACGGGTTATGGCTTTAGCAGGCTTCAGGAAGTTACTTTCGGCCTTGAAAGTTTGGGCTGTTGGTAAAACCTCGTCATTCACAACCGGTACTATTTTGGCCTCAAGGGGAATCGTCAATATAAATTCGCTGCCTATTCCCGGCTCACTGGTCATGCTTATGCTGCCGCCCAATAATATGGCCAGTTCGCGGCTAATGGATAATCCCAATCCTGTGCCGCCATATTTGCGGCTTGTTGAACCATCGGCCTGCTGAAAGGCTTCAAATATAATCCGTTGTTTTTCGGCCGGGATACCTATGCCTGAATCTTTGATAGCAAAGTTGACGGTGTTTTCTTTAAGCCCCGGTTTTACATTGATGGAAATTGAGCCATTCTCTGGCGTAAACTTGAACGCGTTTGAGAGCAGGTTTTTTATCACCTGCTCAACTCTTACCTTATCGGTAAATACGGTTAAAGGCACATTCCCGGCAATGCTGGTGCTATATTTTATTTTTTTGTTGCCCGCTACTTCGTTAAACAACATTTCCATATCGTCAACAATTTCGGATATCCTGATGTCCTCATTTTGCATATCCAGCTTGCCCGATTCTATTTTGGATAAGTCCAGTATGTCGTTTATCAGTGTAAGTAAATCGTTACCTGCATTGAAAATTACGCTGGCGTATTTAATCTGATCTTCAGACAGGTTGGCCGGCTTATTGTCTTTCAGGATGCGCGCCAGCACCAGGATACTGTTAAGCGGCGTACGCAGTTCGTGGCTCATGTTTGCCAAAAACTCCGATTTGTATTTGCCCGTAGTTTCCAACTCATCAACTTTAAGGTTAATGGCTGCACGTGCTTCTTCAATGGCCTGGTTTTTTTCTTCCAGCAGGCTTGCTTTTTCTTCAAGCTCGGCGTTAATAGTACGTAATTCTTCCTGCTGTACCCGCAATTCTTCTTCTGATGCCTGCAACATTTCTGTTTTATTTACCAATTCTTCATTGGTAACGCGCATTTCTTCTTGCTGCGCTTCCAGTTCTTCGGCTTGTTGCTGGGTTTCTTCAAACAGGTCGTGCATGATGGTGCGGGCCTGGGCGGTATTTACCGCAATGCCAATATCATTGGCTATGGCTAAAATATAACCACGGTCTTTTTCTGCCAATTCGCCGGCAAAGGCCACTTCCATTACGCCTTTTAGCTTTTTGTCAAAAAAGAACGGAATGATAAATGTTTGGGTTAGTAATTCTTTAACTACCGATGAAGACAGCTCCAAGCTATCATTCAACTTGCCTTTTACCACAGCTGCTTTTTCATCGGCAGCCACCTGGCCAAGCCAGCCTTCAGTTAGCTGTACCCGTTTCTTTATTAAATTTGGATTATGGAATGCGTAAGATGCATATAATTCGAGGAGATGCTCCTTATCGTTATATAAATAAAATGTACCTGCGGCTGCTTTGGTATAATAGCAAACTTCGGCCAATATATTTTGTGATAGCTCTTTTTCGCTTTGCTGCCCCTGCATTTTTTCGTTAAGGGTGCCGGTACCGGTAAGCAGCCAGTTTTTGGCTTCATTTTCGGCAAGTACTACACCCAATTCGGCGTTGGCAACCTTAATTTCTTCTTCTATTTTTTTCTGCTGATCAAATGCTGTTTGAATGTATCTGAACAAAAACAGGATGATAAACAGGAATATTAACGATCCGCAGGCTATCACAGTGACGGCCATTTTTGATGCTTTTGCCGAACTTTGTTTGCGAATGCTAAGAAGTCGGTTTTCGTTTTCTATTACCCTGTTTACAAGCCCCCGTATGTTATCCATGTTTTGTTTGCCATTCAAAAACATGTTATTGGCAACCATAAATTCAAGCCCTTTGCTATCACGGGTATCGATATTCTCTTTAAGTATATTTAGCTGGGTAGTTACAAGGGATGTTAGTGTGTCCAGCCGTTTTAATTGAACCGCATTGTCTTTGGTGAGATTTTTTAGCGTACTAAGGTCCTCGTTGATACGTGGTATTGCATCATGATACGGTTCAAGAAATACTTTTTTATCTGTAGCTCCAAAACCGCGCATGCCGGTTTCTGCATCTATCATATGCTGCAATAAGCCTGTAGATGATTTAATAACATTTTGGGTATGCTCAACCCAGGTGTTATCTTCTTCTAACTGGCTGATGCTGTTATAGGATAGTATACCAACCAGTAAAACCAGGATGATTGATGCAGCAAAGCCAGTTAATACCTGCTGACGAAAGGTAAGTTTCAACATTGATAGGGATAATTAAACAAATACAAATATGTTCAAAAAAAAGCTGTTTACGTAAAGTGAACAGCTAATAAACATATAAGGAATATTTTGATTAATTTATACTGTTTCTGCGGATTTAACAAAGCCTTTAGGCTTGCCGTTAATTGCACCCGCAAGCGCCAGAACCGGGCCCGCAAACAATACGAACCAACCCCACTTAAATTTAATTTGCCTGGTTAAAAGTGAATCGAACTTGCGGAAAGGGATAAAACTAAAAGTGGTTTCTACCTTTACAATGGCAGCAATAAACAGCACCGCAACCAATATGACCGACGCCCAGGCACAGGCCCGCGTAATTTTATACTGGTTTAAAAACGATGAAATAACACCGATAACAGCCACCAGCACAAGTACTATACCGTACGGCTGGTTAAGCTGATAAACATTCCAGTTAAACAAATGGAACGGACGTAACAACGGGCAGTATGTACCGGCAAAAAGCAATACAAAGCCCACAAATGATGAAATTGAACTAAGGCGCATAAGGGAGTATCAAGTAGTAAGTATCAAGTAGCAAGACAGCTGCAGTTATTTAGTATCAAGTCGCAAGTATCAAGTAGTAAGTAGCAAGACAGCTGCAAGTAAAAATAGTATCCTCACTCAAATTACCCAATCAAAAATCTTGATACTTGATACTAAAAGGCTATTGTTTAATTTCCATCTTATCGGCAAAGTGGGCGCAGTAATCGCGCAGGTCTTCAACAATATTTTTTTCGCCGGTGGCGCGTAAAAAGCTGTCGCCCATGGTTTGCAGGGTTTCGTAAAAAAAGCGTTTCATCTCGTCAACGGGCATATCTTTGGTCCACAGGTCAATGCGCAGGGTGTTTTTGTAGCTTTGGTCCCACAGGGCCAGCATAAACGATTTTACAGGCAATGCCTCTTTTGATTGCGAATCGGTTGATTCCCACATGATATTTTCGGGCACGTTATTATCGTCCAGCGTAACGGTGAGCTTTATTTCGGCAGTTTTCATTTTCTGTTTTATTGAAGTCGCAAAAGTAGGTTATTTTACAGCGACGGGATTATAATGAGTTTGTAATTTTTGAGGGAACGTGGCGCTTATCCACAATGTAAATTATAGAAATAGCATGGCCGTTTATTTAACCAGGAAAAAGATTACAGCTATCAGGGCTATTACGCACAACTCAATAATCCACAGTTTTTTAAGCTCGGCAAAAAAGTTGCGGAACATCAGATCCATAAAAAACACCACCGCGGCAAATAACAGGAATATCCAACCAATGGTACCGCTCCAGTTTTCTAAAGGGCGACCGGCAATGGCGGCTCCATTTATCCAGATATAAACAGCTACTACCAAAAAAAATGTGGTGGCAAAATTTAACGGGGTAATGCGCAATTTCATGTAATTGACTATCTGTTTGAAGTTTTTAAAATCGGTTAACGTTTTTTTCGGGACGATGATGACCTGGTTTTTCCGCCGGCTGCTTTATAGGCTTTGCCATATTTTACTTTGTTCTTGGCCTCGTCGAACTTTTTATGCTGATTGAGGGTTTTCTTTTCGTGGAAAGCGCCTTTAAAATCGGGGTCGTCTTTACGCTTTTGCATATCAATTTCCTTCGCAATTTCCTGGCGCTCATCGTAGCCGGTTTCCTCAATAAAAACATCACCCGGAATGGCCGAAACCGGGATGGTTTGTTTAATGAGTTTTTCTATCTTCTTAAGGTAATACTCCTCGGCAGGGCCGCAAAACGTAATGGCCTCGCCCGATTGCAGAGCCCGGCCCGTGCGGCCTATCCGGTGTACATAATCTTCTATTACAACAGGTACATCAAAATTAATAACATGGCTTACATCACTAACATCAATACCGCGCGATGCCACATCTGTTGCTACCAATATTTTAACCTCGTCGTTTTTAAACGAGTTGATAGAGTTGATACGGGTGTTTTGCCCTTTATTGGCATGTAATACCTTAACTCCCCCTTCGCCAAATTTGCGCAGCAGGAATTTGTAAACATCATCGGCAACAACACGGGTTTTGCAAAATATCATCAGCTTGGTAATCTCCCCTTCGGCCTCCAATAGTTTTTTTAACAGGTGAATTTTGGTTTTAACATTGGGTACATAATACAACTGTTGGTTAACCGTTTGCGCTGGTGTTGCCTGCGGGGTAACCTCAATAATTGTTGGATACTCCAGGAAATTATTGGATAACTCATGAATTTTATCGCTCATAGTGGCCGAAAAAAGCAGGTTTTGCCTTTTTACAGGTACCACTTCAAGCAAGCGGTTAATCTGGGGCATAAAGCCCATATCCATCATTTTATCGGCCTCGTCGAGCACCAGTACCTGCAGGGTTTTGGTAACTATATGGCCTGCCAGGTATAAATCCATAAAGCGGCCGGGAGTGGCTACAATGATATCTACACCTTTATTAAGGTTTTCTATTTGTGTTTTTGGGCCCAGGCCACCGTATAGTACTACAACCCTAAGGTCGGTGTTGGAGGCAAAGGTTTTAACGTTTTCCTCAATCTGCATGGCCAGTTCGCGCGTTGGCGAAATAATGAGCGCGCGCGGGGCCTCGCCCTGGGCATATTTAAGCTTCATGATTATGGGCAAAACATAAGCGGCCGTTTTACCGGTACCCGTTTGCGCTATGCCCATTACATCCTGCCCGTTCATGATAGGAGGGATGGCTTTTTGCTGTATAGGCGTAGCTTCGGTATAACCGGCATCGGCAATGGCATTTAAAATTTGCCGGTTAAAATTAAATTCTTCAAAAGATACACCCATGCCGCAAAGATAGGCTTTTTGTTGATTAGGGCTATTGTTTGTTATATTGCGCTAACCTTTAGTATCACTTTTACGTTTAAAGCCGTAATAAAGGATGCATGAGACGTTAACCATATGCAGTACTTTACCTTATCTGTTTTATTGCCTGGTGGTTATATCCCATTGCTTTCGTTTTTACACCTATTAAAATTCAGCAATGAAAAAACACTTATTTACACTTTTATTTATTGTGGCGGCGTCTTTTGCCGCAAACGCTCAAATTGGTACCGGCCGGTATTACACCGGCGGTAGCCTTAACTACAATTACGATGGGTATGGCTACACCAACACCTATTCGTTCGCGGCCGGAACTACGGTTTATACCAATCATAGTATATCTAACCTGCAAATTAACCCCGATTTTGGGATGTTCCTGTCAAAAAACTGGGCTATTGGCATCCAGCCCGGTTACTCGCGCACGGGAGGTACCGAAACATCTGTTTACACCGCATTAGCAGGTACCGGTACCACCAGTTACAGGTATGATCATAAATACCACACCGAAGCGCTTTCGTTAGGTATCCATTTCAGGTACTATTGCATGCTGAATGACAGGATTGGCATATTCCCGCAGTTTGGCGTTACCGAGGCCAATGATATCAACAACTTTAATTCGGGCTCGATAAGTATTGGCGGTAACCCCAATATCGTGTTTTTTGCCACAAAAAAGCTGGCCGTAAATCTTGGTTTTGGTAACATACTGTATACCCATGATTATCAAACCAAAGCCAATTCATTCAACATAGGGCTGAATACCAATATTGGTTTTGGTGTAAATTATTACTGGGGGAAACAGTAGGGCTGGGTTGAAGGTTAGTGTGAAGCCCGGAGTCGAAACTCTTAAGTTGTGTCTGCCCTAAGCGAAGTTAAAGGTGGGGCGGACATTAATAAGCAAAGGGCAGTAGATACAGATATTTAGCCCTTCCACTCGAACCCCGCACCTCGCACCCCGTCCCCAGACCCCATTGTAAAAATCTTATATCAGTAAATAAATACTTTGGCAATTCATCCTGTGTTCATAAAAAATGCTTTTTTTAGTAGCTTGAATAATTATTTCAGTATTTTTAGTTAATGCGGCCAATCCGGATAGTTTTTATAGCCTTTGTTTTATTATGCCCCTTGTTTGTTTTGGCGCAGTCCGCTACTATCACCGGTAAGGTAGTGCATGGCGAAAGTAAATCGCCATTGGCCAATGCCAGCGTGTTTTTAAATAACGCTACTTACGGTACCTCAACCGCCGAAGATGGCACATTTACCCTATCGGGTGTCAAGCCTGGCCAGTATGAATTAATTGTTACCGTAGTGGGGTACGAAGACTATGCACAAACAGTGCAGGTAGGTAACGTGCCTTTAAAACTCGACATATCGCTCACCCAAAAAGTACTCATGCTGCGCGAAGTGGTAATAAGCAGTAATGCCGATTGGAAAAAGAACTATGAACAATTCAGGAGGGAGTTTATTGGTACTACCGAGAACTCTAAATTATGCAAGGTGCTTAACCCGCGCGTTCTTAACCTTAATTACCACCGTAGCAAGCAGCGGCTGGAGGCAGATGCCGACGAGTTTTTAGTGGTTGAGAACAGGGCGTTGGGCTATCGCACTAAATATTTATTGAAAAACTACGTAAGCGATGCTATTGAGCATACCATACAATACTCGGGCAGGGCCTTGTTTGAAAACCTGCCGGGATCTGCCGAGCAAAAAAAAGTGTGGAAACATAAACGCGAGGAAGCTTACTACGGCTCGCCCCAGCATTTTTTCAGGTCATTATATAAAGATAAGCTAAAGGAAGAGGGTTTTGAAGCCCACGACTTTACCCGGGCCCTGAACCGCGAACGACCACCCGAAGAACTGATACAGCAAAAAATAAAAAGGTATAAAGAAACCAACCGCGACTCGGTTATGCACTGGTATAAACTCAGCAACCTTACCAAATGGAGTGATGAAAACGTGGTGAAGATTCCATATCAGTCAATGGAGATTTTGCGCAGCACACCCGAGGCTGGAATTTATGCCATCGCCTTTCCGCATTTTTTGTACGTAGTATATACCAAAAAGCATGAGCTTACCGAATTTAAAGATGTTTACCGCCCGCTGGATATGGAAAACTTTGAAACCAGTATAATCACCCTGTATGGTAGTTATGCTTTGTTTGATAACAACGGCACCGTAATATCAAACCCGGCCCCCCTTTACGAAGGCACCTGGTCAAAAGCTAAATTATGCGATTTGCTGCCCGTTGATTACGAGCCGGGGGACTGATTGGTCATTTCGCTTCGCTGTCATTAGTCATTGTCGCTGCGCTTGTCATTGGTTATTATCGCTTCGCTTGTCATTGTTCATTTCGTTTGTTATTGATGTATTATTTGAAAATTTTTAAAACGACGACTACGTAATTCACCTTGGCCTTAAATGACAAATGACTAATAAACCACTTTTCCTTTATCCAGCGTTAACACCTTATTAACACTATTTGGGATTTCATGCTGATAGTGGGTTACGTATATCATGGTTACGTTGCTTAGTTTGCAAATGGTATCTATGATGTTTTTAAAATGAAGCTGCTGGTGGTCATCCATGCCCTGGCAGGGTTCATCAAAAATAAGTAGTGAAGGGTTTTTTACTAATGCACGGGCAAGTAAACATAAACGTTGTGCACTTGCGGGTATATTTTTTAAAAGCGTTCGGGCATATTGCTCTATTTCAAGCGTTTTCATCCATTGTAGGGCTATGGCAGCCATTTGTTTGTTGCTTGGTCTGAATAATCCAAGGGTATCGTAGTACCCCGATTCAATTACTTGCAGACAGCTGTTATCGGTAGGGAAATATTGATGCAACTCTGGCGATACAAAGCCTATTTTCTTTTTAATATCCCAGATGCTTTCTCCTGTTCCGCGTTTTTTATCAAATAAAATAATGTGGTTGGCGTAGGCTTGCGGATTATCACCATTTATTAAGCTGAGTAGTGTTGATTTGCCCGCGCCGTTTGGGCCAAGCAGCGCCCAACGCTCGCCTGTTTTAATTTCCCAGTTCACATCATCCAGTACTACCTTATCGGCGTATTGGATGTGCACCTTTTCCATTTTAACAATATGGTTGTAGGTTACCCGCGGTTTATCTGGGTTTAAAAGTATGTTAAGTGCCGTTATATCAATGCTGTCGGCAACATCGGCCATAAACTCTTCCGGCCTAAAATCGATCCTGGTAGTTTCATGAATAATTGCCCCGTTTTGCAATACGGCTACATGGGTAATTCCTTCCGGAATTTCATGGGCGGGTGTGGCAATAATTAAATTGATGCCAGATGCGGTAATTTGGCTGATAATGCCATTAAACTCCTGTCTTGTTTTTACGTCAAGGCCGGTTAACGGATTGTCGAGTAATAATAATACAGGGTTTTTAAGTAAGGCAGCGGCTAACATCAGGCGTTTTGTCTCGCCGTTTGATAGTTTTATTAATTGCTTATCCTGCAGATAATTGAGGTTCAATAAAAGCATTACCTTATATAAGGTCCAATATCTGTCAACCGTTTCGCTGGCAATGTTGTTTAGGTAATTATTAACGGTTAGGGCATCCTCCGAATCGGACGAGTTATAACGCTGCTGATAGTAAAAGTCGGAGGTATTTGATAGATTACGGAAGTGATGCCTGGGCTCAACAATGGCAACCAGCTTTGTTTTAATGCTAATGCCATTTGTAACCAGGCTTTCGTCATCATGTGCGCTTTCAAAGTGATAAGCGATGGAGCCGCCTGTTATATTAAAGCGGCCCGCAATGGTTTGTAATAAGGCACTTTTGCCCGAGCCGCTTGATCCTACAAGTGCCCAGTTTTCGCCTTTGTTTATTTTAAATGTAAGATCTCTGAACAGCGTGCTGTTTAAAAATCTTACGGTGGCATTATTTATAGAAAAAATAGCTTTACTCATGGCTGCTTTTATAGCGGGCAAAATTAACCATCTGCCCGAAAAAGCACTTAAGTATGGTGATAATTATTATGAGTAATTGTTAAGCTTAGGCAGTTTTCTTAAGACTTTGGTTAGGTGCAATATTGGCGTTGCTCTTGTTTAGCCTGTTCCAGCCTTCTATATTTACCATTTCGCCTTTAACAAAATTATTGCATTTTTTATTTGGACAGGCGACAATCCAATTTTTTTTTGATTGTTCAACTTGAGGCCTTGTGCCACATTTAATGCAATTTTCGCATTGAATGTTTGATTGTATTTGAAAAGTCATGATAATATATAGTTATAAATAGATAATTCAAAATTATGATAATGTTGCGGGACCACCAAAAATTTAGCAAAAACCTGCACTATAAGTATGTTAATACTTAATGTTTGTTGTAGCCGAAATGTTGTTGACGCTTTCTTCTCAAGATAATATCCACAATAAACGTTCCGTTTTTTAAATTGTTTGTTGATTAGTACATATTTGATGGGTTAACAGATAAATAAAAAGCGTGTTGTGGATTGCTCCTTCAAATTAAAGGCAATTATTGGGTGTTTATCCAATTAATATATAGCCGGATATGTCGAACCAGGCGTATGGTTTACTATACATTTTGAGTTAAATTTAGGCATTTGGAAACTGCGGGGTAATAAAACGCTGTACGCAAAAAAAGGCCTGATTCTTGCGCTGGCTAAACCGCGACGGCAAAATGCGGTCACTACACTTCATCAACTCAAAATATTATTATGAAAAAGATTCATTTGCTGCTGATCGCACTGGCCATGCTTACTTTAAATAGTTGCTCGGTTATTACGGGCATATTTAAGGCCGGCGCTATAGTGGGCATTATTGCTGTTATTGTTGTTATTTTGGTTATCGTTTGGCTAATTTCATTATTCAGGAAGTAATATGTTGATATTTCGTATAGAGATATTTATTAATTATTTAATTAAACAATTTAATTTTTAATGAGTTGTAATTGTATAAAAACATAATTTATCATGGAAAATACACAAGCAACAGCAGAAGTTTTAAATGACCTGGTTCAGATTAACAACGACAGGATAAAGGGTTATGAACGAGCCCTTAAAGAATTAAAAGATGGCGAAACTGATTTAAGGATGCTTTTTTTAAGCTTAATTGATGCAAGCAACCGTTATAAGAATGAATTGGGAAAAGAGGTTGAAGTTTTAGGAAAAGATATTGATACAGGTACTTCAACCGGTGGTAAAATACATCGCGCCTGGCTCGACGTGAAAGCCGCTTTTACCGCCCATGACACGCACGATATTTTAGAAGAATGTGAGTTTGGCGAAGACGCTATTGTAAAAGCTTACCGCGACGCGTTGGCCGAAGAATATATACCCGGATTTTTACGCGACCTGGTAACCAGGCAACATGACGAAATTTTGGATGCCCATGACGAAATCAAAGCATTACGCGATAGTGTTCATTAATTAAGTAGCAAGTAATTAGTATCAAGACTGATGTTTCCCAGATAAAAAAATCTTGATACCTGATACTTACGACTTGATACTATAAAAAAACGCCTTCGAAAATCGGAGGCGTTTTTTTAGAAATCTAAAAAAAGTAAGATTACATTTTTTTAGCAGTGTCTTTCTTAGTAGTGTCAGCTTTAGCAGTGTCCATTTTAGTGGTATCTTTCTTAGCAGTGTCCATTTTAGCAGTGTCCATTTTAGCGGTATCTGTACCTGAAGCAGAACCAGAACCTTTACAAGCTGCAAATGAAGTAGCGATAGCTAAGGCAACTAAGCCTAATTTGAATGAATTTTTCATGTTCAATTTTTTAATGAGTGATTTAATAGTTTTTTGGTTAATACCGGAAATAAAAAAAGGTAACCCATAATTTTAAAATAAAATTACAGATCACCTCTTTTATTGCAAAAAAACTAATAAATCTATAAAAAGGCATGAAGGTTTATACTTCAGCCAGTTTAAAGGTTTAATAATTATTTTTTAGCTGTATCTTTTTTTACAGAGTCAACTTTAGCTGCACCAGCTTTAGCAGTTGAATCAGTTGCTACAGTTGAATCTTTTTTCACTGAATCAACTTTTGCTGAATCTGCTTTTGCTGAATCAACAGGGGTAGATGAACCAGCACCTTTACAAGCTGCAAATGAAGTAGCGATAGCTAAGGCAACTAAACCTAATTTGAATGAATTTTTCATGTTTTGAGTTTTATGAGTTTTAATAATTTTTTGATCGTTCGGTAGTTAATACAATTAATGATAAAAGGTAACCCATGATTTTTAAAAAAAAATATTGGTTACCTTTTATCAAAAAAAACTATTAAACCATTAAAAGAGCAACAAGTAGTACCTTGGCTCTTTTTATAGCGCGACAGCAGTCAGTTATTTTTTAACTGTGTCTTTTTTTACTGTATCAACTTTGGTTGAATCAGTTTTAACTGTAGAATCAATTTTAACTGTAGAGTCAACTTTAACGGTAGTATCACCACCTTCTTTTTTAGCATTACCATTACAAGCAGCGAAAGAAGCAGCAAGAACTAAAGCAACAAAGCTGGTTTTTAATAAGTTTTTCATCGTTGTGTGTTTTAAAATGTTAGTATTTTTAATCGTTTACTGTTGTTAATACACTTTTATGAAAAAGGTAACCCATTAAATTAATTAAAAATAAAATTTTTACTTTTTTGGTTATTTTCAAAGTGGTAATAGCAAGTTTGGTTGCCACTTTTTTTTTGCAGATTTGCCCCTATGCTATAATTTACCTTAGGGGGTTACCTTATTTGCTTTTATAGTATTAACAGTTGAAGAGAATCACTTGAAGAAAATCAAGAATTGAGAGTCAAGTATCCGGGCGGTAATTAAACGTTCCCTTTTTTATCAGATTCAACGCTTTTCATTTAGTCTTGATTCTTGACTCTTAACTCTTGATTCTTTTTTTTACAACGTTGGGTTACATTTTGGCATAAACAGTATTAATAGTGAGTAAAGACTTAAAAGCTTCGGCACCAACAGATAGCGAAATAGTTCTTGGGATACTTAACAATTCGGAAATAGTACTAAAAAGACTATATACAACCTATTTCCCGATGATATTACAGTTAATTATCAACAATAACGGAAACGAGGATGATGCCAAGGATATATACCAGGAAGCTATCATTGTTCTTTATAACAAGATAAAATCGGGCGAGTTTGAGTTAAGCAGTAAGCTTAAAACATACATTTACTCGGTTTGCCGCAGGCTTTGGCTTAAAAGGTTAAGCCAGATGAACAGGTACGGGGGCGATATCAGGGATTTTGAAGAGTACCTGCCTGTTGATGACGAGGTTGAAAAACATAATGACCGGGATATACAGTTTAATAAAATGGAGGCGGCCCTTCAGTTGTTAGGCGAACCCTGTAAAACTATTATGGAAGATTTTTATATACATAACAGATCGATGCAGGAGATTTGTGAACGTTTTGGGTACACCAATGCCGATAATGCCAAAACGCAAAAGTATAAATGCCTGCAAAGGCTGAAAAAGTTATTTTTTCAGCAGAAGTAAAAGGAGTGTAAAGAGATGAGCGAGAACCTTATTCTGGAATTGATTGACAGGTACCTAAACGGCGATATGACCGCCGGTGAGCGTGCCGAATTTGAGACATTGCGTAAAAACGACGCGAATGTTGACAGCAAGGTAATAGAGCATAAACTATTTGTAGGGCTGATTAAACAATACGGCGAACGCGTTGAACTGGAAAAGCGACTGGATGCTATTCACAGTGAAATTGATGTACATACACTGAAAGAAGAGCTTTTAATTAAGCCCAACTGGATAGTAAATATGTGGAGGCACCACCATTCAAAAATATCGGTAGCTGCGTCGATAGCCATTTTTGCAATATTGAGCACTTTGTTTTTTACAGGTAAGCTTAACAGTCATCAATCTAACTATGAAAAGTTAAGCGAGGAAATAGGCAAAATAAAAAAATCACAGGCGACACTGGAGGGTAAAACCAGTGGTTTGTTAAAAGATATGAAAGGCCGTAAAACAAATACAAGTCCCGGTAAATACAGGGGTACTGGTTTTGCACTTTCATCCAACGGCTATATTGCAACAGATTTTCACGTGATTGATGGTGCCGATTCGGTATATGTTCAAAATGCGGCTGGGGAATCATTCCATGCTAAAGTGATTTATACAGAACCACAATATGATATAGCTGTATTGCAGATAAACGACCCTGCATTTAAAGACCTTGGAAATGTGCCTTACAATTTTAAGAAATCATTAAGTGATTTGGGCGAAGATGTTTATACATTCGGTTATCCAAGCGGCGAAGAGAATTATGGCCCAGGTTCGTTAACAGCGAGAAATGGCCACTCCGGCGATACAACAGAATATCAGGTATCTATTCCCGTTAATCCGGGTAATAGCGGTGGCCCATTGTTAGATGGTAAAGGCAACGTTGTTGGTATTATAAGCGGCAGGCAGCCCGAGATGGCTGGTGCAGGTTTTGCAAAAAAATCGGCTTATTTGTTAAAAGCTATCCAAAATATACCGTCCGATTCATTGAGTAAAGATTTAACGTTAAGTACTAAAAATACACTGGCAGGGTTAAGTCGGCCGCAACAAGTCAAAAAGCTAAAAAACTATGTGTTCATGGTTAAAGCTTATTAATAACGCCCAATTCCAATAAAAATTAATAATTAAAAGGAGATACCGTAAGGTGTCTCTTTTTTGATTAAAGACCTTTTCTGAACCGGGATTCGTCGGATTTTGGATTTTATTTGTTGTCTGAACTCGAATTAAGCGAATTTTTAGAATTTCTCTAATTGGCTTATTAAATTTTGTAAATTCAGGTTCAGACAATTTGCGTTAGGGATTGGTGCGGATACCGGCCGTGCGAAAGGAAAGAGGGCAGGCTGCGGCTAAGGCCTGTGCAGTATGAGCAAAAAGCCCGGCCGCAGGCAACGCCACTAAAAGTAGCAAGTAGTTAGTATCAAGTATCAAGACAGTTGCGTCTGCTACCTATCCACCTCACCTAACACAAAATCTATCGATCCTACAATGGCAATCAAATCGGCAATCAGTACGCCTTTTGAAATTTCGGGCAGTACGGAGAGGTTGTTAAAGCTTGGTCCGCGGGCTTTTACACGGGTGGGGATTTCGGATTTGCCGTCGGCTACAAAGTAAAAACCCAGTTCGCCTTTGGCGCCTTCGCAACGTACGTAATAATCCTGCGCTTTGGGGATGGTTTTGCGGGGCATTTTGGCGCGCGGGTCAAAATCGGGTGTGCGTTTCAATTCTTTTTGCAGGCGGTCGAGGCATTGCTCTACAATTCTTACAGATTGTTCAATCTCATCAACACGCACTTTGTAACGGTCCCAGCAATCGCCTACTTTGCCCATCAGCCCGGTACCTATGGGGATCTCGAAATCAAGCTCGGGATAGGCCGAATAATTATCAATGCGGCGCAAATCCCATTTAAGGCCCGATGCCCGTAGCATAGGGCCGCTGCAACCGTAGTTGATGGCTACATCTAAAGGCAGTACGCCAACATTTGCCGTGCGCGATATAAATACCTGGTTATCGGTCAGCAGTTGGTTAAGCTCCACCATTTTGGGTTTAAAATACTCCACAAAATCGCGGCAACGTTCTTCAAAGCCAACCGGCAGGTCATAAAAAAGGCCACCAACCCAGATGTAATTATATAGCATGCGCGAGCCCGAAGCCCACTCCAGCATGCCCATAATATGCTCCCTATCCCTAAAGCACCATAAAAAAGGGGTAAAAGCGCCAATATCTATACCGTAGGTGCCAATAGCTATCAGGTGCGATGCAATGCGGTTAAGCTCGCAAACCAGTACGCGGATGTATTCGATGCGTTTAGGTATGTCTTTATCGATGCCCATCATCCGTTCAACCCCCATCACAAAAGCGTGGCTGTTGTTCATAGATGCCAGGTAATCAAGCCTGTCGGTAAACGGGATGGTTTGCTGATAGGTTAATGATTCGGCATGTTTTTCAAAACAGCGGTGCAGGTAACCAATATGCGGTATTACTTCCTTTACAATTTCGCCATCGGTTATCAGTTCCAAACGCAAAACGCCATGGGTAGATGGATGCTGTGGGCCCATATTGAGCACCATATCCTCTACACTGGCATCGGCTATTTTTTTATTGTAATTAAGAAGCGCTTCTTCGTATTTTGAATTAGTGATAACCAATGTTGCGTGCTGTTTTGTTGTTGTCAAAAATCAGTATTTTTTTCGTTTATCGGGCTAAAATGATGTAAAATTAAGTAAAACGCCATTTGAAAATTTAAAATGACGAATAAAGTCGCACAAAGAGGCTAAGGCGCAAACAGGAAAAAATGAAGTGCTTTGTACAGTGGTATCTTTGTGCGAAAAGCAGCCGGTTTGCTTTTTACGCAAAGATAACACGCAAAATACATCAATTGTCCAGCAGTCGGCGATGATAGTTTATCTGCCCCAAATGGTAGCCTAAGTGCATGGCCAGGTGCACAAAAAAGTATTCGGTAGATGCATCTTTTAAGAATATCTCGGCTGGGTATTTTTCAGTCAACTGATGGTCTGACATCATATTGAAGGTTTTTTCAATCGTGATGATCGTTTTTTCTATTTTATCTACCAGTTCTGCGCGTGGCACATTTTTCAGCGCAAATTCATCTTCCCGGTTTCGCTCATAACCGGTTTTACCAAATTCTGCGCCGATGTATGTATTCAGGTTGCCCACCAAATGTAAACAGAGGTTACCCGCAGAATTCAGAATATTCTTTTCAATAAGCCATAACTTTTCCTCGTTTTGGTAAGTTTCTATCTCGTGCTTTAACTTTTCAAGGTCACGGATTATCAGTTTTTTCAGCGTATCTTTTAGCATATACCTGGTATGGCGTGGTGAAGTTTTTACTAAAGAAATCTTTAGGTTTAATAATGCAAGATATTTATTTGTAGCTGCCTGCCGAAATTATCAATTCAAAGTTTTTCTATTTTTTTCGGTTTAACTCCGTTGGATACATTGAATTTCTGGTGTTTTAAATTAGAATTCTGAATTCTTGAACTAAAGTAGCCGGGTTTAAAAATAGTTTAGGCTTTTTTACCTCAGGCTGTCACCCTGTAATTATAATTTTATAGTTTTATGGCGAATTATTACCCTGCATAAATAATTCAAAACTTAAAGTATTTAATCACTAATCAAAAAATGAAAAAAGTAATTCTTGTAACAGGGGCATCATCCGGTTTAGGTTTGGCTACCGCAACAGCACTTGCTGCCCAGGGCCACACTGTTTATGGTACCACGCGCGATATTAAACGCATAAGCGGCGTATCATTTATGCCTTTACAAATGGATGTTACCGATGACGCATCTGTAAACGGGGCTATTGCAACCATTATTAAAGCCGAGGGCAAGATTGATGTTTTGGTTAATAATGCAGGTAACGGCATTACAGGCCCGCTTTATGCCATGCCGGTTGATGCCGCTAAAAAGCAGTTTGAAGTTAACTTTTTTGGCGTAGTGCGTGTAAGCAGTGCCGTTTTACCGGGTATGATTGAGAAGGGGCAGGGCCTGGTTATTAATATAGGTTCATTGGCCGGGCTGTTTGGCCTGCCTTACCAGGGCTTATACAGCGCATCAAAATTCGCGATAGAAGGCTACTCCGAAAGCCTGCGTATGGAATTGCAAAATACAGGTGTTAAGGTATCGGTAGTAAATCCCGGTGATTTTAAAACCGACTTTACCGGCAACCGCGAAAAATTACCGTTCACACTTAAAAATGATAAACTGAAAGCTGAGTTTGACGCAGCCGTTGCCGCCATGGAAAAAGATGAAAGCATTGGTGCCGCACCTTCAAAACTGGCAGCACAAATTGTTAAAATAGTAGGCAAATCAAAACCTGCCCATAGTTATCTGGTGGGTGCCATTGGCCAAACCATTGTACCTACCCTGAAGGCCATTTTACCCGGCCCCATCTTTGTGAAATTAATGAACGACCATTACGGGATAAAATAGGGAGTGGCTGATTTAATTTTGAGAATTTGAGAATTTGAAGATTTGAGAATTTGAAAATGCTTTTTTTCAATTCTGTTTATTCTTTAATTCTGAAAATTCTGATTCGCAATATTAGCCACTCTCCATCGACGCCTTACCAAAACAATGCAAGAAAAAAACAACAAAAAAACCATCTGGGGATGGGCTATGTTCGATTGGGCCAACCAATCATATAATATGGTGATTACCTCTACCATATTCCCGGCTTATTACGTGGGGATTACGCAGTATGAAAACCCGGGAGGCATGGTTACCTTTTTTGGCCACAGGTATGTAAATACGGTGTTGTCAAACTATATCCTCGGGCTATCGTTCCTCATCATTGTAGCGCTATTGCCAATTTTAACTTCCATCGCCGATTACAAGGGCCACAAAAAACTGTACATGCAACTGTTTACCTGGCTTGGGGTACTTGCCTGCTTTGGCTTGTACTTTTTTGACATGAAGACCTTTGAGTTTGGGATGATATGTTTTGGGCTGGCCTCTGTGGGGTATTGTGGCGGCTTTGTATTTTATAACTCCTACCTGCCGCAAATAGCCACCATTGATAAGCAGGATGCTGTAAGCGCAAAAGGCTTTATTTATGGCTTTGCCGGTAGTATTGTGGTGCAGGTGCTTTGTTTGGTGTTTGTGCAATGGCATGCCTGGTTTGGGATGACGGAAGACAAATCCGCGCAGCTTTCTTTTCTGATAGTTGCCTTATGGTGGATAGGCTTCTCGCTTATTCCATTTTACATTTTACCCAAGGGGACGCCAAATGCAGGATCGCATGAGTATAACGTGGTTACCGGTGGCTTTAAGGAGTTGGCTAAGGTTTTCAAAAAAGTTAAACAGCTGCCCTTGCTAAAACGGTTTTTGCCGGCATTCTTCTTCTATTCGGTAGGGGTGCAAACCATTTTGCTGGTGGCCGCCAATTTTGCTGCCAAAGAGCTTAAAATGCCCGATGATGCATTGATAGGCATAATACTGGTTATCCAGGTGGTGGCCATCATTGGCGCTGCAATAACTGCTAAAGCATCAGAAAAATATGGCAACGTTAAAGCCCTATCGGTTATAGTAGGGCTGTGGTGTGTAATATGCGCTTGCGTGTACTTTATTGCAAACGCAAACCAGTTTTATGTTGCCGCGGTTTTTGTTGGCCTGGTTATGGGGGCGGTACAGTCGTTATCGCGTTCAACCTATTCTAAATACATACCGCCAAACATTCCCGATACCGCATCGTATTTCAGCTTTTATGATGTTACCGAAAAATTATCAATTGTGGTAGGTTTGTTCACCTTCGGCTTTGTAGAAGGCTTGACAGGCGAAATGCGTGATTCGGCGCTGGTACTGGACGGCTTTTTTGCTATCGGGTTTGTTTTACTGATCACGCTGTTGCTATTTGAACGCAAAGTGAAAGCTGCGGAAGCGCTGGCATAATCATAATCAGAATTTTTCACCTTTTGTTTGTTTTTAAGAGGTGTTCAAGAAGGCTAAGCCGTTTACAGAATTTAAGAATTAACAGGATGAAAGCTGCTATGGTAAATTCTACACATTCTTAAATTCTGAAAATTTTGATTCAGAAAAAAAAATCCTGTTAATCCTGCAAAATCCTTAAATCCTGTTCAATAAATAAGCCCGTTGAATTGCTTCAGCGGGCTCCTCACTATAACTATTTCCCCCTCAGAAAATGATGTGATAAGGTCGTATATTTTCTAATTACTCAGTGTTTATAGTTTATGATGGGTTTGTTTAAACAAACATAGCTTATATATAAGGTTTATGAAATACCCCGAAGTAGGTATTTATGAGAAATAATACCGGCTAATTGGGGTTCGGCAGTTCTGTTGCACTGATTTTGATAATTAGAGATTGAAAAGACACAGCATCTGCCAAAACTGAGTACATTTGCGGTTTGTTAAGTAAAAGTAATGGCTAAAGTTTCTATCAACCTGGCAACAGGCTCGCTGCAAAAAGAAGATATCATAGTAGGTATCGATCTGGGTACTACCAATTCGCTGGTGGCTTTTATTAATCCCGATAAGCAACCCCATGTTATCAACGATACAGGTAAAGGTGTTTTGGTACCTTCGGTAGTCCATTTTGGGCCTGCAGGCGATATTTTGGTAGGTAACGAGGCTAAAGAATATTTGATAACCGATCCGCAGAATACCGTTTTTTCGGTAAAACGCTTATTGGGGCGCAGCTATCATGATATCGAAAATTATAAAGATTTTTTCTCGTACAAGGTTATTGACGATGATACCGAGAGCCTGGTAAAAATTAAAGTAGGCGAAAAATTTTATACGCCTATTGAACTATCGGCCCTGATACTAAAAGAGTTAAAGGCCCGTGCAGAGCATGCGCTTAAAACGCCTGTTAACCGTGCGGTAATAACGGTTCCCGCTTATTTTAATGATTCGCAGCGCCAGGCTACCCGCGATGCCGGTAAACTAGCCGGGTTAGATGTTTTACGTATTGTGAACGAGCCAACGGCAGCAAGTTTAGCCTATGGCATTGGGCTCGATCCCGAAGAAGTAAAAACCATTGCCGTGTATGACCTGGGCGGCGGTACGTTTGATGTATCGATACTGCAAATTCAGAATGGGATTTTTGAGGTATTGGCCACCAATGGCGATACCTTTTTAGGCGGCGACGATTTTGACCGCATTATTGTTGATTACTGGATTGAAAAAAATAACCTGGATAAAGCCGGAATAATAGCCAATAACGAGCTTGCCCAGCAATTGCGCCTTAAGGCAGAGGAAGCCAAGAAGGCATTTGCCCACCAAAGCTTATTTAATGAAAAGATAGGCGAGATATGGTGTACGCTGGACAGGAACACGTTTGAAGAGCTGATTATGCCCAAGGTGCAGCAAACCATCACCAGTTGCCAAAACGCGCTTAAAGATGCTAAACTCGGCGTAGCAGAGATTGATGAAGTGATCATGGTTGGTGGATCAACCCGTACAGGACTGGTTAAGAAAATGGTGGCCGAATTTTTTAACCGCCCGGTACATGATGATGTTAACCCCGATGAAGTGGTTGCATTAGGGGCGGCTATACAGGCCGATATACTGGCCGGTAACCGTAAAGACATCTTATTGCTTGATGTTACCCCATTATCCCTCGGTATCGAAACCATGGGTGGCCTGATGGATGTCATTATTCCACGTAACAGCAAGGTGCCTACCAAAGGCGGCAGGCAATACACCACATCAATAGACGGGCAGGTAAACATGAAAATTGCCGTTTACCAGGGAGAGCGCGACCTGATCAAAGAAAACCGCAAGCTGGCTGAGTTTAACCTGAAAGGCATCCCGAGTATGCCGGCTGGCTTTCCGAAAGTAGATATCAACTTTTTGCTGAATGCCGATGGCATCCTGACTATACAGGCTATTGAATTACGCAGCGGCGTTAAGCAGGAGGTTGAGGTAAAACCCACCTACGGCATTACCGACGAACAGGTAGAGCAAATGCTATTGGATAGCATTACCCACGCTAAAGACGATGTAACTGAACGTATGCTCATAGAAGCACGTACTGAAGGCGAGCAGATGGTTTATACCGTGGAGCGGTTTTTGCAAAAGAATGGCAGCTATGTATCGGCAGCGGAAACTGAACAAACAATCAGTTATATAGCCGCTTTAAAAAATGCTATTGCTACGGGGGATAAAGACCTCATTTTGAAAAATATAGACGAAGTAAACGAATTTACCAGGCCCTTTGCCGAACGTTTAATGGATCAGGCAATTAGCACTGCAATGCGTGGCAAAAGTATTGAATAACATACAGAACGAAACTTTATAGATGAGAAGAATTACAGCAGTACTTACATTTTTGGCCCTTGCGGCTGTTTTTTTACCAGGTTCATTTAATAAAGTTTATGCAGCCGGTGTTGTAAGCCGAAATGCAAAAGACACTACAAAAAATATTGCTGCCCTTGATACCGCTCGTTACGATTCATTAATGAAGCGGATGGCCAATGGCGATAAAACCGGGCGCTGGCCCGTAAAAAACGCACCATTGCCATTACCCGGCGCTATTTTGCCTTTTAATCGGGTAGTAGCTTATTACGGCAATATGTACTCCAAAAATATGGGGGTTTTAGGCGAGTACGAGCCTAAAGTAATGATGGACAAACTAAAAGCCGAATGCGAGGTTTGGGAAAAGGCCGATACTCTTACGCCAGTAATACCCGCCCTGCATTACATTTGTGTAACTGCCCAGGCCGATGCCGGCCGCAATGGCTTGCATAACCTAAGGATGCCTTTTAGCCAGATAGATAAAGTAATAGCCATGGCAAAAACCATGAATGCGCTGGTATTCCTTGATCTGCAGGTTGGTTTCAGCACCGTACAAACCGAGATTCCCAAACTCGAAAAATATTTGCTGATGCCCAATGTACATTTAGGTATCGACCCGGAATTTAGCATGAAGGAGGGGAGTGTGCCGGGTAAACGCATTGGTACATTTGATGCCGACGATATTAACTATGTATCCAAATACCTGGCTGGCCTGGTGAGGAAAAATAACCTGCCGCCTAAAATTTTTATCATCCACCGCTTTACCAAACGCATGGTAACCAATTACAAAGACATCAAACTAAGCAGCGAAGTTCAGTTGGTGATGGATATGGATGGTTGGGGCGGCCCCGACCTTAAAAAAGGAACCTATAAATACTTTATTGCTGCCGAGCCTGTACAATTTACCGGCTTCAAGCTGTTTTATAAAAACGATATCAAAAACGGGCCTAAACGGATGCTTACACCTAAAGAGGTTTTGGCACTGAAACCGAGCCCTGTTTATATACAGTATCAGTAAAATAGAAGCAAGAATTAAAAGTCAAGAATCAAGACAGTTTTTTTTGATTAGCTGTCGCGAGGTTTCACCTCGTGGTGAACCATGGTTCAGCTTTCAATTGAAGTAACTAAAATGCCAAAATCGATACTGATAAAGTTATACATCATCCTGCCTTGGGAAGATGTATTATCATTCTGCTTATTCTTTAATTCGGTAAACGGCGCAGCCTTCTTGAACACCTCTTAAAAGCAAACAAAAGGTGAAAAATTCTGAATCAGATAGTTGCGATAGGGATAAAAGCGGATACCGGCCTGTGAATAAGGCCTGTGCAGTATGAGCGGTTAGCCCGGGCCGAAGGCATCGTCCTTACCACTAAAGCTTCATTCTTTTATTGATGTTTATATTAAGCGTATGCGTTATATGCTTTTCAAAATTATATATTAGCCTACCTAAATAATCATAATGAAACCGTTTTGTAAATATCTTTTGATCCTTTTTATTGTTTTGGCCGGGAAAATATCTTCGGCCCAGAATATGGCAGCGGTAAATACTATGCTAAGCAGGCAAAGTATGCAGATGAACATGCAAATGCAAATGAATATGATGAACATGATGATGCTGAACCGGGCTGATTTTAACTTCAAACACACGTTTTTTGCAACTATGAAAGATGGCAGCCGTAAGGAGATAAATTCACGGATATTAACCGACGAAACCACGCATAAAACTTACCTGCTTTATGTAGATAAGAGCCTGCCAAAGAGTGATTCGAACAGGAACCAAAAGATTTACCCTGATCAAACTGTCAGTATCGAACGTGGCCTTGGCGTGATATCCAATCCAAGGTCAGCTTTTCAAAATACCGAGCCCGAGAAGTTTTTTAAAGGTATTGCTAAAGATAGCTGCTGGATGTTTAAGGTGGTATCGGGCGATATCAATGTATATTCGTTCCTGAGCGAAGAAACGGGGCAGTATTTTTATGAGGGCACAATTGTTGGTATTCAGTTACATGATGACGGCCCCATAGTAAAATGCACAGAGGAGAACTTAAAACAGATGGTAGGGAATGATATTGATGCCCTGGAAAATATTCAGCGTAAAAATTACTTTAAGGCAATAAAGAAATATAACCGTAACAGGAGGAAGGAAGCTGAGAAGGCAGCGGCGAAATAGCTAATAGGCAACCGTTTGAGCCCAAAGAGTAAAATCGCTAAAAAAAGCGCCTCAGTTCAAGGCGCCCTTTTTATGTAATAACAAACTTTTACAATTTGTCGATGGCTTCCTGCTCTCTTAGCGCGGTAATGTTATTTTTATCGCTGTAGCTTTCGGTTTGGCTGGCAAAGTCTTGCAGGATGCTGGCAATGGTATCCAGGTTATCGGCAACACGCTGGTGCATGTCGGGCAAATCTTTTTCCAGGCGTTTATCGCCAAGGTCAATGTTATCTACTTCTATTTTAGCCAGTTTGGTGATGATTGCCTGCTGGCTGTTTTTTAAA
>Ga0307515_10001922_pt1 | contig 46077 bp, 51 predicted proteins | sample 17_EM_MG_FD_194513 | JGI IMG/M metagenome (GOLD analysis project Ga0307515, IMG submission 194513) | Populus trichocarpa ectomycorrhiza microbial communities from riparian zone in the Pacific Northwest, United States - 17_EM | ecosystem: Host-associated > Plants > Roots > Unclassified | place... | reverse complement strand
GTGTACTTGAGAACGTACTCGGAGTGTACTTGGGAGCGTCTTGAGAGCTTACTTGGGAGCGTATAGTCAAGCAGGCTGGGAGTGTGTCATCGAGTGCAATTGGGAGTGTACTTGTGAGCATGCTGGGGAGTGTGCTTGAGAGCTTCTTGAGAACTGGTTTGGGAGTGTACAGTCAAGCAGGCTGGCTGTGTGCCATCGAGTGCAAGTGGGAGCGTCTTTGGGAGCATACCCGGGAGTGTGCTTGAGAACGTACTCGGAGGTGTACTTGGGAGCGTCTTGAGAGCTTACTTGGGAGCGTAAGTCAAGCAGGCTGGGAGTGTTCAATCGAATGCAATCAGGAGTGTACTTCAGAACGTACTTGGGAGCGTGCAATGAAGTGTATTTGGTAGTTATATTGAATATAGTATGATGTATAGTATCAAGCGCCCATAATCGCATGCGTATCATAGTAATCTAGTCAACTCGCAGGTCCATAGGACCTCATAGTGCCACGCGTCAAATATGCTATGGATTACCGACCCAAAAACACCTTCTCTAAGAGTTACGCGTCGCGTAAGGTCATTTTTCCCGGTGTTGAGTTAAATAGTAGAGTTATACTATATTACTTCCACATGTGTATATTTCGCAAATGCCCGCACATGCCTGCACATGCTTGCACATGCCCGCACAAGCCTACACATGCCCGCACAATCTCGCGCATGCCCGCGTAAGCTCACGCATGCCCACGCATGCCTCCAGGCCCGACACTGCCAGCTGACTGAAGTATGGTAAAAAAAAAATCTCTGGCAAGATTCGAACCTGTTTCAGTGGGAATTGTACACACCCACTAACCACTACACGATATATGTAGTTTGCTGAACATTACATCATGTTAGGGCTATTTGTAGGTATATTGATTTATTACTGTCACATATATGCAAATGCTCAATGCTGCTCAATTGACCAATATTACCCCATTCAACTAAATACTCAATCATTTACAATGTCATATTTGCTGGTATCTTGCATTACTGTGGTATTTTGAGCTATTTCCCAGTAACTGGAATCTTAAATTTAGTAATATGCTACAATCACTGGACTCTGGGAGTCATGCTGCACTCGGGTAAATGTGGCACTGCAGTCACATCAATAAACGGGGGTTTTTTGGCATAGTAGATACTGTATTTCAAAACATCTGTTCTCATTCCGTTTTGCCATATATGCTTGAAAAGTGTCATATAGACCTGTTCGAAAACAAAATTATGCCATCATTTTATTTGGTTTGCTTACTGGACAAACTCTCCACACATACACCTGACCGAAGTTTCGATGCTCAGGCTTGTCGCCCAACTGTAGCAATTGCATGGGACTGGTATGTAGGGCCACTTATTCCTTACACGTTCAGTTTTTGCATATTGGTTGCGAACGAGAGTGGCATTGATTGGCTAAATAGGATGTCAGAGTGCAAAGCGGAACATGTTTCATTGGTGGCTTCAACTGAACAAGGGAAATTACCCAATCGACTACTACAACCAAATCTGCAAAACCGAGCGCGTAGGGGATAAAGATCTCAAATTGCGATGCCTCGATTACTCTCAGCTCGCACAACCAAAATCATTACCTGACCTAGGGCTATCTCAGCTCATATTCTCTAGCCTGCGTACCTGTACTCTACATATGGCTCGTCCGCAATTGACCCTCTTCCTTAGTTCAATTACTAAAAGTCGTGATGTTGACCGCGCCTGTCAGAGCAATCAACCGCCATCTAATCCAACTTCACCGAGGCAGCAGATTTGGCACTACCAGACTCTATCCTTCCTACCATCGTTAGTGGTGGCCGCAGCCTTTCAATAGCTCTCACCACAGCAAGATCTTTGATCGCGCAGGCAAGGTATTCATAGTACGTGGCGAGGTCAATCTCCCATTTGGGATGCCGCGGGTCGGGATCAGAGGAAGAGGTCTATGTTTTTTATCACGGAGCGGAGAGGGGAATCTGGGACGGGCATGATAGGCTGAGGAAGTGGTTAGTTTATGCGTCTGTAAGCAGCGGGGGCGGGGGTCATACAATAGAGCTATCGCAAAAGGGTAGCTTCATGTCGGCATTTATCCGCCAGAACTCCATCCGCGCAGGGATGAAAGATACCCAGTCGCTGACTACTATCGTGTTTGCTTTTAACTCGTAGAAGCTGGCGTTGCTGATAACTGGTTTCTGGTTTGAGCTTGAATCATCGTCCTCTTCTGTATCCCCATCATCCAAGCCGCACAGACCATACCGGATCCTCGCACCCGTGTTACCGAACTCCTCCATCAACGCTTTTCTCCACCAATGCTTTAAGTTCCATCGCGTTCAATCTCCCGTAACCTCCTATACCTTCCCGCCTTATCCTCCTCAATAACAAACAACCCACCCAGATATACACTCAACCCACCCCTTCATCAGCCACTGCAGTGCATCCCGTTCTAAGTCCACATACACCTCCGAGAAGCCCACCTCAACAATACCGCCAGTTTCTTCTCCCCCCTGTGCGGCCAACCATAAATGCCACATCGGAGGTCTTCTGTCACGCCGCTGTCTTTGCCCCTTTCTTATCGTAGTACCGGTAAGTTAGGAGTATGACCGGAAGACCTGCTATTCGTATTAGCTTCTTCTCTCCGAGTCCAGTAACCATGGAGTGGACTGCATATCGTCAATGGTTTAAAATACGAACTATCCGACAGATTAGTACATGGCCGGACCATGCTGCAGACGCGGAGGGTGAAGGAAGTGGGGTAGTAGTCATAGCGGCGGGTGATGAAAAGGGGTTTGCGCGAAAGGGCTACAGGGCTAAGGTCAAGGTCACTGCCGCCCGAACACTGGGAGGAGATGAACAGAATATAGTTATATTGTTGATAGCCGAGCCGAGTAACGTTAGCGCGATTGTTTGCGAATGCAATATAACATCTGCCTTTATTTATTGAGACTGAAGTGAGTTTGGAAGATTGAGAAACTTTGTTGCCTTCTTGTCATGTATAAGCATCGTAGGTTATGCGCGATAGGTAGAGATCGTTTTAGCTCACCACGAGCATGCACGTTCTCGGATCTACCCGAGGCACTACCTAATCTTTGAATCTAATCTGATCCCCATCCTACGAGGCTCGCCTGATGCCTACAAAAACATCATCCCCCGATGATCATTCCAACTAGCTCCTGCAAACTCTATGATCCAATGGATAGTGAACGGAATCTCGACACCAGTGTGCTAGTTTGTTACGAAATTATGACTTTGTTGTGAAGGTTACGCTCATTGCATCACCAAGTGGCGTCCATGCAGATACCGTGTCGTACTTATAACACGGCGGAAAGGAGCTGGAACATATTTAGTGTAGATTGGATATCATCCTGTAGTTACTTGCGAGCGTCCATTATTCCCCGGTGCGAAGAACACAATAATTCTGATGGAGTTCCCACGATATGACATTATACTTATCCGGTATTTGTCATACCAGCGCTGGGAGGTAAACTCCTAATATTCCGCCTTCGATGCCCCGCGGATTTTCATTACCGGTGATAATATGGCATTCGGACGGGCTGGCAACGGCATAACGCTACACCTCATCTAAGTTGACACTCCACATTTACTACGTGCTTCCCATAAGTCCCGTTCGTATTGATCCAAAACTCATAGCTCACGTACGTACGTTACAAAACAAACACTCCAGAAGGCATCGGGATAATTGCTCCATCCCACACATCATCCTCCCATTAGTCAGTCCTAGAGTCGTACCAACTCATACCATAACTCGCTGATCGTTCCACATCTGGTCAGAGCTGTTGCATTCTATGGTGAAGCCGATGTCTCTTGAACTATCTAAGGGGTGTATGCCTTTATATACATGAACAGTCTGGAGATCCTGCGGAGATGATGGAGTAGCACTCGCAGTGGCGAGTGGTGTTGCATAATAGATCTCAGCCTTCATATGGCTGCTTGCTGGGCTAGCTCTCATACAGGCTGACGGTGTTCGGCAGTCTCTATACATAGACGAGTACATACATATTTGTACCGTATACACATGGCCTTGTAGCCCTCTGAGATAGTACAATAAAGCTTCTCTAGCATCACTATTTCAACAAGTGGCGAGTGGCGGGTGGCGGGTGAGTCTACGTGTATGAGTCTACTCCGTGACTCAGTATCGGCGACCTCCTCCTACACCTTATAGTAATGAGCGGCTTCCGTCGAGACTATCCGTTGTACTATCCATCTAGGACATTTGCCGCGCTGTTAACCGCAATTAGTGTTCCCAACGGGCCGGGCCGGCCGGGCTTCACATGTTTACGGCCGGGCTGCGGGCTTTGATTGTAGGCCCGGCCGATCCTCCTTCGCACGGGCTTTTTAAAAAAGCCCGGCCAGCCTGCGTGTTGCTTATAAAAGGATCAGGTGCTATATATAGTCTGTAGATAGCCGGCACTCCTCTTATTCCCTTAGAGATCACTATCACTACCATACTATACCATCTACCATTCGCTCGCCGCGTCCCCTACATTCAACACTGCGTGTTGAAATATGGAAGGGGAGAACCGTGTGAATAGACTTTGGTACAGAGACTGGAAAGCAGGAGAAAGACGCGAGATATATACAAGATAGTTGGGTGCCTTATGCCCTACCGGCTGTGTGCGTTGACATCAGCTCAGCTGAAGTTCAGCTCGGTCAGGATCATGCAACGCTGCGGGCGCCACTTGGCTGAGTGATTTTAGGTGACACACATGTTGAGCGGAAAAACTACGGCCACGATATCATTACTAATTATGCTGAGACAATCCTGCATAGCGATGATGGAATGAGGGCAGATAATGAAGAATGAAAGGAAATGAATGTCCTGATTGTGAGAAAGCTTCTGTGTTACATGACAAAATATATTCTTGCTTCTCTCCCTCTTTTACCACATGCCACAGCTGCAACCATTATTTTCTCGCTAATCACTTATAAAACTTTAGCAACGCAAGAAATAGAATGGATAGCTGGCATCTGCAACCATCTTGGCTGTTGGCTGGTATATGCGGCATCTAATGTGGATGAGCTTAAATCATAATTGAGCCAAATGAATTGTTTTTTGCTGATGACAAAGTGTTCTACGCAGCAATGGTGACAATATTAATTTTTCCCTTTCTCTAAGATCAAGTGCAGTTGACACCCACCTGGAAAACATTCGTTGAAACATCGGACATGGTCGCGCTTTATCACGAGAAGCGAATTAGCAGTGATAGCCTGAGAACGAGTCACAAAGACTACATTTCTACATACCACTTGCTTCTGGTGTCGACTTATTACACTATTCTATAGGAATAGTCACGGTTACTATTTTCCACTGGAGGAAGTCCTGGCAGAGGTGGATGTTGCAGAGAGATATCCGCTACATTAGATAAGATTAGATATTGAGCTGGTCAGTAGTGTCGCAAGACCAACGGGCCGCTCCCGGTCATAGTGAGCTAGGAAGGGCAAAGGGGAGAGCAATAACCCAAGAGACCTGATACTGGTATTTTTTATCAGCGATCCTCAAGATTTCAAGGCTATTCGATGGGTCACCACTGCGCCAGAAGCGGACTGCTGACTCTTTTCGCTGCATACTGATAGGGCCCCGTCGTCATTTCTGGACGTACCGGAGATTGCAAACGCTCTGCAAGCCCGCCATACTTAGCCCACACGTATGCCAGGCCGGCTACAACGCCACTCGTCAGTAGCAAGTGTGGCGAAAACATCCTGTCACGAGTAAGGGCAAATGCTACAACGCTGCATCGACCGCTAGGTGCATCGTGACAAAAGGTTCAATGCTAGCACTTAATGTGAAGTATCCTTGCGAACAGTTGGCTTCGACTTTGAGTGATATACGATCAGTAGCGGCCTACTAGCGGGCCGACGGTCAGCTCTCCGTCAGACGACATCGTTAGCGACGCCAGCCGATCCGCGCGATCATCGACCAAGCGAACTGGCTCGTACCCAGCTGGAGATCGGCAGTGCGGTTCGATTATGAGTTACTCCAGACCGCGACTTCGACACGCAACATGAAGTGCCTGATTATCCGTGCCGGTAGTTCGGTGTGGTCTGTTGGCTATAGGTAATTTCAAGCTCAGCCACTAAGGCGTCGGGTGATTTGCTGCGTCGAACAGCTCTGGCCATAGTTGAGCACGTACTAAGTCGTAAGGCATCGCTGTGTCGTGTAACAGACGACACATCATCCGGTAGACTTTGCCTTGGCTTCTTTAGGTATGTTGAGATGCCTTCCCGGAACTGCAACTTTCGCCGGCAGCTGAGATGGTGAATACTTTTACCACCGGATGTGGCCGGACGAACGGAGAAGATGAGATTACAAGATATTAGTTACGTCTTTTGCGTAGGTGCTAGAGTAGAATTTACTCAACGGCATACTCACCAACTATTCCCCTGGTCCATCCGCAATCAAGTGTCGGTGGACTGTTCGAGTGAATTAGGCAAGTTACAAACTTCCTTTTAGCTAGCAATTGATGGCTTCGTCAACCGTCAAAGTACGGAGGTCGTGCATCATGGTACAATCTGGCAACCCATCCGCTGCTTCCCTCTCCGCCTTGCTGTGTTACATTGCTACCCTTGGGACACCAGAACTCATTGCCCATGCCGTGCAATTCCATTTCTGCAGCATTTTTCGCAACTTTTCCGCAGTTATTTCAGGACACTGAAATGTCTTACAATCATAGGGTACCAACCTACATACCTCACTTCGGGCAAATAACTCATTCCTAATAGTTTCGGAGTGGCGCCAGCGTCCAAGACTACATTCCTAACTCTCTCTAGCTATCACATTGAGGACATCCATAGTCCTAAAGAAATTTTCACGCCCCCATCGCGCAATACACCACACGAACCAGCGCGTAGGAATCAGGAGTGTGTGTAACGAACGAAGCGTAATATAAACCGTTATGCTCGTCCAATATGGATGCAAATACAACACCTGCCGTTTGATATGCCCAGACCACCATGTGCCGGGAACCTTTGCGAGTTACACAAATCTGGCTGGCGGCCCACACGGATTTCTCCGGAAGCAAGGAATAAACCTAATTTAACTTACGTACATGACGAATGTCCAAAAGTCGGCACTTTCCGAACCCTAACCGCGGGTATCGAACAATGCTGGTTGAGTTTTTTCCTCAACGCAGTACGGTTGCTCCATTATCACCATCATTAGTTCTTAGAGTGTAGTCACCACTATCAGCTAAAGCATTCCTTCCCTAAGTGATCATGTTTAGCGCATATAGCTAGACTCTAAACTCTCTCAAACTTTAGTCCTCAGCTCCGAACGAAGCCAGACTAGACTCCCTATTTGCCCGGTTCAAATTAAGCATATATCTTGCACTAGTTACCAAAACTTCATTGAAAACCATCCTTTTCGAATTGTAGAATCTGTGTGTTACAAGACAACCCCGGGGAGAAACAGTATGCAGTCGCTCGCGGTATATCCTCACCCAACTAGTTTCAAGGCTCAGAGATGTCCGCCACGCGCACTTAATCGCTTCCTTTTCCTGCGAAGGGAATTAGGCAGCCGAGGTTGTGGGAAGAGTTGAAGACTGCCAGTAGGTATGTATGGAACTCCCTGCAATAGTGATCACGTTCGCTGCGGGAGGTACTGGTGGTGAGTGAGCCGTGCACTTTGAGAATGCCGAAGATGCATAGGGCTAGTCAAGGGAGGTCCTGGCCGTGCTGCTGGAATTGCCGGACGCTCGTGTGGGCTCCGACGAGGATACCGATGATTACGCGGTATCTTGTAGTGAATTGTCTCGGTACGTAATTCATGGGAAGCAACTTGAGTAAGGAAATCTCAGCTGTACAGACGGTTGAGGAAATGGATATCATAGAAATTACTCAATGAGCAGCACCGAAGTTGCTGCTTCGAGCCTAGAAAACTAGTTCGGGTGTTTAGTGATGGAACTCTAAAGTGGATGCCGAATATGCATACTGCTAGCCCGAGCGAGCATGATCGTGCTGCTAGAATTGCCGGACGCTCATGTGGGCACCGAGGAGGATACCGATTGATTCACACTTGCTCCCCTTACATGAAGAGCAGCTTAGCGGAAAGAGCAACAATACAGCCAGACAATTGAGAAATGAATCCAATAGAAATTTCTCAATGAAGGGCACCGATGCTGCTGCCTCGGTCCAGGGCCTAACCTATTCGGGTGTTACGATGGAATCCTAAAATGAATGCCGAAAATGCATATCCTGCTAGTGAAGGGTGATCATGGTCGTACTACTACAATTGCCGGCCCCTCATGTGGACCATCGAGAAGGTCATCGATTGACTGTGTGGTATCTCGCGGTGTATTGAGTCATGATCCTCCATTCATGGTGAGCAGCTTAGGTGGGAAAAGCTCAGCAGAACAGGCAAAAGGGATATCATAGAAGTTTCTCAGTTAGGAGCATCAAAGTTGCTGTCCAGCTCTAACCTGTTCTGGTGTCTAGTGAGAGAATCCTAGCATCCTATGGCAATACACAACCGAAGTCGCTCAATCAGCCCTCACAATGAAGCTAATATCCGTTCCGCAATCAGTTGAATTTGCCGGCAGGCATATATCCGCATACCCTTCCTCTACTGGCGTCAAAGATTTCTTCACGTTGGAATCAATATATAAAGCACTCTCTCCATCTATTTTTCTCGTTCTCCACCACAACCGGGGTCTTCAAGTCCAAAGCAGAAACCAACAGTTCAATTCCCAATCTCAACTCCTCCAGTCTCTAACCTCCAAACCAGCACCATGAAGGCCTCTATCTTCGGACTCGCCTCCTTCGCATTATTCGCCGTCACTTCCGTCCTTGCCTCCCCAGTCGCCATCGACCAGACCCCCGCTTTGATCGAAAGACGAGGCACAGTCGGCCTCGACAACATTGTCTCTGTCCTCATCACCGATGTCAAATCCGTAAACACGAACTACAACTCCACTTGCGCCAGCGCTTGCACCCAAGCTCAAGTTGTAAGTATCAACCAGTTGCAACCGTACATCGTACTGACGTTCGGCACAGACGAGCTGGTGTCATGAAATCGCCACTCTGTGCTACGCTGCCATTGATAAGTGCAAGCAACTCCCATCGGGGTATAAGTTCTTGGATTTGGGCCTGATTGCTGGGCTCGTCTGCGAGCTACTGCTGGAGATCAACTATACGCTCCAGTTCCTGCTTACCAAGTGCGGCATTTGTAAGTTCTTCTCTTCCGGTGTTACTGTGTAGAAGGAGGCTAATGATTTTTCAGTGTCTCTTCTTCACCTCGTTATTATTAGATTATAACAGCGAAAATCCAAAGAGATTTATTAGAATCTCAGAAGAAGTATACGAAGAAGAAGTATTGCAAGTATAACGATTTCAACAAGTGTTCGAAAGGCAAGCATATACTGAGAAAAGGATTCGAGAGGAGATATTGTAGTATTCCGATCGATGTCTGAGCAAGTCTAAAGAACTGTTTTCCAACCGGAAGGAGAGTATCTGTATATACAACAATAAACGGGTGATTGTCCGTGACAATGGTCGCGGATCAATAACCAAAACAGGAAGAGAAACTCTCTGCAACTGTACATAAATACATAAGAACCGTAAAGAACATAACAGACAATCTAGGCGCGATCTTTTCAAGATAAGCACTGATAAATCCCTTATCCAACAGAACAAAAAGAAGGTTCTAGACAAGTTCTAACCGGAACTTTCTAGATAACGTAAACATAAAAGATAACAAAAGTATTAAAGGTTATTAACACACCACATTATTATTATCCGTAAAGTACCATCTTATCGTAAGGAGAAATACTTAAGAAAGTACAATATTAGTAAAGAGAAATGTAGATACTTCCGTATTTTCAATACCCCTTCTCACTTTGATCCAAATATCTTTGAACATTAGTGGTCATTGACATATCTCATCATTCCCTTTGTACATATATCTGTCAAATTTTCTTCCGAAGATACATACATAACAGACACATTTCCTTGATCGATTTGTACTCGAGTAAAGTTATATGCAATTTCGATATGTTTTGATTGGTCGTTAAGCTTTGGATTATATGCCACATCTATAGCAGCATTACTGTTGCAAAAGAGAGCCGTAGGAATATCTTCTTTCAATAGCTCCTGAGTTCCACGTTTCAGCCAGAGATGATGTTTTGTGGTCATAGCAAGTGCCATATACTCAGCCTCGCAAGTAGTGGTAACAACGGACCGCTGTTTCCAACATCTCCAGGAGATAGTAGCGTTCCCAAGTTAAAATATATATCCTGAAAAGCTTCATCTCGTATCTAAGCAATTGCCATAAGATGCATCCGTATACGCAGTCATTTTGAGTTGATTATTCCATGCATGAAAAAGGTGTATATCCTTTGTTCCTTGGAGATATCGAAGTACTCGTTTTGCTGAGGGGAAATGCTTTGTGGAGGGACATGAGTTGGATTGAGAGAGGTGAGTGATTGTATATGCTAGGTCAGGTCTCGTTCCAGTAACTAAATACATCAAAGATCCGATTATGTGTTGATATGCCGTTACATCGGTACGCTCGTCGTTTTCTTCAACAGCCTTCAACTGATGGTTTGAGTCGATAGGTGTAGAGACGGGCTTGCAATCTTGCATCGAAAAACAGTTCAGAATCTTATCGATGTATGTAGTCTGGGAAAGAGTGATCCCATCGTCGGTAAAGGTTATTTGGATTCCTAGAAGCCAATTCAGCTCACCGATATCGTTGACTTTAAACTCAGTCTTCAATATGTTAATGGTTTGCTCTATTAGCTCTCCAGTAGCTCCAAACAATGTAATATCGTCCACATATATAGCTAAAAAGAAATCTCCAGATTCGTGAACAAGAACACATGGATCCCCAGCAGTCATAGCAAATCCAAAAGGTCCTAGATAGTCTACTAACCGGTAGTACCATTCCCTCGGAGATTGCTTTAATCCGTATATACACCTCTTGAATTTTGCCACCATACCATCTAACCTGCTGCCTTCTGGTAGATCCATAAAACTTCTTCCTTTAATATCCCATATAAGACTGCAGTCTTGACATCCAACTGTCGAGGTCGCCATCCTTTACATGCTGATAATGCCAGTGAAAGTGTAAGAGAATCGTAACGAACCATGGGGGTGAATATTTCATCGTAATCCTGGCCTATGATCTGTGAGAAGGCTTTGGCAACTAACTGTGCCTTATATCGTTCGACTTCTCCTTGATCATTTCCGTTAGCTTTATATACCCATCTGCTAGCCACAATTTTTCTTCCCACTGGTTTTGGGATAACATCCCAAACATCATTTTCATTAAGTGACTTAAGTTCTTCATTCATCGCCTTCTTCCAATCTGACCCTTGTGGTGACACTTTGGCCTGTCAGTAAGACTTTGGTTCTTCAACCGTCAGTACACTTAAATTTGCCCATCGACTTCCTTCGATTCCTTCCAGAGGTTGAGGTTCTAGAGTAGGAGGTCGATGAGGTGCATCCCGCATACTGGCCTCAGGGGTATAACCATCGAAACCATAGCGTTCAGGTGGATCAACAACTCTTCCAGCACGAGGGACGACCTGACCAAATGGAATTGGTGGTGGCTTCATAAGTCTTTGGGGAGGAGGAGAAGGACGTCCCAATGGAAGTTGAGATCGTTGGTCAGTTTGTTGATGTTCAGCTTCTAGGAAGTGGTCTGCTGGAACAACCATTCGAATAGATTCGTCGAATTTTTCAATTCTGTCGAGTTCTCCGATGATTATTCTTTCGTTAGGTAGTTCGGGTTGTTGGGGTAAAGCTTCTTGATAGGCCATATCATCGGCATCATAAACCCAATAGGGAGCACCTAAATATCCATCTCTTTTTCCTTCCAGAACATCTGCTCTCATTAGTCGAGCAATAATATCACGACCATTGTCGACCAAATCATTTGCTTCTTGACGATTCTCATCCATCCACTGATGCCACATATCATTCGATGTTATACGCTCATTATTATAGGTATACTCAACAGATGTTGATGGGGTTTGGCTTTGGAGGGGAGTGAGAATTTGATCAATTCGACGGTTTATCATTGGCGTAGCCTGTTGTATCTTGAGAGGGGGGAAGAAGGTGTCTGCTAATACTATTGTCTTTTTTGTATCAGGTAAGAACACTCTATAATGATGGGGGACATTGGTATATCCAGTAAAAATAGCCCTTTGCTCCCTCGGAGATAACTTCTTTCTGTCCGTTCGTTTCTGATACAGTACATGGATATAGCATTCTCCACCGAAAGGTTGAAGGTGCTGGATAGATGGCTTGGTGCCATAAAAAGCCTCATAAGGAGTTAGATCCTTTAGTGCCAAATGAGGTTGTCGATTTTTTATATATACTGAGGTTAACACGGCCTCAGCCAATAACTTCTTATCAAAAATCGATGCGCTTTCAAGCATAGCTCTAAGTGATGCTCCTATTGTTCAATTAAGACGTTCTGCAACTCGGTTTGACTTGGGGGAATACGGAGGGGAAAACTCATGTATAATTCCTTTTGATGAGTAGAACCCTTTGCAGTGCTTGGTAACAAATTCCCCACCATTATCCGTTCGAAATGCAGCCGGAGTTTTGTGGTTTTGAACTTCCATTTCCGCAACAAAGTCTTTGACTACCTTAGTTGTCTTGGATTTTTGTTTCATAAATCGAACCCACGCAACTCTAGTAGGATCATCGATTAGAGTAATATAGTAAAGGGAATTACCATATGACGGAACCGGAAAGGGTCCACTCAAATCAGAGTGAACAAGGTCGAGTTTCTTCCTCTCCTTCTTCGATGTTGACGTGTGAGGAGACCGAGTCATTTTGCTTTTAACGCACCAGGTGCAGATGTAATTCGATGGTTTTCCTGGTATATTGGCATCGGAATACATTTGTAGCGATTTATCAATTGTTGATGGTGCTAGATGTCCGAGAGCCTGATGCCAGAGATCATAAGTAATTTTGGCCGAATGTGATGTCTCAGGAATTTTAAACAAATTTCCGTCACAAACAGCTTCAAAAACAACTTTTGTTCCCTTATTAATAGAAATATAATCCCCTTCTCCAAACTCTGTATATCCTTTTTCCCGCAATTTCCTCCAAGAAATCAAAGGATGTGCCAAATCAGGAAAATGCAAAACACCTCGAACACAAAAAGAGGAAACCGATCCATCTCTCAGAACACAGTCCATCACCACATCTCCCTTGCCAACATTCTCCATGCTCTTTTGTGAACTGGATGTTACAAATCCGCCACATACCAAGTAGTTGAGGAGACGTCCTGCATCAGGGGTCATCTGTGAGGTACAGGCCGTGTCAAAGTAGAAGGATTTGTTCCTTACTTTTTGTTCCTCAGGAGTAACATTTGCTTCCTTGGCTTTTTCCTTCTCTTCTTTTTCTTTCTTCTCCTTATTCATCTTTTGTAGACGAAAACATGCATTCCAGGTATGTCCTTCAGATTTTCCGGGATTATGTTTCTTGCACCAGGTGCAAGTCTTCGATGAGGAGCAGGAGAAGGAGTTATTGGAGTTTCCCGATTTCGAAGGTTTCTTCCCCTTTTTCTTATTACGCGATGGTTTACAAACAAGGAGAGCAGAATTGTCTCTGATCTCGGAAGTGTCGATATCCATAAGTCGTTGCTTATCATCAGCGTACAACAAACTATCTTTTGTTGGAAGATTATCGATCACGTTTTTATGGTGTTTAACCAAAAAACCTAACAGAAAATGTCTTTTGGCGTTATCTTCGTGAAGAAACGTGGCGAAAGTTTTCGGTACAAATCGAAGAAGGCGTTGGAGAGTTTCGTAAGGTGGAGCCACCGCGACTCAAACTTGGATATAAATCCTGGTAAGTCTGTACCAGAATATTGAGTAGGAAGGGAGACCAGATTCATTATCTGGGAAACTAGTGGAAAAGCCGAATCTCTATAATATTTGGTGCCAAGCCAGGTCCACATCAGGCGTGGATCCTCCAACTCTACAATTTTCTCCAAAACGTCTTCGGAGACCACCTGTATGAATATGGTCGACGAGGTATGTTTAAGATGCTCATAGGCATTCATGTCTGTCTGATCAGCATCGTCTGCTGGAGACACACCGTCCACCACTACCTCGTACGCCTTAATACCTTTCAGAACTAGGTTCATCTAGGCACTCCATATCCGATAGTTGTCCTGACCAGTAAGTTTCCCGATGCTATCCAGTTTAGCGTTTACTGGTGTTTTCTTGTCGACTCGAGTCCAGAAGGAGAACTCAGGATTCTTTCCGGAGGAGGAGGAACCGCCTGGTGCCATTACTGTTGTATTTGGGTGAGGCGAAGGAGGTAGTGATCCGAGTGGTGTTGTAGAAGGTTCGGGTACTTCTTGATTATCGACGGGAACTGAGTGAACGTCGAACAAATTCTGAGTAAGTGGAGGATATCCAGGATTTGAATCAGAATTGCTCATCCAGGATCATAACCTATTAGATTATAACAGCGAAAATCCGAAGAGATTTATTAGAATCTCAGAAGAAGTATAAGAAGAAGAAGTATTGCAAGTATAATGATTTCAACAACGTCAGGAAAAACATTTTCTGTCACGTGTATTCTACCGGAGGCTATATGGCCTACCGTAAGCTACTGTAACACCGATACCACCACATCATGAAAAACACCCCAGAGCAGTTTTCGGTAATGCACCATAATGCACCTGTAATTTACCGATAGCATAACTGAAATCTTACTATAATGCAACTGTAGCGCATGTATTGTATACTGCAATTTATGGATAATACTATATATTCAAGAGTTACTTATTTATATACTACTCTGACATGTGTACACTTTGACATACTCGCTACCACTCCAACTCTGACATGCTCACTTTCACCACTGATCTGCTCGCTCACACAACTCTGACATATTCACTTTCCAATTTCAGATATGCTTGGTCTCACTGCTCTGACATGCTCACTCTCACCTCTCTGACAATGTGGCTTCGCTGGGAGCAAGCTGGTAGCGGTGGAATGCTCACTCTCACCTCTCTGACAATCTGGCTTTGCTGGGAGCAAGCTGTTAGCGGTGGATCTGGCTTCGCTGGGAGCAAGCTGGTAGCGGTGGATCTGGCTTCGCTGGTAGCAGTGGAATGCTCGCTCTCACCTCTGACAATCTGGCTTCGCTGGGAGCAAGCTGTTAGCAGTGGATCTGGCTTGCCTGGTAGCTGTGGATCTGGCTTGGCTGGTGGCAGTGGAATGCTCGCTCTCACCTCTGACAATCTCGCTTCGCAGGGAGCAAGCTGTTAGCGGTGGATCTGGCTTCGCTGGGAGCATGCTGGTAGCGGTGGAATGTTCACTCTCATCTCTCTGACAATCTGGCTTCACTGGGAGCAAGCTGTTAGCGGTGGATCTGGCTGCGCTGGTAGCAGTGGATCTGGCTTCGCTGGTAGCAGTGGAATGCTCGCTCTCACCTCTGACAATCTGGCTTCGCAGGGAGCAAGCCGTTAGCAGTGGATCCGGCTTCGCTGGGAGCAAGCTGGTAGCGGTGGATTGGGCTTCACTGGTAGGAGGGTCTTACACAATTACGTGGAAGAATAATCGAAGATTAAAATACCCGATGCTGGTCATTGTGATGGTGGTGATGGTGATGGTGGTGATGGTGATGGTGGTGATGGTGATGGTGATGGTGTTGATGGTGATGGTGGTGATGATGATGGTGGTTGTGGAGATGACAATTGAAACAACGGGGTGGATCGAATGCATGCAGTATGAGAAATTTGCATCTTGCTGTAATTCGATATTACATATGGTAACACACACATAACATTCTCATAACTCTGCTCTAATGGCCAAAGTACAGGGTTGGCTGTCATAATCTATAGGAAGCAACCATAACACAGTGGTAACAGGGATAATATATGTCCGTTACAGTTGCACCAAAGGTTATCCCGACGAAGTTTTCGAAACGCAAGCATATACTGAGAAAAGGATTCGAGAGGAGATATTGTAGTATTGCGATCGATGTCTGAGCAAGTCTAAAGAACTGTTTTCCATCCAGAAAGACAGTATCTATATATATTCAACAATGAACGGGTGATTGTCCGTGACCATGGTCGCGGATCAATAACCAAAACAGGAAGAGATAATCTCTGCAACTGTACATAAATACATAAGAACCGTAAAGAACATAACAGAACAATCTAGGCGCGTTCTTTTTAAGATAAGCGCTGATAAATCTGTCATCCAACGGAACAAAAAGAAGGTTCTAGACAAGTTCTAACTGGAACTTTCTAGATAACCTAAACATAAAAGATAACAAAAGTATTAAAAGTTATTAACACACCACATTATTCTTATCCGTAAAGTACCATCTTATCGTAAGGAGAAATACTTAAGAAAGTACAATATTAGTAAAGAGAAATGCAGATACTTCCGTATTTTCAATAGTTATTGGCCTGGTTGTCGAGTTGATTACAGCCTTGAACGCACTTCTGACTTGTTTGATACTCTATGTTGATGGGCTTCTGGTTGCGGTTAATCTGTTATTGTTCTCGATCTTTGGGGTTTTGGGGTGCCTCTTGGATACGCTCGGTCTTGCTCTGTGAATGGGATTCCGGAAGATGGTTTGAGAAGCGAGGGTTGTGCAATTGAGCTGAGGGATGGGAAAGGAAAGCTGGGAAGCCCACTACATTTTTCTTCTTGCTCGGGGACGTTCAACGATGTTTGATATGGTTATGTGATCATGAATGAATCTTGTTGGCGAATTAGACGTTCCGAGGATCTTAGTAGCAGCATAATATTTGCAGTTGCACCAACATGAGTAAGTGTCCAGCAGAGGGTTGCTGTATCTGACGGTAGAGGTATTGAACGAGATCAGCTTCTGTGGCTGCGGCGGGTGACGTTAGTTCTAAAGCGAGCAATGCGGGCGTAGGATTTTACAAACTGAATATTTCGTTTTTACGGCAGATTTAAATTTGGCATCCGTATATCTTCAAATCGTGTCCATTCTCTATTGCGCCAAGTACTACACGCCACTGCGGAATAAAGCAAGTCTCTAGCCCTGCTCCCTTTTCAACAATGTTTCGCATACTTTCTGCAACTGATTGTGCAAAAGCGCAAGTGTTAGCGGCGTTCGGCCCATTAGGTCCCTGACTCAACACGGTTCACGGCTTCTATCACACGACAGCACGCATAACCATTATCATCATGCGCGTGAATTATTGTAAAGTGCAATGGGTATACACCTCTCTGGTCCGGTTCATCAACATTTTCAAGTAGGCGTTCGTATGTTTGATGAAGGCGTAGATACCAGTTGAAAATATCCGTTTTGTTGTAGAGACCTGCCAAGTGCAGAACTGTTCGTCCGTCCGCATGTTGGGATTGTGGGTGCAGTTGAATAATGGTTTTTTTCTCGGTTCTAGGAGACGCCATTATAGTGTGGCGGTGCAGGGTCGGCTTCGTGCGTCAGAGGACCGTAGGCACGTGGTCGGGCGCATGTGGGGACGCATTCAGGTCGGTCGGTCTTGTGTCCCTGCGCCGATGATAGCAAACACCGCATTGGGCAGAGAGATTCTGGGGCTCGGTCACGGTTTGATGCTGGTTGGAGGATGTGCGTTACAAGCAATAATGGCTTTATATTTCGTTGTCATGAGGTCTCGCAGTGGCATCTACACGACATTGTTGTGAAATGGTGAAGCTTAACCAGGTAGCAGTGGACATGAGATACTTACTACATTATATTCAGACCTCCCAACGGTGGAAACCAGTTGGGTTTCCGCGGGGAAACTGCACTGCACCAACTACTTAATTGTTCAAACTGCACTGCATGCTAAACCAGTGCAATAAACTGGTTGACAACAGGTTCAACTGTATATATTCGGTTCAACTATCTTAACTGGTTCGAACCAGTGTACAGTGCTGCCATGAATTTTTCTTCGCCAGCTCTGACCCTTGCCCACGCTGTACATAGCACATTACTTTCAAACATATCTTCCTTACTCAAGGAAAGCCATGAAAATCCTGAACCTTGGGTGAAAATCTTGAGATTCCACAGAGAAACCATTGTGAACATACATTACAAATCGACCAGTGGCTGTGCAAGTGGCAAGTGACTAACTATACATGAGTCTACATTGTGACTCAGATCATGAGCAACCTCTCTCCAGTCTATTCTAACAGCTTCGCTGGTCATCTGGAAACTCGTAGACATTTTGGCCAAAATCCTGTGTCAACAAGAAGTGGATTGGGTAATGAGTGGCAAACTAACTAACCAGCAGTGAACCAGTGGATTTTGAACTTACAAACTGCACTGCACTGCACTGTGAACCTCCACCAACTGCACTGCACTGCCAAGAACTAACTACATACTGCACTGGTTAACTCTTTACAAGCAGTGCACTGGTTCAACCGTTGGGAGGTCTGATTATATTGTATATGCACACGATATTGTGGTGGCTTTACACTATAGTTAACCCACAAAGGTATCTCTTTTACTTGAGAATGTCATGTTTGTAGTGTACTTAAGGACATATACACCAATTCAGTGGTGTATCTGCACTACCAACGTACTAACAAGTTCGCAAAAGAGTCATACTCTAAATTCATCGGGATTTAAACCTTGAATTTTCTTAAGCAAAAACATGTGGGTACAAGCCTCTAACCACTCTGCCTTTGTTGAGTTGTATACCTAAGTCCCACTGCGGCAATCACCATCGAAAACAGCACAGCCACCTCTACCACCCTTCCCGTTAGTCAGCATCAGCGAAATATTCTACTCCAGTGGGCGGGGCGACATCGGGAAGCCTCCCTAACACTGGCCTCGCCGTCATAACCTGAAACTCCGGACCGCACACTTCTGCCGACCCTCAGATCTGTTTATACCTGATTCTCACCAAATTATCAAATATCTCAACCCCACCACCCCTCCTCTGAATCCCTGGCACATCTATACCGGCGGCTCGGTGACCTCCGGCTCCACCAGGTTGTCACCGCGGCCAACTCGCAGCTCGCAATCCTTAGCTCAGACACACTCTGGGTGTACCCAAGACTCTTGCTGAAAGCTGTGCGAGATCATCCTAGACGTTGAGAGTGACACGTGGTTGGCAAGATGTCTTATCTTTCGGCTACAATCGGTGGGATAATTCTTGTTGATTGTTAGGCCAGGAACGCGGTGGTATATCTGCGACTTTATCACGAGATGCGAGTAGTCTGTTTTTGAAGACCCATCTGAAACCACTGAAAAATCACATGACTTCAGGGGGTTGTAACACTAGAATGCACGTAAATTCGTCAAAGGGAGAGACTGCATCCACAGATTTTGTATCAGGAAGTTGTAGGCAATAGGTGGATTTGTGATCCGAATTTAGGCTAGATATTTCGGTTTTAATTGGTGACAGTGAGCAAGTGTGGTGAATGCTTCTCCTCCAAAGTCTATCTTTTTCAACCGAATCATGATTAGAGGGTTATATATGTTCCGCACCGTGGGTGACCCGTCCCCATTTCCGAATACCAAGAACCAGTTTGCGAATCAGTGCTAGTTCACAAATGGAAGAATATTATGCAACTTCGCAGGGTCCTTGTTAGATTGTTATTTGTTATGGCTTTGGGCGAGAGATGTGAAGGCGTTTATTGTGTGCTCACGTGGTGGTGAGAAAGCTGTCCTTAAGAGCCCTTCCGAGGGAAAGAAAAGACACTATCATCTAGAAACACAACACGCGGAGTTGGGTGAACAAATGCGGGAATTCCTCGAGAGAAAAGATATCAGGCTATGAATCAATCCCTGTTGGTTGTCTGTACAGCTGTCATCGAGTGGCTAGAGGTAATATATACCATAACCAACGCAATTGGCGTCAGCAAATTCACATACCGGATTCTGCAGGATCAGCCACTATAAATCTGAATGCCAGACAACGTCTTGAGCCCTCTCAACTATATCTACCTAGATATTTATCATGCCCATATGTACTAAATTTCTTCCAATTTACGCTTCAACCCTCGATGGGATGCATTGATAGTGACGATTTGGGCAGCCAACGGTAGCCGGTGAGTTTTCTCAGTAGGTGTTGAATATTGACGAGTCGGCATAAGCAGCTTGTGGTAATAGTTGATGGTCAGCAATAGCCGACTTACCAACAGGACATTATTCTAAGGTGGAGTGCTTTTCATATTCCCACAAGATCGTTACTGTTCTGCTGCTTGGAAGGAACGACTCGCTTGCTCAAGACACTTTCGCCCAATAATAGTTAACTTCGCCGGGAGTTTATCATCCAAAATTTGTTGGTCATGTTCCCAATAACGGTAGTTACTCCACTTTATTTAGACACTTAAACTAGTGATAACAATGATCCGGACTGAGCTGGGCGGACAGTTGGTTAGTCCAGTCAAAGGTGATGGACTGGACTGTGGACTAGTGGTCTAGGCTTAAGTACGAACACTGGATTGGGTCATTGCGGGTAGCACAGCAGGCATCATGACATCGGCGAAATCAGTTTGGACCGGCATTATTAGATAATCCGCCAGCTTCCCTGGATAACTGCTGTCGTAGATGTACTCCATTCGTTCGTCTCAACTACAACATATGTTACTTTTATATAAGATGGTTGTATTATTTATGTATGTATGTATCGTAGGAGCTTGTATGCTTATATATACAGTAGTCCGTGTATGCCTTTTGCGTATTCATGCGCACTCAGCTGTCGATATTTAGCTGACTCCGGAATGATCTCCATCAGCCCAGCTGAAGCCCATAGGCGTTACAAAGGCAGATGATCTATGTATATAACAAGATAAGTAACCTCTGCGAATCAATCTACACCACAACTTGTTCTATCGCTGGGGCTTCACTCCACACCTACACCTCTGCATGGATCCTTGTATGCTAAAACCGACTAAGTGAGAGACGAGGAAATATCTTAAGTATCCGGAAAGACAGGACAGATGTCCGTATGTAGTCATAGGAATAGTATATATACATACTCGCAAGAAAACTCTGATATATGGATGCGGCAGTATGCTATTATTTGCCCGAGGCTTCTCTCCCCAACCACAAAATATCCTCCGATACGCAATTCACTTTCTCAAGCCATAACCTCACTATAACTAGGAACATGCCAAAGATTCTCAATCACTCTCCTTTCGCAGCGATCTCCTTCAAAGATAGGAATGGCACTCATATCACAATCTACTATCAGGATCGCTACGGTGTTATCAATGAAACCTTTTATGACGACGGCATAGGCTGGCATCTCAGAGATCTCGACGTCATTGGCCACGCCAAGCTCAATACCGGAATCGCCGCCACAACCTGGGATAATGGTACGCAGGTGTGTCGTATCAGCTTACACACTCTAGTGTATTACACTAACAATTGACAGATTCGTGTGTATTTCACAAACAAAGACAACCAAATCATCGAGGTAAACTATGCCCAACTTCGCCATTCAAATAGATCCTTATTTTCACAGAGGGTTTATTCTGGAGGCGGTGCCGGTGATTGGAGAGATGGCGCCCTCACAACTGGCAAGACCAAATTTTATGCCGCCTCATACTCTCAACTTTCCGTCCTTGGTTACGGCGTAGGCTCCAATACCCTCAAGGTATATTACCAAGACACCCAGCAGCAAATCCGCGAGATTATCCTGCACGCGACAAACGAAAGATGGTACGACGGAACCCACGAGCTACCAATCGCTGTTGCTGGGACGATCCTGTCTGCATCCTCCCTTGCGGCTCGCTAGGGAACAATCTGGCTATATTACCACTAAGATATCGATGTAAGCCTTTCGGAATACATCTACGAAGACGGGTGGTACAAAGGTAATATTGGTTGTCTTCATCCGCCCTACCGTCACCACCAACGTTAATAATCAGTGGTACAACACCACTGAGATCGGTCCTACCATTACTTCCTCGGCCGTAGCTTTCATTCGTAGAACTTTAAATTAGGTCTTACAGATGATCTGGGTTTATTATCAACCTCTCGGAAGCACTATTGCTGAATATGGTTTTGCCGATGGGAATTCCTGGGTTCAGATGCAGAGCATGATCCCGACTAGGTAGATTTCTTATGTATGGAGGCATAAATTTCCAGTGATAGTGATTAGTTGATTATTTTGGGCAGGTCTAAATGCTGTTGGTGAGGGACGGTTTCTTTTCGTTACAGGAACGGACTTAATGCGAAGAATATCCATCGTTCAGTTGAAATGTTTCCTGGCCTCCTGTCTTTTGGCTTTTCTTTGAAATCTGGCCTAGGGCTGGCAGGTATCTTGTTTGTTAAAGTCTGCTGCTGTAGTATTTTTTATGTTGATACAAAATCATATCCTTCGCAGTACAACCTCTGCTCCGACATAACGCCCTGATTTGATTGTAAACTTTGTAGTTTCGTCGTGTAAATTCTGTTAATCTCAACTGAATTCAGAGGAGGTTAGATCCGCAGATATTATACTGGGAAGTGAGAGGTGAGCGCGCTAGCGGAGAGCCAGACATATCAATTAAGTAATTAGTACATAGAGAGCGAGGAGGAAAAGAAAGCGCACTGCGGGTAGACAAAGAAAGAGGATGAAGAAGACTTGCGACGATCTAATTCGGAGGATACAAAGTTACATCGAGGCGTAACGATTGGTTAGTGAGTGATGGATGGATCATTACGTGCAGGTCATGTGATCTAAACCTAATGATGTTACTTTGGATGCTTTTAAGACTTGTTGATTTACTGATCTTCTCGAGGCCAGAAGGCCCGTATATATATAGGCTTGTCTCCCATATTCACAGCCATATTCGTCTCCATATCTATCTCTGTTTGCTCATCCGTTTGCACTGATATGAGCCGCTCTGCACTGATACGAGCCGCTCTCCTGAGGCATATCTTCATACACCAACTGCATATCAAACGGACCTGAGCAGTGAGGCTCACGATGCAGGTACACATGCAACAAATGATGTTACAGATGTACATGATGTTACAGGTCTGATACACGGTCACGGCTGCAGGGGCTGATGCCTCCTGTATATATCTCGAGTCTTTCTCCTTCTCTCTCCTCTGTACCATAGAATACACGCACACGGTTCTCCCCAACTTCCATATCGTAACAAATGATGTTGCATATACAGGTCTCAGCCAGAGATGAGTCTCGTATGGCCGGAGCGGAGATGTCTTGTATGACCGGAGCGGAGATGTCTTGTATGGCTGGAGCGGACGTGTCTCATATGGCCGGAGACGGTGATGTCTTGTATGGCCGGAGATGACTGTTGACTCTGATACGGGCTGATGGCATTCAGCCGTACTTGCACTCTCATATATATTGGCCTTGTGGCCCTCTTAGATAGAATACAATTAAGCTTCTCTAGCATCACAATTTCAACAGGTTATGAGCCCGGCTATCGCTGCACTCTAAAACAAACTCACAATCTTTCCTACGATCTCTTTCACAATCTTCAAAAGAGCCTCAAGAACCCTAAACCTCGTCACCATAGCAACAACTGCATAATCAACACTAAAACTCGACACCGCAATCTCACGATGTCTGCCTCCGAACCCGCCTTCACCATGACCAGGTGGGGCGACAATTCTACGCTCACTCATGCTAACTACGACAAATGGAAAGACGACATGATACCCATCCTACCAGCGATGAGAGCATATGCAATCGTCACCGGAGATGACCCAGAACTGCAGCCTCTCGATTTCGATCATGATGACAACTATGATGATTGGAAGGCTAAGGAAGCAGATGCCACATGTATGATCAGACTTTCCTGTTCCCCTGCTGTACAGTGTATCATCAAGGGAATGAGAAACCCTCTGGAAATCTGGAATACACTACAAACCAGCCTGCACACCTCCGGATTGTATATCGGCAGACAGGACATCATTCGCCAGTTCCATGCTTGCTGACGTAAGGAGGACGAACTGCCTCAATCATACTTCACCAGGCTCAGTAACTACCGGGTCCAACTGGACCATACTGACGATGCTATCACGGATCGAGATTTCCTGACGCAAATATTCACATCACTGCCAACAAATTGGGCGCTGATATTACTGGTCCTGAAGCATAGAAGGCCCTTACCTACACCTGAAGAAGCCATGCAGGATCTCTTAGAATAAGAAACTACTGCCAGCCTCACCTAAGAACTTGGAGATGCAACCATGTGGGCTGCCATTTTGTCACAACGTGGCGGCTACAGTGGCCAAGGCCGTGAGCGCGGGAGTCGTGGACACGTTGGACGCGGTGGAAGCACTGAACACGGTGGAAACGGTGGATCCGGAGACAGCCACGAAAGCAATTGTACCTATTGCAAAATTCAAAGCCATACTACAAATGAATGCAGAAAATGCAAACACCGGCGGGAGGGAGGAAACGATCAAAATCAGGAGCGCATTCGCTTCCGGTGCATGCACCCAGGCCACGTCTAAATCAATTGCGTCTCCTACCAACATTTAAAGGAGTGATTGAAAGTGAAGGAAGCCACTGCTACAGCAGCCCTTGCTATGACTGGAGACTGCAACCCCTTGTGATTAAGCGCCTGGGCTCTTGCCGCGGCACCGAAGTGGGTCATTCACCCCAGAGTGTCACACCACATGTGCAATGACTGCAGCAGCTTCTCTACATTCAAAAGACTCACACTTCCTATAGTAATCGAACTCGGAGACAACAATTCAGTCACCACCATTCATTACGGCTTCGTCCAAGTCATACAGGCCTACAAAGTCCAAACCCTTCGTACTCTGTCTTTCGACAATCCATTCAATCGCTCAACCAATTGGATTCGGGTGGGAATACGATAATATTCCAGCACGGATAATGCTCCATAACTTCGCCATCTTCTTATACTCTTGCCAGAAAACTAGTCAATGGCATATATATCATTATCCCCGCAACCACACTCCAATCATCGACTACCGACAGCAGGAGAAAGAGAAAGAGAAACAGATCACTTCCAAGAGAAATAATCAATAAACCTACAATCGAGTCTTCAGAGTCCCCTACGATCGAATCTACAAGTCCACCTCCTTCCTCTGTTCCAAATTCACCTTAGACTGCTGTAACTAGATCCATTCACAAATCTCTCACAATCCCAGAGTCAAGACTATGGCACTGACGACTAGCTCATATGAATCCTACTGCCATAAAGTCTCTAGTCAAGGGATATACACACAATGATTCTATGAGCACAATCTGCATCCAGGCCAAGCACAAACGAAGGTTCATCGAAGTGCCAGTCAAGTGCACAACAAAGCCCTTTGAACTTGTACATTCGGATGTGTGCAGTCCCTTCTCTACACCGACCTTTGGAGACAATCGATATTATATACTATTGTTGGACTACTACACAAGGTACAGATCCGTATGGCTGCTCCCAAATAAGAAAGCCGTGACCTGCACCTCCTCCTACCACACCAGGAAAGATGACCTTATGCGACGTGTGACTCATAGACAAGATGTGTCTGGGATGGTAATCCATAGCATATTTGACGCGTGGCACTATGAGGTCCTATGGACCTGCGCGGTGACTAGATTACTATGATACACATGCAATTATGTGCGCTGGATACTATCCATCATGCTGCATTCAACAAAACTGCCAAATGCACTTCATTGGACGCTCCCAAGTAAGCTCTCAAGACGCTTCCAAGTACACTCCCAAGCATGCTCTCAAGGACGCTCCTAATTGCACTCGATGACACACTCCCAGCCTGCTTGGCTGTACGCTCCCAAGTAAGCTCTCAAAACGCTCTCAAGCACACTCCCGACCACGCTCTCAAGCACACTCCCAATTGCACTCGATGACACTCCCAGCCTTCTTGACTAGACGCTCCCAAGTAAGCTCTCAAGACGCTGCCAAGTACACTCGGAGGGCGCTCCCCAGTACACCTCCGAGTACGATATCAAGGACTCTCCCGAGCGTGCTCCCAAGAACGCTCCTAATGGTCTTGGATGACACACTCCTGGCCTGCTTGGCTGTACGCTCCCAAGTAAGCTCTCAATACGCTCTCAAGCATACTCCTGAGCACGCTCTCAAATATACTTCCAATTGCACTCGATGACACTCCCAGCCTGCTTGACTTTACGCTCCCAAGTAAGCTCTCAAGACGCTGCCAAGAACACCTCCGAGTACGCACCGAAGAACACCTACGAGTCGCTCTCAAGTACACTCCCGAGTACGCTCTCAAGTACACTCTCAATTGCACTCGATGGCATACTCCCAGCCTGCCTGACTGTATGCTCTCAAGTAAGCTCTCAAGACGCTCTCAAGCACACTCCCGAGCACGCTCTCCAATGCACTCCCAATTGCACTCGATGACACTCCCAGCCTGCTTGACTATACGCACCCAAGTAAGCTCTCAAGATGCACTCAAGCACACTCCCGACCCCGCTCCAAAGTACACTCTCCGGAGGCAAGACACTCCCAATCTCACTTGGCTATATGCTCCCGTGTATGGTCTTGGGTGCTCGATCTAGAGACATGCTGAGTTGCAGGCGCCAGGCACCGGTAGGTGTGTGGCGGGAGTCGGATCGCAGGAGGCGGGAGGTGGGAGACGGGTGGCGGCGACAGTAATCATGACGTTGGACGATATCATAGTCTGGGCCCAATTTCTAGCGCGGCCACCACGACGAGATCTCACGATGCCTAACGGTCATGGTGTTGACATTTGCAGCCTGAGATTCTGCAGGAATGGTAGACAATTGGATCTTGGGGAGAGCAGATCTCCGACTGAGATTTTCCAGTGCAATCTACCGCTCGCTTCCCACCAATTGTGGGCGTATGTGTGCGCATTCGCGGCTGATGGTGATGATGGCGATGGTGATGATGGTGATGATGATGGTGTCGGTGATGGTGATCATAGTCCCAGTAGCACATAGACAAGTAGTTTGGCTACGTCAACGTTAGCATTAAAGCTTCCACATACTTAGAGCCTTCTAGTTGCCAAAGCTTTCACAGACTTTGAGCCTTCTAGTAGCCAAAGCTTCCACAGACTTAGAGCCTTCTAGTTGCCAAAGCTTTCACAGACTTTGAGCCTTCTAGTAGCCAAAGCTTCCACAGACTTAGAGCCCTCTAGTAGCCAAAGCTTCCACAGACTTAGAGCCTTCTATTAGCTAAAGCTTCCACAAACTCAGGGTTTTCCATCGGCCAAAAGCATCCCGTGGAAAACTCTACTCCTCCCGACGCCAGGCTCTCTCAAGAACGCTCTCAAGCGGGTCCTCAAGCAAGCTCTCAAGCAGGCTCTCAAGGAGGCTCTCAAGCGGATTCTCAGCGATAGTGTACAGTACTGGTATAGGAGCGAAGACTGCAGGCAGTGAAGTCTGGTATAGATAGGTCCATCTCCGGCCACCAGCTGTGTATAGTTCCATAGGCGCACGCGCACATCTCTATGAATCGACTATAGACGACTACAGGCTGCGCGTAGCGCCGGGTCCACGGCGAACTTGCTATGAGCTGCGCATGTGCGCATGTGTGCGTAGCGCTGTTTATAGTCGATTTGCACTTTTCCCGATGCAGTGATTTCTGGCCCGAGTTGACTCAATGGGATACGAGATGAAGCGATTCCAGTGCGATAATGGACGGGGTGAATACGACAATAAAACCTGCCGATATGTCGTCGCGGCCCGCGGTACAACGTACGAGCCATGCCCTTCATCTGCTCACCATAAGAATGGTGCTGCCGAAAGCATGATTCGTACAATCACTGAACGGCCCGGACAATGATGATTGACTCCCAGACTCCAGTTCCGTTCTGGGGAGAAGCAGTCAATGCAGCAGTCTATCTCCATCGCAGATCACCGAATGAAGGCGTGAAAAGAAATGACTGCGATGGCTCTCAAGCACCATAAGAAACACCATATGAGAAGGTGCATGGATTTGGAAAGCCTATGCGTGACATCGACGGTAGCATGATATTGTATCAAGCTCCTCTACACACACTACGCCAATTCGGATGTTTTGCAAGCAGACTCATCCCCAAAGTCCAAAGCTGGGGCAAATTCAGCCCGAGATCAAAACCCTGCATGATGGTAGGCTACACACATGACTCAAAAACGTTGTGGAGGATATGGGATCCTGAATTCCAGAAGGTGGAAGCCCAATCAGAAGTCATCGTCGACGAAGAGAGAACTGGACACATGTCATGCCTCCATCAACATCAGCAAAATGTAAATCGGTCCGGAAGCCACAAGCAAACCTCCCAGACACTCTGGTAGACCTCACCGGTGCTCCCAAGTGATTCCAGATGCTCCCAGGCCCCCCTGGAGCTAAGCAACGTGCTCTCACACTCTGAAAGAGCATTCTCAGGTGCTCCTGAAAGCACCTGCAGTTATGGAGGTGCATTCAAGATGCTACGAGATTTGACTTATAGGATAGTCAAATTTTGGAGCAGCTGAGACTTCGACAGCAGCTTGAGACCTCTGCGCAGCTCTGCGGGAGACTTAGTGCCGTATTCTCACAGCAGTGGTTCTTAGGGTTCCATAACCACAAGGCATTTCGTGTATCAGATTCGTCTTTGTTAGAGTCACAAGATTCGCTACATCATAATATGGCATGTATTATCTATCTAAGTCTCTCTATATATATACATACGGCCAATCTGGCTGCAGACGGTACTGGAGCGTAATCGCAGGAGCACCTGGAGACGCTGATTGAGAGAACTTAGAGAGGCACTTGGAGGCCGTGATCGTGTGAACTGGGAGATGTACTTGGAGGCCGCGATGGAGTGAGTTTGGAGATGCAATTGGAGGCCGTGATCGAGCGAGTTTGGAGATGCATTTAGAGGCCGAGATCGAGTAACTCAGAGATGCACTTGGAGGCCGTGATCCAGCGAGTTTGGAGATGCATTTGGAGGCCGAGATCGTGTAACTCCGAGATGCACTTGGAGGCCGTGATAGAGAGCGAGTTTGGAGATGCACTTGGAGGTCGAGATCAAGTTGAACTCAGAGATGCACTTGGAGGCCGTGATCGAGCAAGTTTGGAGAAGCACTGGGAGGCCGTGATCGAGTAACTCAGAGATGCACTTGGAGGCCGTGATCGAGCGAGTTTGGAGATGCACTTGGAGGCCGTGATCGAGTGAGTTTGGAGATGCACTTGGAGGCCATGATCGATCGAGATTGGAGGAGTACTTGGAGGTGGTCGATCTGGAGGCGGTAGATCGGGAGGGAGGTGCGACGGCAGCTGAGACTCTATTCATTGGTTAACTCGTAATCGTGGGAATGTAGAGAATTGAGTACAACATGGTCCGCTGAGAGACTGGCTGGGAGCGGGAGACAGTCAATCTTGGGATGATGCAGTATGCCGTGTATGCAGTACTCAGTGTGTGCTGTACTCGGTGTATGCTCTACTCGGTGTTAACTCTTGATCATGGCATGGAGAGATAGAGAGGGATGACTTAACTTCGTGTTCTTAGGTGATGGTAGAGTTGAGGACGAGAAAGAGAGAGATGGGGCGATTCATCATGAGAAACTGGGACTTAGAGAACTTCGTGTGCGAGTCAATTTACCATCCCCGATATGGCAGGTACGAGTCCCGATCCGGCGTGTAATTACACCGATACGAGGTCTTCCCAACCCAATCAGGCAAGTCGTACCCTTGATTTCTCATATCCGCTCGTATCCTCCACATCGTTCTCATCTTCATCCCCCATCTATCTCTTTCTTGTCCACAACTCTACCATCATCGCAGAACACAAAGTTAATTCATCCCTCTCTATCTCTCCATGCCATGATCATGAGTTGACACTGAGTACATCATACACCGAGTACAGCATACACCGAGTACAGCATACACCGAGTACAGCATCCACCCAAGATTGTTTGTCTTCCCTTCATTCTCATGATTATGAGTTGACCCCTGAATGTAGCTTCAGCTTCCGGCGTGCCTCCCTACACGATCGACCGCCTTCAGCCAGCACTCCATGAGAGCTCAAAGGTAAAGTCGCCTTGGCACATTCCCACGGTTGCGAGTTACCTAACTGATGAATAGAGTCTCAGCACCCGGCGCGCCGTCCATCGACTGCCTCCCAGTACTCGTCGAAACTCGCTCGATCCCGGCCTCCACGTGTATCTCCAAACTCGCTCGATTACAGCCTCCAAGTGAATCTACACACTCGCTCGATCACGGCCTCCAAGTTTATCTCCAAACTCGCTCGATTACAGCCTCCAAGTGCATCTACACACTCGCTCGATCACGGCCTCCAAGTGCATCTCCAAACTTGCTCGATCATGGCCTCCAAGTGCATCTTCAAACTCGCTCGATCATGGCCTCCAAGTGCATCTCCGAACTCGCTCGATCACAGCCTTCAAGTGTATCTCTAAACTAGCCCGATTACGGCCTCCAAGTTCGCACGATCACGGCCTCCAAGTACATCTCCACACTCGCTCGATCACGGCCTCGGAGTGTATCGCTGAGTTCACTCGATCGTCATTTTCAGGCGCACCTCGAATTGCTCTCAAGCACCGCCTGCATCCAGTCCAGATATACCGTGTGTAGATGGGTAGCTATATAGATACATAGATACATAGATGAGAATACAAACTGAATACATGAGTTTTAAAAATCGTTGAACGATGAGTAGTAGCTCTGATTTCCAGGCGCACCTGCAGCGTTCCCAATGACGATGTTGTTTTTCCCAGGCTGCTCTACTGTGATTCGAGGTGCTCCCAGGTTTGTCGCCGGCGCTCCCAGGTTTGTCACCGGCGCTCCCTGGTGCTCCCAGGGTTGTCGTCGGCGCTCCCAGGCTTGTCGCCGGCGCTCCCAGTTACTCTGAAGGCCAGCAGGAATGCCCTCCTCGGGTCTGATACTCTCCTGAAATTGACGCATCTAAGTTTACACTCCACATCCTCTCAGACACTCCTGGAGCCTTCCAGTGACTAAAATACATTTTGCTGATGAAGCAACGAGATGGATACCGATATGTTTGTACAATCAGAAGACCAGGAATATATGGAGGAATCACATACTTGAGATAAGCCTCTCCGAAGACAAGGCAGTTAACCTACACAGTCAGGTATGAAATCCACATCTCACATCCGTGAAGCTCCTGACAAGGAAGCAGAAAACACCCAGAGCCGGCGCCTCCACCGAGCGGATCAGACTGCCCAGTGTTTGGCAGCGGTCGCAAATATGATCGCCCACAGCCGGTGTCTCTGTTGAAAGGCTCACACTGCCCGGAGCTCAGCACCAGCAATCAAGAATCTCAGCCAGGTACTGCGAGCAGATGCTGCTCCAGCTCCAGCTCCGCCGTCAGGGAGTCGTGTGACAAGAAGTCAAGGTAAAACCTTCGCAGCAGCGTTAACGGCATCTGCAGCAGATCCATCCTCCGATGCGGACGCTATGGAAAGCCCTCCATGAGATCACTGGAAAAGAGCCATGGAGGGAGAAAGCACATCAATCTTGCACAATAACACCTTCTCCGCCCTAAACTCTCGGGAAGCACGGCAACTGCAAGTTGAGCCAATTGGCTCTATGTGGGGTAACAAGACAAAACAGAGTCCAGACAGGTCTGCACAGTAGAAACCACGGTTAGTGATAAAGGGATTCGAGCAGACAGATATCGGTGAAATCTATGCCCACTATGGGAAGCGAACTACGTTTCAGTATCTCATCTCTCTCATTGGGAGATATTGATGGAATATGGACCACATGGAGGTAGTTACCGCCTGGCTGTATCCCGAAATTGACGATAATGACATCTGTATGACTCTACCAGATGGATGGCCAGAAGGTCTCAACACCCCCAAATCATCCTCAGACTCAGCAAAGCTCTCTATAGTCTTAAACAAGCTCGGCAGTTATGGCACGACAATATTAATGCCTTTCTACTCTCTCTTGGGTTCACACAATCCTCAGCCAATCCCAATCTCTATCTCCGCAGCGATATTCATCCCATACTTCTGTATGTGGACGATATGTCCATGTCTTGCCCGGAGGCTGCTACCAACGCTGAGATCGAAGTCAACACGAAACTCTCAGCGAAGGACCAGATCACATACCTCGGCCCGGTGCGCCAATTCTTTGGCGTCGAGATACACCGCAATGGTACCAGGATCAATCTCGGTCCGAAAGCCTCTATCATCACAATCCTCTGATGATTCGGCATGGAGCTTACTCATGGTGTCTGGATGCGCATGCACCCCAATGTACTGTTGGACTTGGCGGAGGATCGGGGTGAGAAGGAATTGCATGATATCACAGACTATCAGGCGGTCGTGGGATCATTAATGTGTGCAGCACTTGGAACTTGGCCAGATTTCCCGTATGCAGTTGCTGCTCTTTCTCATGACAATTCATACCCATTCACCAGCCATATGACCGCTGCTAAGAGAGTCCTTCAGTATCTCGAATCTACAGCTGATTTTCACCTACACTTCAACCAGAAGGGCATTAACATCCGCAATGGTCTTGTAGGGTATTCAGATTCCGATTGGGCCAATGACAGTATGGACCGCCACTCTCATGGAGGCCATGTGTTTCTAACCAGCAATGCAGCGATCTCATCGCAGTCACATACGCAAGGTGTCATACCCATGTCAACTCTCGACGCCGAGTTCATTGCATGCTTGGTGGCCTGAATAGAACCGAAATGGTTACTTCAAATGCTGAACAACATTCATGACAAAGACTCACCACCGCTGCCAATCAACTGCGACAACCAGGGTGCTCTCACTCTTATCATCACGGGAATCATCGAACCTCGAACTAGACCCATCGACGTTTGCGATCACAACAGTCAAGATCTGCACACACGACCAATAGACTACTACTCCTATGAACACACAGATGTAAATGCAGCAGATATACTCACGAAAGCACTTACTAAAGATAAGCATACGAAGTTTACAAAACCAATGGGTATATGGTAATTGGACGTCAACTGGAGGTCAATTGGAGGCCGTGAGAATACAGATTTAATTGTTTATACGGACGGCCATCCTCAGGCTACATTAGTACTCTTTCCCCGCTCACTTGCCACCCAGGGTTATAAGGATGCTATTATGGGCATCATTTGGTGTTTGTTTTTCTTGCTCCACGAAGTATAGCAAGACATCAGCAAAGTGTACAATGGTTTGGAAGTCATAACCGAACAACTCAGCAACTCAGAACAGCCACACTGATTCTTCCACATGCTCCCAGATGCTCCCAGATGGGCTGAATGCAGAGTGATGTGCTCCCAGGTGCACCGAGACTACATCACCTGTGATCCGGGATACTCTGGAAGTTGTGGAACAGAATCGAACAATATCCTGAAGGGTGTATAGTTGTCTTCTAAATGCTTCCAAATGAAACTATTAGGATTTGCAAATTTCGGAGCGATTGGGAGTATTGGCCGCGTCTCCGAGAGTATTCCGGTGCACCTCGAACCTGGAACCATACTCTCCAGGAGTGATCTTTATAATGTTCATATCAAATAGTACAATTCAATTAACTATCCTCTGCCCACCTTGATTCAGTCATTGTTACTTTAATCCACAGTCCAGTAGGTATCTGAATCCACATGATTATTTACAAGCCATACGCTATCGATGCTATCTGACGCAGCTTTATTCTCTAGCACCAAATGTGCAGGTCCAACAATTGCTCCGACGGGTACAATCTGCATGTTATCAGTCCGTTGGACAACCCGGATGAACCCATCAATACAATCAGCCCAACCACAAGGATCATTGAACTTTGTTGGAATCAACCTGCATATTCTTCAGATTTAGGACGTAATATCCAGTGTTGGGTCATCTTGCACCTCTTAGAGAAGGTGGATATCGATTTTCCGGCAGGCAGGCGCTCCTGAAATTGGAGGATCTGATTTGGTGGAGTCCAGCTGAGGTATAACACAGGAAAAGAAGGAACTCGGCCTTTGAAGGTGTTATCAAGGTCACTGTCCGTATATTGGACCCAGATGTTATGAGATTCAGGCATGATCACTTGGTTGGCATCCGTATATTCTACCTTGCAATCAAGTCCCAGACGCTCAACAAATGTACGGCAGTGAAATGGATGATGGTAGTACAACAGCCCATTCTGAAGTATAATACATACACTGTATATGAGTACATTCAGATCATATCCGAGCACCAGTCCACTGACTTCATGTCGCCAGTCATCTTCAATCTGTATATGGGATAGCTGTCCAAAGTTGGGAATTCCGAAATCTACTGAGGCATCTCTGGGTGAGGTTAATTTGATACCTCTGCACATGTCGCGGACATGAGGTTCTCTCAATTCATGTACCTGTTGTGATACAGGGCGGAAAAATGGCTCTTTCTGACAATTGTGGAGGCGTAGAAGATGGGCTCGGCGTGTATTTCGCTGTTTCTCGGCAGCTGATACTTGGTTGAAATCTTTCGCAAAGTCACTATCGTACCAGCCTTGAAAAGCAAGATATGACAGTGTCTCCTCCATATAGTCAAGACCAGTACACCAGTCATTGTGCTTGAGCATCTGTTGAATGTAATCGACCTTGTTGGTTAATCAATATGCCTGTTTCACATTGCCGATAAGAGGCCGTTCAGAAATATCAGTGGTGAAATTGTTGCCGGAACCCATTCACCAAATTGACTCTGATATATGGCTCACACGATGCATGTTTGGCTATCAGAAATGGATTACATGCTGTTCGATGGTTTTCCGGAGCTCCTGAATGCCGATTGCCTGCCACCAAGCTTCAAACATGACCAAGCGGATGGAGAATTCCTTCGTGAACTGCATCTGGTCTTTCAAAGTGATACCATGAATGCCTCTCCCGAGTTGATTCACAACGCGGTCCGTATCAGCGATACTCCACGTGGTGGCGTCAATCTCAGCATCGGATAGACAGGCCTGAAATTGCACACACTTGTCGGCGGTCATGTTTACCGCCCCGTAAGCCTCTTCTTCTGCAGTAGTCATCTTTTGAGCATGTTTTTTGGCAAATATGCTTCTGGGACCAGTTGCCTTAGTCCTGACTTCCTGCAGTAGTTGTCGCTCATGATGTTTGAATGAGGTATCGAAAAGCTTGCATTTAGCAGGTGTCACCTGATGGATTTCGCGCACCAATCGCTCAGTTGCCCTCTGCCAATCAGCATCTGACCATATGGTTGCCACTTGTCGGGCTCCATTCAGGCGCACGTGGAATTGCCTTCGTTTTGATGTAGTAATCTTTTCAGCCCCGTACAGCTGAACGTCCATTGCAGCACAGATTTTATGAATCTTTTGTTCTCGTAAATGATGGGATTCTCTTGCCAATGAATCATCCAATTGGGCCTTCGCAGACTTCGACATTTTCTGATCTCGAAATGTACCCTTCTTCTTGGAAATTTGCTTGAGTACATCGTTTAGTGCTGCGAGGGATAGATCAGAGTGATTTTGTTGGCTGACAAGTAGAGAGAATTCACATAATGCCCGCACTGCTCCCATCACCATTACATCAAAGCGTGTTTCCGCCGCAGTTTTCCCAGCATCCTGGGAGCTGTCAGGAATTGGGGTGCAATTCACTGCCAGTGTTTTGATCATGCCCCGGATTTCGCATCCTTGCCCGGAGCCTCTTTTCATCGAATCGAATGGTTTAGAGAAGTGCTGGAGGCCTGGATATCGTCGTACTGATGTGAATCGATTGTCAAATTGATCCTTGACATTTCTAGCTTTCAGGTATTTGAACAGCCAGTGCAATAAGTCTTTAACTGAACCCAAGAGCAGCTGATGCAATTCATCAGGCTGCCAAAGGCGATAGACATTGCAGAGAGGGTATTGCCAGAACTGGTTGCGGATTGGATGAACACCAAGAGTGTGCAGAACATCAATATTAGTTTTGTCCAGAAGCTCCAAGTAAACATGCTGATCTCGTAGGTTATCAAGTGGTCGAAAAGTTGAATGCCCCATCGGCGCACCTTCAGGAATTTCACACATCAGGCATGAGCCATAAGAGACTTGAGCAACCACAACTTGTTCCGGATAATCCCCGAACCAGGCAGCCAAAAGAGGATAACATTTTCTCTGGAATCCATCAGCACAATCCCATTTCAAGCCAGGGCCAGTGATGTCAAGATTCCGGAGTGGGGACAGCACTGTTCCAACCACGGAATGCCATGCCTCATTAGCATTTTTGGCACCTTTCAGAGGACATGGGAACAGCTCAACATGAATGCTGCCGCAGTTTTCAGGTGTATGGAGGATATCTTTTCGAATATTACCAATTGTGGGATACAGCGGCTAGGCATGCTGGTCGCTCGAAAAATTGTTCAAGTGGGTCGTGTGGGATGCACAAATGACTGGCACAGTCATCGCTCCAGCAGGAAGCTGATCTTGCGTATCCCACCACCTATCGCCTGTTGTCATCTCGCAGTATATTCTGCGACTTTCTGAGTCTGCAAGGTGCACCGGTTCAAAATGGAGGTGTGCCTGAAATGGGAGATGTGCCAAAAGGATCTGAATAGATTTGAAAATATCCCTGTAGTATAATGTTCCGAAGATGTGCGACTGATCTTCAACCCATCTATCATTGCCGAGCTGGAAATCGAGTCTAGAGAGGAGCTTTCGTAGCGCATCTGCTGATTGAAATGATTCGATGTTGAAGTAGTCCAGTCCACGCCTCCGATGTTGAACTATTCAAGTTTTCATATGCTGCCTATATGATTCAGCCTGTTGAAAGTTGTGTGCTGACTGAAAAGGATGCCATGGATTCCATTGTTCTGAGTACTTGTGATGCTTGTTGTACAATCCAGTTACTTTGCCATATGCTTTCCCCCCCACGTTCTCCACTCCAACCATCTGCCCATGAGCCCTCGTCTTTGTTGGATCAGGGGAACAAGTCAGATCGGGCTTCTGGGGGTCTATCGTTTCTTCATCAGGAGTATCTTCAGGTGGTGGTGCACCAGGTGCATTGTCTATGGGTAGATAAATTGGTTGACTAAGCTCATCGATGCCCATTCAGGTGCACTGACTGAAGTCGAACCATTATGGCTCGGGTCAATCCCTGCCTGCAGGTGGTAAAATCCCATCAAGTAGTAGCCCTTCATTCATTGATATTGGGTGATAATGTTGAGAGTGAGCTTCGAGTCAGTTCTCGTCGAATAATTTCCTATTGCAGATAAAGCACTTGACATGTTTCTGGCGAGTGTTGACCATATTTGAGAAATGGTCACTGAACACATATTCGGATGAATCTCGATGATGCTTCAGGGGTTGATATAGAGCCTCAGCGATAATGGTTTGAATGCGAGCTAACACGGGTTAGCGTAACAGAGTCACAGCCGCATCGCACTCCGCCAAATGCGGGGGGGAGGTTTCTTTTGTCATCACGGCAATCACCACAATGGGGCCTTATACTATGTGATTGTGAGTTATACCAACGCTCGAGCCTCCGAGCAGCTGATGATGAAGGTAGATCATCATAATACAATGAATAGGTGAGTTTCCTGGCTAGCTTGATGTCCGGGCATTGATCATCGAGAACTGATAAGGCTGGTAGGATGTGTGCTTCAGTAACGATCCTTGACTGGAGCGTGGATCATGAGGAGAACTAAGATGTATAGGCAAGGAGCTCAATGGGAAGCAATCAGTGTTGCTGCTTGACTCAGAGGCCTCGTAATGAATGAGGTTCTAAGGTCATACATGCACAACGTATGTGTAATATCCCTTGTCGTGCTAACCATCATACTGGATATAGTTCTTGTTGGGTTCCTGGAGATATCATATCATATCCCTTCTATGAGCTGTAAAGTCATCAATGCGTACGAAGTTGAGCACCTATCCAATATCCTACTATATGAATTCGAGCATATAACAAAGAAAGGCAGGATGTGTGTAATCAAGGTTTCTTTTTCTCAAGGCTCAGGTTGGTTTCATGGATCAAATGTGTAGTGAAACACCACAGATGGTGACAACAGAATAGGCTATAAGAAGCGCTTCATTCCACCGAAGGTCACTGCTACCTGCAATATACTCAACCTTACTCCGATCGATTCAATATCTCATGTCGCATCTATAGAAGTTTACCACGATCTTTGTTCAACAGAGCTTGTCGACCAAAGGATCTCCACCGAAGACAATGAATATGGCTCCACCTGGTGGCGAATTTGGCTCGCAACAACGCGGTGATGATAATTCAGAATCACCGGATAAAAGTTCACGACATGCCACTCGCATGGACAATCATTTTGGGAATCACACCAATCACTATCATCCACCGCAAGGGTACCGTTACCCTCCTTCACAGCAGCCATTTGCAGGCGCTCCGCTGTTTTATCACCAGTCTGCATTCAACATGACACACAGTTCGCAACCTACCAGCAGCGCAAGCCAACAATATCCAAGTTGTGGGCCACTGTGGCAAGGATATCACCTGCACCAAGGTGGATATGGCAGGTCTCAAATGGTCCCCCCTCCGCAGTTCCCAGGACAAGGGCCGTCATCTCCAGGTGCACCGAGAGTGCCTCCAGGACCGCCGGGAAATCATCCACTCAATCAGCCAACATCTTCCAGCTCGACTACTCCACCTCAACCTCCTCCCGGCGCACCTGGGAGACACCCCATAAACCACCCAGCAAAAAGATTCCGGCCGCCAGTGCAACAGCGGAAAACAGATGTCGCAGGGATTGCCGACTTTCCCCCATTGCCGGAAATGACCTACAACAATTATGATGCAGCTGATGAGAGCGACAATTCGTCAGACTTGGGCGGTGCAGAAGGCCAACCCCCAATTGACCTGAAGCAAACGGAGTTCTCCTTGAAGCAATTTGCCAAAAGGATGGGGCAGGCCAACTACAGTGCATTCAACAAGTGGAAGAAAGTACAGGTGGCGGGGTTTCTCGGGAAGAAACATCAATCCATTGTCCTGGGCCACAACTGATTGAAACAAGTTCAAGGTGGACCGCTGTACTAGGAGTCAGCGGTCGCAGATTTTTTGGCCACATTCGAGAACTGGCTGCCGTCGGTTAATTTAGATCATGCTGACTGGTTTCGCCGGTAGTGGGGGGAGATGTTTTTGAATAAATGTGCAAGCGAAATTCGAAAGGCAAGGAAAAAAGGAAGGCGAGGCAACAAGCGACCGGCGACTGATTTGGGAGAGCGCGCGCGCAACAAGGCGAGAAGTAACCTCCCAGAGTTGCCAAATCCAATGTTCACTGTTATGATTCATTGGGTGTCGAATGGCAAGGATATGGTTCTAGCCCCCAAACAACTCCAAGCCTCGGATACAGATGTGAGGCACTGGGAGGAGATGGTTGATTTCATCGACAAAAACGGCGGCCCGAAAGAGTCATACATTCTCACATCAATCCTCAAGTGCACCTTAGAGCAGGACAAACTGGAAGAAGAGTATTTTGGAATATACAAACACGGGCAAATGATCAATGACCCTATATATGGCCAGATCTCGTACAACTGATGCCTTTCAAAAGCTTTCAAGTTGAAACTTGGACATAATGTGAAGAGATTTGCGGTAGAAATGATGAGAGCGACAGAGAAGGAGATTACCAAGCACGTAATTAGGCCAACAAAGGTAATCCGCGCTAGCCATGTTAAGGCTTGACATGAGCAACTGCTAATCATTATACATAGACATTGGAAGGTTCTGAAGAGGGTGGAAGAGATGAAGAAGAGAAGGCAGAGGAGGATGGTGGGCACGAAAATGATACTTGTATCAATGTCAGTTCTGACTGAAAGAATAGAATTGATTTTATTTCATCCACATGTATGCGTTCAAATGGTTACTTCTCTGTGAAATACCTAACATTGAGATGAATTTCAGGATCACCGGAATATGAACTGATCTGCCCAGCTTACATCCGAGCAACTGAAAGAGATCATTGAGGACGAAAACAACACGGACACAAGTGCAACGGAGGTTCACGAGCAAGTGGAGGATGGTTGGGAGGTCCTCGATCCACAAAATACAAGCTCAGTACTGAATACTGTTCTCAATACAATCAACAACGAATTTGAACATGAGTGTCTTGATGAAGCTGTCAGGCTGCTGAATGCGCGTCCTATTCGCCAATCAACAGATGATAGTGTTCCAGGCCGCAAGTATTCAATTCCAGCCCTGCCCGGAATGAAGGTTTTGGTGCACCAGGTTTGGGCCGTCTGGTTCATCCTGACGTGATGGGTTGGGGATGCTGATATGCCAGGAGCTCTGGTGGCGGATGAAATGGGACTTGGAAAGACTTTCACCTCGGTTGCAGCGGCAATGCTTTGCAAATTGGTGACTGAGAATGTTGTAATGGGGTTGCCACTGTCCATTTTATGGGGGAATACCCTTGAAGAGTGGGTGATATTGGCGCACAATGACTTTCCCAGCATTGTCGGTGAAGAGCAGGAGTGGTATCTGCTCCAGAGATTGAATTCGTTGCCCTGCTGCCTGTTGGAGATCCAGTCAACACCACCACAAGGGGATCCAGCACTGATCCCAGCCCTTGAACCAATCCTGGTGGTAACAATGCCTGGAGTGGCTGAGACTTTCAAACGTGTTATCGACGAGATGACACATGGATCCGATTTCAAACTCGTCAACTAACTGCACCCCCAAAATGCGAATTTCACCCACGAGGATCTGAACACCAGTATTAACGAGCCACAAAACTGGTGGAATATCCACCTTGTATTGTATGATACCTTAACATCCAGAGCGAAACCATCAAGTAACAGCCAACTCTCCTACTGTGCATGGAGTTTTGGGATTTTTGATGAGTCCCATCGGTATAAGACTAAAAACAGTGTGGGCTGGCAAATTGCGATGAATGTGAAAATTGGATTCAAACTTCAAGTCACAGCTACACTGGGATTCCATTCACTCTATGACTGGTGTTTTCAGACGATGTGGCTGTTTTCAGCTGCGCCTGAAGATCCAGAAGATGATACTGTGATGGAAAAGCATGGTGCTGAGACATTGTATTCCGCGGTGAAGAGTTTGATGCATGTTATCCGGACTAAAGACGAGGAAGCTCAACCGGATGCGGCGCACTGGATGATTCAGATTGCAAAGCCATGGACAATCAGGTCGTGGTCAGAATCGAAACTCGCCAATGGAAAACCACTTGACCTGATACCAAAGGAGAAAGCACACCTCATTGATCTCGAGTGAACTGAGGAAGAGCAAGCACATCTGAAGACCCTGGTGGAGAGATACACTTTGCGGGGTGCTCCTGGAGCATGGAGGGTTCTTAGATAGCGGCTAGCATGTTTCTCGTTAGTGTTGGGAGACACCGAGGATCGCAACGATGTTTCTGGACAATGGCACGATGAATGGCCACTTGATACTTGGGTGGAATCTCCGATTTTCCGATGGCTGAGAGGGACATTTTTACCAATGCTTGTCAAGGAACCTGCAGAGTATCCCGAACCTGACCAAGATGACCCATCAAGCGAGACGCTGCTTCCAGAAGTGAGAAACAAAAATGCACCGCCCAGTGCACCTCCTCCACAACAGGCAGTGCTGTTTTGTCCTCTTCCTGGCCAAGTTCGTCATTTGAAGTGGTGGCTAACGAAGTTTTTTGTGGATAATGTGGATATATTCCACATGTATGCCGAAATGGGCAATGATGAATGCACAGAAATGCAGCTCGAATTCCATGGTTTCACGAAATCCCTCTGTATTCATAACCACACCCAATGTGGGCGGGACAGGCCTAAATCTTACAGCTGCAAATCATGCAGTAATAACTCAGAAATTTTGGGTATTGAATGAGCAGTGGCAGGCATTTGCACGAGTTGTACGGCTAGGGCAAAACCGAGTACCACACACATGGTTACTGAATACAGGTCCTGGTGGCTACAATAACCGTGCGAGTGATCTCCACCGACAATCTGGAGTTGCCCAAGTGTGAGTCCTGCATGGCTTGATGAGTCGACCTAACATCACGATGTCGATGATATACCAGATTCTGGATGCTCGTGAGGACCATACCAAGCGGCTGACAGAGAATGGAGATACGTTGCAGTCTGATGAACCATTAATCTTAGAGTGTTAGATGCTTCATCAACGTATGCCTCTTTAGACATTCAAGCAACACATAATCTTCTTAACTGATACAAATAGTCAAAAAGATCGTTTGTAAGGGACACTATACTGGAGAGATGAATCTTTCTCTCTTCAATGTTGAAGTGAATCAAAGTTCTGATGTTGGAATTGTTGTATCTTGAATTAGAAATGGCTACAGTGGGATTTCATTGGCGTTCTTGTTTATTATTAATGACCATATAAGATGAAGTGAATTGATACGCGACATAAGAAGTTTCTCTGGCTGACCTATTGCATGATAAATGGCATGAGTCAAATCGTGAGAATGATGCAGCAGAGGGCTTCAATCAATCATTAGTTGCGAATTTGAGGTGCACCGGAAGCCTGAAGCCACATCCGTATTTCGAATGAAAAAGTAAAATTCATCCACTTCCAGGTGCACTGGAGTCTCTTCAGCAAATGTCATATGATTCGTTATGACAGATCGAGCACTGCATATCTGCCAATCACATTTAGCAATAAGACAGTCTAGGTCATATTCAAGTAACTATGTCTGAGTATGAGACATGGCTCGCTTATTTGTGGCAAAGCGGGAGGTTTTGCACTCATATGATTGAAGTTCAGGTGCGCGGGAGAATCCTGGGCATATCTTTGTGACAGATCCCGCACTGCATATTTGCCAATCCCATTTGGCAATCCAAACAGACTAGGCGATATTGAGAACTGGTGTCAAAATATGAGACATAGGCTCACTTATTTGTGGCCCCAAATCCGCAGCATTTGCTGGCATATCATTGAAGTTCTGGCATGCCTCTGAGCCGCATCCCAGCGAGTCGGAAGCTGAGACACGGCTCGGGTGTTCTTGGCCCAAATGCCACTTCCACTGCCGGGGTTTTCCTGGCCTATGATTGAAGCTCATTCACAACTGCGATCTTCAATCCTGTCCAGAATGAGCTGCTTGGATCTGTATGAAGCCAACTGTGACAAGCTGCGAGTCATTATGGATGTTATCATTCCAGCCCAGGCACGCCTCAAGAGCGACAAATAAGCCACCGAAGTGCATGTACCTCGACTTTGAATTAGTTGACCCAGTGCATACAGATCTATCATAACACTTCACCTTTAGGTGCAGGCAGCTCATCCCGCTCCGCGCCTGGTAAGATATGAACCGATGCTTGATCAATATGTTGAAGGCCGCCGCTAACTTGCCATGAACTGTCAGCCTTGTGTCAACTGTCCGTTGGAGGAAGGTGCCACTGCGCAACTAAACCATAAATGCACAAGCCCGGCCAATGAGTAACCCCATGTAACTCGATATTGACTAAGTAGTATGTTTGGACCAATGCTTCCAAATCCTAAAATAGCTTCTGCAAGTTCAGGCTGTGGAAGCTTAAGAGTGAGAATCTCAAAGACTGATTCTGCTCAGCGACTCTGCAAGATGGCTGGCAACTCCCACTCACCCATGTACCGCACTTACTCAAAGAGGCCTAAGTTCTCAAATCTTTGAATCAAGACTTAACTGCATTCTGACTATATGTATGTTTGGGCCGCCAAAACTCGTATCCGGAGATGGAACATGCGGACCAAATTCCATCGAGAGAAATTCCGAGAGAGAGAATCTTGAAAGCTCGAGTTATGAGAAGACAGCTACAAAGAGTGTAATTAACTGTCAGAGTCAGGCAAGCCACCAATCCTCAGCCATTCAATCCAAGCATAGCCATTTCAACTTCGGTGCACCTCGATTCCCCAGAACTGCATGCATGCAACCATCATTCCTCTGCCCGCCAGGACATGACGTCTCACTTGCAAGCAACCATCATTTCTCCGCCCGCCGTGACATGACGTCTCACTATACATTCATACCATTGTTGAATATAGCTTTCAACCCCAATATATATTTTTGGTCAACATTGTAGTTGTAAGATTCATAATGAATGTGTGATTTAACGGTGTGCGATTTACTAGATAGTAGGCGCAAAATCAGAATGTGAGTGAGAATTTATGACCCATTTGTTACCAATCTTGGCATTGATGAGTGCTTGAATGAATAAGATTACCCCTGAATCATCCATCGTACATTACCATTCTTTCTCTACGCCTGTATATCTCTTTTGTGTACCAAATTCTCTCCCTCTTCTATTAACTACTGCAACATTGTTGTGAAGGCTATTCTGCAGACATGGCCCAGATGAACACAAGAAAGGGAAGTTATGCTTGCGATATTGCCTTATCGAGCGCTGACTCAGCTGCAGCATCCTAATACAATACAATATCGTGAAAATACATGTGTCCTTCTGGCAGATATACCACATATGGAGATTCATATTTCTCCTCGCTCCATAACAAACTCCAGTATGAACCATTGCAACTCAGCCGTCACTCACAAGGTCCCAACCAAATCTATCGAGTTCTGCCGATTCTCAATGCTGCACCAATTTCTATGCTATGAGGTCACCGCAAATGCTCGAACTTTCACGCATAATGACTACGTTTAGAGGAGTCATATGCAGGGGCTGATGTTTTCATTCAGGTTCTCAGTGCTCAGTTTGTGTCCAGCACCAAGGGTTAGTTGATGTCACGAGGTATCTTCTGGTGCGTCTGGTTCAATTCTCTACGTGTGTTGGCTTTAGCCAACCTCCAATTCTTGCATCCGTACAGAGTGTTGTTCATAGGAGTTGCTGACATTAGGCATTAGGAATCCAGCTATTCCGGCGCACCTGACAATATCCACAATCGCAACATGGACTGCCATCCTCGATATATATATATACCATTGCAGTCGTCTCTCCAGAACCCTTTCAACGCACTCCTCGAATTGCATCCTCCTCGACTATGAGCTAATTCTTGCACCATTTATCCCATCAGTGTATTGCACTTAATCTTATATTTCCTGCTTTTACACTCTCTCCCACATTCTCCAACTTTAGATCTTCCTTACAGCAAATAGAACCTACGCCCAGCCAGGTGAGGAATCACCATTCACAGAAAAATCAAGAAGCACACCTAGAGAGAGCACTCGCACTCAAGAAAGCAACCAATCTTCATTGTCCATCAGATATTTGCCTTCCAATAATCTGCCTTTGTGCATCGTATTGTGGATGACTGATATACCCGATGTCATTAATGTATGAGGATGGCGAGACCGATCGGGAGATCGATAATGACGACAGTGAGGACACCGGAGAGTCCACCTTATCATCCGACATCGACGAAGACGATTTGGATCCTTAACAGTAGGTCCTTCTTCTAGGTCAGGCGCGCCCGGACAAGTCATTACGCACTACAAGGGTTCCACTGGGAAATAAACGGAGCCATGCCGATACTGTCATTGCATGCCCTCCACTTCCAAATTCCCGAAATCTACCTGCGGCAATGGCACCACCACCACTGCTCAAACGCTAAAAGTCATCCCTCCTCAACACATTATCCGAGTCTGACCATGCACCATCCACCGGGGCACTGGGGCTTCCCAACAAGTCTAGTGGAGACCAGAATATTCGACAACCCAAGGCCAGTAGTGATCAGAACGTTTGTAACGGCGACACGTGACGCGAGGCCAGGTAAGCGCTATTGTATATAGATCGCCCGGTACGACACTTGGATCACTATCGAATATCTTACTACTATACTCTCCATCTATGTTCACTCGCTCTCGTGTGCAACCGTATACTATCATATCATACGTCTGCGACTAGACGTAGGCGTACGTGCATTTACATTATATTTGATTTTCAGTTATCGGATACGTTTCGCTCACGAGGATATACGAGTTTTACCCCTATTGTCAAAGAACGACACAATCGACAGCAACCAAACAGCTTGCGCGTCAATTCTACCGCCACTCGTCTACTATGCCCCCTAAGAAAGCTGCCAGAGGTCAATTGCGCTTGGCTAGTATACGTTCGAGCACGGAAAACCTACGATTGCCTCTTGGCCGAGTAACCCCTATTCTCACCCGAGGAGCCTCCGTACTTCTGGAGGACGAGATCCACGACGAGGACGATCACGACGACGAAGAAAACACTACCGACATGGAAGATGCCCCGAGCGACGGCCTAGGCGACAACCTGAGCAACGTCCTGGGCGACAACCCCAGCGAGCCCGAACCTACCACGCAATCCGAGATCGCGTCAATGCGAAAGATGATGGAGGAACAGCGAGAAATGCTCAACAATGCCATCCAACAGAATACTCAACTATGTGTGCAGAATGCCGAGCTGATGGA
>Ga0307515_10001921_pt1 | contig 46092 bp, 49 predicted proteins | sample 17_EM_MG_FD_194513 | JGI IMG/M metagenome (GOLD analysis project Ga0307515, IMG submission 194513) | Populus trichocarpa ectomycorrhiza microbial communities from riparian zone in the Pacific Northwest, United States - 17_EM | ecosystem: Host-associated > Plants > Roots > Unclassified | place... | reverse complement strand
ATTCCCAACGGCGAGGCCGTCGCCATTGCCGTGGCGGCCAGCCCGCAGGGCGGCGGCAAGCTGGACATCAGCAATGAATCCCTGGGCAGCAGCGTGAGTGGCGGCGGCAGTGGCGGCGCTTTGGCCGGCGGGCTGTGGGGCTTGACGTGCGGGCCGCTGGCCCTGCTGTGCGTGCCGGTGGGCGCGCTCACGGGCATGCTGGCTGGCGGCACTGCGGGCGCGGTGGTGGGCGTGACCGGCATGTTGGGCGATGAGAAAGCCAACCAGCTGCGCGACCGGCTGGCTGCCGTGGCGCGCTCGCACAACCTGGTGGCCGAGATCGACAGCAGCGTGACGGCGCGAGCCCGGAAGTACTGGAAAGTGGACGGCGCAGCGCCCGGCAGCCGCATCAGCATCCAGGTGCAGGACCTGCGCCTGATGAGCACGCGCGACGAGCAGATCCGCTGTTCGGTGCTGGTGACCGTCGTCGTTGACACGCCGGCCACGGCAGGCACGGAGCGGCGCTGGCGCACCAAGGAATACACCTATCTGAGCGCCTACAGCCCCCTGGCCGTGTGGCTGGACCCGGGCAGCGATTTCGTCGACACCAGCCTGACGTCGGCCAGCCAGCAGTTGGCCGCACAGATCGTTGCGGACCTGGTGGCGCATTGACGCCCGCAGCGCGGGCACCGTGCCTGCTGGTGCCAACGTGCCCACCGCAGTTGGAACTCGCTGGCGGGCACCCCGGGGCTCAGCGCTTCGCGCGATGCAGGATGGTGGCGATCACCGAGCGGTCGTTGAGCCCGGTGGTGGACGAAGACGCGCCTGAGAAGTTCTGGCCCCACCACGGTTGCTGGCTCAATTGCCCGGAGATGGCGCCCCAGCGTTGCCCGGCCTCCGGCCCGGTGCCGAACAGCCGCAGCTCGCACAGCGTGCGCCGGCATTCCACGGCGAGCAGCTCGAAGCCTTTCTGCACGCCGGCGTCCTGCAGCGCCTGGCGCAGCTGCGCTTCCATCTGCTGGGACCAGGCCGGGTCCTGCGGCTCGCCGGCGAAGCGGGCGTGCAGCTCGGGCAGGGAGGGCGGCTGGTCGTCCGGGCTGAGCAGCAGCTTGGCGTGCTCGGCCGAGAGCGCCACGGCCGGCACGTCGACCCGCGCGGCGACGACGGGCGCCGCAGCTGAGGCGGCCTTGCGCGGGTCGGCCGCTGCGACAGGCGGCGGGCAGGCAACGCCCGGCACGACGCCGGCCGTGGTGACGGCTGGCGCCGCAATCCGGCCGGCCGATGCCGCACCGCTGGCCGCCAGAGCGGCCGAGGGCGCCGGGGCCGCAGGAGGCACCGCGACGTCAGCCGGCTTGGCCGCCGGGCCGGCCGCTGCGGCGCCGGGGGTGGCCGTGGCGCCACCGAAATAGAGCGTGCCGAGGACGGCCAGCGCCGCCCCTGCCGCGCCGCCGATCACGAGGTCTTTGATGGTCATGTCTCTCCCTGGCCGCCAGCCGCTGTGCCGCAGTGGGTTGCGGTCGAAGGCTGCGTGGCGCGGCGCAGCATAAGACGCGACGGGGCGCGGGGTCGGATGCCGCCTCCCCCGCGCCGCGCCCGCCGGCATCCTGAAGATGAATGATGCTTCCCGGCACCCTGGCGTCACCTGCCCTACCGCAAGCCGGGCCGCAAGCGCACAGTGCCCCGGCGCACCACCGCGCGAGCGCGATCACCGGCGCCGACAGGTGAGGAGATCTTCAAAATGAACTTCGCAATACACATCAGGACGGGGCTGTTTGCGGCAGGTTTGATGATGGTTGGTGCTGCGGCATTCGCCCAGGACTCCAGCTACAAGCCGGGCACGGTGTGGAACTTCTCCAGCATCAAGATCGAGCCCGGCCAGTTCGAGAACTACATGGATTTCCTGGCCAAGACCTGGAAGAAGTCCAACGAGTTCAGCAAGAAGGAGGGCTACATCGTGTCGTACCACGTGTTTCAGGTGAACAACGCGCGCGAGGGCGAGCCCGACCTGATCCTGGCCATCGAGTCCAAGGACTATCTGACGACCGCGCAGCAGCTGGACGTGCAGAAGAAGTACGAAGCCTTCGTGGCCATGGACACGCACAAGTTGGACGCGTCATCCGGCGAGCGCAAGGTGATGCGCAAGCTGGCGGGCAGCATGGAGTTGCAGGAGCTGATGCTGAAGTAGGCGGGGCTCGGCTCAAGGGCAAAGCGCGCAGGCGCCGCGACAGCGCGGTGCACTCCTCAGTTCTGAGGAGGCCGCCCCCTTGCCCTGAATGGAACGGTGCGCCGCGCCGGGAAATCCCTCTGCACTGGCGGGGCCGCAGGTATCTGATCCAGCCCCAGCTCCGGACGTTCGCAGCAGAGGTTTTCATACGGGCCTGCGTGCGCCAAAGGGGTTAGGGCATCTCGGCGGCGCCCTTCCCAAAGCCGCACGGCAATCTCGACTGGGAGAACCTCATGGTGATCGAAATGGCGGGACAGCGCTTGCGCCAGCTTGCGGTGAGCGGGCTGATCTTGAGCGGGCTTTTAGGTGTTGGCGCCTCGGCGCACGACAACAAGGACCGCGACAACGACAACGACACGGGTTGGCCCTCGGCGGGGCAGAACCTGGGCAACACGCGGCACCAGGAGCACGGCGGCCGCATCAGCGTGCACAGCGTCGGCGGGCTGACGCAGAAATGGGTGTTCACGACCGAGGGCGATGTCTCGGCCACGCCGGCCGTCGACGAGCACACGGTCTACTTCCCCGACTGGGCCGGCAACCTCTATGCGGTGAATCGCAAGACCGGCGCGCAGGTGTGGAAGGTGTCGGTCGGCGCCGCATCGGGCACGCCGGGCGACAAGGCCCGTGCCACGCCGGTGATCACGGGCAACAAGATCATCGTCGGCACGCAGGGCAACGTCTTCGCTCCACCGCCCTACGGCGGGCCGGGCGGCAAGATGATGGCCTTCAACAAGCACAGCGGCGCGCTGCTGTGGGCCACGCAGCTGGACAGCCACTACGGCGCCATCATCACGCAGTCGGCCACGGTCCATGGCGACCGGGTCTACATCGGCGTGGCCTCGCTGGAGGAGGCGCTGGCCGGGTCCCTGGGCTTTTGCTGCACCTTCCGCGGCAGCATGCTGGCGCTGGACGTGAACACCGGCGCCATCCTCTGGAAGACCTACATGGTGCCGCCCGGCTACTCCGGCGGCGCGATCTGGGGCAGTTCGCCGGCGGTGGATGTGAAGCGCGGCCAGATCTACATCGCCACCGGCAACAACTACTCGGTGCCGGAAACGGCCCGGCAATGCGTCATCGCGGCCGGCACCGACACCAATGCCGTCAAGGCCTGTCTGGCGGCCGACAACTACTTCGACGCCGTGCTGGCGCTGGACATGAGGACGGGCGCGGTGCGCTGGGTCACCAAGGCCCTGCCGGCCGACACCTGGATCGCGGCCTGCATCGGCTTTGGCGACCCGGCCCTGTGCCCGAGCCCGACCGGGCCCGACTACGACTTCGGCCAGGCGCCGGCGTTGTTCACCGTCAAGGCTGACGACAGAGGCGGGCACAAGGGCGACGGCAGGCACGATGACGACCACGACGGCAGGGGCAAGCCCACCGATGTCGTCGGCGCCGGCCAGAAGAGCGGCAAGTACTGGGCGCTGAACCCGGACACCGGCGCGGTCAAGTGGGTGACCCAGGCCGGCCCCGGCGGCACCGGTGGCGGCCTGCAATGGGGCTCGGCGGTGGACGGCAAGCGTGTCTACACCGCCAACGCCAACAGCGACGCGGTGCCCTGGCCGGCGGCCGGCGGCCTGACCAGCGGCGTGTGGAGCGGCATCGACGCCGTCACCGGCCAGTTGCTGTGGCAGGTGCGGCCGTCGGGCGGCGGCAGCACCTCGGGGCCGGTGACGACCACCAACGGCGTCGTCTTCGGCTGCTCGCTGGACCGCAGCAACGGCTATATGTACGCGCTGGACGCCGCCACCGGCGTGGAGCTGTGGAAGTTCTCCAGCGGCGGCTCCTGCCTGTCGGGCGCCGCCATCTCCAAGGGTGACGTCTTCTGGGGGTCGGGCTACAGCAACCTCTTCGGCGCCTTTGGCGGGCCGAACAACAAGCTGTACGCGTTCGAGATCCGCTAGCTAGCGCGCCGATGGCGCAAGGGGTTGCACCCGCTCCCGGCCAGCGCGCCGGGAGCCCCCGGTGCAGCCAGGTGGCACCGCCCATGCCACTGAGTACCTGGACCCGCGAGGCGCAGCGCTCAAGGTCGGTTTACGGCCAGGATCAGCTGGCGATCTACAGCATCACTTAGAACAACGTGCTGACGCCCGACCCCGCTGGGCAGGTTCATATATGCAGACCTGGCTGCTGCCCGGCCCGGGGCGCAGATACACGCTGTCGGCACAACACAGCTTCTGAACGCATGAATAAGCGGCGAATACTGGCGCAGGCCAAATCACTGCTCATTCAGAATATCTTTTGAGTATGGCCTGAAAGGCGCCCGAGCTTTTCAGGTTGTCGAGCGCCGCCTGCCAGCGCGCGATTTCAGCATCGGAAATATCCTTGCTGCAGGCAATGTATATCGGCGAGGCGACCAGTTTGACGGGCGTCTGCACGACCGCATCTGGCGGATAGTTGATTTGCTTCAACAGATGGACGACGCCCAACGGCGAATCGCTGATGGCCAGGTCGCATCTGCCGAATATCAACATCCTGTAGACGGCTTTGCCGTCGGATGCACCGGACTCGATGTTGGTGAAGCCCGCTGCCTGCATCCTGGAAGTCGTCAGGCCACCGTAGCGAGAGCAGATCGAGCGGACCTTCTTGGCGTCCTCAAGGGTCGCGACCTCAAGAGGGTTGCCTTTGCGCTTGTAGAAATAAATGGCGCTGTCGCCGAGCGGGCCAACCCATTTGTACTTGGTTTCGCGCTCCGGGGTTCGCAACATCGTGATCAGCATCGTTCTTCGATTGCCTTCCAGCGATGCTTTGGCACGCATGCTGGGCAACAGCTGAATATCGATATCTGCGTTGAGTTGCTGGGCAATCGCCCGGACGATTTCTACCGAGAAACCTTTCAGGGCGCCACTTTCACTGTAGTTATACGGGGCCCACTCCTCCGTGACGATGCTCATTTTCTGGCCCGCCGCCCAGCAGGAACCCGCCAGAGCGCAAGAAACGGCCAACGCCGTCAAGCGTCCAGCCTTTCCGGCGTTCGAAGCACAGTTCACAGCCATTTCGAGCCCTTGTAGTTTCTGACGGGTCCGGTCGAGATCACCTAACCCGGCAACTATGGCTCAAGAAGCCGTCGAGCACTTCGTCCGTTCATGGGCGCTGGCGCTGTGGGCTGGCGGCACCGACGCAGCCCTCGGCCACTCGCCGCCGTGGCCGAGGGCCCCAGGGCAACACCCCTGCCGGCATTGCTGGCCTACCAGCCGTTCAGCGCGCCGCAGCCCTTTGCCGAGACCGGGCTCGGAGCGCTACGAGGACGTGGCCTATGCGCACATCCGCTCCGCGTGTAGCGCGCCTGAGCACGGCACGCCGACCCGGTTGCGATGACTTACTACCGGCGATGTGAACATTGCGCAAGGCCCCGTCTGGCACGAGGTGGCGCTTGGCGTGTAAAATCCCGCCATAGATTCGCACAAGACCGTTTTCTCAAGGTCTTATCTGCAGCCCCGCTGGCCATCCCCTGGCCCGTTCTCGCGAGCGGCTCGCTTCAGCAACTCCCGGTGAGTGTTCTTGAGTGTTTCTGTCTCCGCATGGCATGTTGCCGGCGGAGTGTTCTTCCATTCCAAAATCCCAAAAGGAAACACCATGACTACAGAAATCGGCACCGTGAAGTGGTTCGACGACGGCAAGGGCTTCGGCTTCATCACGCCTGACAGCGGCGGCAAGGACCTGTTCGCCCACCACAGCGAAATCAAGAACGCCGGCGGCTTCCGCTCGCTGGCCGAAGGCGCCAAGGTCGAATTCGAGACCAAGCAAGGCCCCAAGGGTCTGCAGGCTTCGAACATCAAGTCGCTCTGAGCGAAAAGGGCGCCACCCGGCGCCCAAACCGCAGCGGTCCTCACGGCCCGCTGCGGCGCAATCAAAAACAAGAAAATGCAGAAGAACAACAACAATATCGAGGTGGGGCGCTATGTCGTCTCGCCCATGACCCAGGCTCGCAACGACGGCGGCTATGACGCCCTCGTGTCGATCCGGTCCGGCCAAGGTATGGCCAGCGTGGACCGCGTGATGCAATTCACGCCGCACTTTCCCAGCTCGACGGCAGCCTTGCGCTACGCCCGGGCCGAAGGTCTGGCCTGGGCGCATTGCCACTGACCGCGCGCGGCCTTGACCGGCCGCAATCGTCGCCGGCACGGCCTCGTGCTCGGCCTCCCGTCTAATTTTCCGCAACGGAGCCCAACACTTGGCCAAAGAAGAACTGATCGAAATGCAGGGCGTTGTCCACGAAGTCCTGCCCGACTCGCGTTTTCGTGTGACGTTGACGAATGGCCACCAGGTCATCGCCTACACCGGCGGCAAGATGCGCAAGCATCACATCCGCATCCTGGCCGGCGACAACGTGTCGCTGGAGATGTCGCCCTATGACTTGAGCAAGGGCCGCATCACCTTCCGCCATCTGGAGCGCCGCTCCGGCCCGCCTCCTGGCGGCGGTGGTTCGGGTCGTAGGTAAGGCCTCGCGGCCTTTCAAGCCCTTCAGCCTTCGTTCAGCCCTTTGAACTCCAATTCATCGGGCCCCCAATCGGTCGCCACGGCATGCCCTGGCGGCCGATTGTTTTTGTGGGCCGCATCCAGCACTGCCCTGGCGGCGTAGGCCCGTCATGAATCTGCCCAAGCTTGGCCTGGCCCTGCTCGCCGCCGTCGCGCTGGCGGGCGTGCTGGTGGCCCTGGCGCCGGCGAAGCTGCTGAACGCGCTGGCGTCCAGCAACACGCACACGGTAAGCCGCGGCGCTTCCTACGGCCCCGGCGCACGCCAGCTGGTGGATGTGTACCGCCCCGCCCGCGCCGCGCCGCGTGGCGGCTGGCCGGTGGTGGTGTTCTTCTACGGCGGCTCCTGGAACCGGGGCGAGCGCGCCGACTTCGCCTTTGTCGGCGAGGCGCTGGCCTCGCGCGGCATCCTGACGATGGTGGCCGACTACCGCCTCTACCCGGAGGTGCGCTACCCGGAGTTCCTGAAGGACGGCGCCACGGCGGTCGCTTGGGCATTGACCCACGCCGACCGCCTGGGCGGCAACCCGCAACGCGTGTTCGTCATGGGCCACAGCGCCGGCGCCTACAACGCCGCCATGCTGGCGCTGGACCCGCGCTGGCTGAAGGCCACCGGCCACGCGCCGCGCGAGCTGGCCGGCTTTGTGGGGCTGGCCGGGCCGTACGACTTCCTGCCCATCGAGAACCCCGACGTGCAGCCGGTGTTCTTCCACCCCGACTACCCGGCCGGCACCCAGCCGTTGCAGCACGCCAGCCGGGGCGCGCCGCGCAGCTTCCTGGGCGCCGCTGCCAGCGACAAGCTGGTGAACCCACAGCGCAACACCCAGGCGCTGGCCACCAAGCTGCAGGCGCTGGGCGTGCCGGTGACGCTGAAGTTCTACGACCACGCCAGCCATATGACCTTGATCGCCGCCTTCGGTGCGCCGCTGCGCTGGCTGGCGCCGGTGCTGGAAGACGTGGCGGCCTTCGTCAACGGGCCACCGGGCGGCTGATCAGCCCACCGCGCGCCGCAGCGCGTTGACGGCCTCGTCGTTCGTCCAACCCTCGGCCGCGTCGCCGATGACCACCTCGACCATCGCGCCGCCTTCAATCAGGTGCGACACCACCGCCCGCGCGCCCAGCCAGAAGCCGTCCCGGCGCGCGACCTCCAGTAGCGCTTCGCGCAGCCGCTCGTGATTGGCGGGCAGGTGCAGCTGGAAGGCGTTGACCTGCGGCAGTTCGGGCGCGACCCGCCAGCCGGGCTGGGCGGCCAGTTGCTGCGCCAGCGACTGGGCGCGCTCGCGGTACTCGGGCATGCGCGGCAGCTGCGTGCGCAGGCCGTGCAGCGCGCTCAGCACGAAGGGGTGCAGCGTGAAGACGTTGCCGGCCAGTCGAGTCTGCCAGGGCGCCACCTTGGCGATGAAATCCTCGCAGCCGGCCAGCACGCAGCCGGCCAGGCCGCCCAGGCCCTTGTAGAAGGACACATAGACCGAATCGGCCAGCGCAGCGATCTCATGCAACGGGCGGCCGTAATGGGCCGCCGCCTCCCAGAGCCGGGCGCCGTCGAAGTGCAGCGGCACGCCGCGCTCGCGGCACCAGGCGCTGATGGCGCGAAGCTCGCTCCACTCGGGTAACCGATAACCGCCACGGCGCAGCGGCAGCTCGACGGTGACGACGGCGGGCAGCTCGCCGCTTGCTGCGCAGGCTTCGATGAGGGCGACGTTGAGCGGCGTGTCCGGGTAGCCGATGCGCAACCCGCGCAGGCCCATCAATTTCTCGAAGGCCTCGGCCTCGTCGATGGCGATGTGGCTCTGCGGGTGCAGCGCCACCGGCCCTTCACCATCGCCGCAATGCACGCGCAGGGCCGCCAGCTGCGCCGCCACGCCCTTGTGCATGAAGCGCGCGGCCGGCTTGCCCAGCAGCGCAGCCACCTCGGCCTCCAGCGCCTGCAGGGCCTGGCCCTGGCCGTAGACGTCCAGCGGCAGCGCCGCCTCGGGTACCTCGGCAAGAGCCAGCAGCGACTCGCGCATGGACCGCAGCGGCCGGTGGCCGTTGAGCCAGCGGCTGCAGCGGTTGCGCAGGTCGATATCGGCGTCGGCAGAGGTGGGAGCGGGCATTCGCGTCGTCAGAGGCTGAGGGGTCGCGGGATTCTGCGCCGGGCGCCGCCTGACCACGCCGCAGCGCCCTGTTGATCGGGGTTCACTAAACTCTCGCCCTTTTTCCTCGCGCGCCCGCAAGGGCACGGCGCCTCCATGTCAGACACCACCACGCAGCCCCTCGCACCCGAGCCCCTGGCCCGGCTGCTGCTGCAATGGGGCGTGGCGCCGGTGCCCATGGCGCCGGTGGCCGAGCGGCTGGGCGGCTGGCTGGGCTGGGCGGAGGCCATCGGCCTGTCGCAGTTGCTGGCCACGGCGCCCACGGCCGAAAGCAGCGCCGCCGCCCGCCATGAAGCCCGGGAATGGGCCGCCGCCGCGCTCGACCGCCTGCTGGCCGACCTGACCGCCGCCTTCGACGACGCGCTGCTGGCGCTGGACTCCGCCGAGCCCGCGCCCGAGGGCGTGCCGCTGGCCGACCTGCTGGCGCCCTATCGCCTGCACCACACACAGCAGCAGCGCAGCATGGCCGCCCGCGTGGCCACGCTGCGTGAACGGCTGCGGCCCCGGCTGGCCGAGGCCTCGGGCCCGCTGGCGCGCCTGGCGCAGCTGGACGCGGTGTTCGAGCGCGCCGTCGCCATGCAGGAGCGCCAGGCCCTCACCGGCCTACCCGCGCTGCTGACGAAACGGGCCGAGGCCCACCACGCCGCCGACCCGCGCCGCTGGCGCCAACGCTTCTGGGCCGACCTGCAGCGCGCGCTGCGGGCCGAGCTGGACCTCCGATTGCAACCGGTGCAAGGCCTCATCGAGGCCCTGAACCAAGCTGATTCCTGATGAACCGTTTCCTGAACGCCCTCTATCCCCTCGCCCTCGCGGCCGGCCTGGCAGGCATTGCCGGCGCCGCGCTAGCCGCCGCCCGCCACCACCCGGTGGCGCTGGCGATGACGCTGCTGATCGCGGCCTTCTTCGTGCTGGGCGCGCTGGAGCTGCAGGCCTTCCGCCGCGCCGGCCGCGAGCTGGACACGGCGCTGAACGCAGAGCCGACCGAAGGCTGGGCCGGCACCGTACCCCCAGCGCTGCGCGCCGCCGTGCAACAGCGCCTGGACGGTCTGCGCGTAGCCCTGCCCGGCCTGGCGCTGGCGCCGGCGCTGGCCGGCCTGCTGGTGCTGCTGGGCATGCTGGGCACCTTCATCGGCCTGGTGATCACGCTGAGCAGCACGGCCAGCGCGCTGGGCCAGACAGCCGACCTCGCCGCGCTGCGCAACGCCCTGGGTGCGCCGGTGCAAGGCCTGGGCCTGGCCTTCAGCGCCAGCGTGGCCGGCGTGACGGGCTCGGCCATGCTGGGCCTGATGGTGGCGCTGGCCCGCCGCGAGCGCGCCGCCGTGGCCGCCCGGCTGGACGTGGCCCTGCTGGGCCGCCTGCGCCCGCTGACGGCCGCGCACCGCCGCGCCGTCGAGCAGCAGGCCGCCGATGCCGCTGCGGCCGAACTCGCGCGCAGCAACCAACTGGAACTCGTCGCCCAGCTGCAGAAGTTCGCGCAGCAGATGGCCGACCAGCTCGCCGCACAGAACTCGCAATTCCACGGCGAGACGCACAAGGCCTACAGCGCGCTGGCCGCCAGCGTGGACGGCACGCTGCGCACCAGCCTGGCCGAAAGCGTCGCCCAGGCCGGCGCCGCCATCCAACCCGCCGCTGAGGCCGCGATGGCCGGCATCGCCCGCGAGGCCGCGGCTCTGCACGAGCGCGTGGGCAAGCAGGTGGGCGAGCAGCTCACGGCGCTGAGCATGCGCTTCGAGACCGGCGCCGCGCAGATCGCGCAACAAGGCGAAGCCGCCGCGCGCGCGCAAGGCGCAGGCCTGGCCCAACAACGCGAGGCCGCACTGAAGCTGCTGGCCGATACGGGCGCCGCGACACAGCAGGCCGTCGACCGGCTCGGCGAGCGCTGGGCCGCCGAGGCGCAAGCGCTGCTGGCTGCGCAGGCCGAGGCCGACGCTGCCCGTGCTGGCGCGCTGCGCGGCCAGATCGACGCGCTGGCCACGCAACGCACCGCCGCCCAGCAGGCCATGGCCGAGAGCGCCGAACGCTTTGCCGCGCAGACGCAAACGCTGCTGGACCGCGTGGCCGAGGCGCAGGCCCGCCAGCACGCAGTCCAGGCCGAGCAGCACGCCCAGCGCCGCACCGAAGCCCAGGCCGACGCCGACGCGCTGATCCGCCAGCGCGAGGCCAGCGAGCAAGGGTTGGCCGCACAACGCGAAGCCGCGCAGCAGGCCATGGCCACCACGGCCGAGCGGTTTGCGGCGCAGACGCAAACGCTGCTGGAACGCGTGGCCGAGGCGCAGACCCGCCAGCAGGCCACCCAGGCCGAGCACGACGCACAGCGCCGCGCCGAGGCGCGCGCAGAAAGCGAAGCCCTGGCACAGCAGCGCACTGCCAACGAGCAACTGCTGGCCGCCAGCGGCGAACGCGCGCAGAACGCGCTGACCGAGCTGACCGCTGGCTTTGCCGCACAGACGCAGGCCGCAATCGCCGCCCTGGCCGAGGCGCACCGCCAGCTGCAGTCGGCCCACGCGACCAACGACGCCGAGCGCCTGACCGCCTGGCGCACCGAGCTGCAGGCGGCCGGCGCCGCCCAGCTGGCCCAGCAGCAGCAGCTCGCCGACGGCCTGCTGCGCAACACGCGCGATCTCGTCGCTCAGAACGAGGCCCAGGCGCAGACCACGCTGACCGAGGCCGGCGCGCTGCTGAAGGCCGCCGGTGAGGCCCCGCGCGCCGCCGTGGAGGTGGTCGCCGCACTGCGCGAGCAGCTGGCACAAAGCCAGGCCCAGGACCGCGCCGCGCTGGCCGAGCGCGCCGAGCTGATGCAGACCGTGTCAACGCTGCTGGCCTCGCTGCAGCAGGCGGCCGGCGAGCAGCGCGCGGCCATCGACGCGCTGGTCGGCGGCGCGGCGGCCCAGGTGGATGCGTTGGTGGGCGGCTCCGCCACCCAGCTCGAAGCCCTGGGCCAGCGCTTCACGGCCCAGGCCGATGCGACAGGCCAGGCACTCGCCGATGCCGCCACGACGATCGCCGCCAGCGCCGCCGAGATGGGCAGCCTGGGCGAGGGCTTTGGCGCGGCGGTGGAGCAGTTCCAGGGCGCCAACGCCAAGCTGGTGCAGCACCTGGCCGCGCTGGAGGAGCGCTTGAGCAGCGCGATGACGCGCAGCGACGAACAGCTGGGCTATTACGTGGCGCAGGCGCGCGAAGTGATCGACCTGTGCCTGGGATCGCAGAAGCAGGTGCTGGACGCGCTGCAGACGACGGCGGCTGCAAATGGATGACCAGTTGGAGATGGAGCAGGAGGGCCGAGATGAAGGGGTTAGCGCGCCCGCCTGGGCGGCCTTCGGCGACCTGATGGCCGGCGTGCTGGGTGCCTTCGTGCTGGTGCTGGCCGCCGCCCTGGTGGGCCAGCTGGACCTGGCCAACAAGCTGGAGGCCGAGGTGGCCCAGCGCCAGGCCGAGCAGGCCCGCCGCGAGGCGCTGGAGCGCGCGCTGGCCGGGCCTCTCGCCGATGGGCGCATCACGCTGGTGGAGGGCCGCATCGGCATCAGCGGCGCGGTGCTGTTCGCCATCGGCTCGGACCAGTTGCACGCCGACGGCCGCGCGCTGATCAAGAGCCTGGCCGTGCCGCTGCGCACCTACCTCGCGCAGCGCGACGAGATCCTGATGGTCAGCGGCTTCACCGATGACCGCGGGCTGGTCACCGGCAAGGGCGCGCCCAGGTTCGCGGACAACTGGGAGCTGTCGGCCCAGCGCGCACTCAACGTGGCGCGTGCGCTGATGGCCGAGGGCCTGCCGCCCGACGCCGTGTTCGCCGCCGCCTTCGGGCCGCAGCAGCCGGTGGCGTCCAATGACGAGGCCTCGGGCCGCGCGCTGAACCGCCGCGTCGAGATCGCCCCCACGCCCCGGCCGCGCCGCGCGGCGGCTTCCGCCCCGTGACGATGGACGCGCTGGACGACCCGCTCGGCTGGGTGCAGGCCCGAGCCGAGGTCGACCCCGTGCGGCTGCGCGTGCTGCAAGGCCTGGCGCGGCGCGCAGCCGTGCAGTCGGGCGCCTTGCGCGAGCGGCTGGTGGCCAGGCTCATTCAGCGCGCCGAAGCCCCGCCGATGGCACTGCCCACCCGGCCGGCCGCCCGCCCGCCAAGCCCGCTGACCGGGTTCGTCGCCCAGCTTCAAGCCACCGGCGCCGAGCTGCGCAACGTCCACGCCCACCGCCGCACCTGGAGCGCCCTGCGCCTCACCCGCCGCATGGCCGAGGTCAGCGCGCCGGTGCCCGAGCACCTCGGCCCGCTGAACAGCCAGGTGCTGGTGAGCCGCGCGCTGCAGCAGCTGCAAGGCCTGTCGCCCGACTACCTGCAACGCCTGCTGACCCAGCTCGACACGCTGGCCGCGCTTGCGCCGCTGCAGGCCGCCGTCGAGGCGGAGAAACCCGCCCGGCCAGCGGCGAAGAAGGCAGCGCCACGCAAGCGCTGAGGGCGAAAGCCACCTGATCCAGCCTCAGGAAATCACCAATTGGACCGTCGTTCCAAAACAGCGAAATTACGTTTCGTTTGGTGCAATACATCGTTTTGGAACCCTCGACCGTCAATGACTGACGGGCAGGAGCCGCTGTTCAACTCCCCCGCTTTGCCCTTGCCTGTTGGATTCCTCCAGGACTAGCTGTTGTTGCGCTGACGCCCCGGCAGCCGCATCCCGCTGCTGCTGAACATCAAAAGCACAGACTGGAGACAAGGAATGAACGGAACTCTGATGGCGCGCCGCCTGTGGCGTGGTTTTATGGGCCTGGTACTCGTGGCCATGGCCGGCACCGCCGCAGCCGCACCCGGCGTGCGCACGGTGCCTTCGTGCACCAAGGTCAACGTCAGCACCACCATCGACGTGCCCGCCGGCACGACCTGGGACGGCGTGGCCAAGTACGGCAAGTGGGTCTGCCTGGTGGGCACCGCCTCCAACATGAAGGGCACCCAGAGCGAGAGCCAGGTGCCGATGTTCAAGCTGAACAACGGCTCGACGGTGAAGAACGTCGTCATCGGCGACGGCTCGCTGGGCACCGGCACCAACCTGGCCGCCGGTGGCGCCGACGGCGTGCACTGCTACGGCGTGTGCAACGTCACCAACGTCTACTGGGCCGACGTCGGCGAGGACGGGGCCACGGTGAAAAAGCTCAGCGGCGTGACCAGCAAGATGACCATCAGTGGCGGCGCAGCCTTCAAGGCGGCCGACAAGCTGTTCCAGCACAACAGCGACGGCACACTGGTGATCCAGGACTTCTACGCCGACAACATCGGCAAGCTCGCCCGCTCCTGCGGCAATTGCTCGACGCAATACGCCCGCAAGGTGACCGTGACAGGCGTGCGCCTGGGCAAGGTCAACTCGGCCGGCGTCGGCATCAACAGCAGCTACGACAGCAAGTCGGGCATCGCCGGCAAGTACGACGTGGCCACCATCACCGACCTGGTCTACAGCGGCTCCAAGGCCAAGTGCGAGGCCTTCGTCGGCACCGGCTCAGGCAATGAGCCGGTGAAGGACACCAACGCGAGCAACATCGCCCGCGCCTGCGTGTTCAAGTGAAGAAAAACACCCGCCAGTTGGCCTTGCTGCTGGCGGCGGCGGCCGGCCTGGGGGCGCTCGCCCTCGGGCAGTCGCCCGCCGAGCCGGCTCCGGCAGCGATGCCGCAGGCGGCGCCCAGCCCGGTCCTGCAGATGATCGGGCTGGCGGCGCCCAGCGCTGGCGAAGCCCGTGCACCGGTGCCGGACGCACCCCAGCTGACGCGCTGGATGGATCAGCGCGAGTTCCCGCAGGCCGTGCTGGCGCTGCAGCGCGCGCCGCTCGATGCCGACACCCGCGAGCAACTGCTGCAACAGCTGCTCGCGCGCTGGGCCGAAGCCGCGCCCGAGCAGGCCGCGCGCTGGACGCTCGCCACACCCGGCCAGGCCCATCTGCTGGCGCCGCTGCACGACCGCTGGCTGCAGCAGGACCCACGCTCGGCCACCGTCTTTGCCGGCGGCCTGCCCGCAGGCCCGCAACGCCAAGCCTTGCTGGAGGAAGGCCTGCTGCGCTGGACGGCCCAAGACGGCACCGCCGCGCGCGACTGGCTGCGCTCCTACGCACCCCAGCCCGAACTGGACGAGGCCATCGCCCGGCACGCCAGCGGCGACGAACTGGCTCGCAACTCGCCCTTCGAGGCCATGGACCTGGTGGCCCGCATCACCGCGCCCGACCGCCGCTGGCAGGCCTGGCAGGCGCTGGCCCGCAACCTCTACGACATCGACCCCGAGCGGGTGTTGCCCCTGCTGGCCCAAGCGCCCGGGCTGCTGCCTGCGGAGCGGGCGCGGCTGCTCGACGAGTTGCGCTGAAGCGCGGTCATCGAGCATCAAGAAGGACAAAGGCCCGGCGAACCGAGCCTTTGCATCGACAACGCGGCCTGATGTCAGGCCACCGCCATCACTTCGTTTCCGCCAGCTTGGTTTCGTTGACGCCCTTCTTGCCTTCGGCCTCGCTCATCAGGCTGAGCTTGTTGCGAGCACCCAGCATGCCCATTTTCACTTCTTGCCAGATGAAATACAGCATGCCGGGCTTGGCATCGATCTCGATCTTGTCGGTGTTCTCTGCCTTGGACTCGACGGTGTGCTTGCCCGGCGCGACTTCCTTGTACAGGTAGGTCTTGGCGGCAGTTTCACCCACTCGCTGACCGTCGATGGACACGTCCATCTTGATGGCCGCGCCCATGGTTTCGTTGCGGTAGACGTAGATGCCGGCCTTGTCCGCAGGCGCCTTGAAGGTTTTGGCGGCGGCGTCCTGCTGCGCGCTGCCCATGTTGACCGACGCACAGCCGACCAGATTCACTGCGATGGCGGCAGCGACGAAAAGCTTCTTCATTGGGATCGTTCCGATTTGAGTGATTTGCAACGCCGCGCGCGACTGCACCTGGCGTCCTCCCGGCTGCGGACACCGCAGGCACCGATGTGAATCGGCGCCTTGGCAAGGCCCAGCCATTGCCCGGCTCAGGGCCGAACGGGCGCGAATTCTGTCAGCAGCGTGCCCTGCACCGGTCCGCATTTGCCCTGATCACCCAACGGCAGGATTACCCTTTCGGCGCCCTGTCCGCGGGATGCCGCCGCGGCCGTCAACACCACGACTGGAGCGCCATGCAGCCCATCCTCTACTTCTCCCGCAACCCCAATCCACGCCTGGCCGTTGCGGTGGCCAGGCACCTGGCCGCGCCGGTGACCTACGAGTTCGCCGCGCCGCTGGCGCCGGGTGAGGACGAAAAGTTCCGGCCGCTGAACCCGTCGCTGCGCCTGCCCATCCTGGCCGAGGCTGGTGGCGGCTCGCTGTGGGAGGCGGACGCCATTGCCTGCCGGCTGTCGCAACTGGTCGGCTCGGAGTTCTGGCGCACGGGCGCGGAGCTGCCGGACATGATCCGCTGGGTGAGCTGGGCACGGGACAACTTCATGCACGCCTGCGACATGGTGCATTTCGAGCGCGGCACCAAGCAGCGCTACCGGCTGGGCGCGCTAGATGAGACGCTGGTGGCGCGCGGCGTGGACCGCTTCCGTGCCACGGCCGCCATCCTCGATGCCCATCTGAGCCGCCAGGACTGGCTGCTCGCCAGCGGCCTCTCCTATGCCGACTTCCGCATGAGCGTCTTCCTGCCCTACAACGACGTGGCCCGGCTGCCGCTGGGCGACTACCCCGCCCTGACCGCCTGGCATGAGCGGTTGATGGCGCTGCCGGCCTGGGCCGACCCATTCGCGGGGCTGGACGCGCCGGAGCTGCCGCCCATCCCGGCCTGACGCCCAGGCACCACGCAGCGCATGGCTCAGGACGACGCGTCCCCACTCGACCGCATCAGCCTGCAGGACTGGGCACTGGCCGTCATCGGCGGGCTTTTCACGCTGGGCGGCCTGCTGATCATCCCCAGGAACTTCAACACCGGCATCGTCACGCTGGTGTTCTTCGGGCTGTGCTTTACGCATGCCGTCAGCGTCATCCTGCGCAAGCGGCGCGCGCTCCGGCAGGTGGCGATGACGGCCTCGGTCTCGGGCGGCATGCCCATCCGGCAGTCGCGTGCGCGCATGGGCTTGCTGGCTGCCGGCTTGCTCGCCGTCGGCATCACGCACGTGGCCTTCACATCCAAAGCGATACAGGTCGGGCTGGGCTGGCTGCTGGTGGCCGTGGGCGCGTCGATCCTGCTTGGCGTGGTGTCGGGTCTGCTGTGCACCGCCTACGTCCAGTTCGACCCGGCCGCCCTCACCTTTGGCGACCGGCATGGCAAGGCCATCGTCCCCTGGGACGCCGTCACCGGCCTGGCGCGGGCCGACATGCACAACAACCCCGTCGTGCTGGTGCGCGTCGACCTGGACGCGGTCGAGGTCCAGCCCGCCGCGCACAGGCCCCGCTTGCTGAAGCAGATCGGCCGATCCCGCGGCAGTTTCGGGGCGGACTTCGCCATCATGAGCACGGTCTACGGCATCGATGCGCCCGTGCTGCTGGCCGCACTGCAGCGCTACGCGTCGGAACCTGCGGCGCGGCGGGAGCTGGAGCGGCGGCTGCCGCTCGCCCGTTGACGCCGGCCATCACCTGCACTCATACCCACATCGCCCTCCGACATGCCTGCTGCGGGCTCGTCCGGAGCCGGCATCCCAGGTGCGCTGCAACAATCCGGGCATGAAGTCCCTGTCTCGCGCCTTCACCGCCGTCGCCGCTGCCCTGCTGCTTGCCGCCTGCGCCAGTCCGCCCACGTCAGCGCCCACCCGCACCCCTGCTACGGCCACCGCGCAGGCGCCCGCTGACGCAGTCCAGGCACCGACCACCGCCGTGCGCCCGCCGCGCATCGACCGCAGCTACACCGCGCAGTCCCAGGACAGCCGCGCCCTCTACATCGTGCTGCACTACACCGCCGACAACTGGGAGAAGTCGCTCAAGGAGCTGACGACCGGCCCGGTGTCGGCCCACTACCTGGTGCGCGACGACCCCGTGGCGAGCTACGCCCTCGTCGACGAGAACCGCCGCGCCTGGCATGCCGGCGCCAGCTTCTGGGCCGGCAACACCAACCTGAACTCGGCCTCCATCGGCATCGAGATCGTCAACCGCGGCTATACGAAAACGCCCAATGGCCTCGTCTACGCGCCCTTCCCGCAGGCGCAGATCGACGAGGTCATCGCGCTGGTGCGCGACATCCAGCAGCGCCATAACGTCAAGCCCGAGCGCATCATCGGCCACGCCGACATCGCCCCCGGCCGCAAGCAGGACCCAGGCCCCACCTTCCCGTGGAAGCAGTTCGCCGACGCCGGCCTCATCCCCTGGCCCGATGGGCCGCTGGTGATGGTGAAGATGCTGGAGCACGAGGTGGCGCCGCGCGACATGGCCTGGCTGCAGGAGCGGCTGGCGCGCATCGGCTACAACGTGTCGCGCTCTGGGCAGATGGATACGTTGACCCGCGAAGTCGTCGCCACCTTCCAGATGAAGTACCGGCCGCGCGACATCTCCGGCGCGGTCGACGCCGAGACGGCCGCGCTGATCGAGGTGGCGTCCACGCCGAGCGCGATGCGCGTCAGCGGTGTGACCGACACCGAGACGCGGCCGTACACGTCGCGCTGGTAACGCCGCCGGATGCTCGCCTTCCTGCTCAAACGCCTGGCCACGCTGGTGCCGACGCTGATCGGCATCACGCTGGTCGCCTTCGGCCTGATCCGCCTGGTGCCCGGCGACCCCATCGAAGTCATGATGGGCGAGCGCCGGCTGGACCCGGAGGCCCACGCCGCCCTCGTCAAGCGAATGGGCCTGGACCAGCCGCTGCCGGTGCAGTACGCGGACTACGTGGGCAAGCTACTGCACGGCGACCTCGGCCTGAGCCTGGTGAGCCGCGAGCCGGTCGCCAAGGAGTTCCAGGCGCTGTTCCCGGCGACGGTGGAGCTGGCCACGGCGGCGCTGTTGTTCGCGGTCGTGCTGGGGCTGTTGCTGGGCGTCAGCGCGGGACTCAAGCGCGGTTCGCTGCTGGACCAGGGCGTCATGGGGCTGGCGACGGTCGGCTACTCCATGCCGGTGTTCTGGTGGGGGCTGATCCTCATCATGTTCTTCTCGGTGCAACTGGGCTGGACGCCGGTGTCGGGCCGCATCGGCATCGAGTTCGACCCCGCGCGGGTGACCGGCTTCATGCTCATCGACGCGGCACTGTCGGACGAGGAAGGCGCGTTCAAATCGGCGCTGATGCACCTGATCCTGCCGGCCCTGGTGCTGGGCACAAGCACGCTGGCCGTGGTGGCGCGCATGACGCGCTCGTCCATGCTCGAGGTGCTACGCGAGGACTATGTGCGCACGGCCCGCGCCAAGGGCCTGTCGCCGACACGCGTGGTCGTCGTGCACGCGCTGCGCAACGCACTGATCCCGGTGCTGACGGTCGTCGGCCTGCAGACCGGCAGCCTGCTGGCCGGTGCCGTGCTGACCGAGACCATCTTCTCGTGGCCCGGCATCGGCAAATGGCTGATCGACTCGATCGGGCGGCGCGACTATCCGGTGGTGCAGGCGGGCATCCTGATCTCGGCGCTGACATTCATCGGCGTGAATCTGATCGTGGATGTGCTGTACGGCGTGGTGAATCCGCGGATTCGGGGCGGGGGGCATTGAGGATGTCCGTCCTTGAATCTTCCCGGGCTTGCCTGCGCATCTTTGGCGAGGACTTGGTGCCTGACGAGATTTCAGCGGTGCTGGGTTCGGCACCAACGAAGTCTGAGACTCGTGGCGAAGTGCTGTACACGCCAAGTGGTAGGGACCGCGGCGTTGCGAAGCGGGGCTATTGGCGTCTGGACGCCGCCGACACCGCCCCTGAAGACACTAACGCCCAGGTGCGCGCATTGCTGTCGAAGCTGACGCAGGACCTGGCCGTGTGGCGCGATATCACCAACCGCTTTGAAGTCGACCTGTTCTGCGGCTGGTTCATGGGTCAGACCAACGACGGCGCCATCCTCTCGCCCGCAACCTTGCTGGCCCTGGGAGAGCGCGGCATCGAGCTCCAGCTGGACATCTACGCGCCAGACTCCGATGAATAGCCCAGCAACATCCCTGCTTCCGCTGGAGCCGCCGAGCCCCCTACGCGAGTTCTGGCAGGGCTTCACCGCCAACCACGGCGCCTTCATCGCGCTGATCGTCTTCGCCGTCATCGCGCTGGCCTCGCTGCTTGCCCCGCTGATCGCGCCGCACGACCCCATCGAGCAGTACCGCGACTTCATGCTGACGCCGCCGGTCTGGGCCGAGGGCGGCAACGCGCGCTTCCTGCTCGGCACCGACGAGCTGGGCCGCGACATGCTGAGCCGCTTGCTGCATGGCGGCCGGGTGTCGCTGGGCATCGGCCTCGCGTCCGTCCTCATGTCGCTGCTGCCCGGTGTGCTGCTGGGCCTGCTGGCGGCGTTCTTCCAGCGCTTCCTGTCGCCGGCCATCATGCGGGTGATGGACATCGTGCTGGCGCTGCCGGCGCTGCTGCTGGCCATCTGCGTCATCACTATCTTGGGCCCCGGGCTCGTCAACACCGTCATTGCGATTGCCATCGGTGCGCTGCCGGGCTATGTGCGGCTGACGCGCGCGGCGGCGCTGGCCGAGATCGGGCGCGACTATGTGACCGCCAGCCGCGTGGCGGGCGCGGGCGTCTGGCGGCTGATGTTCATCACCGTGCTGCCCAACTGCATGGCGCCGTTGATCGTCAACGCGACGTTGTCGTTTTCGTCGGCCATCTTGGAGACGGCGGGGTTGGGCTTCCTGGGGTTGGGCGTACAGGCGCCCACGCCGGAGTGGGGGACGATGTTGTCGGCGGCGCGGGACTACATCACGCGGGCTTCGTGGGTGGTGACGTTACCGGGGCTGACGATCTTGATCACTGTGCTAGCGATCAACCTGATGGGGGATGGGTTGCGGGATGCGCTGGATCCGAAGTTGAAGAAGGTGGCGTGATGGGGCGTTGCACCTGCTTTGTGGCAAGGCCCGGCCGGGGTTTCGTCCCGGCGGCCGACTCACTTTTTGCGCCGCCAAAAAGTAGGCAAAAAGCTCTCCCCTGCGAAACCGCCCCTGTCGGGGTGCCCTGCGATGCTCGAAGCCCGGGGCCGCACCCAACTCACTTCGCTACGCTCCGTTCACACAAAGGGGTGCGAAGTCAGTTGTTGATGCGCGCTGCGCGCGCGCCCCGGGCTTCTGCGCTTCTCGGCGGTTTAGAAGGGGAGGCCCCGAAACAGCCAACAGCCAAGCCCGAAGGCCGTTCGCCACGAGGTATTCCTCTTACCCCCTGTAGCACCGCCGAGCAGCGGAAGGACTTGAAGCCGCGCGCGAAGCGCGCCTCTGGAACTGAATCCGCGCAGTTGTTTGAGCAGAGCGCAGCGGCGCGAGTTCTGCGCGGGGCTTCAAGTCCTGAGCAGCGCAGGGAACCCGCAGCGCAGCGTAGGGCGGGGCGGTCGGGGGGAGCTCTTTGGTTACTTTCTGGCGGACCAGAAAGTGACTCGCCCGCCGGGGCGAAATCCCGGCTGGGCCTGGCCGGAAAGCCGAAGCACCGATGAGCCTCCTCACCATCCGCAACCTCAAAGTCCACTTCGGCAACTTCCCCGCCGTCGACGGCGTCGACCTTCAACTGGACAAAGGCGAACTGCTCGGCATCGTCGGCGAATCCGGGTCCGGCAAGTCGGTCACCATGCTCGCCCTGATGGGCCTCATCGACGCCCCGGGCAAGGTCGCCGCCGATGCCATCGAGTTCCAGGGCCGCGACCTGTTGAAGTTGTCGTCGAACGAACGCCGCGCCCTGATCGGCCGCGACGTCGCCATGGTGTTCCAGGACGCACTGAGCAGCCTGAACCCGAGCTACACCGTCGGCGCCCAGATCGCCGAAGTGCTCAAGGCCCACCTTGGCCTGCGCGGCAGCGCTGCAAAGAAGCGTGTCGTCGAACTGCTGGACCTCGTCGAGATCCCCGACGCCGCCAACCGCGCCAGCGCCTACCCCCACCAGCTCTCCGGCGGCATGAACCAGCGCGTGATGATCGCAATGGCCATTGCCTGCGGCCCGAAGCTGCTCATCGCCGACGAGCCGACCACGGCGCTGGACGTGACCATCCAGGCCCAGATCATGGCGCTGCTGCTCAAGCTTCAACGCGAGCAGGACATGGGCCTGATCATGATCACGCACGATCTGGCCATCGTGGCCGAGATGGCCCAGCGCATCGCCGTGATGTATGCCGGACAGATCGTCGAGACCGGCCCGGTGCCCGACCTCTTCGACGCTCCGCGCCACCCGTACACGAACGCGCTGCTGGCCGCGATCCCCGAGCACAACAAGGGCGCCAGGCGCCTGTCCGCCCTGCCTGGCATCGTTCCCGGCGCGATGGACCGGTCCACGGGCTGCCTGCTGTCGCCGCGCTGCCCGCGCGTGCAGCCGCGTTGTGTGGCCGAGCGGCCGGCGCTGGAGCAAGGCGTGCGCTGTTTCTTCCCGGTCGAGGAGGTCGCTCATGTCTGAGCTCCTTCTCGAAGCCACCGACCTGGCCAAGCATTACGGCGTCAGCCGTGGCCTCTTCCAGCCCAAGGCGACGGTCAAGGCACTGAACGGCGTCAGCTTCACGCTGGCACCTCGCAAGACGCTGGCCGTCGTCGGCGAATCGGGCTGCGGCAAAAGCACGCTGGCGCGCCAGCTCACGCTGATCGAACCGCCGACGCGCGGCTCACTGAAGATTCGTGGCACGGACGCCGCAACGGCCGACAAAGCCACACTGAAGGCCCTGCGCCGCGACGTGCAAATGGTGTTCCAGAACCCGTTCGCGTCGCTGAACCCGCGCAAGACGGTGGCGACGACGCTGGCCGAACCGCTGCTGATCAACACGCCGCTCAGCGCTGCCGAACGGCAGGAGCGCGTCGAAGCATTGGCGACCAAGGTGGGCCTGCGTCCAGAGCATCTGCGCCGCTACCCGCACATGTTTTCGGGCGGCCAGCGCCAGCGCATCGCCATCGCGCGGGCCATGATCCTGAACCCGGGCATCGTCGTCGCCGACGAGCCGGTAAGCGCGCTGGATGTTTCCATCCAGGCCCAGATCCTGAATCTCTTCATGGACCTGCAGGACGAGTTCGGCACGGGCTATGTGTTCATCTCCCACAACCTGTCGGTCGTGGAACATGTGGCCGACGAGGTCATGGTGATGTACCTCGGCGCGGCGGTCGAGATCGGCGAGAAGCGCCGGCTGTTTGCCGAACCGCTGCATCCCTACACGCGGGCACTGATGAGCGCGACACCGGCCTTACGGAAGGCCGACCGACGCGAGCGCATCGTCATCCACGGCGAGCTGCCCAGCCCGCTCAATCCGCCCAGCGGTTGCGCCTTTCACAAGCGCTGCCCGCTAGCCATGCCGCGCTGCGTGGACGAGACCCCGCAGTTGCGCGACGTGAGCGGCAGGCTGGTCGCCTGCCACGCAGTCTGAGTTCATCTCCAGCCGCGGACTGGCGCCGGGCCGCTTCCAAGCCGGCCCGCAGGCGATGTGCTTTGCGGCTAAACGCCGCGAGCATCGCCGTCCCCTCGGGGGACCGACCAGGCTTGCCCGCGTTCAGCGGGGCAAGCTGGGCGAGGGGCAGATGTTTCAGCGATCGCGCTTCTTAGAAACTTCGTTGCCGACAACGCCGCCAGCCGCAGCGCCGATGGCAGCGCCGGTCGTCGTGCCGGTCACCGCGCCGCCGATGACGGCGCCCGCAGTCGCACCAACGACGGTGCTGGTTTCACGAGCGGACATGCCAGCGCAGGCGGTCAAGGCCAGCGTCGCGGCTGCCGCGACGGATACCAGGGCCACACGCCAGTAGGTGGCGCCGGATTCGGTGGAGAGGGTGGTGGTGGTGTTCATGATCGGGTTCCTTTTGATGGACTTGCCATGACTCCACTTTCGGTGTTTTGCCTTGTGCACGGCGCCGGCCACCGGGCCGATGCCCTGTCGGACAGCACCCCTACCCCGCCTAAGAAGAAAGCCACCCGAAGGTGGCTTTCGATGAGGCAACGCCGTCAGGCGCGGTGGTTCACTTGGCTGCGGGCGCGGTTGCGGCGCCGTCGGCCATGCACTTTTTGATGTGGCTCTTGGCCGCAGCGCCGTGCAGTTTCTTGTCGGCGGCGGACTTCTCGCAGACCGGGCTGGCGGGCGCAGCGGCGGGAGCGGCGTCGGCCCCCTTGGCGGACAGGCACTCCTTCATGAAGGCCTTGCGTTCATCGCCCTTCTTGTCGGCGGCTTTGGCCTCCTTGTTGCAGGTGGTCATCTTGGACTGCTGGGCGGTGGGCGCCTTGTCGGCAGCCTGGGCAGCAAAAGTGGCCACGCCAAGCGTGATGGCGAGAGTGATGCGTTTCATCGGGGAAGTCCTTCCTCTGGGAGGTGATTCGGGCCGGGCCATTCAAGCACGCGCGCCCGGCGCTGCCAAGCCACGAGAAGTCCCTGTCAGCCAGGTCACAGGATGCGTCGCGGGTGGGCCAGCGCTTCGTGCGCGGCGTGCAGGCGGCGCACCAGCACGCGGATGAAGGCACTGTCGAAGCGGTGCTGGCATTCCGGGCTCAGCTGGCTCATCGACTCGGGCTCGAAGCAGATGGTCGTGCATTCCTGCGTGACCTTGATGTCGGTGCTGTGCTTGCGCAGATCGGGGTTGGGCGCCAGATAGGCCATCTCGCCCACCGACGTGCCCTGGCCCAGCGTCGCCACCAGCCGGTTGTCACGGTAAACCTGCACCTCGCCGCGCGCAATGATGTGGAAGCTGCTGCCCTCCTGGCCGCGCTTGAAGAGGGCGTGGCCCAGCGGATAGCGCTTCCAGCGCGCGCGCCGCACCACTTCCCACAGTTGCACGTCGCCGAAGTCGGCAAAGAACTCCAGCGCCCGCAGCATGTTGAAGCGCTCCGAATCTCGCACCTCGCCCAGGCGGTTCATCGGCACCTGCTGGCTGGCGACCAGGCCGGAGAGAGCCTGCGCGAAGCTGTCCCAGTCCGGGAAGCGGTCATGCGGGCCCTTGGCCAGCGCGCGCTGCACAACGGCGTCCAGCGCCTCGGTGACGCCTTCGCGCTGGCCCAGCAGCGGCAGCGGCGGCTGGTGGTAAATCTGGTGCATCAGCGCCATCTGGTGCGGCGCGTCGAAGGGCGGGCGGCCGCCGATGAGGTGATACAGCACGGCGCCCAGCGCATAGATGTCGGCGCGGCAGTCCACGTCGGCACCGTCGATCTGCTCGGGCGGCATATAGGCCAGCGAGCCGACGCGGTGGATCTGCGTCGAGTCGGCATGCAGGTTCAGCGCCGAGCCGAAGTCGCTGACCTTCACGTCCACCACCTGGCCCGAGCCGTCCAGCACGGCCAGCAGATTGGCCGGCTTCACGTCGCGGTGGATCAGCCCCTGGCGGTAGACATAGCCCAGCGCCATCGCGCACTTGAAGGCCACTTCGACGATCTGGTCCAGCGGCAGCAGGCGGTCGCTGCGGCAGAAGTGCTTGAGCGTGACGCCCGGCACGTACTCCATGACGAGGTAGGGCGCGGATTCCTCGGCCACCGCGTCCAGAATGGCGACGACATTGGGGTGGTGCAGCCGCCCGGCCAGGGCCGCCTCGGCGCTGAAGAAGCGGTTGCTGAAGTCGCTGGACGGCGCGTCCGGTGGCGGCGCCCAGGTGCGCATGCGCTTGATGGCCACGTCCTGACTCTGGAAAGGGTCGCGGGCCAGGAACACGTCGCTGGTCGCGCCCTCACCCAGGCGCTTGAGCACCTGGTAGCGGCCGATGTGGAGGGGCAGGTCGTCTGCAGGGGCACTCACGCGGGGCATGATACGGGCCGCTCCCGGAGGTCCAACCCTTGTTCTCCCACGTCTTTGTCGCCACAAACGACTTCGAGCGCGCCCTCGCCTTCTACCGCCCGCTGCTGGCCGGTCTGGGCATTGCGGAGCGCTTCTGCGACCCGTCGCGCCCCTGGGCCGGCTGGCAGACCACGCCCGGGCCGCGCCCGCTGTTCCTGCTGGGCAAGCCGTTTGACGGCGAGCATCAACCGGGCAATGGCCAGATGGTGGCGCTGCTGGCGGCCAGCCGCGCGCAGGTGGACGCGGCCCACGCCACAGCCCTGGCCCACAGCGGCCGCTGCGAAGGCCCACCCGGCCTGCGACCCGAGTACCACGCCCACTACTACGGCGCCTATTTCCGCGACCCGGACGGCAACAAGCTCTGTGTGGCCTGTCACGACCCCGTTCAGGCGACAACCGGCTGAGTCGGCGCCGCGAGCGGCCCGTGCGTTGAGGACCGGCCTCCTAGAATCCCGCCCATGATCCAAGCCAAGCAGGCGCTGCTCGCCGCACTCGCCGACTCTCTGCAAGAAATCGCCCCCGGCTCCAACGCCGCGGCGGCCTTCGAATCGCCCAAGCAGGCCGCCCATGGCGACTTCGCCTGCACCGCCGCCATGCAGCTCGCCAAGCCGCTGAAGGCCAACCCGCGTGAACTGGCCACCAGTCTGATCGCCGCCCTCGAAGCCAAGCCCGCGTTCCAGCAATGGGTGCAGGCACTGGAGATCGCCGGCCCCGGCTTCATCAACATCCGCCTGAAGCCCGAAGCCAAGCAGGCCGTCGTGGCCGAGGTGTTGGGCGCGGGCGCCAGGTTCGGCCACCGCGCCGCTACCGGCAAGCACGTGATGGTGGAGTTCGTCTCCGCCAACCCGACCGGCCCGCTGCACGTGGGCCACGCCCGCCAGGCCGCGCTGGGCGACGCGATCTGCTCGGTCTTCCAGAGCCAGGGCCACGACGTGACCCGCGAGTTCTATTACAACGACGCCGGCGTGCAGATCGCCACTCTGGCCAACTCCACGCAGATGCGCCTCAAGGGCTTCAAGCCCGGCGACGCCGAGTGGCCCGAAGCCGCCTACAACGGCGACTACATCCAGGACATTGCCGACGCCTTCCTTCAGCGCGAAACCGTCAAGGCCGACGACCGCGAGTTCACCGCTTCGGGCGACCTGAACGACCTCGACAGCATCCGCCAGTTTGCCGTCGCCTACCTGCGCCATGAGCAGGACCTGGACCTGCAGGCCTTTGGGCTGAAGTTCGACAGCTATTTCCTGGAAAGCAGCGTCTACAAGGGCGGCCAGCTGGAGAAGACCGTCGAGCGCATCGTCGCCAACGGCAAGACCTACGAAGAAGGCGGCGCGCTGTGGTTCCGCTCCACCGACTACGGCGACGACAAGGACCGCGTCATGCGCAAGTCCGAGGGTGGCTTCACCTACTTCGTGCCGGACGTGGCCTATCACATCAACAAGTTCGAGCGCGGCTACACGCAGTGCATCAACATCCAGGGCACCGACCACCACGGCACCATCGCCCGCGTGCGCGGCGGCCTGCAAGCCGTGAATCTGGGCATCCCGCAGGGCTTCCCGGACTACGTGCTGCACAAGATGGTCACGGTCATGAAGGGCGGCGAGGAGGTCAAGATCTCCAAGCGCGCCGGCTCCTACGTGACGCTGCGTGACTTGATCGACTGGACCAGCCGCGACGCGGTGCGCTTCTTCCTCATCAGCCGCAAGGCCGACACCGAGTTCGTCTTCGATATCGACCTGGCGCTGAAGGCCAACGACGAGAACCCGGTGTTCTACGTGCAGTACGCCCATGCGCGCATTTGCTCGGTGATCCGCAAATGGGGCGGCGACGAATCGACCATCGCCGGCGCCGACTTCAGCCTGCTGACCGCGCCCACCGAGGAGGCGCTGATGCTCAAGCTCGCCGCCTACCCCGACATGCTGGCTGGCGCCGCCGCCGGCATCGCGCCGCACGACGTGGCCTTCTACGCTCGCGACCTGGCCGGCGCCTACCACTCCTACTACGCCGCCGAGCGCGTGGTGGGCGTGGCGCCCGAACTGAGCCGCGCCCGCGTGGCCCTGCTGGCCGCCACGCGCCAGGTGCTGGCCAACGCTTTGGGCATGCTGGGCGTCAGCGCGCCCGAACAAATGAACCGCGACACTGCTGAATCCCTGGAGACCGAATGAGTTCTGCATCCAAGCCCGCCGGCCAGAAAAGCCAGAAGGGCGGCTTTGTCCTCGGCCTCATCGTCGGCCTGCTGGTCGGCCTCGCGGTCGCCCTGGGCGTGGCCCTTTACATCACAAAGGTGCCCATTCCTTTCGTGAACAAGGTGCCGCAGCGCACGGCCGAGCAGGACGCTGCCGAGACTGAGCGCAACCGCAACTGGGACCCCAACGCGCCGCTGGCCGGCAAGGCCGCGCGCAGCGCCAGCGGTGTTGTCAACGCGCCGCCAGCGCTGACCGCCCCGCCTCCGGCCACGACGACGGCCAGCGCCGCCGTGGCCGCCGCCAGCGCTGCGGCCGCCCTGCCGCCGGTGGTGACGGCACAGCCCAAGCCCGTCGCGCCCAAGGCCGAAGCTGCGGCCTCGGCCGCCACGCCGGCAGCCGCAGCGGGTGCCGACGCCTACATCTACTTCGTGCAGGCCGGCGCCTTCACCCGCCCCGAGGAGGCCGAGGCCCAGAAGGCCAAGCTGGCCATCCAGGGCTTCACGGCCAAGCTGATGGAACGCGAACAAAACGGCCGCACTGTCTACCGTGTGCGCCTCGGGCCCGTTGATACGCGCGAGTCCGCCGAAGACCTGCAGCGCAAGATCGAGGGGGCCGGTTTCGAGGCCAACCTCGTTCGTGTACAACGCTGAAACCCTGACAAGGACACCTGACGCCATGAAGCGCCGCGATTTCTCCGCCCTGCTCGCCGCGACCCCCCTCGCGGCTGCCACCGGCACCGCCCTCGCCCAGGGCGGCCCCGTCGAAGGCCGCCACTACATCGCGCTGGACCGGCCCCTGGCCACGCCGCCCGGCAAGATCGAGGTGGTGGAGTTCTTCTGGTACGGCTGCCCGCACTGCTATGCCTTCGAGCCCCTGATCGAGGCCTGGTCCAAGCAATTGCCGGCCGACGTCGCCTTCCGCAAGGTGCATGTGGCCTTCCGCGCCAACGTCAAGATCCACCAGCGCATGTTCTACACGCTGGAGAGCATGGGCAAGGAAGCCGCCACCCGCCCCGCCATCTTCAAGGCCATGCACGAGCAGGGCCAGGCGCTGGAGGACGCCAAGAGCCAGGCCAAGTTCCTCAGCGCCCTGGGCGTGGACCCGGTCAAGTACCAGGACGCCTACAACTCCTTCGGCGTGCAGACCAAGGCCACCCAGGCCGAGAAGCTGTCCGAGGCCTATCACATCGACGGCGTGCCCAGCATTGGCATCGGCGGCCGCTTCCTGACCTCGCCCAGCATGACCGGCGTGGGCCAGCGCCTGCCCGAGCATGAGCTGGGCCAGCGTGCGCTGCAGTACACCGACTTCCTCATCCAGCGGGTGCGGCGCAAGGCATGAAGCGACGCGACGCCACTCTCGCGCTGGCCGCCACCGGTCTGGCGGCCGCTGCCTGGGCCCAGGGTGGGCCCGCCGAGGGCCGGCACTACGCCCGCCTGGCCCAGCGCCTGCCGGGCGCGCCGGGCAAGATCGAGGTCATCGAGTTCTTCTTTTACAAGTGCCCGCACTGCTTTGCCTTCGACCCGCTGCTGGAAGCCTGGGTGCGCCAGCTGCCGGCGGACGTGAGCTTCCGCCGCGTGCCGGTGGGCCAGCAGGCGATGCTCAAGCTGCATGCGCGCACGTATTACGCGCTGGAGGCCATGGGCGCGCTGACGCCGGCGGTGCACGGCGGCATCTTCAATGCCTTCCACCGCCAGGGCGTGGATGCCAATGACGAGGCGGCCATCACAGCCCTCGTCGGCAAACTGGGCGTGGACGCAGCCAAGTTCAAGGCGGCCCTCGCCTCCTTCGGCGTGCAGTCAAGGCTTGCCCAGGGCCAGAAGCTGGCCGAACTGAGCGGCGCCGACCAGGTGCCCGCCCTCGTCATCGGCGGGCGTTTCCGCACCGGCCCCGGCATGGGCGGCAACGCCAACCAGAGCGAGGCCACCCAAGGCCAGCAGGCCCTAGCCGTCGCGGATTTCCTGATCAAGTTGTCACGAGAGAAAGGCTGAGGGCGGCAAGGCACCCATAGAATGGCCTGCAACTTCCGTGCCGCCATGTCTTCGCGACTCCTTCTCCTCCTCGCTGCGCTGACCGCCACTGCCGCCCACGCAGAGAAGGGCGATCGCCTGAAGCCGATGGTCTTCACGGCCGAGAAAGAGGGCCGTATCGACGGCGTGAACCAGCGCACCGAGCTGCAGGGCAACGTCATCATCACCCAGGGCAGCCTGATGCTGCGCGCCGAGAAGGTGGACGTGCGGGAAACGCGCGACGGCTATGTCCAGGCCTATGCCAATGGCATGGCGGGCAAGCCGGTCAGCTTCCGCCAGGCGGGCGACGCCCCCGGCGAGGCCATCGAAGGCGTGGCCGACCAGCTCGAATACGACACCCGCACCGAGAACGTGCGCTTCATCGGCAACGCCAATGTGCGCAGCACGAACGGTGCGGTGGTCGCCAAAGAGGTGACGGGCGCCGTCATCGTCTACAACAGCCGCACCGAGGTCATCACGCTGGAAGGCGGCAGCGCCTCGCCCAACCCCAATGGCCGCGTGCGCATGGTCAGGATGCCGCCCGCGCAGCCTGATGAAGCGGCCTCCGCGCCGCCGGCAGCCTTGCCACTGAAGCCGTCGACGACGCTGCAGCCGGGCAAGCCTTCGTGATGGGCGACGCGTCCGTCACGCTTGAATCCCCGGCCGCCGGCGTCCAGCCAACGGCCTGCGGCAGCCGCCTCGAAGCCGAGGGTCTGGCCAAGACCTATGGCGTGCGCAAGGTCGTCAAGAACGTCCATGTGCGAGTCGACTGCGGCGAGGTGGTCGGCCTGCTCGGCCCCAATGGCGCCGGCAAGACGACCAGCTTCTACATGATCGTCGGCCTCGTCCGCTCGGACGCCGGCATCATCCGCATCGACGGTGCCGAGGTGCAGCGCCTGCCCATCCACTCACGCGCCCGCCTGGGCCTGAGCTATCTGCCGCAGGAAGCGTCCATCTTCCGCAAGCTCACCGTCGCGCAGAACATCCGCGCCGTGCTGGAGCTGCAGCAGGACGCCAAGGGCCGGTCCCTGGGCAAGGCGCGCATCGACGAGCTGCTCAACGGCCTGCTGCACGACCTCTCCATCGACGGCCTGCGCGACAGCCCGGCGCCGGCCCTGTCGGGCGGCGAGCGCCGCCGCGTCGAGATCGCCCGCGCCCTGGCCACGCAACCGCGCTTCATCCTGCTTGACGAGCCCTTTGCCGGCGTCGACCCCATCGCCGTGCTGGAGATCCAGCGCATCATCGGTTTCCTGAAGAGCCGCGGCATCGGCGTGCTGATCACGGACCACAACGTCCGCGAGACGCTCGGCATCTGCGACCGCGCCTACATCATCAGCGAGGGTGCCGTGCTGGCCGAAGGCACGCCCGACGAGATCGTGGCCAACGCCGACGTGCGCAAGGTCTATCTCGGCGAAAACTTCCGCATGTGATGAGCCCCCCGTCCAGCCTTTCCCCGCTGAACGCGGGCCAGCCTGACCGGCCCCCCGAGGGGGCGGCGATGCTTGCCGCATTGAGCGGCAAGCACATCGCCAGCGCGGGCCGGCTTGGGAGCGGCCCGGCGCTCGGCCCGAAGGCGTCACACGCCGGGGTTGCGCCATGAAGCAAACGCTCCAGGTCCGCCTCAGTCAGCATCTCGCGCTGACGCCTCAGCTGCAGCAATCCATCCGGCTGCTGCAGCTGTCGACGCTGGAGCTGAACCAGGAAGTCGAGCAGATGCTGGCCACCAACCCGCTGCTGGACACCGAAGAGGAGTTCACCGTCACCGCGCCCGAGCTGGCCGCGAACGCGCCGGCCGAGAGCGGCACCGAGGCGTCGGCGGGTGAGTCGGAAAGCGGCGACGCCCCCGAGCTGAACGCCGAGGAATTTGGCGGCACCGAGCGCGAGGACTGGGAGAACGGCACCGAGCGCGACGACTTCGACGGCATCCGCGAGCTGCCCAGCAACAGCTCCGGCGCCAGCGGCGACGACGACGGCGAGCGCGAAAGCCAGGAGTTCGCCGAAGCCACACTGGCCGAACACCTCACCCAGCAGCTCGCCGGCCACTACCTCTCCCCCGAAGACCGCGCCGCGCTGCAGATCCTCATCGAGTCGCTCAATGAGGATGGTTATCTCGAAGACACCCTCGACGAGATCGCCGCCTCCCTGGCCGACGACGAGGAGACGCGCGAGGAACTGCTGGACCACCTGCGCATCGCCCTGCGCCTGCTGCAAAGCCTGGACCCGGCCGGCATTGCCGCGCGCGACCTGTCTGAGTGCCTGGTGCTGCAACTGCGCGCCTGCCCCAAGTGCCCGGCCCAGGTCGTCGCCATCCTGATCTGCAAGGGTCATCTGGAGCTGCTGGCCCGCCGTGACATGCGCCGCCTGATGGCCGAGACCGGCGCCGATGAACACATCCTGCGCGAGGCGCAAGGGCTCATCACCCGGCTCGAACCCAAGCCCGGCCGCCGCTTCGCGCGCGGCGCCGCTGCGGCCATCGTGCCCGACGTCATCGTGCGCAAAGTGGGCCGCGAATTCCGCGTCATGCTCAATCCCGAGGTGGCACCCAAGCTGCGCATCAACGAGCTCTACGCGAATGCGCTGCGCGCCACTCGCGGCGGCATCAGCAACTCGCCGCTGGGCGGCCAGCTGCAGGAAGCGCGCTGGTTCATCAAGAACATCCAGCAGCGCTTCGACACCATCCTGCGCGTCAGCCAGGCCATCGTCGAGCGCCAGCGCGGCTTTTTCACGCATGGTGCGCTGGCCATGAAGCCGCTGGTGCTGCGCGAGATCGCCGACGAACTCGGCCTGCACGAATCCACCATCTCGCGCGTGACGACGGCCAAGTACATGGCCACGAGCTGGGGCACCTTCGAGCTGAAGTATTTCTTCGGCTCGGGGCTAAGCACGGAAGCCGGTGGCGAGGCGTCCAGCACGGCGGTGCGCGCGCTCATCAAGCAGTTCGTCGCGGCCGAGGACATCAAGAAGCCGCTGTCCGACAGCGCGCTCGCGGCAATGCTCGAAGAGCAGGGCATCCAGTGCGCGCGGCGCACGGTGGCCAAGTACCGCGAAGGCATGAAGATCGCGCCGGCGAACTTGCGCAAGGCGCTTTGAGCCCCAGCTCGCGCTGTTGGCCGATCAATCCTTCTGCGGCCCCGTCTCCGGCGCCAGCGGCTCGAACACAAACCTCATCCCGCGCGCATAGCTTTCCGGCTTGGTGCCGCCGTGGCGCTCGCCGTCGATGATGCGGTTCTGGAACACCAGGCCGGGATGGTTGAGCTCGGGCAGCAGGGCCTGATAGCGCTTGATGCCGGCCAGGTAGGCAGGCCACTCCCACTCGGCGCCAGTCACATAGAGACGAGCCTTGATGGGCTTGCCCGTTGCGGCATAGGCCTTGGCGAGGCCAATGAGCCAGTCGTTGTCAACGTTCACCGCCGGGCTGGCCGCGACATAGCCCTCGAACAGCGTCGGCCGCGTGTACATCGCGTACAGGGTGAACAGGCCGCCGAGCGAGCTGCCGGCCAGCATGCGGTGGGCCGGGTCGCCGCGGTAGTCGCGCTCGACCAGCGGGATGATCTCGCGCTCCAGCGTGGCCAGGAACTTGTCGGCGTGGCCGGAGTCGCCGGGCTGCGGCAGCTTCACCGGCGACAGGTCGCCGATGCGCAGTTGGCCGTAGTCGAGATTCTGGCCCGCGTAGCCCAGGCCCACGATGATGAACTCGGGCACGACGCGATCGGCGACCTTGCTGTTGTAGGCGTTGATGTGGGTCGTGAAGTCCCAGTAGGCATCGGTGACATAGAGCACCGGGTAGCGCCGCGCCGACTCCTTGGCGAAGGACGCGGGCAGGTGGATGTGCAGCTGGTAGCTGCGCCCGTCGGCGGTCGTGGGCAACACGCGCAGCTGCGTGTTCGCGACGACGTGCGGCGGATAGCTGGGCGCCGGGTCCGCCTGCACTTGCTGCGCACCGGACAGGAGGGCCAGCGCGAGGGCGAACTGCTTCACGTCAGTCTTTCGACTTCCCCGTCTCAGGCGCCAACGGCTCGAACACAAAGCGCATGCCGCGCGTGTAGCTCTCGGCCTTGGTGCCCCCATGCCGCTCGCCATCGATGGTGCGGTTTTGATAGACCAGCTCGGGGTGCTTCAACTCCGGCAGCAGCGCCTGGTAGCGCTTGATGCCGGCCAGGAAGCCGGGCCACTCGTTCTCGGCGCCGGTCACATAGAGCCGCGCCTTGATGGGCTTGCCCGTCGCGGCATAGGCCTTGGCCTGGCCGATGATCCAGTCGTTGCCGACGACGACGGCCGGGCTGGCGGCGATGTAGCCCTTGAAGAGATCCGGCTTGGCATACATCGCATGCAGCGTGAACAGCCCGCCGAGCGAGCTGCCGGCCAGGTAGCGCTGCGCCGGGTCGGCACGGTACTCGCGCTCCAGCAACGCGAAGATGTCCTTCTCCAGCGAGGCGATGAACTTGTCGGCATTGCCGCTGCTGGAAGACAGCGGGTTCATGCGCACCGGCGACAGCTCCCAGCCGCGCATTTCGCCGTAGTCGAGGTTGTCGCCGGCATAGCCCAGGCCTACCGTGATGAAGTCGGGCACGACCCTGTCGTAGTTCAGGTTGTTGTACGAGGCCACGATGGTGGCGAAGTCCCAGTAGCCGTCGGTCACGTAGAGCACCGGGTAGCGCCGCTTGGGCTCCTTCGCAAATGACGCCGGCAGATGAATGTGCAGCTGATACGTGCGGCCATCGGCGTTCTTGGGCAGGGCGCGCAGCAGCGTGTTGGGGATGGTGTGCGCAGGGTAGGCCGGCACCGGGTCGGCGGCATGCGCCTGAAGCGCGCTGAACAGGAAGGCCAGGGTCAGGACGATTCGCTTCATGGCTCGCATTGAGTGTTGGGATAACGCTGTCCAGTTTATGGCCGGCGACAATCGCGCGGTGAGCCTGCCCAACAAACTTTCCCTCTTCGTTTCCTGCGCCGGTGGCGTCGAGCCACTGCTGGAGGAAGAGCTCAAACGCTTCCTGCCGCCCGGCGTGCGCAGCAAGGTCGAGCCGCTGCGCGGCGGCTGCGGCCTGATCGGCACGGCCGAGGACGTGCTGCGCATCAACCTCGAAAGCCGCCTCGCGCAGCGCGTGCTGGTCGAGTTGATCGAGGGCCCCTACCGCCACGAGGAAGACCTCTACACGCTGGCTCGCCGCGTCGAGTGGCGCGACTGGATCACGTCGCGCGAGACGATCCGCGTCGACACCATCGCCCAGCGCTCGCCGCTGAAGAGCCTGAACTTCACGACGCTGCGCATCAAGGACGCGATCTGCGACCAGCTGCGCGAGCACACTGGCGAGCGCCCCAGCGTCGACACCCATTCTCCCGACCTGCCCGTGCTGCTGCACGTCGGCCCCGAGCGCGCGGCGATCTATGTCGACACCTCCGGCGAGCCGCTGTTCAAGCGCGGCTGGCGTGTCGACAAGGGCGATGCGCCGCTGAAGGAGACGCTGGCCGCCGCCATGCTCGCCGCCGCCGGCTGGCGGGGTGAATCGGCCCTGCACGACCCCTGCTGCGGCTCCGGCACCATCCCCATCGAGGCCGCGCTGATCGCCTGCGACTCCGCACCCGGCCTGCTGCGCCGCTTCGCCTTCGAGCGCCAGATCCCGTTCTCCACGCCGGCGCTGAAGGCCACCTGGGGCGAGATGGCCCAGGCCGCCCGCGCCCGCGTGCACGCACCCAAGGTGCCCATCTACGCCAGCGACGTGGCCTTCCGCATGGTCGACTTCGCGCGCCGCAACGCCGAGCGTGCCGGCGTGGCCCAGTACATCCAGTTCAACGGCGGCGATGCGCTGGAACGGCCCGCACCCGTGCTGCCCGAAGGCATGCCGGGCAGCATCGTCATGAACCCGCCCTACGGCGAGCGCATCGAGGTGCGCGGCAAGGCGGCGATGTCGCGTGACGCGCAGGGCTCCGAGGAACTGGACGCCGGCGACGACTTCTTCCCGCGCCTGGCCGCACATTGGAAGCGCCAGTACACCGAGAACCCAGCCGGCTGGACGGCCTGGATGCTCAGCCCCGACATGAAGCTGCCCAGCAAGATGCGGCTGAAGGAAGCCCGCCGCGTGCCGATGTGGAACGGCCCCATCGAATGCCGGCTGTTCCGCTTCGACCTCATCAAGGGTTCGGCACGCAAGCCCGCCGCCGACGCTCAGGCCGACGACGCGCGCTGACGCAGTGCGAGCCAGGCCAGTGCCGCCGCGCACAGCGCGATGGGCACGAGGCTGGCCCAGTTCATCCATTGCCAGCCGCCGGTCGTGACCAGCGCGCCTGACGAGAACGCCGTCAGCGACATCGTCGCGTAGACACCGGTGTCCATCAGCCCCTGCGCGCGCGTCTTCTCCTCGGGCCGGTAGGCCTGGGTGAACAGCGTCGTGCCGCCGATGTAGAGGAAGTTCCAGCCGATGCCGAGCACCAGCAGCGCGCCGAGGAAGTGATCCAGGTCTTGCCCCGACAGCGCGAACGCGACGCAGCCGAGGTTGAGCAGCACGCCCGCCGCCATGACCGGCAGCACGCCGACCTTGCGTATCAGCGGCCCGGTGAAGAAGCTCGGCACGAACATGCCCAGCACATGCCACTGCAGCACCAGGCCGGCGTCGCCGAAGGACAGGCCGCATTGGCCCATGGCGATGGGCGTGGCCGCCATCAGCAGGCTCATGACGCCGTAACCGAGCGCACTCGCCGCCATCGCGACGATGAAGATCGGCTGGCGCATCAGCTCGGCGCTGCTGCGACCGCCGGCACCGGGCGCCGGCCGAAACAACGGCGGGAAGTCGATCAGCGAGATCAATCCCAGCCCAACCACGGCGACGCCAATCAGCAGCAGATAGGCCCCGGCGAACGGCGCCACCAGCAGGTTCTGGCTCTCGCGCGCCAGCAGCGGGCCGATAAAGGCGCCCAGGCAGCCGCCGCCCAGCACCCAGGAGATGGCCGCCTCGCGCTTGGTCGGCGCGACGATCTCGGTCGCAGCGAAACGGTAGAGCGCCGCGTTGGCGCTGTAGTAGCCGCCCACCAGCGTCGCCACGACGACGCCCCAGAATTGCTGGTGCAACACGCTCCACAGTGCCATCGCGGAGCTGACGATGGCGACCACCAGGCCGATCTGGAAGCCACGCCGCCGCCCGAAGCGCAGCTGGTGCCGGCCCACCATGCGCGCCGTCAGCGCACCGCCGGCCACGTAGGCGCAGATCGGCAGTGTCGCCATCCACGGCACGGGCGCCAACGCCAGGCCGACGAGGCCGTTGATGGCCACGAGGCAGATGTTGTTGGTGAGAAAGAGGCCCTGCGCCAGGACGAGCAGCGCGAGCTTCCTGTTCACGACAAGGCGAGCCAGGAAAGGACCGCCAGCGGCGCGGTGTCGGCGCGCAGGATGCGGGGCCCGAGCGAGATCGCGGCGAAGCCACGCGCGCGCGCAGCGTCTTCTTCGGCGTCACTGAGGCCGCCCTCGGGGCCGCTGAGGAAAAGCGTCCGCCGCTGCGGGAACGCCGCCAACGGCTGCGCCGCACGCGGGCTCAGCAGGCCGCGCCATTCGTCGTCGGCCGGCGCGGGCAACGCGGCCAGCCAGGCGGCCAGCGGCAGCACAGGCGCGATGCGCGTCGGCACGGTGCGCCCGCTTTGCTCGGCGGCGGCTATGGCCACGCCCTGCCAGTGGGCGCGCTTCTTGTCGGCGCGTTCGCCGCTCAGGCGCAGTACGGAGCGTTCAGAGACGAGCGGCTGCAGCGCCGCAGCGCCCAGCTCGGTGGCCTTCTCGACGACAAAGTCCATGCGGTCATTGGCCGGCATGACGACGGCCAGCGTCACCGCGCGCGCGAGTTCACGCTGCGGTTGTTCGGCGGCGAGCAGGCTCACGCGCACCTCACTGCGCCCCATCGCCGTGACCTCTGCCCGCCATTCCGGGCCGCTGCCGTCGAACAGCGTCAGCGCGTCACCGGGTTGCAGGCGCAGCACCTGCACGTGGCGCGCCGCGCCAGCCGGCAAGACAAGGTCGCCAAGCTGAAGAAGCGGGGTGTCGACAAAAAAACGTGGCAAGGCGTGGGGCTTTCCGCGGGCCGAGCGCCGGGCCGCTCCCAAGCCGGCCCGTCTGACGATGTGGGAGCGGGGCACGCCCCGCGACCATCGCCGTCCCCTCGGGGGACCGGCCAGGCTCGCACGCGTTCAGCGGCGAGCCTGAACGAGGGGTCAACTATTTAGCTGCAATCTGCGCGTCCAGCTCCTTGCAGGACGGCGAGCACACCGGCTGCGACTTGCCGAGCAGTTTCTTGGACTTCAGCATCGCGCGAGGGCGATGTTTGCCGCATAGGAAGCAGGACATGGTTGCTGCGCCGAAAGACGAGGTCGCCGCAAATGGCGAGCCCGGAGCTTTGGAACGGTAGCGCAGGCCATCTGCTTCGATGGTCGTCTTGGTGGAGTCTTTGGCCACACTGGTCCTGTCGAAGAGTTTGAAAAGGGGGGTGGCGCCGGAGGCGCTCGGGCCCTGTATTTTCCACCATGTCTGAGGGACTCGCCCTAGGGCTTTCAACACCCCTTGAATTTGGCCTGTCTCTTGCCCGCCCAGGCGGCCTGTCCTTCGGCCAGATCGGCCGAGTCGCGGGCCTTCAAAATATCGGCCGCCAGGCGGCTCTCGTCGAGCCGGCTCGCGGCGATGGCGTTGAGGTGCTGCTTCATCGGCAGCAGGGCCAGCGGCGCCATGGCCAGCAGTTCGGCAGTCAGCGCGGCGAGGGCCGCATCCAGTGTGCCGACGTCGGGCAGCAACTGGTCCAGGTAGCCGCAGGCCAGCAAGGCCGGTGCGTCCAGCGTGCGGCCCGCGAGCAGCACCTGCTTGGCTGTGGCCAGGCCGAGGCGGTCGACAAAGCGGCGCAGGCCACCGGCATAGAAATGCAGGCCGACGCGCGCGGCCGGCACGAACATGTCGACGGCCGGCGCGCCGAGGCGGAAATCGCAGGCCAGCGCCAGGTCGGCCGCGCCGCCGTAGACGCCGCCATGCAGCCGCGCCAGGGTGATGGGCCTCGCAGCCTCCAGCGCATCGGCCAGTTCGCCGAAGCGCGCGCCAGCGTCAACGGCGACCAGCGCGCCAAGATCGAAACCGCTGCAGAAGTGCCTGCCCTCGCCGGCCAGCACGAGCACATGCACAGCGGCGTTCGCATTCACGTCGGCGATGAAGCCACGCAGCGTGGCGAGGTCGTCGACCGTCAGGCGGTTGGCCTGGCGCGGCCGGCGCAGCGTGATGCGTGCGACGCCGTCGTCCAGCGCCAGCAGCGGCGCCTGGCCGCTCACGGTCGCCGCCGCGCAATGCGATTGCGCAAGGCGTAGCCGTCGTTCAGCCGCGCAAACGTCGCGCCCCGCTCGGCCTCGGCCAGCTCGCGCAGGGCCTGGGACTGGGTCGGGCGCAGGCGGGCGTCCTGATGCAGCACGAGTTCGGCGATGAGGGCCCAGTCCACCTCCAGCTCGGCCGACCAGACCAGGGCCTCGGGCGGCAGCTGGGCGAGCAGCTGGTGCAATGCGCCGACGGCCGTCTCCGCGGGAACGAGGGCGGCCAGCTCGGGCCAGCGGCCCAGCACGGGCGCGTCCAGCCGCTGCGGCCGCCACAGCGCGCACAGCCACTGCGGCGCATGGTTCTCGACGACCGGCCCGCGGGCTGCCTGCAGGACTTCGGCACTGGCACCGCGCACGCGCCGCACCAGCGCCGTCCAGGCCTGGGGCTGCCAGCTCGTCAGCAACTGGGCGGGACGCTCGGCGCGGGGCACGGGCAGGGTGACGCGCGGCACGTCATTGATCGGCGGCGGTGGCGCCACATGAGGCAGCTCGATGTCCTCGATGTCCTGCATGTCGTAGCCACGCGCCTTCAAGCGCGCCTTCTTGGCCTCGTCGATGCTGGTGCGGCCGGCGTCCAGCAAGCGGCCCAGATCCAGGTCGAGCGGTGGCGGCGCGGGCGCACGCCAGCCATCGAGGACGTGCGCGGGGTCGAAATCGTCGGGTTTGGCCATGGCGGTGGAACATTGTGACGACGTAAGCTCGCTCACCCTCCCCCTTGTCACGAAACCGTCATGCCGATGCATACCCGCCGCCGCCTGCTGGGCCTGGCCCTGGCCGCCGCTCTCGCCGCTTGCTCGGCGCCGCCTCCTGTCACAGCGCCACAGGCGCCCAAGCTGCTCGTCCTCGTCGTCATCGACGGCCTGCCGATGCGCCAGGTGACCGGCTACCGCGACCAGCTCGCCCCCGACGGCTTTGCCCGCTTCCTGGACCGCGGCCGCTGGTTCACCAACGCGCATTACGGCCACGGCCACACGGTCACGGCGGCCGGCCACTCGGTGATGTTGACCGGCGCCTACCCGCAGCGCAGCGGCATCATCAGCAACGAATGGCGCGACCCGGCCACCGGCGAGCCGGTCTACAACACCGGTGACGCGGCCTACCAGTACATCGACAGCCCGACGGCGCCGTTGTCCGGCACCAGCCCGCGCAACTTGAAGGTGGAGACGCTGGGCGACGTGCTGCGCACGCGCTCGCCGGAGTCCAAGGTCATCGGTATCTCCGGCAAGGACCGCGGCGCCATCCTGCCGGCGGGCCACAAGGGTACGGCCTATATGTATATGAGCGAGACCGGCCGGTTCGCGTCGAGCACCTACTACATGCCGGCCCATCCGCAGTGGGTGACCGCCTTCAACGCCGCCAAGCCGGCCGACGCCTTCTTTCAGAAAACCTGGGCGCCTGTCCTCCCCGAGTCAGCCTATGCCCGCTCCGTGCCCGATGGGCAGACCTGGCAGATCGCCAGCGGCAACGGCAACCGCCTGCCCGCCGTCATCGGCGACAAGATGGACGGCCCGGGTCCGCGCTTCTACAGCGGCGTGGCCGCTTCGCCCTTCGGCGACGAGCTGACGTTGGCCTTCGCGCGCGCCGCCGTCACGAATGAAAAGCTGGGCCAGCGCAGCGTGCAGGACATCCTATCGGTGAGCCTGTCCAGCCACGACTACGTCAACCACGCCTTCGGCCCGGAGTCGCGCCTGTCGCACGACCACACCCTGCACCTGGACCGCCACCTGCAGGCCTTCTTCCAGTTCCTCGACAAGACCGTGGGCTCCGGCAACTACGTGCTCGCGCTGACGGCCGACCACGGCTTCACCGACACGCCGGAATGGGCCGCGACCCAGGGCCGCGACGCTGGCCGCTTCGCCGCTTCGCCGTCGCTGGCCGTCGTGAACAGCGCGCTGGCCGCGAAGTTCGGCGTCGACAAGCTCGCTCGCGACTTCTCCGCCGCCGGCCTGCTGCTGAACGACAAGCTCGCCGCCGAGCGCGGCCTGAAGTTCGCCGACGTGCAGGCCGCCGCGCGCGAAGAACTGCTCAAGCTACCCGGTGTGGCCACCGTCTTCACGCGCGAGCAACTGCTCAGCAGCGACACGACGACGCCCTACCTGGAAGCGATGCGCAAGTCCTTCGACCCGGCGCGCGCCGCCCAGCTGCAGATCGTGCTGAAGCCGAACTGGATCCACAGCTACCGCCCCGGCGGCAGCAGCCACGGCAGCCCCTACGAGACCGACACCCACGTCCCCCTGCTGTTCTGGGGGCCGGGCTACGTCGGCCAGGGCGAGGTCAAGGCCCGCGTCGAGATCGCCGACCTGGCGCCCACGCTCGCCGCCATCGCCGGTCTGCCTGCGCCGGCCCAGGCACAGGGGCGGGATCTGGGCCTCAAGCCCTGAGCAACAGCTCGGTCGCCGACTCGCCCCACTGCGCCTCGGTCAGCGCCAGTCCGTCCAGGCGCTCGCACAGGCCCGCCGCCTGGGCCGGGCCGGTGGCCGGCAGCACCAGCAGCAGCCGCCCGTCGGCCAGCCGGGCGCAGCCGTCCTCGCCGCGGATGCGCGCCAGCAGCGCCTGCGGGTCGGCGCCGGGCGCCGTCGTCGCGACGCACAGCGGCCAGGCTCGCGGGTCGCTCAGCAGGGATTGCAGCAAGGCCAGTCCGGCTGGCTCCGACAGCAACTGCCCCGACGGCGGCCGGGGCCTGCTCAGCGCGCTGATGTCGACGCCCGTGCAGGCCCAGCCGCCGTCGGGCGTCGGCTGCTCGACCCACCAGAGACGGCGCCCGTCCTGCCAGGCCTGCTCGTAGCCCGACCGCAGCGCGCGCTGCCGCCGCCCCGGCGCGTCGACCGGGCCAACGCCCGCCGCCCGCGCGGCCTCGACGATCTCGGCCAGCGTCGGCTGCTCGCCGTCGCCGAGGCCCCAGGCCGCGCGGTAGGCCGCATTGGCCAGCCGCAAGCGCCCCTCGGCGTCGAACAACGCCAGCAGCAGCGGGCCATCGGCCAGCGTCTGCCACCAGAGATCGCTAGTACTCACCCACACATTGGAACCCAGGCCGTCAGCCACGAGGCATGTCCACTGACGCCTGGGCGCAACTGCCGGCTTAGGATGGCTGCCGCAGCAGCAGGAGAGCCGCATGAAATGGGAAGGCCAGCGAGAAAGTGACAACGTCGAGGACGCTCGGGGTGGCGGCGGGCGGGGCGGCCTGCCGATCGGCGGACGTGGCCTGGGGGTGGGCGGCATCGTCGTCGCGCTGCTGGCGTCCTGGGCCTTTGGCATCAACCCGATGACGGTGCTGGGCCTGCTCGACGGCGGCGGCGGCCAGCCCGTGCAGAGTTCCGCGCCGGCCGAATCCCGCCCGCAGGACCCGGCCGGCCGCTTCGTCAGCGTAGTGCTGGCCGACGCCGAGGACGTCTGGGGAGCCTATTTCCAGCGCAACGGCCAGCAATATCGCGCCCCCAGGCTGCGCCTCTTCCGCGGCAGCGAGCCAACTGCCTGCGGTACCGGCGAATCGGCCATGGGCCCCTTCTACTGCCCGGCCGACCGCAAGGTCTACATCGACCTGGGCTTCTTCGACACGCTGCGCGAGCGCCTCGGCGCGCCGGGCGACTTTGCCCAGGCCTATGTCATCGCCCACGAAGTCGGCCACCATCTGCAGAACCTGATGGGCACGACCGAGAAGCTCGACCGCGCCCGCGGCCGCGTCTCCGAGCGCGAGATGAACGCGATGAGCGTCAAGCTGGAACTGCAGGCCGACTGCTATGCCGGCGTCTGGGCCAAGCTGTCCCAGCAAGGCAAGGGATGGCTGGAACAGGGCGACATCGAGGAGGCGCTGAACGCCGCCGCGCAGATCGGCGACGACACCCTGCAAAAGCGCAGCCGCGGCAGCGTCGTGCCGGAAAGCTTCACCCACGGCAGCAGCGCCCAGCGCACGCGCTGGTTCCGGCGCGGCCTGGACACTGGCGATCTGAAGGCGTGTGACACCTTTTCGTCAGCCGCGTCCTGACCGTTAAATATCCCCTAGAAATCGCCCACCCAATCAAGGGGGCGCCAGATGACCCTCCCCCGGCTTTGTGTGAAACACTTCTGTCCAAAGCGCCGGACCGGCTATTAGGATCGGCGCCTTTCCAGAACAGAGCAAAAACGGTTCAGAGGCCATTGTCATGAGCGAACACCAATCCCGCGACCCGCAGCAGATGCCCGAAGCGCAGCCTGCGGCTGTGGCGCCTGGTGTGTCCAGGGTCCGCCGCAACCTGCTGCGCGCAGGCGCCATCGGTGCCCCGGCCCTGATCTCGCTGAAGCCGGCCTCCGTCATCGCCTGCAGCTGCAAGCTGCCCTCGGGTTTCTCCGTGTCCGGCAACGCGAGCCGCGGCCCTAAGAACTGCGTCGACTACGGCCGCAAGGCATCGATCTGGTACAGCTCCACCAACTGCCAGACTGCGTCACCGTACAAGTATTTCAGCGGTGGCACCATCTACTCGATCAACAAGAACACGCTTGCGAGCGCCATCGGCCTGTCCACCAACGGCAGCTACCCGGACGCCACGCTGGACGTCTGGCTGCGCAAGGGTGATTCCCACGAGCAAGGGCTGATCGTCGCCTGCTATCTTGAGGCGATCGCCAACGGCAACGACAGCACTTGGCCGAAAAAGGACAAGTTCGTGACCATGTGGAACAGCGGCGTCATCGCCGGCAGCTATACGCCGCCCAACCAGACGACCCCCTGGACCAAGGCCAAGGTCATCGCCTACCTGAAGTTCCTGACCAACCAAGCCTGATTGCCATGCTGCTGGGCGGCCTGGCTCAGAGCTGGCTGGCCACGCCTTCGGCGGGCCGCTTGCTGTTACGGGAATTCGAGGACGGTTCCGTCTGCTTCGACCCGGAAACCGGCGAAACCTTGTTGCTCTCCCACCTTTCCAGCTTCCTGCTGGACCTCTGGAAGCAGAACGCCGCCGTGCCGCTGACGCGCGACCAACTGCTGGCCGAGGTGCTGGCAGCGGATGACTCGGCGACCGACACTGTCACTGCGGCAGAGCTGGTGGACCAATCCTTGAACGAGCTGCAACGGGCCGGCCTCGCGGCCAGCAGCGCCAGCGCGTGACGCGGGTCAAGGACCTGGGCGCCGCGGGCTGCAGTGACGCGCTGCGGCGCGGGCTCGCCATCGTCACGGGCCCTTTCAACTGCTCGCTGCGCACCGACGTGGGCAGCATCGCCGCCGAGCTGGCGACCCTCTACGCCGAGCACGAACTCGCCCCCGAAGGCGACATGATCGACTTCCACGTCGAGGTCGCATCGACGCCCGGCCTGCGCCGCTGGTTGCGTCCGCAGGTGCAGTTCCTGGCCGACGGCGTCACGCCCTTCACACCGCTGCCGCGCGCCCAGGCGCTGCCGATGCTGGAATGGGGCCTGAACTGGTGTGTCACGGCCTACAGCCATCACCTGCTCGTTCTGCACGCGGCCTGTGTGGCGCGGGACGACCGTGCCGTCATCCTGCCGGCGCCGCCCGGCTCGGGCAAGAGCACGCTGTGCGCCGCGCTGGTCAATCGCGGCTGGCGGCTGCTCAGCGATGAACTGACGCTGGTGGACTTCGACGCCGGCCAGGTATGGGGCCTGGCGCGGCCGGTCAACCTGAAGAACGCGTCCATCGACGTCATCCGCCGCTTTGCGCCCGAGGCCTTCCTGACACGGCCGGTGCACGACACCAGCAAGGGCACGGTGGCGCTGATGGCGCCGCCGGCGGCCAGCGTGCAGGCCGGCAGCCGGCCGGCGCGGCCCTGCTGGATGGTGCTGCCGAAGTACGAGGCCGGCGCAGCGGCGACACTCCAACCCATGCCGCGCGGCCAAGCCTTCCTGCAGATTGCCGACAACGCGATGAACTACCCCGTTCTCGGCCGCCAGGGCTTCGAGACGGTGGGCGAGTTGACCGCGCGTTGCGAGCATTTCAGCTTCCGCTACGGCAATCTCGACGAGGCCATGCAGGTGTTCGACGACCTCGCCCGCAGCCACGCATGACGCCCGCCCTGCTGACCGGCGTGCTGCGCGATGCGGGCATGGCGCGGGATCTGTCGATGCCGCAGTGGGACGTGCTGGTCCGCCAGGCCCGCCATGCCAACCTGCTCGGGCGCCTGCACCACCATCTCGCCGCTGCCGGCGTCGACGTGCCTGGACGGCCGGCGAACCACCTGCAGTCGGCGGCGACGATGGCGGACCGCCAGCATCTGTCGGTGCGCTACGAGGTCAGGACCCTGCTCGGCGTGCTGCAACCGCTGCAGGTTCCGCTGGTCCTGCTGAAAGGCGCCGCCTATGTCATGGCCGACCTGCCCGCCGCCAGGGGCCGGGTGTTCTCTGACGTGGACATCCTGCTGCCGCGCCCGGTGCTGGACGAGGCCGAGTCGCTGCTGGCGCTGAACGGCTGGAGCGGCGACAAGCTCGACGCCTACGACCAGCGCTACTACCGCCGCTGGATGCATGAGCTGCCGCCGCTGATGCATCTCTTCCGCGGCACGGCGCTGGACGTGCACCACACCATCCTGCCGCCCACCAGCCGCAGCCACGTCGATGCGGACGCCCTGCTGCGCGACAGCGTGGAACTGCCGGGCTGGCCGGGTGTCCATGTGCTCGCGCCGGTCGACATGGTGCTGCACAGCGCCGCCCACCTTTTCCACGAGGGCGAGCCGGACAACCTGCTGCGCGACCTGAGCGACCTGGACCTGCTGATGCGGCATTTCTCGGCCCAGCCTGATTTCTGGTCGCGCCTGCTGGCGCGAGCGCAGGACCATGGGCTGCAACAGCCGCTACGCCTGGCGCTGCGCTACTGCCGGCAGGAATTGCTGACGCCGATTCCTGACGACATGTTGCGGCAAGGCGGCGCCGACCGCTCCCCGACCTGGGCTGAGCGCGCGCTGGACTTCATCTACGCCCGGACGCTGCGGCCAGCCCACGCCAGCGCCGCCGATGCCTGGACGGCCTGGTGCTGCCGCGCCCTCTACGTTCGCTC
>Ga0307515_10001920_pt1 | contig 46095 bp, 61 predicted proteins | sample 17_EM_MG_FD_194513 | JGI IMG/M metagenome (GOLD analysis project Ga0307515, IMG submission 194513) | Populus trichocarpa ectomycorrhiza microbial communities from riparian zone in the Pacific Northwest, United States - 17_EM | ecosystem: Host-associated > Plants > Roots > Unclassified | place... | reverse complement strand
AGAATTGACGGAAAAGGGAAGAAAAGAAAGAACGACCAGCGTAAATCCCAGCAACATTCTCTAAGCTTATGGGTGCGGGGAGGGGAAGGGTGTCGGAAACTGCCGATCTGATGACAGGGGGGGCATACATTGTATCGGGGCTCTCTGCCGCATTCTTGGCGTACACACGCTCTGTATGTACTGCCTATTTCTGCGGCGCAGCGCTTGGTTGCGCCCTTTCCGTCAAAGTTATCAAGAAATTTGTCAGGCAGCCACGCCCGCTGGGAGTGACAACGTTAAAATCTTATGGGTATGAATTAGATCACCATTTTAGCCTTTGTCTGTTGCGCTCGGCGAAAATCTGAAGCCCTTACTTTATTGGTTCTGATAGTATGCCTAGTACGCATTCGGCCGTCATGTTCTTCTACGCTAGCACGGTAGTCCTCGTGGCTACTACGTTGCCCATCCACTCTTCGCTCCCCGACGATCCAGGCATTCGTGTATGGCCCCCGGTCGCGGCGGCTACATCCGCCGTTGTAGTCGCTTCGTCTCGAGTCTGGCGTGGCCACCATGATTTCCTTCAAATCGCGGCCGGGAGTCTGTACGGGGCTGTGTGCTCCATCATTGCGTACAAAATGTGGATCGGTGGGCTGGATGTATACGGCCACTCGCTAGAAAAGTGGCTCGATACTTTCATGGAATGGCGCTGACGATACCTATGGTGAGTGAAATCGTGATGCGGTTCAATTGGCTAACCAGGCTCTGCGACCGCACAGATAAGAGCATTTCGGCACACCGGGTACAAAAGCTAGGGTAGACGGCCTTATTTCAGGCTCAAGTATCCGGATGCAATGCGACGAGTTGTGACAAGGCTTCAGGAACTATTCATTGATTCGTATCCATGATGTACATTCTGTTGTTATTCGTAACCAGCGTCCTTTTATCCTTTCTCTGTGCTTTCAAGAAATCATACACTATACAGGGTTTTGTAAATTTCACAACTTCGTTTCCACGAACACTCCGTCAATCCATGGTAGAACTTCTCCCCGGTCTGTCACACCTTGGACGTAGAACCTCACGTCTATACCACTCCCGGTTTTTAACCCTTTGGGCAACATGGTGTCTTCCACGTAAAACCTATTCTCCCGCCCATCCCATCCAGTGGTCCCGACGAACGTGGCGTGTTCGCCCCCACAATAGAACCCTACCGTCGACTGTGCTTCCACGTAAACGTTAAAGAACGTGAACCTGGGATAGGCTGTGACTGCGGGGGATATTTCCCACCTCAACCCCGTGTTATCTGGGGGTTGTGGTTCGAGGGCCCCACCCGGGATCGGATCAAGATACGCGGCGATCTCCCACGTCAGAAGGTTCTTGAGGTAGTTGGCCCACAGCACCTTGGGTTTGTGGTGGACCAACTTTGAAGGATGCCTTGGTGGGCTGGGGTACACCGAGAGAAGACCGATGCTGATAGGAAGTTCGCATGGCTGCGAGGGATCTTCTGTTGCGAAACCAAGGACGATCCCTACCAAAGAGCGAACTTGTGTCGTGGCCCCGTCGTCTTCCGGCAGCATAAAATGAACATGAAGTTCAGTCCAGCCATTCTCGAGCTCTATCGTCGTCGCTTCAGCCAAGTTGAACTCCGGTAAAGAACGAACGGCGATGGCCGTTTCAAGGTCCAGGCTTGGAGCGTTGGTCTTGTAAATGAGTGAAACGTCGTATGATTGACCTGGGTAGACGGAAACTGATTGGAGCGGCAGAAAAACGTGTCTGAAGTACGCTTCTTCGTCTCCAGAGAAACGCAGTGTTACTTTGACGGAGCTGCCGCCGAGCCAAGCGTTCGTAAAATCCAGGGATGTGGACCCAAGGGGTATCGTTCCGCGTGCCCCACCCTCCTCCCACAGTGGGACAGGTTTCGGCCAAATAAGATTACCCAACGAAGTTTGCTTCTGCACATCCGTCCACCCAAGCTCGTGGTTTTCCATCACCTCCTTCCCCTTGACAAACCATTTAAATCCGATCCCTGGGGAGAAGAATGTGATGAAGGGAAGATCGAGGGGGTTCGGCGGGGAGGAGTTTCCGAAGTAGGAGACGATTGGCTTGAATGGTCCGTGGAGGGGTACCTCTGGGTCGAGTACCTGTTTCCTCAACGACATTTCTGACATTGGAGGAACGGGCACGGTCTCAGTTGGGTCCTCTGGACCGAGCCACAGCTTGCGTTCGTATTTCCACCAGTCATCCCATGTCCAATCAGACATCCCTTCTGTGGTCTCCCAAGTCCATGCCGGGGCAAAGAGAGCGACACTGAGACCAAGATCACTCGGAGCAATTTGTGTGAGGGCTCGATAAGTACCAAATCCACCGTCGCCGTATTGGTTACGTCCCCAAACGTCGATCCCCACGTAGATATCCTGAACCGTTTTTCCAGGTATAGTTAGACTGCGCGCGTATCGCGCAGTGAGGGCGGGGAAAGACGGCGGCCACTATTACGCTGCTAATGAGGATGCTATGTATTGCAAATGCCAGCGACACCCACCGAATAATTGGTGAAGAACCCAGTTGAAGGAGGGTAGAACACAAGGTTGTAGTTATTGAGTCTGTCTTGCCACGCAAGGTTCCCATTGTAGATGACACTGTCGTACCAGATCACTTGCGCGTGGTTTCCGATCTCTGTTTTCAAGTAATGTCGAAGGAGGTTAATCCATGTGGTTAGCGCTCGCGTCTGTTCTGGACCGCCGCGGAGACGGCATTCAACATTGAGCAAGTACCCATCGAACCCGCGTTGACGTGCAAGATCCGCCAGGGCGCGGGCGTAGTGAGGGGAGACAGGGAAAGAGTTGGGTGTTTGTTCAGATGAACCGGGCCCTGTTACAGAAGACGGAAGCTGGCCAAATAGTAGCCGCAGAACATCGGATTCACCGGATCCTTCAAAGATTCTGGAGTGCACGTGAGCGGATTTGAATTTTGAGTAAGTCAGTGTCAAGACCTACATTGTCCCCAGCATCTTGACTCCTTGGCGGTGAGCGGCGGTGACCCATCCTGAAGGTGGGATGGTTATCCTGTGGTGAGCGAAGCTCGAGTCCGGGTTAGAAACGCCATGCCAACGTCGTCGGTGATCATGATACCTACTAGATAAACGTTTCACAGTATGGCCAGAAATTGAAGGTGTATGAGAGTGTCGAGGGTTTCTCATTATATCCCCCCTGGCAGAAAGTTCACAGCTGAAGACGGTACGGAGGTTTGGGCTGATTTCACCTTGTAATCATGACAGACCTGAGATATGTGAGAAGCTCGACCTAATATTTCAAGATAATTTCGGTAGGACACACCAAGAGCTGCCCCTGCTGCGAGGGAGATGTTGTCCTGCATCGTGGGGTGTATGGGAGTACCGATCGTAATTTTCTAGACGGTTTGTCCATCCAAGAGTCGAGTTCCTCCAGTGAGGTAAAGTAGGGTGCCTCATCCCCAACGAGGTTCAAGGAGTGGCCGGCGCCCACCAGAGGCATCGCGATGATAGCGATCTCAGAACTTGGGCCTTGGGTGATAAACTAAAACCAACTCCCGAACTAGGCTCCGAACTGATTCCAAAACTTGGTACAATGGGAAGACACAGCTCGCGGAACAGAGGGTATCAATCAGTGAGGCCAGAGGCCTGAGGGTCTGGACGATGGTCGACCAAGTGCCTCGCTAACGCCGGTGTTGCATTTCCCCACGATGGAGTTGCGCTCGAAATCCCCTGCACCAATCGTGATCATATTCCCAAAGGATTACATCAGATACTAATCGAGTGTTTATGGTAGTTAAAGCGTTTATCGTCAAGTGGGATCGGAATACGAGGGGTAATTTGTGTGGTTCACCCCACAGATCCATCATCTCCCCTGCCTCTATGGATAGGTCGACTCACCAATGGAGTGCCAATTAAAAGCCATTCCAGCTCATTTCTGCGTTTCCGGCCTTTTTCAACTTGGAGTTGAAATCTCCGGATCGATATTGCGAAACCATCCGGGAGACAAGGTCAGTGGTGGAAATTCCAGGAGTGCGTCTGGTTGGAAGGAATTTGCCTGACGGCGATTATTAGCATAGAAGATAGAATACAGAAGGCACGACGAACCTTCTCGCTTTACCGGACCATAGATGTCGTCAAGCCCAACTGCCACATAAGGGTCCTCGTCATGAGCTACGTAGTCGATCTTGTGCTTCTCGAGAAACTCCGGCGTAATGATCCAGGGAGCTTCCGGAATGACATCATCTGCCCACTTGCAGTGGCGAACGTTCTCACACCTACCGCGCCGCAAGGATCTTAGAGGATAATACAATGTTAGAGTGGTGGTGACACACCTCTCCTTGTGATTCATTATGGTATTCGCCTTGTGGTCTCGGACAAGCTCATCGGAACAGACCCCGACCAGTAAACGGGTGGATGGGAACGATAGTTTGGCCTGACGCAACTGTAGGGCGTGACTGAAAGGAACACGTTGAGTCATGGGGTAACCAAAGTGGGGGATAAAACTTACCCATAGTGGAAGAGATCGTAGACGCCTGAAGGTTCAAGCATAAGTATGGTACAAAAATGTATAAAAGCATATAGACGTGCCGTCAGCGTATATCACGACAGGTCTATCTGTGGGAGGTGGGTTGATCGTGTAGCTTCTGGAAGCTGGTGTACCTGCGGAATGACCGACAATGACGTCGCTCACCCACTTCTGGATTTCTTCCAGGGTGAGATTCGCCGGGTCAAAACTCTCTTCGGAGGAGAGTTTCGGTGGTACTGGTGTCGTCTCGCTCCTGGTCAGTGGGGATGAGGTGGGTGGTCGATGGGAGGAGTCTGGATGTAAGTCCATCGGTCGCAACAATGGTGAGGTCATGGTAGAAACCGTGCTTTCTGAAGACGAGTGTGCATCGCGAAGAGAGGTTGCTGATTCCCTCTGACTGGTATTCTGGGGACCAGTGGTTGGATAACTTTCGACGTCTCCATCGTAGGTGGGAGAGTCCACTCCGGGATCTTCATCGTCGATAACCTGCTGATGTTTCTTATTCTGCACTTTTAGTGGGTTTGAATGGCTACTAACGGCCCGAGACTTCTGGTGGGATACGGGGATAGAGATGACGGAGAATGAGCCATCGTCGGTTGTGGGATCGTTGTCTTCCTCTGAGGCGTCGTAGGCAGGAGAATCCATGGAACCTGCTCGGTGGAAAGAGCGTTTGGCATGGAGGATTCTCTTTGGGTAAGAAGTATGTTCTGTCGGTTGCGGGTTGGTTAGACTCGTGGTACTTGGTGAATCCATCTTGGTGGAGATGAGCCAAGGCTGGCACAAAAAACCAAAACCGGATGTGGTCGCAGTAATCTACCGATCCTACAAAAAATATAAAATACATAAGGTTTTTTGGGAAACGGCTATTTTGTCGGAGTGTAGTCCTTTGAAAGGTCGATCCCAGCAAGATGGGTATTGATAATCTTTGCCTGTCTCTGTCGGTGCACCGTTTTCTTGCCCTACGAATTCTGTTAGCGGATGATCACAAACGTGGGTCGCATGATGTCACCTTCCTCTTTGCTGGCGCACTCTTCGGAATCGCTGCTTCAGCAGCGGTGGCTTGTAATCCCTCTGTTCCATGCGGTCAGGAATGATAAGTGTATGGGGAGGAGAGAAGCTAGCGCACCGCTCGCGAGGTCCTTGAGCAGATCCGTCTCGTTAGGCACCTTCAGGGAATGCCACAGATCTACAAATTCTGTCGAAATGGTAAGCCACTACGGTTTACGGTAGAAACGGGCATTTTCACCTTTCTCGACCTCAATGGGGCCTTGGTCGTCACCCTTGACCTCGTTGTAAAATACCATACGCAATTGGCCATCTTTTGCGGTTCGCGTGACAAAGACCTCGCCCTCCTTCTCGAGTTCTTCGATCGCTTGCGGAGCTTCCTTCCACGAATCCTTAAGTGCTCGGACGGCGAGACCCCGACCCTTGCGGGTATGTCGTTGGATCTCGGTAAGAAGCGCCGGTTTAGAGCGGACATTATAGTCGTGCTAAACTTCGCTGAATGTACGGCCTGGCTTCCCGGAGTCAGGGGCGTACCTTGTAAGAGTACAGGTCTGTCTTGGGGTCATATGCGACGCGATCGTGGTGCTTGAACTTCTCGAGCAGAGCCGAGTCTGTAGTCAGAGGAGTGTTCGTAACAATTGCGATATCCTCTAGCCGCATGGGATTTGGGGTACTCTGTCCGATTCCTACATTTCAGATGGGTCACACCTCCAATCGGGTGGACATATTCAGACCTTGAGGTGTGAAACAGCATAGACCAGTTGTGTGTTGACATTGTTCCCCGTACCAGTATCCGCCGGTTGCGAATACACCACATCTAAAACTCTGGCATTTGGACCTTGCATCTGGTCTGGTTGGAAAGTGGCACGCACTGTTCTTTGATTTCTTCTTCTTTTTCTTTTCTCCAGGTTCCTCACCCCCCACATCTCCGGACGGCTGAAGTGGTCCCGGGTTCGAGTGCCAGGAGGTGTAGTCCTGACGAGCTAGGGCTGATTTGAAGGATGCCGCATCCTTCGCCAATGAGGACATTGGGGTCTGACTTCCTTGAGGGTCCCAACACGTGACATGCTTGGGAGCTGGAAATGGATAACGAATTCCCACGGACCACGTGTGCGGATATCATCGATTGGGATCAAATTTTCAAGTTTCGCTCGACCGCCTCTCTCCCATCCATCCACTTAGAAGACCGCCACGACCCCTTTTCTTTCTTATTTTTCTTTTCCATCCAATTTCTTCAAATCATGTCCGACGACGAACAACACAACCAGACGTTCGAGGTGGTGAGCCCCATTTTTCTAGCATAAAGCCGGCTAGATCTACTACGATCTGACGACCCCGAATGATTAGGCTGGTGCCGGTGCCTCCAAAACCTACCCTATGCAATGCTCTGCCCTCCGCAAGAACGGCCACGTCGTTATCAAGGGTACGTCGAGTTCAAAAATCTCCCGCCGCCCAAATTCACCGTGTCGATCAACCCCACTCACACAGGCCGTCCCTGCAAGATCGTTGACATGTCTACCTCAAAAACCGGCAAGCACGGTCACGCCAAGGTCCACTTGGTTGCCATCGATGTGTGTTTGTTTCGCCCTACCTGTTCCGATATACACCTCCTGAGCGGTTTTTGATCAGATCTTCACCGGAAAAAAATTGGTTAGGCGCTTAGAACATCCAAATCTTGGATTGTCCGCTAAATCTTGCTCTTCGCAATTTATAGGAAGATATCTCTCCCTCTACTCACAACATGGACGTCCCCAACGTCAGCCGTACGGAATACCAGCTTGTATGCTACTTTTCAATATTGTTCGGCAGATAGCGATTGACTTTTAACCCCAGGTCAACATCGATGACGGTTTTCTCAACCTCATGACCAATGACGGCACGGCCAAGGATGATGTTAAGGTCCCTGAGGGCGATATGGGAAAGCAAATCACCGATGGATTCGAAGAAGGCAAGGACATCTTGGTCACGATTGTCTCTGCCATGGGCGAGGAGGCTGCCATCTCCTTCAAGGAGGCCCCCAACAAGGCCTCTTAACCCCTGCCCTCATTATCCCTTTTCTGTTCCTGCCATTCATTTGTACGTCGGTGTTTTCCTCCTCGCGTCTCGGCCTTCTCACTTCGAACGATTGATTACAGTCGCCGTTGTGTGTTCTTATTCTTATGAGCGTTGTCCTATTGGGGTGTATGAGGAACAATTGATTTCTTGTGTCTGATCCCGTGTGCTTTCAGCACAGCAAGGATCGTAGTCGTCGCACAAGTGTACTAGTCTCCGTTCCAAGAAGGCAAAAAACATCACGAAAACTTTGAGTCTACCCTCACCCTCGGGTTCAAGTTAATCCCCCCGGATGATTGCACTACCCCACCCGCGCGCTTCCTAAACGACAGTGGTTCTCTGAAGTTCTTGTGCTCGAAATCCCACGTTGCCCAAAACTGGGCGTCTGGAAGCGAAGGGGATGCTTCTTCCTTGATCTTACCGTTTTGTAACGTTCCCACCGTTTTCTTGTCTTTGTTGACCGGTTGCTGTTGGGTTGGATTATTGGTGGAATTCCACGGTGCCTCCACTGGCCGTCCGTATTTGAGTAACTCCGTTCCACGTTTGAGGGGTGGAGGATGCGGAAGACGGGTCGTGCGATGATATACGGGTGGCTTGAAGGCAAATGAGCACATAATTAAACGTCCGGCAATTGGTTCAGACAGAAACACACCGGTAACACACTACGGGAGACTTCCGATAATCTTGAGCCTTGGGTGCTCATTGAAGGGGCGATGTGTTCTTGGGCGGTGACAGGGAAGTGACCGATGGAGGGAAGTGGAATTTTGTTTATTTCCTCTCCCTTTGCATCTGGCTTTCCAGGATCGCCTGAGGCATTTACTGGAGGTTGCTTGGCGATGGGATGTGAGGGTGGCATGGTTGAGACGCGGGGCGCGTTTGGTGAGGAGAGTCCAAACAGGGTGTCTGCTGGTTCCCAGCGAGGGTTGTTCTCTGTCTGGGCGAGGAGAGCGAGTGCAACACGGTGGCGAGCTGGGTTACCCACATTCCCGTGAGATGGAGGAGGGTTGGTGAGGATATGATGGTAGGCCCCCAGCAGCGACGGTTGTACTTGCGGTGTCGCAAGACGGGGAGGTTGGGACGGGAGGTCGAAGGATGCGGGGGGTTGAGGTAAATGCCACACGGGAGTAGATGATAAACTTGATGACGTATATGGTACAGGTGTAAGGTAATCGGCAGATGAGGTCGTGGTAGAAACCTGGGGTAGCGGTGAAAGTGCCTCTTGCGTTCGGAGTAGTGTGGGTAGAGCAGCTGGTGTATTCTCTCGTGATGGTGGCTCAGAGTGCTCCTTAGGTACAGGGAAAGGGGGGAGGAAGTCAGGAATGTGAGCAGGCGCGTCCCACTCTGTCCGTGGCCGCTTCCTCGATGGCGATGATGGAATCGAAACTGGTGACGGAGGCAGCATAGGAGAAAGCTGTCGCTCCGGCCCCGACGGTGTCGGATCCACAGACATGGGCTCGTCGTCTACAGCCATTTCTGTGTCTGATTCTGCAGCTTCGGCTTCGTCGTCCGAGATCGAAGGGGTTTCCGGCAGCGGTGCATAGACGAGTGGTATTGCATCGTCGCGGTCTTGCCTGAGACCTTCCTTGAGAGAAGCTGGGAGAACAATGGTGATGACGATGAGTTTTCCCTAGAGGTGAGCGGGAGACTGACCCCTGATGTCCTTCAAGTCTTCCATCCGTCGCATCGTCTGGATGGTATATCGCCCCAACTCTCTCCCCTCCGTTTTACAGTAGTCTGAAAGTTCTTCCAGGTCTACGCCCATCTCTTCGAGGGCAGACAACGCGTCTTGTACGGTGAGGTTCATCCGTCCGGAGTGTTGGGCGTATTTGGCGCATGATGAGGTGAGAAGGAAGAGATATCTGGCGAGGAGATCTGAAAGGACGAAGGTCGCCTGGGATGATGAGCGGGAAAAGTTGTGAGCGTGGAGAGTTCTGTAGGTCGACGACTCGATGAGACTTTCCATCCTCTTGAACCTGAACCACGACTTGGATGTGCGGAAGATACGCGCTTGGTCTCACGCGGAGTGATGTCCAGCAATTGGACGGCTACAACCTCGATATAGGCGAATGGGTCGATGAGGATGTCTTTTTCCCTAGGTACGTCGCGCCAGTCCACAAAAGACCTTGTGCGGCGAGGTCGTCGCGGACGGCGAGCAAAGTGTTGTCCGTGGCGCTGACTCACCCGAATGGATCACCACCCAGGCACAATATCGCTCCTCGTTCCTTTGCTCCTGTGATACGTAGAGAGCAACACAGAGATACATACACTATGCATACAATGAAATTCGGCCTCGTCCCCGCTTGGTTCAAACACGAGGATAGCAAACTGTCGACCTTCAACGCCCGTGCTGAGGGCCTCGTCGAAACTGGCGGATTGTGGGAGTCCATGAAGAAACAGAAACGGTGTATCGTCGTCGCCCAAGGGTTTGCCGTCTAATTATATTTCTTTTGCGCCTCCTAGATACTGAACCGGTCAACCCAGCTACTACGAATGGCAGAAGAAAGGCCCGAAAGACCGTGTCCCACACTTCGTCAAGCACAAGGACGGGAAGCTCATGCTATTTGCTGGGCTTTACGACTGTGCAGATCTTGAAGGTGCCCCCCCGCGCTGGACAAAAAAAGCTCAGCACTAAAGGAGCATCAGGATCTAAACAGCCATTGTGGTCTTTCAGCATCGTCACCACCCCTGCCAGCAAGGACTTTGAGTGGTTGCACGACCGTCAACCTGTGATTTTCGTCTCAGAAGACGACATCGCCAAGTGGTTGGACCCAAACACCGACAAGTGGACCAAGGAACTTTCCCAGCTTGTGCAACCAAGCGAGACCCACCCCACACTCCAATGGCAAGCAACGAAACCGTTCTTAAATAATTTACTAACCACAACCCAAACAGCTACCCCGTATCTCCGGATGTGGGGAAGGTCGGCAACGAATCGCCCACATTCATTGAACCGATATCCAAGCGCAAGGATGGGATCTTGGCCATGTTTGCCGGTCAGGGGTCCCAAAAATCAAAATCCTCCTCCCCAGTCAAGAGGAGGCGATCTGCCTCTCCCCCTCCTGCGAAGAAACTCAAGACAGCGAACGTGAAAGGTGAAAGTGATTCGGAAATCGAGTTCGTAGGTTACAGGGAATCCAATCACAAGGTTGGTGGAACCCCGTCGACAATCTTGGGATGTGATTGAACACACATCCAGGACCAACATCTACTTCCGGTCAAGAAGCTCTCCCAGGTATTTTGGTACAATTTGGGGTGTATTTCGGCCCTGACGTCCTTGGCAGAAGGCACCTTCGAGTTCGCCACCAAAGCCATCTTCACAACCAAGGTCACCCTCGCAGGTACGTCCAGTGCTATGTTGGGATAACCAACTTACTTACCGGTACCACAGGGCAGGAAGAAGGTAAGGCGTGTTCAGGGTCATTATATGCTGTGCGACGCGATTATTGAGTTGAATCATGACCGTAGAAGGAGAGTACTCCAGACACATCCTCCTGGAGAATCACCGACTTATTCAAGAAATAATTAATAAGTGACGGCTGACTCAATGACATCTACCCTATCGCCGTGTACTTCTACATGCTTCTCGACGATCCTAGTTCCTCGTAATACAATATGTATTATGCCTTTTCCCCTCAAACTTTGGGCGCGTGTCTTTTACTCGATCAGATTTCTCATGATCGAGTTGACTCCATAACTTGGTCCCAAATCATGGCTTCAAGTTTGTCGCTTAGCGAATACCAGAGATATGGGAGACAAATGATCTTGAACGGTTTTGGGTTACAGGGTGTGTATCACTCCTTCCTATGCCATTCAACTGGGGAAATGATATCGGTCGACCATCAGGACAAATTAAACTCAAACAGTCCTCCGTCATTGTTGTCGGTGCGGGGGGCTTGGGATGCCCAGCTCTACAGTACCTAGCTGCTGCTGGCGTAGGTGAGCCCAATGCACTTAGTCCTTGCGTCTCTGACCCCGTAGATTTTATCTAACAGGGACCCTCGGGATAGTGGACCAGGACGTGGTAGAATCGTCAAATCTGCAGAGACAAATTCTCCACACTGAGGACAGACTCGGGGTATCCAAGGCTGCTTCTGCTGCAATCGCCATTGAGGGGTGAGTCATTGCGGTCATTTCACGCTTCAAATGCCTGGTATATTAACGTTCGACGAGGGTAAACTCAAACGTCAAGGTAAATGTATACCAAGAAATGATTTCTCCCTCAAACGCTGTCAAGATCCTCGAATCGTACGATGTCATACTCGATTGTACCGATAACCTGCCCACTCGGTATCTGCTTTCCGATGCCGCTGTCTTGCTTGACAAACCTCTCGTGAGTGGGGCGGCCCAACGGTACGATGGGCAGATGTGTGTCTATAATCTCGGGGAGGACGGACCTTGTTACCGCTGCTTATTTCCAAAGGCTTCTGAGCCCGAGTTTGCTGGTAGTTGTCAGGAGACGGGGATATTGGGTGCTGTGACCGGAGTCATAGGAAATTTACAGGCTTTGGAGGCCATCAAACTAATAACGGGATTGCATGGTGAGAAACCGTTTCTAGAATGTCTCGTGATCTTTGACCTACGAGGAGACTAGATGGAACCCTTGCATTGCTCCTCTACTCCGCGCTCTCCCCCTCACCCTTCCGATCGATCAAGATTAGGAAGAAACAAGCGAACTGTACAGCGTGTGATGCAGGGGTACTAGCCGTTCTGGATGTCGCGAATACGGATTATGTCGCGTTTTGCGGTGGCCCGGCGAGGGATTGGGTAATGACGGGGCTGGCCGCTTCGGACACGAGAATCTGCGCTTCAGACCTCAAGAGGATGTTGGACACCGGTAAATCCAACATCACGCTGATAGATGTCAGGAGCCCAGCAGAATTTGGAATCTGTCACCTGCCCGGATCGATTAGTAGGTGCATTCTCTGGCGATTGATCCTCGACTGATTAGGAGTAGATGTGCCCCTCGCAAACCTGGTGGCCGATCCTACCCCCCATCTCGTGGGAGGCGGTCCACACGTTGCAGTTTGTAGGCTTGGAAACGACTCACAGCTTGCGGTCGACGCGTTGCGGAGCGTATCGGATGGTGGACGTGAAATCAAAGATTTAATAGGTGGACTCCAGTCATGGAGCAAGGACATCGACACGCAGTTCCCGATATACTGGTGATTGACTCCGACGAGACGTTATTCCACATTTCAGAACCCAAATCAAGGTTCGCTGAATCTTCTCGGTGTTCATTATTGCATTTTATGGGCCACCAAAAACAGAGAGGAGTAATTATACAAAGAAAGGAGGGCGTTTCAGTGGTCCTTTCCTGTGCTATGGTGCCACAGATCATACTGTACGGGATTGAAGGAAGAGAAAGGGTGATGACTGTTATCTGAGTGTTACAACTGGAGGAGAAAACGACGACGATCAACTGGACAGTAAGAAAAGTCGAGGAACTGAGATGAGCAGCAAGCAAGAAACAGAGAGACGGTAAGAGAAGGGGACCGAAGAGAAGCAAAAAGAGAAGTAGGGGGAGTTGGGAGTTATTTATTGCCAATATTGTTGGCCACCACGTTGGTAAGAGTAGAAAGATCCACCCTCAGAACCCGCTTGGGGGTAACCGAGTTGGGGGTTCTGACCCTGGCCTTGGTGTTGCTGGGACTGTTGGACCTGAGGGCCACTGCCAGTCCCACCTCCGAACCTTCCGCCGCCAGCACCGTAAAAGCCGCTTCCGGGAGTGGGTTGCTGGACCCCACCAAGGCGACCTTGCGGACCCTGCCCAACCCCAATGTTCTGTCCAGCCCCAACTCCGCCCATGTCCTTACCAGGACCACCGTATGATTTGAACGAGTTCTCGGGAGATCCGCCAGGTCGTTGGGTTATTCCCTGGGGTCCACCTCCCGCACCTCCGGTAGAGCTGGGCCCACTGGAGGTCTGGCCCAAGCCGCCCATGAAGCCTTGGAGACCTGGGTTTCCATATAGCTGCTTGTAGTCGTTCCCCGGAAGAGTGCCGCCAACATTCTGATGCTGGTTGTGGTAACCAACGTCATCGTACGCATTTGAAGGGTGTTGTTGGCCGTAGAGGTTCTGACCGTATGGGTTGGAGTGTTGGACGTTAGACGGGGCTTGTTTAGTGACGGGGGAGCCAGAAGTTGGCCCAGGAGGACCAGGCTGGAACATCTGAGGGTACTTGACGAAAGGTTGGGGAACGCCGTACCCAGAATTGTAGGGAGATCCGTAGTACTGATTCTGGTAAGGGAAATAATGGTAGGGAACTGGGTGGGGGTAGCCTTGTTGTGGACCTTGGCCACCGGTGGGTGGAGGTTGGTTGTTTGTTTGGCTGGGTTGCTGAGATGATTGAGGGTTCGAAGAGGGGAGGGTGGAGGTTGTTTGAGGACCGGTAAGACCCTTTAAATCGTCATGGCCAAGAATGTTCCTGGAGTTGTTGAAACCACCCTGGCCAGTGTACGAGTCGTAGAAATTCTGGTTAAATTATAAGTTCACCAATGAGGTTGATGAGTGCGTTTTACTCACATTACGGTCGTTATAGCCATAGTCAGCACTGAATCCGGTATGAGACGGTTGGGACTGGTGCTGGGGCGTCTGACCAAGCTGTCCAAAGGCACCGTAGGGGCTGTCCTGGGAACTTGCAGGGGGGGTGGGTGTATGGAAATATGGGGCCTCCTGTTGACGGAAGTGTGATGTATAGCTGGCGACAGAAGGTTGGGGTTGAGGAGCGTGGGGAGAGGGTTGCACTTGAGTCTGGGGGTTGAGATGGGAGGGGAGTTCGTGTTGACCGTACAGAGAGGGGATTGAGGTATTGTTTAGACTCTGCTGAGGAACGTGGGAGGTCTGGGGTTGGTGGTGGTTGGCGAGGGATGGCTGTGAAACTGCTTGGGATTGTGGGGTGAATGAGACGACGGGAGATGAGAGGGCAGGGGTGGCATTTTGAGAGGAGATAGACGGCTGAGAGATTGAGGCAGGAATGGGGTGAGATTGAACCTGCTGGCTCGGTTGTTGCACCTGCTGAGGAAGGTTCTGTTGGAAGAGGGTAGAGGTGACCGGGTTCTGCTGCGTTTGGGTCTTGGCGGGAGAGACGGGGGGCTGAGATACAGGTGCGGGCACCGGGGCAGGAGCAGGAGCAGGGGTTGGTTGAACGATTTGCACCGGCTCTTGTGTTGGCGGTTTTACCTCCGTAACGGGAGCGACACGTTTTGGCTCTGGCGCTGGCTCCGGTTCGGCTTGTTTGGGTTCAGGAGCTGGTTCACTGTAGGCTCCGTAAGTAGACATGCTTAGTAAATGGATCATGGAACACGCACCTATCGAGATCATCCCCTCCCAAACTCAAACTACCAAACTGCATGCCAATTTTCTCTGTGCTGGGGGTGTAGTTGGGCATCACGACGGCCTGGTCTCCAATCTTGAACCTTGCATTGTGCCTGTGGGCAGCAGAGGACGAGGGCCGCTTAACAGCGGAGGTGGGAGTAGATGATCGTTCGACTTCCCGGTCCTGAACCTGGGCGGGTAAAGCAGACGCCACGGGTTCGTGCACCTGGAATGGCACTGGTTGAGGAGAGGGGGGCGGGGATTCCTCGACCTTTGGTTCCGGCTCCGGTACAGGTGCGGGTTCTGGTTGTGTTTGCACTATCGGTCCTTGGGGTTCTTCTTCCCATGAGGACTCTTGCACAGTGGTAGGTTCTTCCCAAGCGGTTGGTACGGGGGGCTCCGGTTCTGGGGGTGGGACAATTTCTTCGACCTTGAGTGATTGTTCAGGTAGACCGAGAGGTGGAGCGGGAGCAGGGGCTGGTTGTATGGCGGCGGGAGGGGGTGTCGGGACGGGTTTCTCTTGTGGACTGTGCGTCTGATCAGAAAGATAGACAAGACATCTGTATGGAAAGGAGCACACCGTGCTACTTGAGCCCAAGATAACTTCGAGGTTGCGGGTTTCTTTGGAATTTGCTTGGGTTGTCCGGGAACAAGAGCGAGTGACTTGGTCTGCACCGCCGGAGAGGGTGTACCGTTAGGTTTCATGTCTGCGCCCCATGCCGGAGTGGATTCCCCCCAGGCAGTACCTGTAGCTTGGAACAAAGAATCGTGTGCCTGATCAGCGGGGGTTGGGTCAGATCCCCAGGCAGAAGTCGAAGGGGCACTTTCATCCTTAGAGGCGGGGGTGGAAGGATCCGTGATATCTGTCGTCAAGTCTACCGGCTCGTTACGACTAGAGGGATGAGCTCGATGTCCGTTTTGGCCACTACGACCAGGAGCACCACCTCGGGAAAGGCCGCCTCGTCCGCCGCCTCGTCCGCCTCGACCACGCCCACCACGAGAGTCAGCCCTGTCTCTGGGAGCGCTGCGATCTTTGGAGTCCTGAACACCATTTTGGTGCTTTTTGTCCTTCTTGCGGTGAACGGAACCCCATTGTTCAACTTGGCCTTGAAGAGAGGGACTCAGTGAAAGGCAACGATCGCGAGGCGGTATCAAGAAGACCTTCGGTGATTCGGGTAGCGGCGACTTCAAGCTCACCGTTCACTTCAGCCAGTAAGTTTGAAAGATCTGAAGAGGGAGAAAAAAGATTGAGTTGAGCGCGTCGCGTGTGGGGCGGTAGTGATGATGAACCTTCGACTGTCCAGTTAGGGAAGAGTTCCTTGAGATGCTGAGCCTTTTGACGATATTTTTCGAGGGCCTGGTCGGTTGTCGGCTGGCGACGATAGGAAGAGTACGTTGTCGACATGGTCGTGGTCGATGTCAAGTTGGGAGAGAGTGAGGGAGGCAGGGTGGCGGACAAATATTTGGTAACCTACCACTTCCACTTCGCGACAAGTTATGGCGACGACGACGGCCGCAACTTCCAACCAGCCAAAGGACACGCAGCAGAAACGGGTACGACCGCCAGATCTTACGTTGGATCCGAGACGAAATACGACCAATATCTCAGTCCAACTTGACTCGGCATCGGCAGACTCGCCGTCCAGTGTTTCTAACTCACCCATCGACGGAATTCCAGGCTACGATGACACAGAAGACGAACTCGGGAAGGATCTCGCCGTTCTCGAGAGATTGCGGCAAAATGTCCATAAAAATCTCCGTCTCAGACCACTCAACTCGTCCACTGCGATCAGGCCGAGTACACCTCATTCCCCGACGCTACAGAGAAATGCCCTGCCCACCGCCCCTAGCCGGTACGATGTTCCCAGACCACTTTCAAACGACTTCGTCGCCAGTCCGACCTCTGCGACTTCGAGCGTTTACCACACTCCCTCCTCTGACACACCAATGAGCGCTTATTTTGGCTTTCCTGGGCCGACGGCTGCTTCTGGCCTCTTCTCACCCCCTCCGGCCTTCCACACCGCTCCGTCCAAGCCGGGGGCCATCCAATACCATTCCCTTCACTTCATTATAACAGAGTCTCCCCGCCCATTACTCATCGACACTCGACCGCTCAATGCCTTCCTCCTCTCTCACCTTCGACACAGCATTAATCTTGCTATTCCGTCCCTCATCTTAAAGCGATCCAGGAAACCGGGAGCGGGTTTCCAATCCACCGAAGTCTTACGTCAATATATTACTACAGACCGTGGCAAGAAGCTCTGGGACGACACTATGAAGAACGGTGACTGGGATGGCAATGTGGTTGTCTACGATGAAGATATGGATGAGAAGTACAGGAACACCATGCAAACGACCGCCTGGTCACTTTTACCTGTTCTACATCAGGTAGTTCCCCATGGGACTGTTGAATATCTTCAGGGCGGTTTATCTTCTGCCCGGGCAGACCCATCCACTCAGGATTTGTTTATGTCCGGGGATTCCGACACACCACTTGAACAACGGCGGTTCAAACCCAAAAAAGGCGGCGGACTCTCACAGCTCGACACTCTAGCAGCGTCTCGCTCTAAGCAATTACCCGAGATTGAACAGGATACACCCCAGTCACCTATCCCCATTACCGCGCCTATTCCTTCCCCTGCCCCTACTACCCCCGTGATACTGTCACCCTCGAGCCCTTGGACGATGGATGGTATCGACACCGGTTCCCCGTCGCCTCCACCGCGTCAGATCACCAAGCGACCCAGCGTCCCGAGCCTCCGAAAGATTGACACTCAATCAATCGAACAGCAACCGAAGCTATCCCTTAAGACCCAATTTTCAAAATCCGCCACTCATCTCACCGGTCCTGCAAAGCCTTGGAATACCTCGCGACCGAGTCCGTTAAATATTCTTCCCCCACCACCTTCCACCTCGTATCTCAATCTCAGCTTCCCATCACCAATATCCGCCTCGTCGTCAACAACGACTACTACGACCACACTGGGGCCACAGTATCTTAACGTGGATCGTTCGGCTACACCCTCGAATGGGTTCTTATCCGTAACCCCCACCCACTCTCGGCCAGGCACCCCCCGAACCCCTACCACACCCCTACCTCCTTCCCCGATGACCGCCAGACAAGAAGATATGGACCCTCCAACTACGGAGGAGGCTTTCCCTGTCTTTACTGCTTCTACCATCCTGCCAAACTTCTTGTTCCTTGGTCCCGAGCTGACCACCGAGGACCATGTCCAAGAGTTATTAGCACTCGGGGTTAAGCGGATCCTGAACATTGCTGCTGAGTGTGATGACGATCAGGGATTACGGTTAAGGAAGAGGTTCGATAGTTACACCAAGATTCCGATGAGGGATTTTGTGGAGGAGGAGAATGTCCGTAAAGGGATCAGAAGCGTTTGCGATATTTTGGGTAAGTGCACTCTCGCAATCCATCGGAAAATGATGTGAACTGGCCGACCCCAGATGATGCCCGGTTGCATTCTTCCCCTACGTACATCCATTGTAAGGCGGGTAAGTCAAGGAGCGTGACGGCGGTCATCGGGTACCTGATCCATGCGAACCACTGGACACTGTCTCGAGCGTATTCTTTCGTTCTCGAACGGCGGAAAGGAATATCACCCAATATCGGTTTTGTGTCAGAGTTGATGAACTTCGAGGAGGAAGAGCTAGGGGGGAAATCTGTGGGGGTGGTAAAGGTGGACGGAGAGCAGGGCGAAAACGGCACTCACGCTGCGAGCGTCGTCGGAACCGGACGACGACCCACAAATGTTCGGGAAAGTCTACCGCCGACGTTCAGTGGACATTCGTATCCGTTCAGTGGAGCGGAAGATTCCAACGGCCTGTTCCCTGATTCTGGGCAGGATATGGAAATCAGGGATGCTTCTGGGAGGTACAGGCACGCGCGACGGGCACCAGTCAATGAGGCAACGTTACAGCCAACGAGGAGAGTTTCCAAGGCTGGACTGGAGAGCGGTTTTGGCGAGGTAGAGTTGGAGTGACGGAGGCTTGAAACTTGTATTGGTACCTTTATCTTATTCTCTTGTTTTCTCTCGCCGCATCGCACCTTATTATCACCCGGGACCCGATGTTCTCCTTCTCATTATACACTATGTATGTCGTGTGCAAGCGTGTAACCCACACATGCAATATCAGCGGAGTTGAGGTTTTTGACGCGTCACGCATCGCAGCTTTGATCTCACCCATGGATCCGCTAAGGTCGATCCAGGTCGACCTACATCCCCTTCCTCCTTCCTCGGCCACCTCTCTCCTCAGGCGATGCCAGAAACGAAAAGCTGCTGCGGGATCTAGCGATTGTCCAGAGTCTGATTTACTCCGCTCGATAAAGGCCACCCTTCACGGTTCTGACCCTCCACGGGGTTCAGAAACCAGCACCATCTACTCGCTCTACTACGAGGACGAGACCACGCTCGAGACAGAATTGACTTGGGATGCCTACACGGTTGTTCTCAGCTGTGGTGGCGTAATTCGCAAGAAATGGGATTTCTCGCAAGGAAATCAGCGGATACAATGGGCCTGTATTGGATACCTCAACCAACCGACGTCCATATTCTCCATATCATCGACGAGTCCCGCAAGGTACACCTCCGACCTTCATTCGGGCCCCCCTCCTATCAAAGATCCTACTACGCGAGAGACGTTCGGTCCGTTCTCATCCGTCCAACAAGAGCAGCTCAAGGAGGTCGAGGCTGCGTCGCGACCCAAGGGAACCTTTGTTTTTTTCAGGAACATTGGCAAGGTGTTCCTCTCGAATGGTATCGAGTACACGTTCAACCTTCCGTTCGTCACCCGCAGGGCGTGGCCCGCACATCCACATGGCGTAATTATACAGAGAGTCTTTGACCCATCGGAGCTTGAAGAAGCAAGGATCTCCGGAGACCCACCATTACCCACCCTATTTTCCTTCACCAACCCTTTCGCGGAGGTCGCTGCCGTCGGAGTTTCTTCTCGAATATTGGGGGGGTTCGGGTCGCGGCCGGTTGCCCTCGAAAATCCCCCCAGCCTCACCGGTCACCAGGAACAAATCCCACCGCAGGAGATTGTGATCTGGGTCTCTCAGCGAGGTACAATTTCCCAAGACGACGTTGCGCTGACCCTGGACCCCGATGTCCACACTATGACGCTTTGGCGATACGCATACATCGATCCGGATGAGGAGAAACCGAAGCCAGACAAACACATCGACGAAGATATACGGTCGACAATCTCCGCTACTTCGGAACTCGAAGTAGAGAGACTTCGGCCCTGTTTCTGGTTCGAAAAGCTGGTATGTTTCGACGTCCCGCAAACAGAGTGAGCGCGTACGCTTCTTCTACGTGACCCGTGGCTGTTGTAACCGAAATTTCCGACCCTCCAGCTGCCAAGAATGGGGAAAGATCACCGCCGCTACTTTTGACGACCGCTGGGATAGAAAAATTCAACGTTCACTCCTGAGCGTGTGTTTCCCAAACGCCCAATTGCTCCGTACCATTGCTGTATGCAAACACGACGAAGGGTATATGAAGGTCGAACTACTGCAAGATATGCAGGCGATATCCGTGGCTCCCATCCGCAGTACTCGACCCACCGTAAAGGACCTTCTGCTTGTCAGACCTGATGGTTCGCTTGGTGTTCTCACCCATGGGATCAGACAAATTACCATCCGACCCGGCGTAGAGAGCGCGCGGCGGACGCCGTCCGAGATGGAAGTTGGTGCTAGTTCTTGGTCCACTACGAGTTTGAAGGTTGCGAGGGTTGAGGAACGCACCGAGTCCTGTGCGACGTTTGTCATGGACAATGGAGAGAAGATGTATGGCAGCCTCGTCTTTTCATCTCCGGATATCCTCGTCCATCGTTGTTTTGAAGTTCTCGCAATGGCACTCCCTTCGGAGCTTGCTTTCGCGATTCGCCTCGAATTCTTGCATCTCTGGCACGAACAGGGTCTTTTCACGATAGAGGATACCGTCCTCGTCTGTTTCCGCCGCGCTCTCTTCAAAATCCTTCATATCAATGATCCGGAACCGGAACCAACAGTCCTTGGTTGGGATAACCTCTCTCAATCGCCCTTATTCGACAATCTGAGTGAGGACGTATCACTCCTAGGGCTCGCTCGTCCTCCTTCAGTACGGAAACACGCTCCCGCAGACTTCCATATCATCAAACCCCACCCTCTTGCTGGCGCTGCCCTGAACGCACTTCACCACTTGACTGAGGATATGAGAATAAATCTCGAACAGCAAATACTGGTGTTGCGAATTGTCCCTATAGTTTGTGCAATGGCCCTCGTCATACGACCAGAGTGGGTAGATTATTGGAAAAGGTTGTGCCCGGACATCACCCTGACGCTGCCGTCCGCCCTTCGTCGTCAGTATCTTACTCTCACCGCTTGGTCTTCTGTTTACCGTACTTTCTTTGATCCGCAGCTGAGTACTTTGACGAGAAGTTGCCTCAATGGCCCTCAGACCTCTCGATCGCCCTCTATTCCCGCCTTACGAATCCTGCAGCCAACGTACCGTGGGTGTACACGTACCGAATAGCGGCTCAACATAAGGTTCCTCCTTCCCTCGAATATGGACGCGTCGAACCATTGTTCCGTCTCTTGCAGATCACTCGACCCTACAGTACGCTAGGAGACCCAAAGATCACGGACACGAGAGCAAGGGCTGAGGTTGTAATCCAGCTGATGGTTCACCACAAGATTGGCCCTGATTTGCTGCGTCACCTGCCGCTCGGGATTTCTTCTCCACTCCGAGAAGCCATACGGACTGGTCAACTATCTCCCTCTGGTGAATGGCCGATAGGGGCATACCAATTGATTGGGAGAGACGACCTCGCAGAAGGAGTCGGCTCTTCAGCGGAGCACATGAACAATGGTGGGTACAAAACAGTGAAAGAATGGCTGGTACGTCCCTTCACTTTTCCCTTTTCGACTTGGTATCCCATTGGAGAGTCACTAGAACACGACAAACCGAAAAAGCATGGCAGATGTGACGCGGGGTGGGTTAGTTTCCGCATCGATGCCTGCCAACTCTACCGTTTCTGGAGTCGAGCTTGACATGGAAAATTTCACAACCATCCGATTCGGTCAAGATAAGCGCATAGACGAAGTAGCCCGCATGCTTTGTTCTTCCCTGATTCCCCCAATCAGAATGCTAGATAGACCGGAGCTCAAGTACGTTTCTCCCTTTCTCCCTTTTTACACGCAGATTGTAGCGCTGATACTTTTTTCACTTCCATAGTGAACACGATCTGGCCAAGGAACAACAACACCACGTCCTGCGGCTGGCCGAGAGGACCTTAGCTCTGCCACTGGGCCGAGCGCTGTTTACCTTCGGATCCGTCACTCAAATCACCAGAGAGGCATACATTATTCCGAAGATGGAGTTCGCCCTTTCACTACAACCCCAGAACGTTGTCGTGTATCCAGAGCCAGGGAAAATACCCTTCGAGTGCCTCTGGTGGGGAGACTTCCATAACGGTGTCGCCGCTGGCCTTCGGATATCACAGTCACTCAAGTCTGTTGATAGTTCCTGGATCAAGTTCAACAAACCGATGGAACTGACACCTGAACATGCCGGTTTTATTTACGCCCTCGGTCTCACTGGTCACTTGAAGGAGATGCTCACATGGAACACATTCGGATACTTGACCCCGAAACACGACATGACATCCATTGCAGTCTTGCTGGGCTTGTCCGCTGCGAACGTTGGGAGTGGAAACCGGCACGTTGCGAAGTTAATCGCTGTACACACGCCCTCAATGCTTCCAACCCCGTCCGTCGACCTCAACGTGTCGTTGACCACGCAAGCGGCGGCCCTGGTTGGACTCGGTCTCTTGTATATGGGATCGAAACGAAGACATACAGCTGAACTGTGTCTTACCCAAATCAGCAGGAAGGACTTGGTCCAGCCAGACCTGAGTAACGAGCACCGAGAGGCGTATACAATCGCTGCCGCGTTGGCGTTTGGGATGGTGATGTTGGGAAAGGGTAGCTCAGTTCCTGCAGACATCCAGATGGTCGAGCGATTACGGATACTCGTTCACGGGGAAGGACCGGTTTCAAAGAAGGAGCGACTATCTTTCGATATCAACCTTACGTCCCCGGCAGCCGCCATGGCGCTAGGGTTGATGTATCTCAGGACCGACAGGAGGGATATCGCCGACATACTGTCGATTCCTGACACCACGCTTGGCCTAAACCGTGTCCAGCCCCACTTCCTGTTGATTAGGACACTGGCTCGGGCGTTGATCATGTTCAGTTCCGTGGAGCCAAATAATGATTGGCTCAGGGCTCAAATACCGGCGGCTATTTCCCAGGCAATGCAAGGGCGCCTGCAGGGACAAGCTGTGGACGATGCGTTTGAGCTCGCGTACTACAACATCATCGCGGGCGCTTGCTTTGCGGTTGCTCTCAAGTACGCGGGAACGGCAAGGGAAGAAGCGTACTTGCTCATCATCGGGTACTACGACATGTACAGTCGGCTCGCCTACACAAATGGTTTGCAAGCTACCCTTCGGGCGTTTCCCAATGACTGATATTGCCCAAATCTATTATTACCAGGTCCTGCGTTCGATATGAGAATCAAGCGCGCTGCTATCAGGGACGGCTTGAATTTGATTTCTCTATCAGTCAACATGGTTATGGCCGGAACCGGTGAAATAAACTGCCTCCGGAGGCTGCGTTACGCTTACGGGATGTACAACCAACCTATCCGGTATGGAGCGCACATGGCGACGTACATGTCTCTCGGAATGCTGTTCCTGGGCGGAGGCAGGTACACGCTCGGCACATCGGACGCCGCTATCGCTTGTATGGTCACCGCCTTCTTCCCGCGATTCCCGCAGGTGTCCTCGGAGAACAAGAGTTACCTACAGGCGTTACGACATCTGTGGGTGTTGGCTGTGGAGCCGAGGTGTTTGATTGCGAGGGACGTGGACTCGAAGGAAATCGTGTATCTGCCCGTGAAGATCAAGGTTCGGGATGGGGACGAGGTGGGAACGACGCAATTAATTTCACCAACTTTGATTCCGGACCTGGACAAGCTGGTCTCCGTTCGGGTGGATACTCCGAGGTATTGGCCCTTCTATCTGGACATCGCCAACTTCCCGAGACACAAGCAATCCCTGTTGAAAAGCCAAACATTGTATGTTAAACGACGGACAGCGTTTCTGAGCTACATGGAGGATCCAAAGGGTAGTCGCAGCCTTTTGGTCAGGACCGGATCGTCGACCAGCGATGCCGCTACCCTCGACTTCCCGAAGCTCAGGGACACAAAGGTCCATCCTGCTGGCGATTTATTCCAATTCATCTCCTCATCTTCCAACGACCCCCTGTTCCTGGCTTTCGCGGACCACCTGTGCCGAGATGACGGAGAGATGGAGGAGGAGAAGGTGTTCCGAGCTTATTGTCACGCCGCGTTGCTGGATACCATCTTGCAGGACAAACCGCTCACACTCCAATCGCACCTCACGCTATATCGGTACCGAACAATGCGACGAAGTTCGAGGTACTTCAATTTACGCCTAGAAGACCTACGTTATGCCGCAGACTTTTACGGGAAGGTTTACGACCGGCGGTTCAGTGGGAGGTCTGAGAACAACCCTCGACCGCCACTCATCCGAGAAAACACCGCCCTGGGCGCTTTACACTCGCTCAACGAGCAGCTTAACCTCGTTAGGGCTGACCCTGAGTTCCTGAAGATCTTGAAGGTCTACGTCCGCGGTCAGCCTGGCGCCTTGCTCGGCGGTGGAAGCGAGGTTTCTGCTGGAACCGTGAAGGATTTGGCATGGTATCTCCAACAGAATGGTGTACCGCCGTCGGGAGTGTTGGTGCTGTTGAGGGACTTGGCGAGGAAAGCGCACGAACAGTGTTTGGGTGCACCAGAGCCGGAAGGTACGACGGATGCGGAAACATTGGATGAGGGAATCCGGGAGGTTTTGCATATCACCGCTACAGGCGTTGCGGGGAGTCTGGGCCAAGGGTGGACCACAAGGTCGTTGAACGAGGTCCTCAGGCTGTGGAATTGACTGTTGTAGGAAGGCAAACTATTTTCCCGTACGATACACGTTGAACCCAATGTCTTTCATGCACCCGTTTCCTGTGTTTTCATTGATTTAGTTGAACATCCTTGATGCAATCACGCGTGGATGAAACGCAGCCCAAAACCCATAAATATGGAGACCCCATAAAAGTAGTAAAGTAGTATTATCTATAGCGAGGCACAGGCCGAGAAGCAGAAACGGGAAGAAAAAGGCCCATGGACATAGGGAGCATGTAAGGGGATAGCATATGAAAATGAAAAATGCCCAAGAACTGCAGAATATCTAGTTCACCAAACAGGGAATATTGCATGAGAAAAGAGAACGGCTGGGCGTAATGGGAGAGCAGTCCGAATGAATGTGCGAACTATACAACCAGGCAAACGATGTGACAGATACAGACAACAGGAAAAGAAAGCGGCGAATGGTACAGCAGTGCGTGCATCATGAAGGTTGGAAATGGAGCGAGGCACAAGGCTTAGTCCTGATGCGCAAAGACGGGAGGCTTCCTGAGGCCAGCCTCGATGACGGCGGCACGGCGGAGCTTAGTGGCCTGAAGAGTACACGAACGGCGATTAGTAGCGTTCAATAAAGCGAAGAACCTGCAAGATCACTTACTTCATTCAGCTTATCCAACATCTGGATCGTGGTCTCCCAGTCGACGCAGGCATCAGTGATGCTGACACCATACTTGAGTCCAGAGGGACCTAATGAGAAGTGCGTTAGCAAAGAGCGGAGTGAGTGGAAAGCCAATCATACCATCTTCGGGAACATCTTGCTTGCCAGCATTAATATTGGACTCGATCATCACGCCAGTGATGGAACGGTCGCCAGCAATCAATTGGTCGCAGATGGAGTCGACGACTTTTGGTTGATTGAGATGGTTCTTGAGGGAGTTTCCGTCTAAACCGGAATTATGGACAGGAATCGCGGAAGCTGTACAAGCAGGGACTTACGAGAACAGTCGATCATAATGCTCGGTTTGTACTGAGGACGAGACTTCTCGAGAGAAGTAGCAACAGCCTTGACATGCTCAGCGGAATAGTTAGGACCCTTGGAGCCGCCTCGGAGGATGACGTGAACATCCTTGTTGCCGGTGGTCTTGACAATGGCAGCAAGACCTTGCTCAGTGACACCCATGAAAGCGTGGGGGTTGGAAGCAGACTTCATGGCGTCGACGGCGACGCTGACACTTCCATCGGTTCCTGTGCGCAATGTCATAAGCAAGATGGATAGAGCGCATACAAAGGCGCGTGTGCTCACCATTCTTGAAGCCGACGGGGAAGGAGACACCAGAGGTGAGCTCACGGTGGAGTTGAGACTCAGTAGTACGAGCACCGATGGCACCCCAAGAGATGAGGTCAGCAATGTACTGGGGGGAGACAGTGTCGAGAAGCTCAGATCCGACGGGGACGCCAAGGTCCGTAAGGTCGCACAGGAGTTGACGAGCAAGACGCAGGCCCTTGTTAATCTGGAAGGATCCGTCGAGGTCTGGGTCATTGATGAGACCCTTCCATCCGACGGTTGTGCGTGGTTTCTATTGGAGGGTCAGTAATCATTTTCACATGACGATTGTACCACATACTTCACTACGAGGAAGAGGGAGACGAGTTAGAATTGAAAAGAAAAGAAAAAAGCGGTAAGCTCACAAGTAGGCCCTCATGACAATGAGGAGGTTGCCCCATTCAGGAATCTTGGACTTGAGGAGTTCAGCGTAAGCGATGGCCTGTTCAGGAGAGTGGATCGAGCAGGGGCCAACGATAACGATGAGTCGGTCATCGTTTCCGGACAAAATTCTGGCGCCATTGTAGCGAGCGGAAGCAATAGTCTGCTGGGAGGCAGCAGATGAAACAATTTCGTGGCGGAGCAGGGCGGGTTGGACGAGGGGGTCGTACTGTAATAAAATCGAGTCAGAAATGAAAGTGAGGGGAGGTCGTGATGATGGACGTACGCCGATGACACGACGATCCTGGATGTAGCCCTGAAGCCTTCCTGCACTGGCAGGGATGGGGGAGACACCGCCGGAAGTGTGAACAGAAGACATCTCTTTGACGATTGCTGAGGAGTGAGGGGAAGAGAGTAGAAAAGGTAAGGAGAAGGGAGAAGGAAGTGGGGAAGAAGGGAATACTGACGAAACCTCCAACGACGGTTGGTATTTATATCCATTTCGACGTTTTCGCTCGGATGGCTCTCTCAGAGGTCGGTGCACGTTTTTGAAATAAATATGGAGAGAAAGGTGGAAAACACCACGTGATGTCCGCTATCCGCATTCCCCGATCCAGATCGAAGTTTCCTTTTATGGATTCTCTGCGAATCAACCTCCACGTGACTGGCGGCGAGACGCTTTTCGACGTAAGGAGGCATGAAGATGCAGCCTGTCCAGTTGCCGAAGGCGACATCGAAGAATGTGACGACAGCGGGGAAAACCCGACTTGTGCAACTGGCTCCAAAGCCGGGGTTCTGTGTCAAGACCACGTTCGAGAAACCACCTAGAGTATGTCAAGATCATCTCTGAAACTCGGTTTGACTCCTGAAGCCCGGTGGCATGCCCGATAGGGCGGTTATAGTTTATCTTCACAACAACCAGGCCCCAAGCTTTTCGTCAATTTCGGATGGGATTCGAATGTGCCGCAACCCCCCATGGCAACTGAACGCGAGATCAAGGAGGCGATGGAGGCCAGAGGTGGCTGGTTTGTCCCTGTGCTGATATCTGATCTGAGGCAGACGGCAGACAAAGGTTTGGAGTCGCCATTCAGCCACATTGGCTCCTCCTTATCGCCATTCATTCCAGCGGGTAAACCCTCAGTCGTCGTTGACGCTGTGTTCCATTCGTCTTTGGAGGAGAGATGCGGAGTGGACGTGGAGTTCAAAATGTTTCTCATCCGTGCGTGCCATCTTCCGATCGCCCGGGGCAATCTTATGATGAGTGACGGCATCCAGAGCTGGCGTTCCAACACGTTGAGCAGCAGTTCGACTGTCTGCTGTCACCCTCCATCGCGACGCCAAACATTCTGTCAAAGGGGAAGCTGGACTCCCGGTCCGTAAATATTCCACTCTCCCTCTACGGCCTCGACGAAGAGCCGGAGGCGGTCACGCCGACGTCGGAGGAACCACCCAATTGGAGTTGTAGTATCGAGGGCGGGGGACGCACGTTGGTCGTCACCCTCTTCGTCCCAAGATTGGTGCGACGCCCTTCGTTTTCCCAGCAGATGCGCGGATGTTATGCTAATCACGTGACAGACGGAGCGGGTTATGATCAACAAGGCTACGCTAGATCTGACTGAACCGCGTCGGGTCTCTTTCAGGGTTGTTGGAGTTTACGATTTGGATGTCTGCGTGAACCGAAATGATGTCAGGGAATTTATGTTTGACATTGACAGCGCCAGATCTGAATGGATCACATCGGAGGGAATAATTCGAACCCAGATCCCCCTTCTTCCTATGCACTCTTCCTAGTTTCCCAGCAACGCATATCCATTTCCCTGTGGTCCGTACAGCTGCCATGTACGTTATTCAAGCCATTTCATCCCACGTGATTGTAAAAGGAGGCGTCACACCTTTGCATAACATCTGTGACAATAAGGCCGTGCATCCCTTTCGGACAGCTTTCCAGTGTCCAACCGAGTGTCACATTCAGAGCACCGCAGACATACTTTGTGAAACGTTTGACCGATTGCTCTCGTCTACGTAAATGTGTCAGCATATGATTTGAAATTTCTCTGTATTGCCCACTCACTTGCTCGGCGAAGTATACCAATTTCCCGCACTTCGGGCACACCGGCGTGCCCCCGCCCCATTGTCGGTTCGTTCCTCCCCCAACCCCAGTCAGGCCTCGCCCATATCTCGTCCCAGTCGATGTCTGCATCGGAGGTGTCACCGCATCCCTCCAGCCCGAAGTGACCGCTCCCGTCGCTCCCCCCGCCTGCGCCCGCTGCAGCGCATCCACACTGTCGGCACTCTCGTCCTCATACATTGTGCCATCATCTCCCCTATGTTTCGTAGGAGATGGCGGCGGCGGACCAGGCAGATCGTTCATCCCAATGCGACCGCCGCCTGTACACAACTCTGGTTCTTCCGTGACCTTAAGCTTAGTCACTAGAGGCGGTTTGGGCAGAGGCACGGCGAAAGACCTTCCGGCAATCGTCGATCCGACTGAAGCCGGTGTTGGGCGCGAGGGAGAAGTTGGAAGTGAGTTTAATCCCCTGGTGTCTCTGCGGGGTGAAGTTGGCGGAGACAGCCCCACGGCTTGGTCGCGGTTGGGTAGGTTTGCGTGACGAAGGTCTTTCGTCCCAAAGTTCTTGATGTGACAGTTCTTGCTATAAGCGGGGAACACACCTTCTAAACGCTCGAGGCCTCAGATGGAGAGGAATCTAACTGGGCTCACCAGTAGGGCTACGAATGATCGCCCTTGGTGTGGGTTTCGTTGAGCTAGCTAGCTTAATAACGACGCACCACTTCATCATGTTCTACCAAGGAGAGCGCATCTAGTCGTTTTTTGCATATCATACACGTCAGACATTGCTGGGTAGCAGAACACATGCATGAGTATCAATCTACCGCCCTCGTCAATTCCACATATACCTTGTGATACAACTAGGGGGATCGTCAGTCATTTTGTAGACGCTTGGTCCATACAATCCACAGACCTTCCGCCCTGGACCCATGGCCTTCAACGCCAATCTCAGTTATTAGACGTGGGTACCTCGATCTGGTATGCCTCATACCTGCTCGGCCGCGTAGACGGCCTTCTCGCATCTGGATTTCAACGCCCACAAACGTCAACGGTCCGTCCTGACGATCGACCACCGGAACCACGTTTGTGTGTGGTTGAATAATGACAAGCAACACACCTTGGGCACCGAGGACTTCCACCGAAAGGGTGCATCCTGATATCACTACAGTGATTGAAGAAAACGAGGGTGAAAGACGGAGACAAGTGTATGGATCGAGCAAGCCTCGAAGTCGGTCTGGCCATGGTCCCATGGTGACGCATTCGGTCAGGTGGCGGTGTTACAGTACGTCATCTTGTTGGGTTCCCCACTCACATTTTTCGACTGTCCAAGACACCTACGAACTACAATTGCTTATGAATGAAATCTTGTTCTATCGAGCGTTTTCAGGTCTCCTTTGACGATGATCACCGTCTTGTGACTCTGCTTATCTGTGCCTACCTAAAACAGAGAGGGCCGTTTTTTGTCCCTACGTTACATGCTCGGACCTTGGCGTGTCCGATGCGCACTACTGCCAGTGCACTCATATCGCGCGGAATTTGTGCTGCTCCTAGTCATCTACGATGAGCGTGCCTGGTTGGTACCGCCATCTCTCCGCTCAGTTCAACCACAACCCGGGATCACGGACAGAAGTACGAGTACCCTCACTCGAGTTGACCACAAACTTTAAGCCCAAGGATTTGACCCGACGCGATATCTCCAGCGCAATGGTTGTCATCGACGACGCAGAGGTTGTGTGACGGGTGTAATCCTGAGGGCCGCCTCTCCCAAGGGATACCTACCCCGGGAATTTACCACTAGGAGTAACAACGGGATCGCGCACAACTAAAGTCGCACGAGTTGATGATTCATATTCCAAGGGCGCGATGCCCAACCGGTCATATGCAGCATGAAACGCTTTCGGCTTTTTCCTTCTGCCACACCGCGCGAACCTGCGAAGCTCGCGGACCTATTTGTTCCCCTCGTTGATAGGGGTAGATAGATGCGGTTGCATCCCTCGCGGTAGCCGGTGGCCCGGCTGAAAACGAGTGCTCTTTGAATGATGGTGGAGATATTGAGGTGCAGTTGCGAGAGCGAATTTATCAATGCATAGCAATAGTAATGAACGTGAATGAGCGTCGATGACTTCTTCGCGCATACATGCTCACCGGGAGTAGCTTTTCTCCGTCGGGTAGACGAGTAACACAGATCATATTATTAGGGGTACGGTATACAAAATGCACGTGGATATATATATTATAAGGATTGCCAGCGAACCATGCGCGTTTCGGCACGACCAGTCCTCAAAAGATACAAAAAAAGAACGCGAAGCAGGGGAGTGAAGCGGCGTTCGAGAATTCCACAAGACAACCTAACAAAAGTCCGACTTGCCTCCGAAAAAGTCTCCACAAGGAATACAATAAAAAGGAAATGAACACAATCACCAGCCCTTAGTTTCGTCTCCATCCAGTTTCCAGATGTTGAACATATTTGTCAGGCTTGTCGTGGATTTGAGGGCGAGGGATGAATGAAGCCTCGGCCCATGATAGGGTGCGTTCGCACCCCCCTCGTTGTATTTGGGAAACCTCCCCAGCTCTGCCTCGTCGTTGCTATAGTCTTCGAGAGAAAAGTCCGCGGAGGATGCAGGAGAGAGAGACGGTGACTGAACGATATCCTGAAGGAACGACGGGAGTAAAGGTCCGGAAGGTGAGGTATTCGCGTGAGCTGGGGAGTTTGCGGCGGTCCCAGGTGCGAACGATGGCGATGATCCATTACCGAACGACGTTTGGTAAAGAGTCTTGGGATTTTCAGAGCCAGGGCTCCTCGTGCCGGGGCTTGGCTGGTGGGGTTTCAAGAACCAATCAGCCTGGTAGGATCGTGATCGAGACAACGCGAGCGAGTGTCGGTCATCGTGACGGCGAGCTTCACCGGTCGGTTGCTGGGCGGTGGTGAGCGCTTGAAGCGGAAGAGAGGATCGACGAAGAGGTCGCTCGTGAACCGCAGGAGATGGGGATGGAGGAAGGGAGTGAAACTCGCGGCCTTGAATCGTGTTCGCCAACAACGCGATCCTTTCTGCCTGAACCGTCGCAGAGATCGAATCGCCGTTTCCATCAGCGTCTGTAATGAAAGATGGGGCAGGTCACGTAAATCAATGGTCACTGGATACACGTATGGAGAGATGGAGCCATACAAGGGTAACATGTCTGGCAGACTTTTCTGCGTCTCCAATTCAGATAGTTGCACTTTTTGCAGATCCAATCTCCCGGCTGATGCTCAATAGGGCCACGATTGCCGGTGTTGAGAATAGGGGGATGTTGTAAAGCGACCGAGAGTGCCGGACGTATTTGCCCCTGCTCAGGGAAGGGCTCGTTATAGGACCAGAAGATGTAGCACGGCGCGAGCGGGTTATTGGATACGTTTTGCACTTTCCCACCCACACAAATCTGAGTTCCCGACGGTGTGAGTTGGATTGGCAGTGGGTTCTTCGATCCTTGGGAAGGATGCACTGGGAGATGGGTCACCGGACCAGCAAGAGATACGTTGACCTGTTGCGGAGATTCGATGTTCGCAAAACGAGGTGAAAACCTCTGCGGAGGGGGGATGCGCCCTTGTTGCTGAACAACCGATGACCCAACCGTGGGACGGCCTATCCCGCACCCAATGCAACTTGAATTCCGCCTAAATCAGGGTCAGTTTACCAGCAGCTTGGGTACAGCGAGGGGAACATACCCGAAGTTGTGGGCCACACACGAAACGGAAGGACAGCTAATTTTGGCGGGAGTCAATGAGGAGCAATCCCACAGGACGGTGGTACATACATCCAATCTCCAAACCTGAAGTTGGCTTTCGGGTTTGGCGGATTACTCGATAGCACGAAGGTGCCGGATTCGCGTTGCATAGAGGCGACCAGGTCAGGGAGTAGGGGGAACCTTGAGGGAGGGGGTAAGGAGATGACAGGCGAATTCATCTCCAGAGAGAATGGGGATTTTGGTGAAAGGGGGGAATCCGACTGCGATGGGCGGATATTAGGAATAAGGAACAGTGGTCTGCGGAAAATATATACGCACCGGGCGCCGCTCTACGTGAACAAGTTGTAGTTTGGCAAACGGCTGGAGGTCAGCGTCGAGGGCGGGGGAGAAGTTGAAGTGGAGGGTGGCGGTTGAAGAGCAAAGAGCTTCACACGCCTGAAAATAATTGAGAGCCGCAGGGAAAAGTAAGCCATCGCAACATCAAACGGGTCTCAACGTGAAATTACTGAAAAAAAGACGCGATAAGCGTCTGTGGGAGAGAGGCTGTGGCTGTGCACTCAACCCTTTGCGGTAAAACCGGGGAGGAGTTATTGCCTCCTTCCCTCCAATTGGGGTTTGCTCAAATGGTAGGATGATACTCACCTCTTCATGGGTACGGTAAACGCAAAATAAAGAAGATTTATCCCGCTCATTACCAGCGGCGCACCCGCTCTTCACCGCCCAGATAGAGACCGGCAGCGGCGTCGATCCCTGTGATACGGGCCCGGTTAGAACTTTGTGGAGGACGACGAGCAGGCGGTCGCGGAGGGGGAATTAAACACACGTCACCGATTTCTGTCAGAAGTATTTTGGCGGCCGTCGTGGGCGACGGGTGGTTACCCGTCCTCGTGACGCGGAGGACTGTTGATCCTGCCGACAAGAAAGTAGAGAAAGTTACGACGTGATTGGACAACCCTCTGTCCGCGCCGTCGTCTGGACCCCCGACGGTAACAGTCGGGGTTGCGGGAGTTTCACCCCCAACATCGCAACAGTTTTGTCCCGCCCAAGCAGTGGGGGTGACGAGCCTTGGTAGACTCCTCGGGCATCGCGCACGGGTTGGTGGCGGTTGTGGGAATGTGAGATGACGCTTTGACGTGTCCATGTGTGGGGGAAAAGTCTCGCCTACTGGCAGCAACCCAGCCGCAGCATATAAATATCTCTGAAGTGAGGTCGATAGCAGCAATGGAACTGCTGAAACGGGGACATCATTCTCTCTCAAAGGCTCGAGCATTCTCCACGACAAATACAAGCCAGCTTTGTACATCTACATGCTGCAAAGGATTGAGATCCCGCCAATGCCGATGAGCGCAGTGGTAATGACCGTCAATATGGCTGCAGGCACCCCCATGCTCATTCCGATCGGCCCATCCCAGTCAGCCGGCACCGTGAGGCCAATCAACTTCGGGGGAACAGTGACGTTTACGGACGCGAGACAAGCAGCAGCATATGCTGGGATAGCGGTCAATGTCATTAACTTACACACGGGGACGGAAGTACGTACCACCGAGCACGGGAGTAGACCCTGCCCTTGAATCGGGCATCTTCTCATTCTTCTTGATCAATTGAGTATACATGCCTGCAATTTCAACGTCATTTACGGAGTGGAGGATGAATTCGACCAGTTTATACATTGTTGGCAATTGCGGATGGCAACAGCGGTTTCGTTCTTGCACAGGCAATTGTCGTCCTCCCCACACGCCTGAAAGCGGTCAGAAGTGCCGAGGGAGATCATAATATGTACTTACCCGGATCGCTGAAAATGCAGGAGCACATGCTGCCTCACACTGGCCCAGTAGAGAAAGTGAGCTTCCACCATTTTCACCTTTGATTAGTCAACTCACGTCGGTCTTCAGCTGTCCTACAGGAATGTCGACGGTTTGGATGGCGGAGATGTTCCCAAGTCTCCCGCCGATATCGACATTAAGGCCAAGTCCTGTCCCAATTCATAAGTTCTCTCCTCCATTCCCAAAAAAATGGCGACCTCCCACCTTGCCCGGCAAACAATGCCAACACCGCTAGCGCGAAAAAAAACTGCATGTTTCTCAAGAAACCGAAGGGAAAAAGCTTGAAATTAAAGTAGAAGTGGATCCTCTCAGAGGATTCAAACGGAATGAGAGTGAAAGAGAGTGGGAGAAAACGGGTTACATGTCGAGGCCTTTAAGTTCTACCGTCGTCATGATGGTAACCGCTCCCGGTAGGAGCACGTGATGCACAAGTACCCTACCCGGTATCCACGTCGATACAGTAACAAGTACAATACAGCGTTCAGGTCTACGATCAGAACGATCTCAGAGATATCTGCGGCTTCGTCGCCTGGGTTTGCTTTGCCCCACCCATCCCTCCAACTGCTTGCCTTATCGACATCTCCAATATATCCCTCGTGGTATTTGGGAGTGTCCCGGTGGCTTCCTTGAAGGCGACTGGTGCTGACGTCGCATAAGACAGCAGGTGTGTTATACCCTGTGCGTGCAATGTGGACGGCGGCAAACGGTTCGGATCTAGCACTAGGGTTGCTGTTGGCAGCAGCACACACAGCAATCGGACTCCTAGAGACAACATATTGAACACTCGGCAGGTCCGGCCTCGGCCCGAATAACTCACTCAAATCTTCTGGCACAGACGCAAAAAATAGCGAGAACGCCTTCCAAACTTCGTTCAGCGCCGCCAGCCGCGTGTCCGGTAGCGTTCCTCCTTCAGTCATTCCGGCGCTTTGTGCGACAAACTCAATTAGTCCTGGCATCAATAACCTCGGGCACTGTCGTAGCATCTGGTTCCCGGATGCTGCAGCAATGATCAATGTTTTCGCGCAGTGAGCTGCAGTTAACGAGACCTGGCCCGGAAATACTGGTGTCAAAGATCATGAAACTGTACACCAAGGGGAATTTACCTCGTCTATTGTCAGCTTCTGGCTGATAAGGAAGCAGCAGTGGTCTATCGTCGCCTGACTAACTTTGACTGTGACAGGTACGATGGTGAGGACAAGGACGGATGCAAATAGGTTGCTCTGGACTTTGCGCGTTGAAGCTGGTCCCTGGCGTCCACTACGGGGGAAGAGTGAGAAGAGTGAACTCGTGATGCACGAAGCGCCCACCTCATGTGATCGATGTTGACAAGACAAGCCGAGAGGATACCGTGCACAAGTTTTGCGTAGCCGTCTGATGGGTCCCTGAACTCTCTGGGCACGTCCAAGAGTAGTTTGAGAGCCGGGAGTGTTGGGCTGGCGAGGTCTACGATCGATGTCTCGTTCTTAAGGAGCTCTAGGGGTGTGGAAATTCAGGTTTTATTGTGTAGCTCCGGTAACGCGGCAGAACCAACCACCGTATAGGTACACCCCAACCGTGCGGAGTTCGCTTTGCATCGCGGGCGGGAAAGTCTTCATGATTGCAATATAGGTATCAAACCCTACGCTGACGAGCTTGGCGCGATCCGCTGGAGTAGGGTATCAGTCTCATCTTATACAGCGGACAGGTAAATGGACGCACGGGAATTGTCACTGTCTGTAGTGAAGGCACGTTTGAGAATGAATGTGCACAACCTCAAGCATTGTGCACGTGGCGCGTTGGGAGGGACTGCCGTCGTGGACGTGGTATTTCTACAGCAGATTAGTGCGCATCTCTACGAAGGCGAAATAGGCCTCACCCAGTTACGGCAAGAGCATCCAGTTCAGCCAGCTTCGTGTCCTGGCTCACAACAAGTGAAGAAATCACCTCGAGGAGATGCACTACCACTGTAGGAGGTTCTGTGATCGTCATTCGGTAGAACAGACTGACCAGCTCGTCGAAGTTCGCCTGATCGAGCAAAGCGTGTCCGGAGTACTGGGGTTTGACGAGGTACTTCAAACACTTCAGGGAAATTACTGAGATCGTCCGATGTCCCGGGCTACTATCAGTGTCGGGAGATGCCAGAGCCTCGTAGACGAGACCAAATATCACGAAGAAGAGAGCGGTTGGTTCCGTCCGTGGCGTGTGTTGAGGTGCCCCGTTGACCACAGTCTCACTATCGTCCATAGTCGCAAGCACGTGCGCGTCGCCATCGTGCATCGCGGCAGCGATGGCCTCGAGAATGACTGGCCAGGCGGTCTGGTAATACTAAAAGACTAGTGAATGGGTGTGCAACATGAAAGGATGTAGAACGCACAGGTAGTAGTACTTCCTTCCCAAGGTTTGTGTATGATACATCCAAAGTCGACGGTGTATCCTCCTGGAGTACCTCTGTATCTGCCCTCACACTGGCGTAGTCTCTGAGCGAGGCCACCCATAGCGAAGCAAGCGATGATCGATACGGCTTAATCAGGTCTTTGAGGTATCCTTGCGCAGCGCTGGCAATCGCAAGTTCTGCCCAAGCAGAAAGGGTCGCAATCCGGAGCATGACTGAAGCGTTCGGGCTCAACTCCCCTGCGTCCCCAAGGGACAGCATCCCGGTTTCTATATCATTGTGAAGCGCATGCTCTTGCATCGAGGAATTTGACAGAGTTACCTTTCGACTGCTCCAGTGCGGAAGTGAGATGCTTGAGAATTCTACCCATCCTTCCCACATCCTTCACCACACCGCATCCCACGAACACGGCACATGTTTCGATTGCAAGAGCCAGGATTTCTGGAGTGGTGTCTGAGGAGAAGGCTGGGGTGAGTGCTGCGGTAATGGGAGCTTGGTGCTGCTCCAGAAGTAGTGCGTCCGTATAGAGGGGGTCGGGTGATGTGGCAAAGACCTAGTGATTGTTAGTGTTTGCGATTCACATTCGCAGAGACCATACCTCAATCACGTCACGCAAAACTTTCAGGCCTTCCAACCTGATCTCCGGCACATAGGCAGCAGAGGCAGTGAAGGCCATCTTTATCAAGTCCGGGACGCGTGTTACGAGGAGTCCGTGGGTGGGCATGCCGTTCAGCTTCGCATAGGGGAGGCTGATGTGCTCTTGACGTCCGGACCTTCCCACGGTCCCGCAGATGTCGTGGAGACATTGTAGTGCAAATAGCTGTGTCCTCCAACGAGAAGTAGCGTACCCTCGATTTGAGGTTGTGGATTCCTGGGTCATTCCAATACTCAAGGATTCCCCTTCGTCATCTTGAAGCGTGGCGCCAGTAGTAACGGATTCAGCGATGCGTTGTGTCGCAGTGGTCCTCGACATGATACGCTGACACAAATCGATCCATGCGGAGGGATTGTGGATGGCAGTCTGTTGCAGCCATGCGAGGATCACGTTGCGTACTCCCTCGATAGAAGGGTCATTATCGAGCATTCCGAACAGCTCTTCAACAAGCTGGTCGCCACCGAGCTTGGACATCGATATGGCATCCTTTTGCACGAGCTGATATAAAGCGTTGATCGAGGCGACCTTCAGGGGCGTGCGAGGGGACAACATGTGAACCCTGAATTGAGAGATAAGCGACGGTATACGAGCGTGTTCTGTCGCAAACATCAAGAAGTGTTGGATGCACTTAATTGCTTCCACACAAATCCCTTCATCCTCCTCGGCAAGGAATGATCGAACGAGGTCAATCACAAGGCTTCTGGTACGATTGGACTCCTGGATATCTGGGCCTAGCACCGTGATGACTCCGTCGATCACTTGGCAGACGGTTTGGTAGGTCGGAAGGTCTCCGCTGATATTTGCGTAAGGCAGAGTCCCCCCCTCTGCCTCATGAGAGTCGAGGGTGTAGACTTTGAAGAGCATACCGAGGGTGCTTGATACAAATGGTGCATACGCCAAGCTCGCGGAGTCGATGACCTTCGCCAGGGACTTGATGGCCCAGAAGTGTACGAGCGGGTGAGGGTCGTTGCTAAGGGACATTAACATGTTCACAGAAGTTTTGAGTAGCGGACCAGCTGCCAGGCTGCCGACGTGGGTATGAATGGCCCCGAACGCAGTAGCGCAACCAGATCTGTTGTTTGGGTCCCGATTCGAGACTATTTCATCCACAAGCATTTTAATTTGGCCTGTCATGAATGTCGTACCCGCCAAGCTCGACAGGCGGCCAATCGATTCACTGCCCGTTAAACGGAGGAGAGGATCGCCATTCGTGATTGACTCCTGCGTCGAGGGTCAACGACGGGTAAGTTCAGCAGTTTTTATACGAAGCACCTTTAGGAACCCGGATAAGGTGCTTGTAACTTTTGTGTTACCAAGTGCCTCCCTCCCCTGTCGCATATTACTGGCAGCAGCGCGAAGGGCAAGACAGAGAGCAACGTTTGCGTTGATGAGAACAGCAGCGCGCCTCCCAGCATTTCGATCCAACCTCGGGCTTCGGGTGGAATCCACAAGCTCTTTGATTGCACGGGCAGTGGACTCCTGATCTTGGATCGGCAAGAGCAACGAGAACAACTGGATTGCGTAGTCAACCACAGACGTGATTGGGGGAGGTGGTAATGGCCAAGTTTTGTGAGCGCTGGAAGGACGCGATTCCCAAAGGGTAAGGGGATCGTGTTCGCAAGATCCGAGAATTGGTCTTGCCAGCTGGGGCGCGCCTAATCAATTGAGAGAAAAGTAGGGGTTACAGTTATACGCACTAATTCATCGAAGTACGTTTCGATGACATCCTTATTAGAGTTATTCTTGTCAGCGAACTCTCCACCCTCAATTTGCGTATCGGAGTATGCGAGGCCGTAAGCGTAACCGTCGGTGCTTTGCCAGATCGAATTAAACGACCCGGAGCTCGATGCGATGGCTGCTTGTACCGGTGAGCCTGCATAGCCATCGGCGGAGGCGAATAGAGTAATTGTTGATTGTAAAAGGCTGGACTGCGTGGCTTCTGTGATGCCGGTGAAACCGATGGACGAAAAGCACTGGTAAACGCGTCGACGAAGAAGCGATTCTCGTGTACGGAGGGTAAGCCCGACTCTGTCCTTGGAAGCGACCAGTTGGTCAAGTTGTTCGTCATTGGCCTGCGCGAGGAAAACCATAGCGAATTGTAGGGCATTGTTCAACAAGGAGGAAAGTCGCCGTGCAACATCGAGAGAGACAAGGACGGGATTGTTGTGTCGCAAGAAGCATAGTATGGCACCCAACGCACTCTCTCTGACGTGGAGCAAGAAGGACCATTCAAGGGGATTCCTCCCAGAAGCACTTGTGGTATCCTTGCTGGTGGGTTTAGGCAAGGCATTCCTCCACAAAACAAGAAGCTGTGCTAGGTACGTCTGCACGAAGTTTGGTCCCAAGGTCATCAGAGAGGCAATGAGGGTCCAGGAAACCTCTACCTCGACGGCGGCAACCTGAAGGTCATGCTCTCCTGCGCGTTTGAGGACTTGAATAGCCATATCCAAGACCTTTGCGCTAATGTCGTAGGACACGTACAGTGGTCGATCGGGGATAATGGACAGCAACCCTCCTAGTCCATAGGCGCAGCCCAGGGCTCGGAGGTGTACATCTGAAGGTGCGGTTGGGGAGGCGAGTAATATGAGGTCTCGTTGTAGTTTCTCGACCACGATGAGGATGATCTTGGGGAGCCGCAATGGTGTGGCGTAGCAAAAGCATTGAAGCGCCCAAGCAGCACTGATACGAGTGGTGTGGTTGGGGTGGGAGAGGAGGGTGACAAGGGGATCAGACAGGGCATCCTGAACGATGTTTCACGTCACCTCCTTGATACGGAAGGGAGAAGCTCACCTGAACCGGGGGAGGTGAATTTCCCAGTTGTCGTAGTAATCCTGCAACCTCTACCAACGCCACGGTCAGGGCCAGGGCGGAGGGTTCCGATTGACCGGGCATCAAGGCTGGCCAACGTTTCAGATACGAACCCGAGAGTTCTTGAATAGCCGCTATCTGTCCTTGTTCACTGAGTAGGCGCACCCCGATCAAGTCTCGAAGCAACGTTCCGATGAGAGTCCTGACCAGAAGTCCGTCCTGCCGGGTAGATGTATTGCGAGGGTTTGCAATCAATTCGTTCATGAAGTGAGCGACGATGATAGCGTAATTCTTTTCGACATATTCTGAACCAAGGGAAAGCAGGAGAGATGCGTACATCTCGCACAGACCGACCAACACCTTTCTGCCAACAAAGCCCTTGCTAAGGGGGACCGAGAGTTGGTGGAACATTTCCGTGGGAGTAAGTAAGCAGCTCTTGCTCTCGCTGGGATTGATAGACGAGGAGGTAATCTGGTCCTGGTCTTCTGATTGACCCTTGCCCTTTTTCGGGGGCTCGTTCTGCGTAACCTCTCGTTCTTCTTGTGTCGAAGCGAGGAGACGGCCAGCTAGACCAGCAAGGTGCCGTCGGGTTGATCTGTCCGACGCATCCAATGACTTGACACAGAGGCTGATGAATGCTTCGACTTCGATCACAGTTTTGAGTGGTGAGTCAGTCGGGTAAAGAGCAGTGATGACCTATCGAAGGTGAACAAGGCAAACAGGTGCACGGTAATAAACTTACCTCTGTGGCCGCCCGTTCAACAGGGAGCGATTTGTCGAGGATAGTGACTTTAACCAACTTCGTAATATCTCGGAGTGATGCATCAGTCACAGCACGTCTTGCGCTTTTCAGAGACTTTGAGAGGCACAAGAGGGCATTGTAGCGGATCAACGTTGAAAACTAGAAAAGTAGACCATCAGCTCCGACGAGATGGTGAATTATCATCGATGATTACGGATGTCGACTTGGAAATCTTTATCGTGGCGACCGTGATGTCGCTCATTAGCGACATAACCTACCAGAGCTACCGGTCAGCAGGGAACATGGTGTAACAATACCACATACTTGAGAACCAAAAGAAACCATCAACTCCCCGATCACATACAGTGCAGCACTACGGAATGTGAGATAGGCCAACGGAGGGGGAACCGCAGAGAACCTACGCTTTAGGTACGTCGTTTATCAGCGGTTTTGCGTCCGAAAGGAGCTTTAACAGTCGTTGCACGGAGTCGAAGAGACCCTTAGATTCTCCGCGGCTAAATAGCAGAAGGAGACATTGGGCTACGAGCCTCCGGAACGGTCGGCTGGGTGGAGGATAAGGGTCTGGGGCTTCGATGGTCTTGATGAGTGGCTCCAGAAGCTCTGAATGAGACGCCTTGATGATACCCTAGTGGAGGTGGGCGATGGCTCGGACGTTGGTTAAAGAGAAGCCAGGGCTTACCGGCGTTGCGTCCTCCAGGGATCGTTGAGTAGAGGCAAGCCATTGAAAGAGTATTATTTCCTTGTCGTCCTCGGAAAGCCTAGCCTGTGAAAGAGAGGGTATGAGATTGGCTTATTCAACCTGAACAGCTAGCCGGGATACCTCGTCAAAAGGGAGGATTTTGAGGTCAGGTTTGTCATCGTCGGCCATTATGATGTCGGTTGGCTCGACATGATCGGATTGCCCAATGGCTCTTCAACCAGGTTCGCCAACCATCACCCTGAGCGAGGCGGGATGCTCGACCCCAGCCACTTATCCTAGGGATGTACATGCAAGGTCACGCTCCCTTCCGTTTCAACGGCTGTCTTATCCGAACGACCAATACCTCGCTTTCAACAAGTTCATCCTCTACGAAAATCGGCTACGGTACTTTGTCATCGCGTCGAATACTACCGACTCTCGCCATCGTATAATCAAGATTGACCGAACCTCCCAGGACGAACTGTCAGTGTTCGAGGACGAGGCAGTATACACTGGGAAGCAGATGAGCGCGATGTTGAAGATGCTTGAGGATGGAAATAGGTCCTCTGGTGGGTTGGGGAAGGCTCGTGTGTTTTTTGGTATCGCAGGTAAGCCCCCACGATTTAAAGCGTTTGCTCTTGTTGACAGTGGTCCAAGGCTTTGTCAGATTCACCGCAGGGTGGTACATGATCCTGGTTACGAAGAGGTCCGTTGTCGCCCTGTTGGGTGGACACTACGTATATCACTGCGAGAGTACCGAATTCCTTCCCATCTGCCATAACCATCGTGTAGAAAGGGTCTCCGAAGAAAACAGGCTCATGAATATGTTCAAGCAGGTGGACATGTCCAAGAATTTCTACTTCAGGTGCGTCATTCAACACATATCGCGATCTCAAGCGGATTGATTATAGTAAAGCTACACCTATGACATAACGTCCACGCTGCAGCATAATCTGACAAAATCGCGCGCGGATCACGACCATCTACGTTTCAACGACAGGTTCACCTGGAATCATCGGATGCTCATGGCCCCATTTTCAGCACTGAGTGATGCTGCCAAGGTGCATTGGTTGTTACCCATGATACACGGTCATGTAGACCAAGCAAGTAAGTGGCAGTTTGACCACTCCTGAGCGAAGCTTATGATACTCTCCTCAAGAACTAACTGTCCTAGGTCGCGTCGTGTTCATAACTCTGATAGCAAGGCGCTCTCGTCACTATGCTGGCGCTCGTTACTTAAAACGAGGCGTGAACGATGAGGCACGTGTGCTATGATTGAGAGTCTCCAGTCCATGACATTGGTTCCTAGGGCAACGTAGCAAATGAGGTCGAAACAGAGCAAATCGTATCCGAAGCGTTAACCACACCGTTTCACTTTCCCGCGAAGTATCAGGTCGGCAGCGGACGTCGTCCAAGCCCGAAATACACGAGCTACGTCCAGGTTAATTACGATGTTATGTGAAAGCAACAGCCTACCAACTTCAGTCCATCAGTACCGTGGAAGCATCCCCGTATACTGGACACAAGACACCACAAGCATGAGTCCAAGGCCCCCTATCGAAAGTGCGTGTGCGGATATACTCATGACAAGGGTAGTTTTTAATGCTTATCAGTTAGCGTAGTGGATCCGTTTTATACTGCGGCTTCCTTACATTTCGACAATCTCTTCCAACGCTACGGTACTCCAATCACGATACTGAATCTCATCAAGAAACGCGAACCCCAGCCGAGGGAGTCAAAACTCCTGGACGAATACACTCAGTGTGTTGAATACTTAAATCAATTCTTACCACATGGTAAGAAGATGATATATCGAGCCTGGGATATGTCGCGAGCATACAAAGAGTCGGTATTTGTTGTCTCTGGTTCGTCCCACCTACTGACCTAAACCAGGAAAACCCAAGATGTCATTAGTTACCTGGAGGATATCGCAGAGGAGTCGATACAGACAACAGGTTTTTTCCACTCTGGTTCTGAGCCTTATTCACATGTTGAAAAGTCGGAACCGTGCGTATCAATACCAAGCCAACCATTGCACAAATTATTGTCTCATGCAATTACAGGAATCCACATTCTGAGTGGCGTTCGACAATGCTCCTTCAAAATGGGATATGTCGGACCAATTGTGTAGATTGCTTGGACAGAACCAACGCAGCTCAGTTTGTGCTCGGAAAGCGTGCGTTTGGGCACCAGCTATATGCCCTGGGTATCGTGAACAGCCCCAACCTTCCTTTTGACTCGGATGCAGTCAATATGTTGACCGAGATGTATCACGATCACGGAGACAGTAAGTCCCGGAATCGTGAGGTCGAATGGATACTCATTATTTCTAGCACTTGCATTGCAATACACAGGGAGCGCACTCGTAAATCGGGTAGAGACCTACCGCCGGATGCTTCATTGGAACAGCCACTCTAGGGACATCATCGAGAACCTCCGCAGGTTCTATACTAATTCCCTGTTGGGTACGTATTACTGTTCAGTGGGTGTTCCTCTTAGTTTGATGCATCCACAGACGCCGACAAACAGGCTGCGATAAACCTATTTCTTGATGTCCACACCGACCGCACCACGGCACAACCCCCTCGGAGGGGTGGTTATCAGATCTGGTTTAGTGAAAAAAACCTGCAACCTGCATACAGGTATGCTGAATGCGAGGCGGGTATAATCGGATTCACGGATTCAAAAAGTGAATTTTGGGTTGAATATTACCGTCCGCTTCTCTTCACATCTTTGGGCAAACACTTCGTGTATTCGATGAATAGTACACTCAAGCTACCAGGGTAAGAATTCTGAATCAGGGTTCTACCCGTTGTCCTTGACATTCTTCAGAAAAACTGCCAAGGACGTTAACACCAGCCCCTTTCTGCCTCTCACTCATCTTTCAAGCCATTCACCAAGGTCTTGGATGTTATTTCTCATTCATCACATAGCTAACAGAGCAAATTAGGGGTGTGGATGTTGTCAAGAGATTCACTGGGACCAAGGCTGTGGGTGGAAGGGAGACAAGGCTGAACGAAATCGATGGGCCGTGGGAGTCTGAGATTGCCCGGAACTCCACTGCGGCATTGGCATATCAGTTGCTTGACCCAGTTGTTTCTGAGGAGGAACAGGCTGAGTACCAGGGGTAGGCCACAAAATTCTGGAATAGGGAAGTAACTTAAGAGCTTCTTTAGGTATATTGACCAATACCAAGGTTCACTAGATTGGCCCAATGCAACTGTAGAAAGGGGGGATTGGGATGTCTACCAGGCATCTGTGATGGTTGCTGCTGGGTCACCAGATTTGGAGGATGATCTATTTTGGGTATACACAGAGTATACCAAAACTGGTTCACATAATACCTCTCTACTCTATGATAACTGGTTGAATGGTTCAATATAATATATCTGTAGTGCTAGATACTTATTCTGAATTTATACCTCAGGAATCTACCAGATATGGTTTGTTACCTTAAAATTGAAAATAATGTCCTCTGTTCAGTATTGTTTAGTACTGTTCAGAGGTAGGTTAATTCCAAGTGCTGGTGATCTGCTACTTCCCAGGGTAAGTGCAAACAGGGGAAGTGAGACAGGTGAAGGTGGGTCCCTAGGTTTGGTGACAGTCTCACTCAGTGACTAGGGAAGTGATAGTAACAGGGAAGGTGACTAGATGTGGTAGTGAGACTGGGACAACAGGTGGAAGGGACTGGATGATGGATTGGAAGGGTTTGCAAGATGAATAGAAGGACTGGGCAAATTTTTTTTTTTGTGTTCCGGTTTATTGTGCTTGGATGGTAATGTCCATGGTACACATTGCTACTATGAGTGTTGAGTGGGGGGGAGGGGTGAGGTTGGAATTTGAATTGACATCGTTGCAAGGATGTGCTCCCATCCCTTTTGACCTTGTGGATTTACCAGCCTGAGCTTCCCTACTTCTTTTCCTTCCCTCTTCCTTCCTCTTCTCTTTTGATTTTGTTCTTGTGTGGTTCATGTTGTTGGTTATGGGTCTGACAAACATCTATTGTGGAGGGGGGGATTGTGAGGAGATGGAGGATGGTGTAGTAAAACCATCAGTAGAATTGGAAAGACTTGCCGAGTGTGCATTGCCTTTATGGTTGCCATTCTGCTCATTTGTTGTCAATATTGTGATTGTGGTTGCATTGTTGCTGTTTTTCTTTGATCTCTTTTTCTTTAATTACGAAGTCATCATCAGGGCAGACGTCTGGACTGGGAAATGAGTGGAAGGACTGGACAGCTAAGGGGGATTGGACAACTAGGGGGACTCAGACTGGGGTGATACAAACATCGCAAAAGTCGCCAGAACATTATATCACTGTTGTAATGTGGTGCAACAGCTGCAACATGCCCCAACAACCACAGAGTGATGTCTTGTGATAAATTGCACAGAGGGATACTGCAAGAGTGGGGTAACACTGGGGGCAGAGGGGGTCATACCTGGCAGGTAAATTGAGAGTTCTTTTATCACACTGTAAAAAGTCGCAGTGCTGATAATTAGTACATACAAGTACAAACGGTACTGATCGCGATTTCCGTGTAATTTTCGGTCGTGTACTGACCAGTTACTGATTCAGCCGATTACAAATTCAGTACCTACAAATACAATAACTCATTATCCCGA
>Ga0307515_10001919_pt1 | contig 46096 bp, 29 predicted proteins | sample 17_EM_MG_FD_194513 | JGI IMG/M metagenome (GOLD analysis project Ga0307515, IMG submission 194513) | Populus trichocarpa ectomycorrhiza microbial communities from riparian zone in the Pacific Northwest, United States - 17_EM | ecosystem: Host-associated > Plants > Roots > Unclassified | place... | reverse complement strand
AAAAAATATTTTTTCTTAATTATTTTTATTTTTCCCCATTTAGTTTAGAAAATTGAAAAATTTGCGTAATAATTTTATTTTTTCTAATTTGTTTAGGACTTTTATTACTTTTTTCTTTATTTTTAGATTTTTTTAGTTTGTTTAAGTTGGTTTTTAATTAATTTAAGGAGTTACAAACATCTTAAAAAGGCAAACTACTTGAAGAAAAATATTTAGCTATATATAAATATTGATTATTTTTTTATCATCCTTGAATTTAGTTTAGTTCGTATTTTTCTTGTACATAAACTCTTATTAGGTTTTTTCTTGAATGTCGTAAGAATCTATCCTTTCGATGTGACAAGTAAATTAGTATTGGATGAGAACGAACCCTCATAGTCATAGTCCCAATGTGAATGAGTGGTTGTTCATTGATCAATGTGTTGGTCGATTAATGAAGAATTAAGTCTTAAACAAAAAAAAAAAAAAAAACAGATGTTTTAATGGCCCTTAAACATTTGGAAACAATTTATTGTTGTTCATCCGTACCTTAAAGTTCTAATATATTTTCACTTAGACTTCATGTAATAATAATAGCATCAATGTTGCACACATTAATATTTCTGAAGTGTTTTCTCAATGGATTTTTTTATTGTAGAAAATTTTAAACTCAAAACTTCAGAATGCCTATAGATTGATATATATTTGTAATACCATTAAGCACTGTTGAGATATTGTCTAATGATTTCTTTATTCAATAATATAGAGTATTTTCGGATCAACTTGTATATTAATTAAAATTAAGTTTTTTTTTTTTTTTGAAAAATCTTGAGAGCACAACCCCCGTTTCATCTATGTTTTCTAAATTATACCCACCCATTCTTAAACTATTGAATAATTGTTGGGGGAAAAAACAGGTTATTTTGTTGGATTTCCTTTATAATTTCGACAAGATGTTTACTTGTGTAATTAAAAGGTGAGTAGCGCAGGTATTCTTGACGTTTTCCACAGTTAAACTAAAGAGAAATATCTAAGGACCTTTAATAATTTCTTTAGACAAATTATACATTGCAATTCAGTGTCCCTTGTGATTGTATGTACGAATAATTCAAAGTTCTCGGCTTGCCGTCAAAAGGGAGTTCACAGCGTACAGTATCCTTTAAAGATGTTATCGAATAAAAAAAAAAATTAATTAATATCCCTTAGCTTTAGGCGTCGCGAATTTCTTATTTTTTTTTGGAAATTAGTTTGTTCAATCGTCTACGTTAGTTTTGAAAAGTAAAAGGGGAGAGAGAGCATGTTCTTAGTGGGTGCATGGTGCTTATTTGCACGATGATTGCACTCGTGGCTCCTAAACTTTATACAAGAGAAGAACAACTTTAAGAAACTAGCTAGCTACAACAAGTAACAAAGAAGATGTGATTTGATTAATACTTTAAAGAAAGGATTAGGCCACAAGGGAATTGATTTAAGAAAGAAAGGTGATCTATTTAGGCTGTTGATGGGATTTGATTAACAGTATAAAAAAGGATTAGAACAAGTGAAAGTGTGGGCTAAAAAGAGAAAAGGCATGATTAAGCTATGCGTGTACTCCTACTATAAAAAATTTAAATAAAAAAAAAAAAAAAGGAAGAACAAGGAGAAGAAGGAGAAGGGAAACGTCAGAAAAGTAATGTGCGTGTGCAATGTTGATCTTCTATTCTTTCCCTTTTCTTTGGCTTTCCCTTTAATCACCTCCCTTCAAGCCCACGAAAATTCTTCATCATTTTTTGTTGTCGATATGCATTAATTATACTATGAGCACAGATCGATGGTGTCAAAGTTCAATTGTCTTGTACAGTAGTGCTTCGTTTATGTTTCTCTTTTACAAGGAGCTAGCTAGAGTTCACAAGTTCAAGCACACAATAAGATTTAAACTCTAGGGTTTGTGTATTGTAGCGGCCAAGACCTAAAATGAAACTCTCTTGAACCAAAAAATAAATAAATCCCATTCTATCAATAGAATTTTATAGTCTCCAATCTCCAGTAGCAAAATAAGATTAATTAATGAATTTGCCAAGGGAACTAGTTAATTAGTCCATTCAAAGCTACAAAGCACTTCGTAAATCATTTGTTCTTCTCTTAAAGAAAGGCTCCCAGAGCGTATTCATAACCTTGCTTTGCTTTCCCTTTTGGTCCATGGCAAAGTGATCAGTTGAAGACATCAAAGAGAAGCAAATGGGAAATATTCCGGCTATCCTAGTAAAGTTAGTGGGGATTAGGGTTTCTAAGAAGGTTGAGAGATTCCTTTCCGATCATGGGAGTGATACAAGTAAAATGGAAGAGGAGATTCCATTCAGATCGTGGAATGACCATATCTGGGGACCCAAAATCCAGCTAATTGTCCATTTGACATGCCCTAACGAAGAAAAAGCTCTCTCCACCTTTCCCCACTACCATCATCCCATATGAGAAGGAATCTGAAGACATTCTTGGTGGACGTAGAGTCCAGCCTCCACCATCCTACATTAGATTTGACACATCACAAGCCATTGTTTGCTAGCACATAGTGTATAATTAGTTGATTTGTCCAAATGCACATAAATTTCCATTATGGTATCGACAAGAACACAAGTGGAAATTTTACCAAGAAAACAAAAGTTGTCTCTCTTTTGTAGATTTTAGCACATTAGTGGGATCTTAATGCTAGTGCAGTAGTTCTAAGCTATCAATATAGATTGGACCGAAATTGCTGTGCATCATGCATGCTAATCAAAATCGATGGTGCAATTTATAATTAAAGACAAAGGGTGCATGTTGCTTGATTTGATCCCTCAATCCTCAGTCACAGAGCTCGTAATCCACTGGGAAATGCTGGTATAGTGGCTTCCAGAATGGACGGGAATTTTTATCATGAATTTGATTTTGAAAAAGTGCCCTACTGCCTAGCATCCACTCCATTCCGTGGTTCAATAACCCTCTGTGCTTAGAAATCATGCTTCATCATTTTTATTTTATTTTTGTGATTTCCATTTCAACAATGGGTCACCCAGCATTAGCTACACTCAAGATCCTAAATCGCTTTGGCCCATCTTTGAACTTTTCCTCGTATTGCCAAACTGCCGAAGTAGATGTGATCTCATCATGGATACCTCAAAGAATGACAACCTAACCTAAAATTTAATTTGATCAATAAATGCTATTTTTCTTGTATATATATATATATATATAAGAAGTTGACTTCTTATAAACCAAATTGGAACTCGTTATTGGTCCCTTTTCGCTCTTCATTAACCACAATTAACAGTTTAATTATAATTAGCATGAATATTGCTAATTAGTTTCAAAACAAAGCTTCTCATGCTAACGATTATTTCTTTCTTTCTGGTGAGTTTAGCTTATTTCTCAACATAATAATATTGCCGTCACATGATTTTTTTTTTGTTTTTTAATATTTTATTCTCTGATTCATTGCAAGCCTTTACAATGTTCCGTTTGTCTCGGTGCTTCATAGTAAAAGGTAGCCCATAAAAAAGAAGGGGAAAGCCATGACAGAAATCACAGGCAGGCCACCAAATTGAAATATTTGCACGAGTGACCATAATTATCCACTTACGATTTCCCATTAGAAAGCAATGCTTGATTGCTTGGAAACCCACTAGCAGTAGCTCGTGATTGTCTCGAAATCAGCCAGATTGCACACCAACTGCAGTTCTTTTTTCTTTTTCCCATTTTATAAAGGAAAATCTTGGGGCCCTTATGATTAGCAGTAAACTACTTACGTAACAGCACAACCAGCTAATTCCTGAGACCTGTAAACTACAAGTCTTATATTTCAACAATTGGAATGAAGAAGTACCCTTCAAGGACATTAAGTTCTTCAACAAGTTCTCAATGGCACGTCTAATTAATAAATGAAGATCTATAAACACACCTCGTGCAAAAATTAACAACTTGCAGTACTTCTCGAACTAAGATGTTTTCTCAAAATTCCAGATTCTTGGCTACCTGGATCAATAATGATACGAATATCGATCTACATTTCTTTCTTCTTGACATGATATATAGTTGCTGTCCGTGTCATATTGGTGTAAAGGTTCAAAGGGTACTTAAGATAACTTGTAAAGTAGCATTCCAATGAGTTGGAATTTGATTTCAGATTGAGGTTATCATGTCCTTAAGATGCAAAATACGAGAGACAAATAAAGGAAGGTCCTCCTCTGCGTGAGTGCTTTTGGCTAAAGTAGGGAGTGGGGATGAGCCCAGTGAGTTGTGCTCGTGGAGAAGCATGGAGCACGTAAAGGAATTTATTGGCGATCCCGAGAAACAAAAGCAAGTAGATCTCACTCTAAAAAGAAGACAATCAAAGACACGACAGTACAAAAATGCCTCCTTCCCTTCCCTTTTTCTCTCCAGAGGAACAAAACTATATCCTATTCCCTATGTTTCTCTTCCACACCCGCGTTACTACAACGACAGTAAGCAACTGCACACGTCTACTCTTTATGTAACAATGATCAAAAGCAAAACAAAGGCATTGGTAACAAACAAGGTTACACTGATATACTCGAGCAGTTTAGTATAAATTGGGCAATTAGCATACAGAATTTAAAAAAGTATGGAATTAACAAAGTAGCAAAATATCCAGGCGAAATAACATATTTTTGGATGCTGTGATTTTAAACTTCTACATCAATTAAATTCAAAATTAATTGATAAACCAGTTCATTAAAAAAATCAAAAAATTATCAAAAACATGAAACTAGTGTGAGATTTTTAAAATCTAAAACAGTAATTCCATAGTTATTCTAAGAAAAACAACCTCCGTAAATTCCTACAAAGATTTGAACATAATCAAACAATCAGATTAAAAGTTATAGCTTTTTTTAATCATCATTCTAGTCTGGCGTGATCAGACTTTTTCTTAAAGCTAGACATGTCTTACTAGTTTATAAATGAACCTACTAAGTCATCCATATAAACTGTTTAGAGCATGCACTCATCTAGTTGTGGTAAACTCACACCTGACTGCTCAGAATCACTCATTATAAGCCCGACTACATCATTAACATTGAAAAATTAAAAACAATAACTTTTTTATATTTTAAATAGTCTTTTTTTAGTCTACAAATTAGAAAAGATATATATTTTGATTCATAAAATATATTAGAAAAAATCATAAAATTATAGTTTTTATATAAAACAGTCGACTAGTTCATACAACTAAATCAACCGGACGAATAATTAAGCCAGAAAATTAAAAATAAAACTACATGTTAAGTTATAACACTTCAAAAACACATACACATGTTTAAATATAACTATTATATATCATAACAAGATAATTATTATCTTGCACTTAAAAATAACAAGATAAAAATATATTATTTCACCTTGCTAAATTTTTTTCAATAGTACTCAACCAAAACTTTTAACTTAATGTACTAAATTTTAACTTGTTAGGGACTTCATTTACGCAGAACAAACCAATCGTGCTGACTTACAAGAACAGAGTGGGGTTTGATAAGTCAGCGTAGAAGCCACCCATAGAAAAGCCATAATCCACCTGTGTAAAATTTATGGAACACTTTCTTTTCCTTGTTTCCCTATATATCTATCGGTGTGCATGGATTGAGTTTCGACGATGTGGAAAGCAGAAGGCAGCCTAATTCGGACCAAAATAGAATGCCTAAAATTTTACTTTGATTGCATTAAAGAAAAGAAGATAAAAAGGTAATACATTTCACAAAGAAATCTAAATTTCTATAACCACTTGAATCCCTTAGAAGCACGGGATTAGATTTGACATCTACTTTCAGAAGTTTGTTGTCCAGTTGAGATGGCCTAATTGAGGTTGCTGATAAGCACCCACTTGTGCCCCAGGAGCAGATGGGGCAACACCAACTCCAACATTACCACCCATAACGGGACCCAAATGGTGTGGACTTGGCATTGCAGTTGGCTGTGGAGTAGGAGGATACAAGCCTGGGAATTGCATGTGAGAAGATTGTGCTGCAGCTGCATTGAAGGAGGCGTGACCAGTGTGGGATGGCAAATAAGCAGTATGTGTTTGCCCAGGCATGTTATAGTATGGAGCAGATTGCATGCCCGGGATCTCCCTTGGGTTCTGAATCCAAATTTCAGATGCCTCAGCCTGCAACAGCAAATTTGAAGGTCAAATTAATCTTCCGGGTACTATAACGCAACCAACAAAGGTAATGAACATGGACCAATTCATATCTTTGAGCAGTTAACATAAATCCAGAAAATCAATTAAAGAATAGAATGACATCGGGCGGCTGCTTTTATTATTTGGATAAATGAAGCGGCATTCAAACCACAAGAACACCCTCAATATGCATAGGCATGCCATGAATTCATAATTGCATAGTTAGCCAGTAATGTACAAGGATATGCATGTCATATACCATGTGATAGACCATCCAAGCCAAACAAATGGCAGGAAAATATGTTGCACACATCATCAAATGGAAAAGAGCACAACAATTTCAGCGAAGTTGCTTAGTTACAACAATATATTCAAACTCAATGATCCAAACCAGTGACATTTAAGAAGACAAGATGTGTCCCTAATTGCTCCTTGTGTACTCATTAGAACTATACGTTAGATAGTTATTATCAATAATGTTTACCTGTGGATTAGGAACATAAAGGTTTCCATCTTTGTACTTCATCCGAGATGAGTCTTCGAGGCCTGTTGCACTTCCAACCACACCAGGAGCATTAATAGCATACCCACTTGGACTCACAAAATTTCCAAAACCAGCAGGATTGTTGCCAGGAACTGGTTTATAATGCTGGATTCCATACTTGAGGCCATTGGCATTGAGATGGGAGCCACCTCCGGGCATCAGCAAGTAACTATTGCCATTTGAAGGATGTGGATATGCGGGGCTGCTGGAGTAGCCAGGCATGGGCATTGGTGGAACATAAACCGGAGAGATGAACTGACGATATGGCACAAGATTTGTGAATTGTGAGACATGAACTTGTGGGTACATTTGAGCCATTGGAGGCTGCTGTTGCACCGTGGACATTGTTGATGCAGGAACGTTGGCTGTATGAGTGGTTAAGGCCTGAAGTCATAAAAGGTAACAAATATTAACTGAAGCCATAATGCAATATAATATAATGCCTAAAGAAGTGTTCTTTTACGCACATCACTTACCAACTTTTAAAAAGCTAAGTGCCAAAAAAGGGAAGTGTTCTTCAAAACACCACAAGGAGGAGAACAAGTAAAATACAAACACCGCGGCAATTGTTTTCCCAAATAACACAGTTTGCAAGGACAATTTCAACCAGCACGTACACTATGTACTTTTGCAGAACCAATTCGACAACTGCTCCTAACCCATTCACATCAATATATAAAAAACTGGTTGTGTGCACTTTTGCAAGCATGCATGTTAACATGTGGGAGGGATATAGAGGCATGCTACTTTGCACATCTAAAAAACATTATAGCAGGTAAATTTACCTCGTGTGGAGATGGTAGACCCTGACCTCGTACTGTCTCGTCAATTTGGGGACGGAAGTATGATATATCATAACCAGTCTGGGGATCATATGCCTGCTTGCACACAATCACATCAGAATTTCAAACAAAAATGTGCAAAAGACCCATGTAATGAGACTTTATTTTATTTTTTTATTTGAAATGAAATGAAAGCTTTGTCACCACTCAAGCAACTTGGTAAGCATTCATTTTAAGTTGGCATAAAACATTTCATTAATCCAAGTGAACTCACCGAAAAGCTTGGTAACTCAGGATGATCTTGCTGCTGCTGTGACTCTGAAGGAGCATAGGATGGACTGCTGTTTCGAACCAAACCAATATCAGCATAATTATCCAAGTTTGGAGGACTTGATGAGTTCACAGGCAATGGATGTTCTGATTCTAAACTGGCTGCAGGTGAATCAGATCCATAATTTCTTGCTTGATCATCTAGCAACTCAATCTGCTTTCCACCAGAAGCATCATCACTGGAAGAATCCGGAGCAGATGCTGGTAAACTGTCATCACCAGTATTATTAAATATTTAGCTCAGATTAGAACACTGAACTTAGCATTGGAATTTTCAGTTAACAATGTTTGATCAACTGTTTTTAATATGAAATTTTCTTCAACTTTTTAATCGTACTTTTTTTTCTTGTCCTTTAATCATAATTCTCCTCAACTTTTCTTGTACTTTCACTCTACTTTAAAACTCCTATCCTTACTCTTCAGGTGATATCTATACTTAGTACTGATGTTATTACATTACTAGACTTACTCTAACCATTACTATTTATTACCTATATTTGTTCAGAGCAAATGACAACCTTACCACCATTCACATTGGAAAACAGCATGGGTCATCTTGAGACAATTATATGGAGAAAAAATTCCAAAGCTTTCCCAATTCTAGTATCTGAATTTGTAAAACCTATGTATAAAATTATGCAAAATATAACACAGACCTGATGGCAGATTCCCCATTTGATTCTTCTGAAATCCCAACCGCTTGAAATCCAGGTGTCCTGGGAGCATCAAATCCCACTCCAAAACTCCCAAAGGTCAGCTTGCACCTATCAGTCTCAGGGACTCGAATATGTTGTGCTATGATTACATTCTGGTTTTCATGGATGTTTATTTGTGAAAACTTGTCCTGCAAATTAGCTGCATCCAATTCCATGTTCTTTGAATTATCTGTCGGAGGCGAACTGGATTTTGTAGGTGTTCCAATCACTCCAGGGCTAGTAACACTTGATTTCTGACTCGACTTTGGTTTCCACTCTTTGTTATGTTGTGAAGCTGCAAAAAACCTTTTCGGTCAATCATGTCCCAGAAATTTTAGAAAAAAAAATGCAGAACAGGCCAGTCATTTCAATTTACTCATTAATGTCCCCCATACTTGTAGGTGTACAAACTATAGAAAGAAGCTAATAGCACAACTAAAATACAAAAGGTGAACAATTTTCATAAATTAAAATTAATTATTAAATATGATAGAATGACATTAAGCACAGGAGAAATAGTGGTTAATATTGAAATCCATTAGGTCATTTCTATCAGTTTTCAAGTCAAAAGCAAAGGAGTCTCACTAAAACACTCTGGAGTCTGGACAACATTAAATGCTTGATAAATTAAGCCCTCGCAGAAATGGCATCAATAAAGCCCTGGTGTAATTTTTTGGATTTCTACCAAGACATAACTACTTCCTAATGATGCAACACGTGCCATAATAATAATAATAATAATATTGTGGATAGAGAAATATCACTCCATAACAACCATGAGTGGACAGAGAAATGCCAATAAGGAGTTCCTTTGAGATGTCAAATAAATGAACCAGAAATGGATTGTTCATACCAGAAAAGGACATCACATACTGTTGTTATCAAAAGAGCACCAAGAACAATTTAAAAGACAATTAACTAACAAAAAAAAACTTAGGGAAGAAGTAAAACCTTTAGGATGACCCACGGCTTGTTGATGTGGCCTGTTGTTATACTGATTGTTTAAGAATGATCTGTTAACAGGGACGCTGGGCATTGGTTCAATTGCAGCAGTTTGGCTGACTTGATCAGTCTTAGATATTGCAGTGAAAGGACGAAATGATTCTGAAAATGAATTACTTGATGACAAATCTTTGACTGCATTTTCAAAGGACTGGCGGCGACCACCCACCACCCCAACCTCACGCTTAATCGCCCCAACAACACCGGATGACCTGGAATCAGGAGATGGCACGTGCACAGGATCTGTCGAGGAGGAGTACACCCCAACAACAGGATTGCTTGAAGCTTGCAATGCATTGTGTTGTTGAGAATTATTGGATTTCGCCACTTGTACCCTTGAAGTAGTAGCATTAGAAGCTACAGACCGCTTTTCCTCTGATACCACTTTCCTATCACCAACACTTGAATTAGCATCTCTGTTGTGTCTAGGTTCTGAATCAATAGGTCCATTAGAAGCTTGGTGTGAACTCCGTGCATCGGAAGGCTTTAAGTTGCTTGAAATTCCTGTTGAACTGCTAAAAGAAAAATAAGGATCATGTTCAATGCCTCAAAAATAGTAAGATGGGTTTTCAACTGAAAATATAATGATACAACATAAAACACAGGATCCATCATTAGTATGATGCAAAGCAAAACCACAAAGTGGAGTTCCCTTGTCACTTCTTTTTCAGTAAAGATGATATTCAATTCTTTAATAATATAAACTAGATTTCTTTTTTTCTTCTGTACATTCCAAGTAGAAACCCGAATAACCAAAGATTTCCTCAAAATCGTAAGAACTTTCTAGGTGGAGTGTAAATGGAGAAAGAATGACCTTTATAAAATTAGAAAGAATACCCAAAATCCTCTGCTCCCTCAGTTTCTTTATTCCTTTCCACAATACCTAATTCAAAGTCCTATTTACCCAAGCTTCCTTAAGTTTGCATAAGAACATCCCATGTGGAAATTAAAGGTTTCTTCATTATCTACAATTCATCATTTAGAACATTGAAAACCAGAATAATTATCAATTAAAAACCAGAAACTGCAAAAGCTTGGCCTCCCTTCACCAGCTAAGTTTTGTTACAAGAAACCAGGTGTGCTAAAGCACCAAGAAGCTCTTAGAACCTAGGCAACAAGAACAGGTGTACACTTTACTTCAAAAAAAAAATAGCCAATTAGCTCAAATGTTAGAAAAAGGCTAAATGGCTAAAAAAACACACAACTATGCCTAGGAAAAAAAAATGGACATGAGGGAGAGAAAGAGAGCGGGGAGAGAGGATACAGGAACTGAACAAAATAGAGAGAGAATATTTGCCTAAAGAAACAAGAGAGAAAGAGAGAGAATTGATCATTTTTCCACCTATTTAACTAAAGAGCTTCGCACCCTAGATGCTCATTGGTCACCTCAGGTGAGCCTAGGTAAGAGTGCCTAGCCTAGGAGCTTAGAAATGAATTGGCTCTGAGGGCTTTTAAACACGATTCCTAATAACCTAAGGTTGAAGGTTCGGAAAGCTAGTAATTTGGCTTGATTGCAGATACTTTCAAATTGATGAAAACACACATGATATAACAGTAACACTAACTGCATTGACTGAACCCTTCTTCACACTAGGATGACAGCAAATGCTTTCGGAGCTTGTTACCTTTCTTTTTCAAAAAAGTAAAAGTAGAATTTAAAATTTATCCTAGCATGTAAGCATAAAAGCAAATGTGATGTGGACAGCAAAAGAAGAAAAACTTGTGTCTTCTTGTAGACAAGGATATTTCTTTGATTTCTGGAAAATCTGGAAATTTGTCCAAGCCTGGGTTTTATTTTCTATTTAGTACTTTATTAGTCCTAAGAAGTAATTAGTTTATTAGGTTTTCCCTATTCTACATAGAGTTAGTATTTTCTTATTTAGGAATCTAAGTCCTTATTGGATTTGGACTATTAGCACTCTATAAATAGGTATGAAGTGAAGCTGAGGTTTTTCTATCCTCTAAGTGTGATTCCTAGAAACCCTATTAGTGTGACTCTAGCACAAAACCACATCAATACAGACTGAAACAGCCCTAAACAGCCCCTAAAGTCAGAACCAGAACAGCCCCCCTAAGCTGGCCTGCATCAGAATGCTTATAACTAATTAACAGTGACTTCATGACCATTGCTTGTAGCACGGAACCTCTCAAACTGAGGATTATGATTTATTAATAGGTCATGATCAGATCAGATCTGCCTAAGTAAAGAATCTTGATTGTTTATCAGTCTCTGACAAACAAGAACAAAACATTTTTGCGTCAGCCATGCTGATAATAGGGGTAAGAGGGTGAAAACAAACAGATAAGGGGTGGCATTAAAAATTTGTGAAAGAACCTGAAAAGGCATACCCTTTTTCGGTAACAACTCCACTGCCTTGCTCCTTTGCTGATGTTGAACCGTGCAGCAAAGCAGGCTTTGGTTCTCTACTTGTATTTTGGTTAACTCTGTTGTCTCTCACAACACGGAATTCTCTGTTGATTCCTCTATTACCAGGTGAAGCAGTTCGAGTATAGCCTCCTCGTTGAGCATTACGATCTGAAAATGTATGAGGTCTCATCCCTTGACCAAAATTCTCAGAATGTTTTCTTGAATCAACAGAGCCTCTGTAACTCGTATTCTGAAGCCATAAGCATATATACTCGTGAGTAAAATGTTAGATCAGCACAAGCACTGCCAGGGAAATAAACACAGTAGCTCTAATATAAAACTCTTGAACTTCAACTGGAAACAGGACTGTGTACCTTTTAAAAAAAGACCTAAAACCGTAAATTATGTTTTAGTAGCTTTTCTCTCTAGTGTATTTAAAAACTTTTTGACAGAAAAAAAAATAACTAATGGAGATGTAAGAGAGCATAAATATGAGAAAGATGAGAACACAATCTCCAAACAACAAACTCACCACAAGCAGAATACAACAATGACATATCAAAACAAAAGAGCCTTCAACACCCTCTGAATTTTTGAAATTGCAAATTAAATTGAGGCAAATTTTCCTTGAATCTCGCATGCATAATCGATTTTACAGGTAGCAGAGATATATTCCTTAAATTTGACCAGTTGCAAATTCTTAATTATGTGTAAACAATAAATACATATTGGACTTATTGGCCATAACTATATGGTGCAAAATTCAATCTGAAAAAACAGAAAATAATGTAATGGAAGATGTTAGCTCCACAACTTTAATGAATTTATAGAATCAAAAGTCAAGTGATCATGGCAATCATGTTTAACAAGAATTTAGCAGGTCAGCACTTTCCAGATGCCAAGCATAAAGCATATTGTCCCTCCACCACAATAAGTAATAATTCACTTATAAGATCACGATAACAATAGCAAAATTATCAATTAGGGAAAAAAGATGACCAAAACAACAGGACAGCATTCAACGAGGCAATTTGGAAAGATGTTCACAATTTCATACCTCTTTCTTCTTTTCTCTTTTTCTCTTTACCTCATGAAACGGATCTGGTAAGAAAACCAAATAAAAATTCACCTGAATAAGAGAGTTACACCACTAACACGCAAAACAAGAAAACTTTAAATTATGACCATACCAACAAAGTAGCCAGCACAAGTCAAAGAGGGAAAAATCACAGCACATGAAGACACCATCTTAGAGGACCAATCAAAAGGCTCAAGAAACCCATATTTTTATTTGTAACAAACTAAGAGATTTTCCAAAAAGAAATCATGGATAGCTGCAGCATTCTTCCGAACCTTCCTACAACTCAAGTGATAACCACACACAACGTTGAAGAATTGAAGCTCAACAACCAACCTACTTATCCAACTTCCACAACAGGTACCATAAGCCAATGTCCATGGCTCGGTGATCATGCACCATGGACTAAGAACAGAGAACTATAATGCACCTAGTTGTGCAGTCTCACATTAAAGCAGCTCAGAGCATGGATAATAGATGATCATAGAGCAATGATAATCAATAGACGAATCTCGTTCTTGACCACTGCAGTGACTCAAGTACCAGAATGAACATAACATGCCAAACACATTAATATCATGTTCTAGAAATTGCACATCAGAACAATAGTTCAGTATTCTCACATTATATAACGATGTGCTGAAGGCTTATGCTATATTTACAATTATCAAGGACCTTATGTAAGAAAAAAAACATCTATTTTAATAGCATTTATGTAATCAGATTATTTTTGCCTCACCCTTTCATCCTCTAACCAAACAAAGGAAAAATATTAACCTTTCATTCCACTACATCTAAACCCAAATAATGGGAGGGTATTTTCCCCCCTTCTATAGTTCCCCTCCCTTCCCCATCCACTCTAAAATCCCAAATGCAAATTAAAAAATTAGGAATGAACCCTACAGCAATCTACTTTCAAATTACATACCAACAACTACAAACTGCTTCCAAGGGAATAAAAATATCATAAACAATTTTTCTTTCAACTCTTAGCATATTGAAAACTATGCACTACTATTAAACTTCTTACTTCAATACTAAAATATCAGCACAAAGCACCTAATACCCATTACTCAGAACACATTATGAACACCAAAAACATAGAGAATGGCAGCAACTAAACATAATGTGATTTTGAAAAACCCAACAGAAACCATAATTTTCAACAACCAAGCTGAAAAACAACAAAAGGAAATAAACATCGATTACTCAAAACATGCCAAAAACACCAAAACCAAGGCAAAAAAAAATAACTTGCTAGCGAGAATTTAAAAACAAAACCATATCCTCTAGCATTATTCTCCACCTTGCAAAGTCAAAATGTTTTTCACAAAAAAAAGAGCGAAAAAGAAAAGGCATAAACCTTGATTGAGCAGTTTTTGAGCGGTCTCATTAGGATCCATGTTGGTCTCTTTAAGGACCATGTAAATATCAGCATCGGAGAAATTACCCACAATTTCTTTGATCGATTGTATAGTTTTCCTCACTTTCGCTGACAGTGTATGCGTCTGCTGCTGTCCACTACTAGTACTAGCACCACCACCACCAGCAGCAGCAGCAGCAGTTGTGGTAACCATCTCTCTCACACACTCTCAATAATCAAATATCAAAATCGAAAATATTAGATAGTAATCAGAATTGCTGGGTTTAATAATAATAAAAGAGAGAGATTAGGGTTAGGTTTGGGATTAGGGTTTTATGTTTTTAATTATTGAAGGGAAGGGAAAGGTGGAAAAGAAGACGGCTTTAGATGAAGAAAAGGGTAGAGGGGAGGGGGTTATGTTACGTGTTTGTTTGGAAGAGGGTTTTTGAAAATCTTTTTTAGCTCTCTTTTAATGCCTTTTTTTCAATCCGGATTTGCCCTTCCTTTTTTTTTCTTTTATTCCCTGTTTACTCTTTTCTTTTTCGAAATTTATGTTATTGCTTTTTCTTTTTTATGAAAAAAAAACATCCACTTTAACAATTATATGTTGGTTTTATGTATTTAACTTTTTATTTTTTATTTCAATTTTTAATATTAAATTTTTTAAGTAGGTACTTTCTATGAGTTTATTTCAATTTGATGATCTAAATTATTGGTTTAACAAATTAATCTGGATTGATTCAGGTCCTTTTTAGCTATTTTTTAAAAAAAAATTAATTCATCATTTAATATTAGGTTAGTTAAAAATTAAGTTTTGTGATTTTATTTTATTTTTTTTAATAGAATTGTGTCGATTTCATAATTTGAGTTACAAGTTTAATTGGTTAACTCAAGTTGACTCTGTTTATTTTTTTTATTCCTTTTTTAATTGGGCTTTATATTTTTTCTTTATTTGCTTTCTATGAGGTTACCCTGATCTCATGACTCGAGTTATGGGTTTGGCAAGTTAACCTGGATTGACTCGGTTCATTTTTTTAATTAATTTTTTTTTAATTTCATTCTCTAACAACTCAATCTTCTTTTATTTATTTAGTTTTTCTAATTTTATCATTCAATATTAAATTGATTAGAAATTAATCTTCATAATTTATTTTAATTTTCTAACCATAGGTTTCTGACGGTCTTAAAATTGGAGTTAAAAATTTGAAAAGTTAACTAGGATTAATTCAATATATTATTGTCTCAAAATTTAAAAATAAATATTATTTAATATGTCACCATATTAATAATTAAACAAAAATATCATATAACATGCATCATATTTTAAGTTTATTATTAGTTTTTTTATTATAAGACATATTAGTAATGTGTGGATATTTTATTATATTAAAAACAAAATCAAACCATTCCGCAACTCAACACTAGCAAATAATCTAGTGATTTCTATACTTTGTTGATTCCCACAACCTAGTACATCATTTTTCTTGACCTTATTTCCTAATTATTTAAAATTTAACAATTTGGTGTAAATATTTTCATGTTCATCAAAAAGTATTTTACATAGTAGTCCATCTTAATATGAAATCAAGAATTTATTCATTGGTGAGTTAAAATCTGTTGATAATAAATGAAAAATTTCTTATATTTAGATAATGTTTTGTATGCTAGATAATATTGACCGAACTGGACTGGACTGGACAAATAATTGTCTTGTCCTCTATTTTGTGCGCTTTGGATTGAATTGGACAATTTTATTTTGTGTTTGCTAAACACCAGGGAGGATTCGGTCAACTCAAGGTCTAAAATATTTTGAGTTTAATAAAAATAGAGGAAGGATTGATCTGATCTGACTCGGTCAAAAACTTAAGTCAACCTACAACCCGGTCAACCTGAGATAAAACACAAGTAAAAAATTTATTGATTTTTTTTTTGTCAAAACAATGTTGCTTTGATTATTATTTTTTTATTTGGGTCAACTCAGGTTGATCCTTTCAAGTCGTGACTCGAACCTTATCCTAGATCGACCCCGAGTCGAGTTTTAAAACTATGATAATAACCACTTTTAACCTTATATTGACCTAAGTCAATGGTCAAACCGACCTGTAACTCAATCCTAACCCGGGTCGACCCCCAAGTCGGGTTTTAAAATTATGATAATAATCATTTTTATCCTTACATTGTCCGAATCAATGATCAACCCGGACTATGACTCAGGCCTGGCCTAGAGTCGACCCTCCAAGTTAGGTTTTTAAAACTATGATAATAACTATTTTTATCCTTATGTTAACTTGTGTTAATGGTCCTAACCCGTGACTCAGGCCTGACCTCGGGTCAACTCCCGAATTGAGTTTTAAAACTGTAATAACAATCATTTTTATGTTTGATTCAGGTTAATGGTCAACTCGACCCATGACTCAGCTCTGACCCTAGTTCAACCCTTGAGTCAAGTTTTAAAACTATGATAATAATTTTTTTATCCTTACATTGAATCGGTCAATGGTCAACTCGACCGGTGACTCTGGTCAACTCCTAATTGAGTTTTAAAACTATAATAACAACCATTTTTATTTATACGTTGACCCGAATCAACTAGTTTAATCTTTGTGCAAAGAATTGGACAAACTTGTCCTATCTTTTTTAATGAGATAAAAAATAATTTTTGTGCTGTTAAAAAATACACCAAACAACTTCACAAAAAAAATTATATTATCTAGTCCATTATTATCTAGCATACTAAACACTACCTTAGTAAATCTCAAACAAAATTTACTATATTGACGCATCATAGAATCGTCATTTTAAATGCAAAATTCCAACTATGAATAATATTTTCAATCCATCATGAAAGAGAGATGTAGCAATCAACTTGGCTTTCAACCTATGTTGTGCTTGAATTAAATTGGGCGAGGGTCAATTTGTGACTCAATTAATCTAGTAGGCGAATCGCAACTTAGTCAAACCATTAGGACTTAATTTGACTCTTTTTCAAAAGAAATCCAAATACTCATCTTTTTAATATTTTTTTTCTTATACAGAAATATTAAAACGAGAACTTTTTAATTTGACAAAGGTCAACTCGTTTAATTTATGATCTCATGAACTTTATCAAATTTAATAAATTTATTTTATAAAATTTATTTTTTATTTAATTTTATATTAATAAAAATAAATATTCACTAGAAAGACAACAAATAAAATTATGGAGGAGAAAAGTATTTTTTTTCATAATTTTTTTTTCTAATTCCTGTAAAAATGATTCACAAAAAAAATAATCTCTTTTATTACTAACAAAGTTCATTGAATAAAAAGCAAAAGCAATAAGAAAAAATATTTTAAAAAAAACTAAAATGGATTGAACAAAAAAAGGGAAAAAGCATATATATTTGATAAAAAAAAACTCAATCTTCAAGCTCACGTATTGTTTCCTATTTTGACAAAATATATTTTTTTTATAAGAATCATTATTTTTTAAGAAAAAAATTATTTTGATTTTGAAAGAAATTTTCAACTAAAAAATAAAATAAAAATAATGAATTAATAAATTTTAGAGAATTACATAAAAAAATACAACAAAAAATTAAGCAAAAATATATTTTATTGTTATTCAATATTGATGAGCAAATTATTTTAAAATTTTTGTATATAAGACTAATACATAATTCTCCACAAACCATTGATAATACAATCATTAAAAAAAAAAAACAATGACATAATATGTTATTAGCAGCACATTTTTTAAATAAACAGCAATGACAAAATAAAGGACTGCAAAATGTTCAACCATTTGAAAATAAAGAGCAAAATTGTATCTCTCTAATCTAAACTTCGTTCCATTATTAATGAATCCATTTATTGTTCAAATGCAAGCATGTTTTTTAATTACAAATACTGTTTTTTAAACAAAAACTTATTATGATCCCAAAAACAAGTTTCAATAATAAATATTAAAGTAATGTATTAATATTTTACATGTGATTGAAGGAAAAAAAACTAATTAATGTTAATAAACCATTTCAAAAATCTATTTAAAAATAAATTAAAATTCTTTTATCTTCACTTAGTATCCATTAAGAAAATTTTAAAATTATTTTTTTTTTGTGTATGCATGTAATAATTGAAAAACAAAATTTTAACATTCCTATAAAAACACATAACATTATTAAAGAACTATACCAACATCGAATACTAATTAAAATTTCATGACAAACAATTTATTTATAGTGGATTTCAATAAAAAAAAATTAAAAAAAAATAGAAAAAGGTATGTGCCTGGGCCTAAAAAATTGAGCCTGAGTATCTTGCCAAACAGAGAAAGGCTCAGCACATGCAAGCCTACATACCTAGTTTTTTTTGTTTTTTTTAAGTTTAAGTACGACAAACATGTCATTTATCTTTTTATTGTTTATGAAAAAAATAAAAAAAGATAACATGTTGTCTCTGGAGTCAGGTAACCCATCATTTTCCAGTTTAGTTTTAAAGCACCAAAGAAATAGCTAAAAAGCTAGGTCAAGGATTTTGTGGCCTCAAAATAATTATCAACCTATTTTTACCTGAAAATACTTAATAAACACCCTAAAAAACATGATAAACCAGTCTCTAACCCCAATACACCCCTAAGTCATTCCAAAAACACAAAATTAAATAAAAAAAACTATCCTTTAACCATGATCTACATTTTATGATAACATGGAAGCTAAAAAAAAAATCTTAATAGCACTTCTCTCGTCGAGAGAAACTCATCACACAAAAATCAACTTTTTTAATGAGCGAAATATGATCAACCAATAACTTTCTCTCTTCTCTCCAAATTTTTAGCAAGTCTTTCTTTTCTTAAATTTTAAAGACTGAAGCGTAAAACAAATAAAGTTTAAGACTGAAAATGAATAGCAAACCATGGACAATAAAAAAGTAAAGGACCGTTCATTTGCCCTGTTTTGTCCAAACTGGAAATGAATGTTGGACAATAATAAAAGATATAGTAAAACAATATGTTCTTCTAGTTTATTGTATGATAATATTTCATTTTATTCATGCAAATTATTTATTTCATATAAATAAGCCTAGCTTTTTAAATGAGAAATAGATAAGTTTAGAAATGAACTTTTGTTGTTGAATGTATGTTATTTGAGTTTTTTTTTAAATCAAACATATATAATGAATTATCGGCGTCACACTGTGATGTCGACCGAGACTTTTCAAATTTGAAAGGAAAAGCATATATCGAGAAAAATTAGAAGTTGCCACCTAGTAATTAGAAGGAACTGAAAATCATAAAAATTAGCATTGGTTCCAGTTATTCATGTGAGGGGTTGGTTATGCCTAAGAAAAGAACAATGTCACCGTTACCACATCTTTTATTATGAAATGTTACCTTTATAATGTGTTTTCTCTTACATTAATCTTTTTGGTTGCCCTTAATTATCCTAATTATTTTTAGTTTGTTTTTAATTTATTTTTTATTATTTTATGGAAAATTTGACACCAATCCCTAAAAATAGGAAACTTTCCAATTTGGTTATTCATAAAAAATTGAATCTTGACATTGGTCCTTTTAAAAGAAGACTTACATTTTGGTTTTTCATAAAACAAATTGTCATCAATACCCTAAAATTTTTCTTTATCTTTATTATTTATTTATATTTGATTAATAAATCTAAAATAAAGATAAAGTTCTTGAGATAAAAATACTTTGCAAAGAAAATTATAAAGTGGTTATAATTATGAGATTCTTATTGCATTAAGGCATAATATAACAAAAGCTAAATAGTGTGGGGAAATTACTGTAAATCAAGAGGCCTTTTATTATGGATTGTAATAGTAGTTTCACTTTCAATTTCTCATCTTTTCGTGAGACGTTTCTTTTGCTTTCTTTTTCTTCCACAACGAATGGGTGGAGCCCGTGTCATAAAGAAGGTGCATGTGACGCTTTCTGGTGGCCAAATTTGGTCATCCGTTGTCTCACTGAATGTACAACCGTGCCCTCTTCCACATGGTGTGACACATGTAGATAAATAATGGTTGGATTATCGTCGGTGATCAATTGTTTGTGTTTTTTTTCTTTCTTTTTTTTCTCTCCTGACAGCTAAAGTGCACAATTATCTTAATTGTTTATTGTTTTTAAAATCAGGCATGATTGCTAAACCCAAGGTGTTTGGGTTTGACATTGTGCCAAACCTAAGTAGTTTGGGTCTAGACCCGAGCACCTAGGCCTGGCAACCATGCCAGACCCACGAGTCTGGGCCTGACAGCCCGCACCTGGATTTGTCAACCATGTTAGACCCACGCACCTGGGTAAAAAAATTTAAAATTTTTCAAATGCACGATTAAACTGTAAAAACAAACACTGCCTCATTCAAGTAGAATTTTTCATTCATATGTAGTAGACATTAACTTTAAACTCTTTTTTATTTGTGCAACTTATTTTATAAATTTGTTATATTCGAAGAGGAAAGAATGGAAAAAAATTGTTGAGTTATAAGTAATTTATTTCAAGTCTTAAAAAAAAAACTTCTTTTTTTTACATGCATTGTGAATGAAAATATTAATTTTATGTTTTTATCCAAGTGTTGGACAATTTTTAAAGGGTTCATGTTTTTTTAAATTTGAGATGTTATTGCATGATCTAATTATCAAAGTTTGTTACAAGAAGAGTTTATTCTACATTATAACTATTAGTATATACGAAAATTTGAAATATATGATCATAAGAGAAAACTTTTGAACTTTTGAATTTATACATTATGTTGTAGGAAAAGAAAATATTGTATATATAAAAGACTTACTGTCCTTTTGACTATCTTTATTTGTGCAATTTTGTAGATGATTTCTTCACTAAAATTACAGATTAATAAAAAAATTGAGTAAATTTTAGGGATACATGTGGTTAATGTCCCAAAATAGAAGAAAAAAATATAGAAAAGATAAAAAAAAATATTTGGTTAAAAAGACAAAGATGAAAAATATAATATAAATATGTTTTTAGAACAATTACAAGTGTATTCCTATATTTTCAAAAAAAAAAGAAGCATTGATCTAGCATGGTTGACATGCCCAGCGCGTGGGTCATGCCAGACCCAAACACGAGTCTATCATGGTTGCCAGACCCAGGCTCGAGGCTGGCATTGTTGCCAGACCCAAACGCTTGGGTCTGACAAGGTATTTGTTGCTTTTTTACTTAACAATACATTAGAAGTCCACAAGGAATTATTAGTTTGATATCCTGAGACCATTCAACACATTTACATGAGTATTTTGATACTCAACAAAACCATTACCTTTGTTTGACTAATGAAAATTATAGTATTTTGAGTATTTTGATATCCTAGGCGCTAGACCCAAGCGGCTTGCGTCTGGCACCCCTGTGCAAGTGTATTGTGGACCAAGACATAGTTCACTATAGACTTGCATAGTGTATTTTTCAAGCTTTGAAGGCTTATGATGAGGCTAATATTGTCTTTTCATAGAAAGTTAAATTATCATTATGCCCTCTGTTTGAAAAAATTGAAGCCCTGGTTGTGGGGGTATTTCAGTATTTTTCATAGGCTAATTGGTCATTAAACGTTTGAGCGTGGGTATGGTAGTTTTTTCACTTTTACTTGGGTCTAGTCACTATATCAGGCCCAAATTACTTATATGTCAAAGCCAAGGCTCTTGGGTCTAGTATGACTATCAGACACAAGTCGTTTGGGATGGTATAACTGCTAGACCCATATGTCTTGGGTCTGGTAAAAAGTTGAGTGAAGGTTTAAAAATTAATCCACTTGGTTAGGTTTAATAACACTATTAAAACATTCTCCATACTTTAATATTTTTTTACATTTTAGAAAAAAAAATGATATTGACTCAATCTCTAGACTGGACTCAGTTTCAAACTAAAATAAATTGGAGTTGACCTAGTGTGGCTAGCTCACTTGGTAGGTGCACCCACGACTCGGTCAACCTCGCCAAAACCTTATTTGACTTTTCACAAAAATTAAAAACAAAAACATTAATTTAATATTTTTTTAAAATTTTGAAATAACGATGTTTTGGAATGATCCGGATCACACTATGTCAACTTAGATCAAACCAGATTGACTCTTTCAACCCCTAATCTAGGTCGTTGCCCTAGCCGGGTTTAACAACCTTGCTTTTTAGAATACAACTTTTATTTAATTAAATTATTATAAAAATATATATTTGAAAGGAAGACAATGAATAAATTTGTCAAGAAGAAATGTATTTTTTTAATCAAAATTATCTTTTCTAATTCATGTGAATTTTTCTTACAATATAATTTTTTTTATTAGCAGCATAGCTCATTAAATAAAAAGAAACACCAAAAAAACCAAGTTGAGAAAAGCTATAATGATTTGAAATAAAAAGGAAAAGGCATATATTTTTAATAAAAAAAACTAAATTTTCTTATTTACTAGTTTTTTCTAAAACTTCTGATATTTATGACAAGTATTATTTTTTAAGCAAAAACTTATTATGATCGTAAAAAACAATCAATTAAAAAGTAATAAAATCAAGAATCGATCATTTATTTGTAACTCTCTTAAAAAAAATGAGAACAATAAATTCCAAGAACTACATAAAAAATTAAGAAAACAAATATTTTATTTTCATTCAATAATAATGAGTAAATTATTTTAAAAACTCTTCATATTATCCACGTAGTAATCAATAATATTATCATAAAAAAGTCTCAGTTTTTTTAATGAGAAAGTCATATTCTTTTTTCAAGTGCATTTTTTATTGAATAAAAGAAACGACAACTAAAATAGAGGTTTGTAAAAAAATTTCAGCCATTTTAAAGAAGTATAAAAAATATATTTCTTCAATTTAAACTTCATTTTCTTATTAATACATATCTTTATTATTTTAACAAAATCATGATTTTTAATTGTGTTCACTATTTTTTAAAGAAAAACCTATCATGGTCTCAAAAGCAAGTTCTAAAAAAATATTAAAATAATATTTCAATATTCTGTATATGAATGAAGGTAAATTGTATGTAATAAATATGAGAAAATCATGTAAAAAATATATTAAAAACTTTAATGAACTTAAATTTTATTTTCATTTAATATTCTTAAGTAATTTTTTTTTCTTATTAGGTACATAATACTTGAAAAAGAAATTGTTAACATTCTCATAAAAACTTATAATATTGTTTAAGAATCATGGCTAGATTGAATAATAATTTAAATATTATGTTAAACATTTTTTTATAGTGTATTTTAATCAAAATCCATTTTTTTATTAAAAAACCCATAAAAAAAGCTAGACATCTAGGCCAAACAGATAGGGCTCGTGTGCATTGAGCAACAAAAAAACAGATTTCACTTGCATGAGTGTACAAGGCCAAACTCGTGCAACTTGTTTTTTTAGGGTTTTTTTTCAAGGACGGATTACATGTCATCCATTCTTTAAAAAAATCAAACAATCCAAACAACATTCTACTTGCTATGGCAAACAATACTTTGTTTGCTTGCCCAATTTTTTACCATAAAAAAGATGGCCAAAAAGTTGAGCTAGGGAATTTTAGACTAAAAAAACTATTTTCAACTTTTTTTCACCTAATAAACATCTTTAGAATCTCTATAAATCTATTTCCTAACTCAAAATACTATTAAATCGGTCCAAAAATATAAAATAAAACCCAAACAATTCTTTATCAACCTTGATTTATGTTTTTCGATGATCTAGAAGCTCAAAAACATTCTAATGACATTCCTCATAAAAAAGAACTCAATGACACCAAATTGGCTTTTTTGCTCCTAGAATATGGTTATTCAACCGCTCTCTCTCTCCTCCAACATTTTTCACTAATTTTCTCTCTCTTCTTATAAAATTCAATGATTATAAAGCAAAACAAATGAAGTGGAGGACCGACATGTCAAAACCTCAATAAACACGGATCAAAAAGAAAAAAACTTTGAGGTCCAAAATTTTTTAAAACATGTCTCATGTACAGTTAAGAAAACAAAAAGAAAAGGGGGTTATTTTTTGCTTTAGTGTCAATTTTGGTCTCTGTAAAACAAGGAAAAGGGGGTTATTTTTTGCTTTAGTGTCAATTTTGGTCTCTGTAGTTTTAATTTTTCATAAGCAATAAAATCAAATTTGATTTTACTAAGTTGAGCATCAACTTAATATTAAGATATTTTTTTTAATAACATGAGAACTTCGTAAGAAGAAAATTAAAATAAATTATCAAATTCAATTCTTAATCAATATAATATAAAAAACAAAATTAAAAAAAAGTTCAGCAACTAGAGGAGAAAATGCTTCAAGGATAAAAAAAAAAAAAAGGAAAACATTGGCGCAATCTAAATGTGTTGTGAGTGAACAAACATTGTTTTCGAATCTCTTTTAAATTTCTTTGTAATTTGAGGTAATAGCCCCTAATAATTATATAGAATTATTGAGAGAAAATAACATTGTCATTTAGGTAATCTACTTAAACATGGATATCTGTAATACAATGCTATGAGCCCGCTTATGTTTGGAAAATATGGAAATATTTAAAGTTGAAAATCAACTGCTAGACACGGAGAGTATATTGAGTAATTAAGCGATCGTTTTTTTATTATATTATTTAAAAATATATTAAAAAAATTATTTATTTTAAAAAAATTATTTTTAATATTAGTATATTGAAATGATATAAAAATATAAAAAAAATAATTGAAAAACAAAACTAAAAAAATAATTTTTTTAAAATTACATTTTAAATGCAAAAAAAAAAAAAACAAGATTTTATAATTCTAGAAAATTATGTAAGCCATCATGATTCTGAAGGGTATTCAATCTCATAACTAAGGGTAAGCAAAAAAATCAAAAAATTCTAGCCCAAAGGGATATAATGTGCACTAAAGGTTTGAATTCTCATTTACATACTATGACCCATTAATTTTGAGCTTAGACTTGTCTTGTGCTTAGCGTCACGGCCATGACATTCTAGGTGTAAATCCAACTCTCTTTTTTTTTTTTTTCTCTTTTTTTTATCAAAATGATTATTTTTTTAAAAAAATATAGATTAAGTTTGCAAACTAACTCACAAAAAGTTCTATGGTGTTAGTAGTATCTTATTAATTATTTATTAGGATTCATTTTGAAAAACAAAATACAAAAAAGAGAAAAAGAATATAAAATTAATGATCCATCAAAAGTTATAGAAATATCTCTAAAAATGATTTCCCTTTCCTAATTATATCTCTTTATTAATTTAAAGTGAGTCTCGAAAAGTAACTAATAAGATGTCACTAGTTGCTCTCTAATCACCATAAAATTACTTACCAACCCACAAATCAAAATGCCTACCTCGTGACCCTGGTCTTGAACCAGTTTAACTTCCTAGTTAAGCTTTATAACTAAGCTATGTAAGGGGTATTTTTGCTTATTAACACCATTTAAAAAAAAATACTAGTCAAATAACACAAGTAAAAAAAAATATTGGTGAAATAACACAGTTTGATATATATTAAGGTTTGAAAATATGACATTTAAAGTTGTTGATGAGAAATGCGATAGGTCAAAAAAATTGTTAAATGAACTGTATAAATTATAACAAGGAGAGATAATAGAAAAAAAAACGAAAAGAAAGAGACCAAGGCACACCGAAACTTTGATTCTAACACCGCTGATATCATTAAAAAGAAACAAATTCAACAACACCAAAAAATATCACAAATGATGATTGGAGTACGACACATTCTCCGTCTAAAAACAAGTAAGAAATTACAATAAGGAGAGATGATAGAAAAAAAAAAACAAAATAAAGAGACTTTATTGGCACATCAAAACTCTAATCATTACATCACCAGTATCATCAGAAAGATCTCGACGAGATAAATCCAATAATATCAAATAAAGTCAACAACAATAACTAGAGTGAGTCACATTCTTTGTCCAAAGACAAATGAGCAATTATTTTGAGGAGAGAGAGGAAGAGGAAAAATATAGAGATCTTGAAAACACATCGAAGTTTTGATTATAACACCATCATTACTTTAAAAAAGATCTCAAGGAGACAAATCCAATAATACCAAGAAACGTTACCAACGGTGACCATTTTTTGTGTCATTGGATGTCTTGTTAGGATCCTTATAATGATACAAATAATATTGTAAGTGGAGTTTCGATATACTTATGAAATCTCCTCTTTTCTTTTTGTCTTGTTATAATTTGTGTAACTCATTTAACAATTTTTGACATATAGCATTTTCCATCAATAATAATTTTAATATCATATTTTTCAATTATTTTAATATTATATTTTTCAATCGTGATTGTGCTATCTCACCAATTCACTTGGAATTGTATTATTTTGCTAATTTAAAAAAAAAACAATTCTAATTTTATTCTTAAAAAAATTCTATATTAGATTCTACAAGTTTCACTACATAAAACTAGAGACGATAAAATTATTTTATTGACTAATAGTAACCAATAATATCTTATTAATTAAGTTCATATGAAAATGTTAATTCTCGAATTAGTGATTTGATGATGGTCAAATGTGTGTTTTAATAATAATAAAAAAAAACTAAATGAGTCAGCATGGTCTGTATGTAAAAATGAGCAGCACGTAAATCCATCTATCAACTCTTTATCGAAAACAATATGAGAAAGAAAGAGGGAGAGAAAGGTTCAAGGTTCTTGCTCGTTCATGCCAATCAAGTGAAGTACTAGGAAATCAGCTAACTACTCATCATTGATTCATTGAAAACCTAAAACAAGAAGCATGACAAACAAGGTGTCAAGATTTTGTACATTTAGCAGCAATGAAATGACTACTGGGTTTTAATTTTATGAACAACAATGGCTCCTATAGTTATAATTCAAAAGAGAGTACTAAAATGATGAGACCAGTTTAAATTATGAGCGAAATGATAGTGTATATTACTAAAGACCATCTAGCATAACCATAACTAACACTTCCTATGGACTATCTAATTTCTACACCCCATTCACCAAACTCCAAAGCCACCTAATAATGGCACATTATCCACCCAGATAAAAGAAGAAGAAGAAAGGAAAGAATCAAGAAAGAAATATTAAAGCAAAACATGGGACTGGGCACATGTGATACAAGAAGCTTCATCTATTCAGCTCACAAGATCCATGGAATGCCTACTTGTATAGTTGAAGGTAGACACACTTTCCTAGCACCACCATCTCATATGTTTGCTAATCTACAAGTACTGTTCTTGTATCCTGGCTCGGTTCTCTTCCCACCACAACCTTGCTTGCGTTTCTTCAAATCTTTCTCGGCTGCATCAAGCATATAAAAATGAATTTTACATCCACGTCGAGAGACAGATGATTTTGATGATTATTTTACGGGCAAAGCAAATATCAATCCCTATGTGGTTGGTTCATTCATGGATAATGTAAAACTGGAAAATGAGAGCCCCGATCACTAAACTTTGGAAATATACAACACTGCCCATTTAACAGTATGATATCAATCAGAGAAAAGTGTAATCACAAATAATGCCTAAAAGACAGCCTTGGTTTCTAGATCATCCATGAGAAATCCACGACTCCATGACAAATTTTCACAAGCAAATAAGATTATCTAAGCCATTATGATAGATGGCATGAGCCTGTAGTGCAGGTAGGATTTGACTCGTATAAATGGAAGGATCAAATTATATTTTATTAGCTCTAAAAGTCTTCCAAAATCTAATCAATATACCCCATATACTACGAAGTGCCTTGTTGAGTTGTTCTAGCCCAGCAAAGCAGGTGCTAGAAAAGCCAGTTCAGTCAGCAATGATCTTGTTCAATTATTGGCCAAATAACTAAAATGATAAGCAGTTTCATACTCTAAATTATTAAAACCCACTGACCTGAACCTGACACGTCTAAGCTCCCTAGAGCCTCCAGGCAGAGCTCTGATAGTGATGTATACCCCTGGTTCATCCTGTTCAACCCATTCAGTCTCCATATCGCTTGCATTACTGATGGAAAGTTCTTCTGAGCGATCAGACTCTCTTGACATACTAGTCCTCACAGAACCATCTATTGATGATGTCTCAGTTTTAGCCCCAGCAATGCCAGAGAGCTTTGGTGTTGAAGCAAGACCAGCTGGATCATAATATTGGTGGGATTGCATTGGGTGGTGGTCAAGTGAATCTGATGAAGAATAATCCATTCCTGTTGGAAGGTGGAAATTGTGCAGGCATCCTTTGCCCAATGGAGGAATCACAGGGCTGTCTTTGGCAGATTCAGGCTTTGAGCTCTGCAAAAGGAGATGAGGTAAAATTAAACGATGTAACTAGTTCTATCATCAGTGTCAGTTCGCAAGTTCTTCAAAGTACAGTGAAGTAAATGTGAGCACTAAATACCACCGACATTCTATATCAAATGAAATCCTACAAAACTGAAGTTCATCAAAAAGAATAGAGGACTCCGATAGTGCTCATCGACAGTCTAACAAGATTCATGCTGATTACTATAGAGTAGAAAATGATCCATTCCAAGTAAATCTGGAGCACACATTTCCTATCCCCAACCAAATATTGCTAAATTTCAAAATTTAATTCACACTCACCTCATCTTCAGATCTTGGCGGAGTTGGAAGTGGGACTGCTTGATGATTGAACTGTCGAACATTGTATAATTCCATGACCTTGTCATAGTTCTCAGCCCACCACCTTTGAGCTTGCCATTTGTTGAACATTTCACGACTAATCAAAACATTAAAACGTCAAAATGATGAATAGGGCCTGTCAACATCTATGCATCCCTAGTAAAATGTTGGAGAAGGATGAATCATCCAATTTTTTCTGGTGTTAAAACTTTAAAGCAGCTGGTCATTGATGGTTGCTCATCTAACAGGTTCGCATGGCTATTGTATGAGGGAAGCTAGTTCGTCTCCACAGCAAGAACCAAAGGACCATATTATCACAATTCAAAACATCATATATACTTATCAGGAAGAAAAATCATATACAATTGAGAACATCACAAGTATGAACGGTAATTAGGTTGGTATGACAACACATGAATCTTGTTATAAGTGAAAAAAGTGTTAGGTCAAGAGGAAAAAAAAACTTGAGGAAAAAGGGCCTGCATAAAAGTAGCAGGGCTATCATTACAGTAAACAGGTGGATTGTTGCTCATTTCATTCAACATTTCAAACTGCAAATAAATTAGTGCAAATTCTGATTGAGACTAAAATAATTAATTGAGATAACTTCTGGCACAAAATCGTTGCAATGACACTGTAATTTGGCCACAGATTCCTCAGCAAAGTATTCTATAGATCTTGTGCACAAGCCAGGGTCATCAGACATGGAAATCCTTGCAGGTGTTAAGATATATTATATTGCTGTAATTTGCATTTGGACAAATAAAATTGTATCTGTCTGTCAGCTAATTTAACATTCACTGATCATAAGAAGATTACAGAAGTTATTATTGTTTTTCAAGTGCCAAAGCAATGATAGGTTGAGCACAAAGAATCAACCAAGAGTGAAAGAAATGAAAATTATCTTGCTTATTCAAGCCTTCTGGAGCTGTAGGCAATATTCCTCATTAACTCATAATTGTTGGATAGAAGGTGAATTAAACGAGTCCATTAATGTTCTCCAGAAAGTCCACAAGTTAAAACACGGAACATTATTCATAATTCTTTAAAGTTCTCTATTTCTTTTTTCTTTTCTATCTTTTCATTTCTTCTAGGAAAGGTGGGGGATGATGGATGATTCCAAATGCAGAATTGCAGATAGTAAAGCATAAGCTAGTTCTTGATTCCAGAAAAAGAGCAAGTAGACAAGCAAAACCTAGGTCATGCTTGTTTGCTAGAAAGTAGTTTTTTTTTTAAGTAATTTCTATAAAAAGTGAATTCCTATAAAAAAAATTATTTTTTGATATTTGGTAGTTTGATAAAAAAATGAGTTGGAAAACACTTTCTAGTATTTGGTGATATAAAATGACATGAAAAATAATTTATTAGTGTTTTAATTTTTTTTTTCAAGTTTATTAAAATAATAAGGATCAAATCTGACAGATAAAAAAGTTGAAAAAGAATAAAATTGAAAAAAAAATTCATAAATTATTTTAAATAAAACAAATAACAATTAAAAGAATAGAAACCAAATCTGATAGATAAAAAAATTAAAAGATTATGAAATTGAAAACAAAATTCATAAATTATTTTAAAATAAAATAAATAGCAATAAAAAAATAGAAATCAAATCTGATAAATAAAAAATTTCAATTAAAAAAAAGATAGGAGAAAAATAAATAACAATAAAGAGAATGAGAACCAAAGTTAATATAAAAATTTGAAAGGATGAAATTAAAAAAAATATTCAAAATAAAATATATAACAATCATAAGATTAAGGATCAAATTTGATATAATAAAAAAATAACAAAATGTTTTTGAATTTTTCCCAACTTTTGAAAAGTATTTTCCATCCAAAATAAAATAAAAACACCTTTTTAAAATCAAGTTAAATTTTTCTTCAACTAAAAAATATTTTCTATTAACTAATTTTTCTAAATGATAAGCAAACAGGGCAAAGTTTATAAAATAGTTTTCAGTAAACTAATGAAACAAACAAGGCCTGCATAAGTGTAATAAAATAAAGTCCAATTTGTGTTGTGGATGGTTCCTTTCACCAGGTAATGTAATTCTCCTAGTACATTGCATTCAGGAACCCATACCCACAAGCACATCAGACGCATCTTTGGTCCTTTTTCTGCACTGGAATTCACTGATCAGGTTCCTACATTTTCTATTGTTACGATACAGCTGACTCACAAGTTTTTGCCCTCTGCAGCATCTCAAACACCAAAGTAAATCAAGACATGCCTGTATAAAGGATGGGATGCCATTTCCCTATCTATCAGTGTATGAGTAGAACACAAGAAAAGGGACCTAATTTAATTTTTAACCCTAAATTTGAATCAGATACCATTCAGGATGACCAAGCTGTAATGAATGTTAGCAAGACACCCACTGCATATTTAGAGCCACCCGACCATATTGTTCATGCAATAAGAAAATCATCTGTACGCACCTACATCATGAAAATGGAGAATCCCACAATTCTCAACTTAATCACCAGTTCACCACCACCACACCAAAGAAATTTGATCACACCCATAAAAATCAAAACCTTCAACACCATACTAGGAACAAGAGAGAAAGGACAATCCAGGTATGGCCCAATTCCCACTTTCACACCAACCACCAAACAATGAAGAACCTTTCAGCATCAAGAAAGAGGTCGACTACAAACAACAATCTCAACACCCCGCCTCCCCAACACACACACACACACACACACACACACACATTCACACGCACAGCCAGAAAACTAGTGATTGCATTCAAACAAATTAGATAAAAGACAACAGAAAATAAATGTACAGCATCAGTACCTGAATCGAATCCGCTTCAGATCATTACCACCATCAGGCAATGAAAGAAAAGCGATGAGCACGCCTGGCTCAACTTGTGCAACCCACTCCTTAGGCTCATCTTCCTCCATAAAAGCCACAGACTCTGTCCGGCCACTTACTGAAGCAGGTGTGCCTTCACCACCTGATAGCCCTTTTAGTCTTGCCTCCATCTCTTTCCCCCACATTCTCGGGGTCGAATTGGAACTTCCTGTTCTACGATACGAGCAGTGGAACCTGGCTGAGTCTGAGGCAGCATCAGACTCGGCATGGTTCCGGTTACTGTTATTGTTCGAGGATCCTGAACATGGCTTGCAGTTTCTATATGCTCCTGATGCCTTGACTGCCATATCCTTTATCTAAAAAAATAATAACAATAATACTTCATCATTTTGCAATAAAACGAAGACAATTCCAGGTCCAATTCTATTCATCAGCCTTTCGCACCCAAAATCTAGAAAAAATGAATTTAAGAAACCCATGTTGCTGATCTGGTCTTTGGTTCCAATCCATAAAAGAAACCCAAGTCCATCAATCATTATAATTTTCTTTTTAAAAATAAATTTGAAAGAAGTACCGTTGTGCTACACGGTAGTAAATCAGACCCATATCTCACAGTGATTAATTCCAATTCTTCTTTCACTGTTTTTGTTTCCGGCAAGTGGCAATGCAAAAGAAACCGGGCAGCCCCTCCACGTCGTTTACCCCCTTGATGAAAGCCAAAGGGCAAAATTTTGGGTTTTGCGGAAACTAGGCAAAAACAAAAGGACAAAAAAAAAGAGCAATCATGGGATTTTTTTTTATTTTCACACTATTTTTTTCCAAAAATATAAGAAACAAAACATAACCCCTTAAATCCAAATTGTCAAAACACACAGTATAATTCAACCTTCTTCCATTACTGTATGCTTCGGTGCTTTCTGGGCTTTAGTTAAAAAAAAATTAAAATAAAACTCAAATCTCTGACTCTATTGCAGCAATCAAAGATAAAAAGGTGAACGAAGAGCAAGAAGAGTTATACATACTTGAGCAGTGAGAGCCTTGATGGCCTGCTTAGTCCTGGGTGTCTCCAAAGTAGCAACATCAACATCCTCTTCTCTCTCCCTTTGTTGCAAAGATCCATTGTTAAGTTGCTTTGAACACGCAATACAAGTCAACATCGCCTCACGATTCCTCTACACCCACAATCTATTTGACCCAAAAACACAGATCAGAGGCATGCTATACATAGAAAGAAAAAAAACTGTACACCAAAATGAGCACCATGTTCCATATATAATCAATGTATGCAATGCTTACAATGAGAAAAAGGAAAGATTGAATTGCAGATGGGTTCAGTCTCTTTGAGATCCCGCGGTTTGCTTTGCAAAATAAATGTCGAGGGAGAGAGAAAGAGAGAGGTGACCATTAATGGAGGAATGAGAGGAGGTTTTTGAAGTGTTAATAAAAAGAAACAACGGGCTCCTTTCTTTAAAAACAATTCCTCTTTACTGCACTACAAAGTCTACACTGCTAGTCAGAATGAGTAACAGCTAAGAAATGCTATGAAAGAAAGACACACACAACGCCTTCTCACTCACTCTCTCTCACAGAAACAAGAAAAGCACATTCCACCTTGAATGTGCAAGTGGGTAATTGAATGTGAGGGGGTGGGAGTTAAGAGGCAAAGCAAAGGTAGCCGCTGTGTGTCCGCTGGTGTGGAATTGGATGCGTGCGCGCGAGCTTTTGTTTTATGTTTTTTATTTTTTTTGGGTTTGGGTAATTTGGATGTAAGGTTTCTTTTCCTTTCATTGTTTGTGTTCTTAATGCAGGAGTATTTTAAAAAAAACAATTTAATATATTAAAATAATATTTATTTTATTTTTTACATCATTATATAAAAATAATTTAAAATAAAATAAAAATATTTTTAAAATACAAAATCAAACAAATAATTGCACTGACATTCATGAATGCTAGGGATCCTTTTCCTTGAAGCTTTGTTTTGGCTTCTGCCTTCACTTTTATTAAAAAAAAAAAAAAAAGTATATCTTGGATGGGAAAAATACCCATCCATCTAAAAGAACCTCGATAAGCTACAAAGGAGAACATTCTAAAGGTGAAAAAAAATTACATAAACTCAACTCACTATTGATCAAATTAAAGTTATAAAACTTGATCTTATTCATGACTCGGCTAAAATTTAGATCACGAACAAGTTAACATAAATAAATAGTTACTCAATTACCTTCATTAAAGACAAAATTTTAGAAGCTCGCCCATGAACATATATGGAAGACTTTGATTTTTTTTTATTTATCTTGTGATAGTGTTATAAAGTAAATGTGTTAAAAGTTTAGCAGAATTTTGACCCACTTCAGCTCAAAATTATATATTTTTGCTCTCGCTGTATCATTATCTGGGTCAATTTTTTTCTAATATAGAAAAATAAATTTTTATACGAGAATAATCTGAGTGAATTTGGTTAACTTGATTAACTTATGACCTGAAATAATATTAGAAGAAGGAAAGTAAAAAAAAAAACTCAAGACCCAACAAAACTAATCTTAAAGGATAATTAAAAAATAATTTTTAGAAAGAAACCATCTGAGTCAACCTGGGTTCACTCTACTAACCCACCACCCATGACATGAGATTAGAATAAAAAAATTATTTTTTAAAAAAAATGACCTAGAAAAAATGATCAAAGCTAAATGAAAACAAAAACAAAATTTTGAAAAAAAAAACTCAAGTCACATTGGGTTAACCTAGCAAACCTACAACTTGGGATAACTCTATAGAAAGGAGAAGTATAAAAAATAAGAAATCTTAAGACCTAATAACCCAGCATCAAATGATAAAATAAAAAAATAAAAAAAACATTGAAAAATAATCCAAAGCAACTCGTGTTAATTTGACTAACCTGCAACACACAATAATCTCAAAGGAAGGAAAGAGAAAATGAATAGAAAACTCAAGGCCTAATAATTTAATATTAAATAACAAAATTAAAAAAAAAACTGAAGTTAAATCAGGCTAATCTTCAAAACTAGCAATTGTGATCATGAGAACAAGATGATCCTACAAAAGACAAAAATAAATCTTGAACAAAATTGTTAACCTTAAAAAAAAAAAGTAATCAAGACAATAAGAATCAAATCTGGTATAAAAATTAATGAAAGAAATTGAGGGACAAAAGTGAAAGAAAGAAAAAAAAAATCAAACCAAGAAAAGGATAAAAAAAACAACAATCAAGAGAATGAGTACATGTTGATATGAAAACAAAACAAAAATAAATGAAAATGGATGAAATTAAAAAAAAAGAATTTAAAAAAGAATTCAAAACAAAGAAAAACCAATCACAAGAAAAATAAATCATAATTGAAAAACAAAATAAATGGGAGAACAACATGAAAGACAAAATAAATGGGAGGAAAAACCTAATTTTTTGCTAACCCGACATGAATTTAAAGGAATGAAAAGAGAAAATAGAAAGGAGAAAAAAGGTCAACCTTTGTGATTTGAATAACATGTATCACTCCATTCGTTTCCGCTAGACATTTCAAATGATACAACAGTTAAAAAGTTTTTATAACAGAATGATGCTATATGCGTCGCTCGAAAGGTGCAAGAACCATCTACTCGCTAACATTTGTCTCGCACGCATCAATAATTTATTTATTTATTTTTATTTATAAAAATACTAATTTGTCCCTAATCAGACAGAATATAACAACACTAATTTCTCACATTCTATAGCAAATGACTGAGCTCTTTGAGGTTTTTTGTTTTATGTATAATAAAGGAACAAGCATGACCTGCGGGTATATATAATCAATGACCATGACCGAGAGGACATAGGTGGCAGGTAAAGGGTTAATGCTGCCACACGAAGGTGGCAAGGAGTCAGTCTCTTAACAGGGATTTCGGGCTGGCACTTTTCGAGCACTCCATGGAGAGTCCTGCATGGCTGGCCTTTCCAGGTTCTATCAATTCAGGGGCGAAAAGGGGAGTGGCTGCATACAATGATGATGGCGATAGGCACTGCACGGAGCACTCATGAAATCCTCATTCGGGAAGAAAAGCTGCCCTCTTTCTGTTCGCTAACTTCTATACACTGCTTAGAATCAGTAAATCCCATCTGGGTTTTGCAACCACCAACTGGCGGTGGTCCAAAGGGAGCATTTCTAGAACACGTCTTTTGTTAGCAAAAGTTAAGATTCTTAGGGTTTAGAGATTTAGATAGCTTTGGTTTGGTTTTCTTATGGATTTGTTCTGTAAAGATTGTTTAGGTGAAATTAAGAATATCATCGTCAGAGTGTTTTGATATGTATTAATTTGATGTCTCATTTATTTATTTATTTTTTTTCTCTTTTTTCTCTCACAACTGATATAATTAATGATTCACAAACAGGCATATGGTCTACAAAGAATGTAAGATGGGATTGGAGTTAGCTTTGCCTAGTCCTTCCAACAAGGTTTCAAATTAAAGCTGCAAGCAACTCCAGACCAATATAAGCTCTAATCTTATATATGAAAATACCTATAATAGTTATAAAACTCAACAACTTTAGCATAAATCATAAATAATTATCAACTTTTTCTATTGATTCTGATTTGTTTTTAAAAGTATTCGAAACAAAAACTTATAGACAGGGGCAGACCAATAATTGTAGGGGTGAGCAAAAAAATCAAAAAACCGAATAAACCGAGAAAACTGGAAAAAAAATAACCAAAAAAATCGAACCGTGAATAAAAACCGATTAAACCGATTAAAATTTTGAAAAAACCGACCGGTTCGGTTTTGGTTTTATAAGCCTGAAACTGAAAAAACCGAACCGAACCGAACCGAAACCGGAAAAAACTGAGCCAAAACCGAGCCAAACCAGAAAAAACAAACCGAAACCGTCCGGTTTGAACCGGTTTCTGTTTTTTTTAAAAAAAATTCGGTTTGGTTATTTTTTTTATATAAAAACCGAACCGAACCGAAAATGATCACCCCTAAATAATTTTAGCCCTTGAATTTTTAAAATTTTCATAATAATTAGGCATTTAGCCCCTCCAAAAATAAAATATTTACTCTCTAAAATAAAATTTTCATAATAATTAGGCATTTAACCTTACAGTTTTTATGATGATATCCCGGTTAAAATTCTATAGTTCCTCTACTGTATATAGACACGCACACAGATTGGTAAATATTTAAAGGAAGCATGCATGCTAGTTTAAATTCGACTAATTTTTGAAAGCATCAAAACAAAATGAGAGGGAAGCTTTTAAGGAGCATAAATACCTACCCATCTAATAATTCTAAAGCAGTGAAACACCCACCACTAATAATAAAAAAATAAATCGGCATATCATATAAATAATCAATTAATTTTTAAAAAATAAACACTTTGAAAAGCAATCGTTACCATATTTTTATATACCCTTATAAACTACTTGTTTGTGTGATGATTTTTATATAATCAAGAGTTTTTGTGTTTTGAAAACGAGTGTTTCTTGAAAATTTTGAATTTTTATTTTTCAAAATAATATTTTTATGTATTTAAATTATTTTAATAAACTAACATCAAAAATAAATTTTAAAAAAATATATTATTTCAATATATTTTTAAATAAAAAATATTTTAAAACAAACACTACTTATAAATCATAAATGAGAGGAAGGGACATGCATGGATATGTGCAGAGGGTGGACGCATTAATTTGAGGCCACCAAAAAATGCATGACGGACCTTGTGGACGATGATTACTGATCTGATGTAACTGACCACAAGAAGGGAAAGTTATGATCTGGTAGGACCATCCCTCACCCCCACCACAAGGCCTCTATTTCCCTGCCGCATCCTATCGCTTCTTGGTGGTGATTTTTATTTACACCTGGCGGGACCCATCTTAGACTTGTTCAAGATTTTGAGAGAGATCCACCAACTTGTATCTTCAAAATATTTGCTAGGCTCCACAAAACCCGGAACCAGTGACATGTCACTTTGCTGAGTGAATGGCTGGCTGGCTATATGACGATTTGTGTTCCTTGACCCACATGTGAGACCCCAATAATATAGTGAAAGTAAAGCGAGTGAGAAAGCCAACAAACCATTATTCATTAACATTATCATTTAATATTAATGAACAAGTTATTTAAAAATTATGCATTTTAGACTGATATCATTATAAAATACAATAATCTTCCTAAAAATAGTGACATGATTTGAAAATTATTTTAATATTATTTTAATAAATTGATTTCAATAGAATTTTTTTATCAAAGTTTTTTTAAAACAAGAAACATCTTAGAAAAACACCAAACACGAAAGCCCAAGCATGTAAGGATTAGAAGGGCATGACTGCATGCCTTTTTTTTTCAACGAGCAAATAATATGTTGTTCATCTCTATTTTTTTATATAATAGATGATGCATTGCTTGCTTGGGTAGATAACTCATCATCTTTTAGTTGATTTTTTGTGGTAAAAAAATCAGGATCTATGCTTCTAGAACTCAAATTATCTCAAGAACCTTGATAAACTCATTTCAAATTTTTTCTTAAAAAAACTTTACATGTTCTTTGAATTAAGTCTAAAATCAATCTAATCTCGACCTAGCACCTTAAAGCCATGTGATTGGTCTTGATTCAATCTTTAAGGTTTCAAACTCGACCTTTGGACCCAATCTAATATGCCTCAAACTTGGTCCAAACCATGAGCGCTTCAAAACTAATCGCAATCCAAACCTAGTCCACACCATAGACGCTCTAAACCTAATCACAATCCAAACTTAGTATGCTTGAACTTGAACCTTAGCTAACACAAGTTCTTCGAATCCTCGCTTGAATTTTGAGTAACCTAGACTTGCTCTTGGCCCGGACTTGGTTCTAATTTTGGTTTTGTACCCACTTTTAGGTACTCCGAACCCAATTCCAACATAAACCTAAACTCCCTATACTTAATTTTTAGACTCCTTGAAACTAGTCTCAGCCTAAATTTAAGTGATCCGAACTTGGTTTTAAACTCAATATGATCATTGTATAAACCTTAAGCCCCTCAAACTAGATCTTATCATCGATAACTAGACATTGGGGATTTTTTATAAGCTTGAATCATAGACGCCCCAAAACTAGTTATAACTCACCAAATACCTTCACAATCTTAGAATGAACCTGAGCATCCATATGAGGCCTTCAAACATGTTATTAAACCAACTCCCAAATACCCTGGATATCGACATTAGTCTTAAACTTTACTCTTATTACCTTGGACTTACTCTCAAACTTACTCTCAATCGCCCTAAATGAAATCCTATCTCGAGTTCCGGTCTTTTTAAACCAAAACTTAGTACAAAATGTGGTCCTTTTAAAAGTAATCCTTAGCTGAATCGTAGGAGTCTCGAATTAGGTCTCAACTTAAAACTCGTCAATATAATTAACATTTATTTTATGAGACTCTCAAATTTGACTAGATTCTCAAAATATAATATTGATAGTGTAAAAATCTAATTTTTAAAACCTGTTTTTTTTAGTCTTTGAAACTTTTTGCTACTTTTATTTACAGGAAAACATAAAATTAAAGGAATATAATATAACTCAGTGTCTGTAGTTTTGATAAACGAATTAATTAATTCTCCTTATTTTAAAAATTAATTATTTAGTCATTTGATGAGTGTTGACATCAATTGATTTGATATACATTTATTTTAAAAAGTCTTTTTTTCACTATTCTGTCCATGATATCTATTTATTTTTCCTTTCTTGTTTTTAAAAACAAAAAAAATGGAAAAGAACATAAAATGACGAAAGAAAACTAAATAATTAGTTCTTGAAACAGGAGAGACTAATTAACTTGTTTCTCTATCAAATAAAAATAAACGAGTTTTCATATGTCGTTTTTAAAAACTTGAAAAAAAAATAGTAATTATTTATTGTCAAAAAGACCTCGACCTGTGACTGTGAGCAGGACGAAGGGCATGACTATCGCGTGATAGCACGTGCAAGGCGGCCCCACACAAAATGCAAAAGGATAAGGAGGTGCCGTGGTGCCCAAAAGGGTCTCCTACCTCTGGGCCTCCGGGATTCCCGTAAAAAGCAACTCCTCGTCGCTCTCTTCCTCTCTTTGTTATAATACATAACTTTTTGACACTTGTCAGATATTTTTTAATGTAAAAACATTATATATATATATATAGATTTTATCAGTGTATTTTTATAGTTCAAAAATTTTTAAGTATAAATTAAAAAGGTGTATGTGTTAATAAATAAAAAATTATTAATAATAACTAAAAATAAAATTAGAAAAATCAACTTATAAATATAAATTAAGATATTTAATCTCGCAAGACAAGATAATTTTTTGTGTGTTATTAGATTATTTTGATATGTTGATATCAAAAATAAATTTTAAAAAATAAAAAATATATTATTTTAATATATTTTCAAATAAAAAAATATTTAAAAAAACAATATCTTCCCGAAAAAGAAAAAAAAAACTTGCTTTAAGTTAAAAAGAAACGGGCACCAATGTTAGGTTCAGATTCATTAATGCTTGAGAAACATGTCGAGATTCATCGGCGAGCAAGGCCTGTATGAATTCTACACATATCAAACTGCTGGTTCAGAAATACAAACCTCGTCTGTTTCCCCTTTTCAGAACAATTAGCCAGCTCCTAAACCCTAATCTTTAATTCGATAGTCTTAGTTTCCCTTTCCATAGCCTGGATTAATTCAAGAAATACTTGTCTAGGCAGACACTTGCTGCCTTGAACATTTGAAGTATATAGCCAGCAGTTATTGGCTAACATTTAACACACGAGTTAAGGAAAAGGTTGGGCGCGAGAATGCTTTTCTTCGAAGTTTTAAGGTAACAACAACTCTCATCCAACTCTCCTCTCTTCGAAGGAGGAAGCGGAAAGTAGAGACTGCGTGCTGAGAGCAGGATTGTCTATACAGAGCATACGCTGTCTTCCAGCTAAGCCTACAGTACTTTTGCGCAACTTTCTGTCCCCTTGCATATATAGCATATGTGATTGTGGGAGGTATAACGCATATGCTTAGCATTCTTAAATCAGTATTATAGTGTTCGTCTTTGCAAGTAACTTGGGCTACTCAAGTGAAAGGCTCTAGGAAAGGACTAGACGGGGCCTGCATTACGCTGTGGTATCGTTTAATTTATTTTAATTTTTTTTATTTTGGTAAATTATGATGTTTAGGTATTGGAAGAGTGTTATATATATAAAAAAAAACAGAAAAATCAACTATCAAGGTTATAGAGTAGAGTAAATCAAATAAGTTGATTTTACTTTAATTAGATGATGATAAAAAATACATAATAATAAAAATGAACTAAAATTAAAAAAAAAATTGATAACGATAACTTTGGAAAAAAAAATGTTTTCAACAATAGAAAAAATAATGTAGTTCAATTCTTATATATAAAAAAATTAGAAATCAAAGTAATAAAGATCAAATTGAAAAAAAAATAATATATTACAAATTAAAATTGAAGATGAAATTTAAAACAAACAAAAAATTTACATTATAGCCGAGAACAAAAATTAAAAATAAAAAGAATAAGACTTAAAGTTGAAATATTAATAATTAAAAGGAAAATTTTGAGTTGCCAGCATAATTCTCGAAGGAATAAGAGAGAAAAAAAAAAGGAGCTCCGCTGATAACAATTCATCCCATAACCACCATCACGCGCCACTCTAATAGAAAAAAGACATCGTGAAGGTTCTGACATGATAAAATGGTGTTTTTGGAATCCAGGAGGTGTTGTAAGCGCTAGAGCGTGCCTCTCATGTGCCAATATTTTTTTGTCTTCTAAAGATAAATCAACCATTTTATTCTGCTTGGAGAAGTAAATAGATACAAGTTTTAAAAGATTTTGCTTTTAAATATAATTTAATAATTTTACTGTTCTAAAAAAATTGAAAAAATACATCCACCCTCGACTAATCTTATAATAACTAATAGGCCGTGTAAAAATATCAAAATATTCTCAACACCAAAGTCATTGTTTTCTTTACGGCACAAAAAATAATTACATTATCACTATGAATAGTAAAATATGTATATTAGTATATGACCATAGTATTTTTGTCTTCCATTTGAGTATTTTGTTACATGCTTTGCTTGGCTCACAGCCTGTGGCTGCAGTTAAGGATGCAAAATGGAAAAAAGGATGGTTGTAGGGTTCTAAATATATTAGTTCCGCTGCAAAAGTGTCATACAGGCATACACCATCATCACTGCGTGTGGAGAATGTTTGCTTAGGGTGATATACAAAACGTCAAGGACCATATTCCATATATAATACTGTTTTCAAAATCCTCTGTTAAAATAATGTGTGTTTTGGTATTGTTTTTTTATTCAAAATTGTATTAAAATGATTTTTTTTAATTTTTTTATATCAGAAATCAAAATCATTTATAAATACTAAAAAAATATTAATTTAATATATATTTTTAAAACCAAACACACTCAAATTAACATTGGAAAGCACAAATGCTTAGTGGAGACAGGATATGTTGGGACAAAGGCATAAGGCAATTTAGTGCATACAATTCTAAATAAAAATTAGTACCAAATCCAAATGCAATAGGCATATTAAGTTTAGGCTTTAAAAAGCACTAAAAAAGCCCTAGGATCAACAAGCCCGCTTTTTTACATTACTTCAGCTTCTGTTTTGCGTTTTTATTGACTGTTTTGATTTTTCAAAAGAAACATTACCATTTCCAATTATGTATATAAGTGTTTGGTATTGTGCTAGTTTTTTTTGTTGTAGTTTGAAAAAATTATTTTATAAAAAGTACTTTTAGGTGAGGTTGGTTTGATATTTATATATATTTGGTTAAAACTATGGTTGAAATTGAGATTGAACAAAAACGTAATTTAATATGTTTAGTTAAGAATGCTTTTCAAATTGAGGTTGTAAAATAATTTCAAAAAATATATATTAATATTGATGGTTTTTAATTTAAATATTATAGATTTAACTACTGCTATTACATCATGAAATAAATAATACTTTATATAAAATATTTTTTATTTTTTCATTAAACTATCTACAATTCCATCACATATGAAATACATCCGACAAGGACTACAGTTTTCTTGGTTTCTTAAATGCACAACAATATCAGGTAAAATATCATCAGGAATAAAATTGGGATTGCGATCTCCGTCTAATTTATCATTAGTGTCATTGAATAATGTTAAACACTAATTTTTTTTAAATAAAACACAATTAAAAATTAAAATTAAAAATTTATATTTTATATTACTGGGTCGGATAGGTTGGTAGTTATGTTTTAAAATATATTAAAATAATATTTTTTTATTTTATAAAATTTATTTTTGATATTAATATATAAAAATTTAATTTAATTTCTATTTTAAAAAATAGCAAAATAACGATAATTTAACCATAATCCAAACATGGCCATAATCATCATTTATAAGAAGAAAGCTAGTGATGGCTTGACATTGACATATAGAGAAAAAAACCTCTATGATAGTAGAGTATAATAAATTACTTTATCCAGGCATAAATATCTAGCATCCCATGGATTTAATTTCTTACTATGGGTAGAGCTCGCAGAGAATGAGAGCTCAATTATTTAATTTTCAAATTAGAAATCGAATTTACTGAAACAAGCGGGAAGCATGTGAAAGCAGCCCTTTGCTGTTTCTTCTCACCGTGCGTTGCAAACGCAGTAAATAATGGGACCCATGAACAGTAAATGTTGTTTCTTGCTTTACCAAACATTTGGCTCCTGTGTTTCGTTACAAACGCAAACGCCACCTCGTAAACAAACGGTTTCTAAAACTACTTGCTAAGAAATTGTAGCGATTTAGGGTAGCTCTGAGATATTTTTCAAATTCGATGCTCATTTTTTTTAATTGCACCCTTATATTCCTAATTTGTCAAAAACATTTAAGAGGAGAAAAATTCAATGCAAGGAGGGCAAAGTGTAAAATAAGAAGAAGCCTCGTGGCCGTGTAAAATTAGAGGAAAAAGTTTTCTTTGGTCCTTATACTTTTCTTTTCCTATCTTCATAGTCTCTATAATTTTTGTAATTTAAACTTAACTCAAAAGTTTGTTTCTTGTACATTTTAGCCCCTGTAAGTGAGAGAGAAAAGAGAAAGACACCAAATTCCGGGTTGAAGAGAGAAAATTATCGGTTAACACAGATTTTAACCGTAAAATCATCAATCTTGATGTCAACGAGTTCTTTTTGGCGAGAGGAGTTTGATGGCGATTGTTTTGGACCTTAATCCTTTCTTGCCTTGAAAAACAAATCGAGGTCGAGAGAGAAAAACCTTTCCTAATTTAATTTTGTGTTTTTAAATTATTTTGGAGGGTATTGGAGTTGATAACTGGGTTATGAAAGTTCTAAAAGTTGTTTATTAGGTGTTTTTAAGTGAAAATATGTTTTTAGAATAGAAAGAGAAAATCAAACTCAAATTTTCCACTACCAGAGTGGTGGTCGGATTCTAAAAAATCAAGTGACACATCATCTGTTTTTTTAAAAAAAAAACTCATTGGCTATTTTTTTTTATCTTTAGAAAGTTGCATCATGTGATCTTACTTGACTTTCATGCTACAAGATACAGCACACCCCTGACTACTTGTTATTTTGCTTTTATACTATATTTTCCCTCCAGGTTCCATGAGTCAGGGCAGCCAGCAAAGAAGCAACGATCCTTGATATCAACAACCATAGAGGTACCTACCTGTATTTGACCTGATTTATCACTGTTTAATTCAACGTTTAGAAATCATAGCTATTGGTTCTCAAAATCAATACATGCAGTGAAAACGATAAATTTAAGGTAATATTCGGGAGTCCCTAGGATCCCGTTAGAAAAATTTAGAGTTATTTAAGAATTTATTACTTGAAAATCTGATCTTCTCCGGCTTTGAATAATTCTTTAAATACTGAGTTATTGCAAAGCACAAGCCGTCCAATTGTCCCGTCTCAAACGATAATTCACGCGAACCACCGGTAAGAAATCTTCTAAATCCCCATTTAGAAGAGGGGGATTGCTATACCTAGAGTGTTAGCTCTTTATTCCGTGACTTATGCAGTTTTTCTGTCTAACAGATAACCTATTTAAAATAAAAAGGCATAGTTTTATATTTATAATGAATCATAAAAACCCTATAAATGATAAAATATATATTTGCTCTTTAAATAATATCCATATATTATTTAAGGATAATTTTAAAAATTTAATCAATCAAGTCCCTACTTGATTATTCTAATACTAGAATTATAATATTTGAATTTAATACATTCTAGTACTTAATTTCTAAAATTATTTTCAATCAAGTCACACTTGATTAATTATCCCAATTTAATTCCTAAATAATGGTTCTTAATATGTGTAACCCATTAGGTTCCTAATATGTTGGCTCAAATATAAATTATAATTCTAAATAAATTCAATTAAATAAATTAAGCAATTTAATTTATTATAAATTCAATAATTGATTAATTTATATTTGAAAATCAAGTGTATCATCTAGTAACGTGTCATAATTCCCAAAATATTAAAAAAGTCATAAGTGGTTTGACTTAACATTTCAATGATCGGTTTCTCAGTGTAATTATTATTTAATAATGTTTCGATTTAGATATTTTAGCATAAAGTGTATCTACCATGACAAATCATATTTGTTCGTAACATTATAGTCATTGATCATTTGAATAATATTTGAAACTCTTTTCAAATCTCATTTCACCTCGTGTAAGGATTTAACAATCAATACTATTTGAGAACACGTGAAATATTTTTTTCTAATTCATCTAAGGTGATGAATAATCTCTTAATCACTCAAATACCTTCATATAGTTTATGTTATATCCAATGTCTTCCTATTTGTTACCTTTACCAAGATAATGTGTAACAAGATCAAAACATAACACTCCCTGTATAAGATAACCTCGTGACTCAAGTTTAAGGATCACTTATACGACCATCATGTGAGTTTTTCCATAAACACAGGTGGTGTCTCCATATGAAATTCTCATACGGGTCAGTTTAGTGTATATATCTTATGACAAGCACATACATATTAGTTCTAGGTACCCCTTATATTCTAGCTTATGAGAACAACTGCTTCATTTCATAAAAGAAAGTACATAACATATATCAGTCATTACAACTCTAATAAATGTTCAATATTAAAAGAACATTTAGGAACAACACTTTGATGCAATAGAAATCCTATAATTATAACATCTTTATAATTTCATTTGCAAAATATTTTTGTTCCATGGATTTTATCTTTACTGTAGATTCATCTATCAAACATTAAATTCATAAATTAATGAATTTTAAAGATAAATAAAGCTTTTATTTAATAAAATTAAATATGTTTTACATAAATAAAATAGTGTCACGTGTAACCAATTGATT
>Ga0307515_10001918_pt1 | contig 46105 bp, 45 predicted proteins | sample 17_EM_MG_FD_194513 | JGI IMG/M metagenome (GOLD analysis project Ga0307515, IMG submission 194513) | Populus trichocarpa ectomycorrhiza microbial communities from riparian zone in the Pacific Northwest, United States - 17_EM | ecosystem: Host-associated > Plants > Roots > Unclassified | place... | reverse complement strand
AATCAGCTAAGCAACAGTTCTTGCTTATTCAATCGACGCGCGACTCTTATGATCCCCGCTAAAGGAGCCTAAGACTGATCTCATGCGTGCCATGAATAGGTGTTATGCATGTCACGTGACTAGACCGAGAGTAACTCCGTAACATGTATTCATATAGCACTGCAAGTATCATTATCGCTGTTAGGGGAAAACCCCTAACATAAGATGCAAGACCCCAAATCGTAGATGCTGTGTTGATGCTCATTTTCAGAATGGGTCAGGGAGAGTGTCTCTATTTTTTGATTATAAAGGCAGCCAGTACATCCAAAAAATGCAATGATATACCATCATTAATATTTTGCGATTAACCGTTGTATATCTGAATGCGACCATAAATAGAACAATCTGAAAAGTAGAACAGGAGATTGGATCAGAGGGGTCTAGCTATACCCCGCAAAACCCGCAGGTTGATGGGTACGGGCCTGGGTTTGGACAGCCAACAAGCAGCGGGTCAGGTTTTCAGACAGGTCTGGAACTAAACAACAAGTCACAACGATAAATCAGGCAAAGGGAGCAGGAGGGGCTTGTGAGGGTGAAAAACAATCACTGCGACAAGCTGAATGCAATTGCTGTATGCTTTTCATGATTCAAGGTTTATTGAAAATGTGAGAGTAATTAGACACTTCACAACCGGGTGAAAGAGTATAAGAGGAAACCTATGAGAGTGGTAGGACACCTTTTTGAAAAAAGTACATTGCGGTGCCGCTGTTTCTGAGGACCAGTCAGGTTTGAAAGATATGAGTAGAAAACACAGTGAAGATGCTTCTTAAAGATATTGAGACATTTCATTTTGCTAACGAAACATCAGCAAAATGAAAATTGGTCCGGAAGCAACACGCAACCTTGTCAGACACTCCGGGCGCCCTCACCAGTGCTTCTAAGTCCTTCCGGATGCTCCCAGACCCCCCAGGAGCTAAGCAAAGTGCTCTCAGACTCTGCAAGAGCATTCTCAGATGCTCCTGAAAGCACCTGAAGTTATGGAGGTGCATTCAGGATGCTACAAGATTTGACTTATAGAATAGTCAAATTTTGGAGCTCCTGAGACCTCTGCGCAGATCTGCGGGAGACTTCAAGAGAAGCTGAGACCGCTGCGCAGCTCTGCAGGATACATTGAGAGCAGCCTAGACCGCTGCGCAGCTCTGCAGGAGACTTGGTGCCGTATTATCACAGCAGTGGTCCTTACATAACCAAAAGGCATTTCGTCTGTTACAGTCACAAGATTAGCTACATCATAATATGGCATGCATTATTTCAGTCTCTCTATATATATACATACGGTCGATCTGGCTGCAGATGGTACTCGAGCATAATGGGAGGAGCACCTAGACACGGCCATTGAGAACTGAGAGATGCACCACTTGGAGGCTGTTGTGGTGAAACGATGGAGCTAGAAGGCAGAGAGCCTGCCATCAACACTCCATAGCACCTCTCGCGGCATACGAACAGAATTCATGAGAATGTGCGGTTCCGGTTCAAGGAGCATTGGAATCGGGTGAGAAGATATGATACTACCCAGGGTTGAGGATCCACACAATTGCGCGGATCCACGAAATCTCGAACAGAGTGAGTGAGACGAAAAGTTGGGAAAGATAGAGTGTGTATTTTCATTGTATGATAAGATGAGATGGAGGTGAGTTGATGTCTATCTACTCCGGGGTCTGCCGAAAATATACTCCCGGTCACTCTGGCCACCTCCAATACCCCAGTATCTCCGTACAACCGCGACCGCTCCTTGAAGATGTACTTGGAGGCCTTGATCGAGCGTGTTTGGAGATGCACTTGGAGACTGAGATCGAGTGAACTCAGAGATGCACTTGGAGACTAGGATCAAGCGAGTTTGGAGATGCACTTGGAGACCAAGGGACTGAGTGAACTCAGAGATGCACTTGGAGACCGGGATCGAGCGAGTTTCGAGATGCACTTGGAGACTGAGCCCAAACGAGATTGGAGGAGTACTTGGAGGTGATTGATCTGGAAGCGATTGATCTGAAGGTGGTCAATCTGGAGGCAGTCAATGTCGAGGTAGTCAATCTGGAAGCAGTGAACCTGGAGGCAGTGAATCTGGAGGCATGAGTTCGGGAGGTATGTGCGATGGAAGCCGAGACTCTATTCATTGGTTAACTCGTAATTGTGGGAATGTGGAGAATTGAGTATAACATGGTCCGCTGAGAGCTTGCGAGACGGCCTGGGAGGAAGAGACAATCGATCTTGGAATGATGCAGTGCGCGGTGACTGTAGTACACGGTGCATGCAGTACTCGGTGTATGCTGTCCTCGGAGTCAACTAATAATCATGACATGGAGAGATAGAGAGGGATGACTTAACTTCGTGTTCTTAGGCGACAGTAGAGTTGAGGACGAAATGGATTGAGATGAGAAGAGATGGGGCAAATCATGAGGAGAAGCTGGGACTTAGAGAATTTCGTGTGCGAGTCAATTAACCATCCCCGATACGGCAGGTACGAGTCCCGATCTGGCATGTAATCACACCGATCTGAGTTGTTCGCAACCCAAACAGGCGAGTTGTATCACAGATTTCTCATATCCGCTCGTATCCTCCACATCGTTCTCATCTTCATCCCCCATCTCTCTCCCTCATCCACAACTCTACCATCTTCACAGAACACGAAGTTAAGTCATCCCTCTCTATCTCTCCATGTCATGATCATCAGTTGTCACCGAGTACAGCATACACCGAGTACATCATCTACCTAAGATAGTTTGTCTTCCCTTCATTTTCATGATTATGAGTTGACCCCTGAATGTAGCTTCAGCTTCCGGCGTGCCTCCCTACACAATCAACCGCCATCAAACCAGCTCTCCATGAGAGCTCAAAGGTAAAGTCACCTTGTCACAGTCCCACGGTTGCGAGTTAAGTGACTGATGAAAGGAGTCTTAGCACCCGGCACACCGTCCATCGACTGCCTCTGAATACGCGTCCAAACTTGCTCAATTACGGCCTCGAAGTGCATCTCCAAACTCGCTCGATGACGGCCTCTAAACTCGCTCGATCGCAGCCTCCATGTTCGTATGATCATGACCTCCAAGTGCATATCTCCCAACTTGCTCAATCACGGCCTCCAAGTGCATCTCCAAACTTGCTCAATCACAGCCTCCAAGTGTATCTCCAAACTCGCTCGATTACTGCCTCCAAGTGCATCTCCAGACTCGCTGGATCACAGCCTTCAAGTGCATCCCCAAACTTGCTCGATCACAGCTTCTGGGAGTGTATCTCTGAGTTCACTCAATCGGCATTTTCAGGCGCACCTCGAATTGATCTCAAGCACCACCCGCAGCCACATTCCAGATATACTGTGTGTATATGGGTAGCTATATAGATACATAGAGACATATATGAGAATACAAACTGAATACATGAGTTTTAAAAATCGTTGAACGATGAGTAGTAGCTATGATTTCCAGGCGCAACAGCAGCGTTCCCAAAGAAAATGTTGTTTTTCCCAGACTGCTCTACAGTGTTTCGAGGCGCTCCTAGACTTGCTGCTGGCACTCCCAGAGCGGTCATTGGCACTCCTAGACTTGTCACTGGTGCTCCCAGGCTTGTTGCTAGTGCTCCCAGGTGTACCCAATGTTCTTTCCGGCGCTCCGAGGTGTTCCCAAACCTATCACAATCACTCCCATGGTACTCCTGTACCAGTCATCAGAGATCCCAGTTACTCTGAAGGCCGGCAGGAATGCCCTCCTAGGGTCTGATACTCTCCTGAAATTGACGCATCTAAGTTTACACTCCACATCCTCTCAGACACTGCTGGAGTCTTCCAGTGACTAGAATACATTTTGCTGATGAACATGGATATTCCTCAATAGTGTCTTTACTGCTCGAAGACATACTTCTACATCAGTGCTCAGATTACTCACCTCCATCACAACTACAAGGAATGGATAGTATACTTATCAGCCGAACAACTGCCAGATAATGGTGTCATGTTTGCCTCTCCATAAGCCTCGATCATGTTTGCCTCTTCATAAACTCCATGTTGGCCTCTCCATAAACCTCTTCCTCTGCCGCAGTTTTCATTTGAGAAAGTTTTTTTGCGAATGTTCTTCTGAGACCGGTTGCTTTAGTCCCAACTTCCTCTAATAGTCGTCTCTTAAGATATTGGAATAATTTATCGAAAAGCATGTGTTTAACAGGTGTCACTTGATGGATTTTGCACTCCAATCGCTCTTTTGCACCCTGCAATCAGTATTTGACCATCTGGTTGCCACTTGTTGGGCTCTAGTCAGGCATACCTGAAATTTCCTTTGTTTTGTTGTTTTAACCTTTTCAGCCCTGTACACCTGAACCTCCATTGCTGCACGGATTTTATTAATCTTTTGTTCTTATTACTGAGGGAATTCTCTTGCCAACAGTTCATCCACTTCGGCCTCCACAGATTATGATATTATCTGTTCTTGGAAAGCACCCTTCTTCTTATAAAGTCGCTTCAGCGCATCATCTTGCACTGTGAGGGATCGGTCAGATTGACTTTGTGGGCTAACAAGCAGAAAGAATTCACATACTGCCTACACTGCTCCCATTACCATTTCATCAGATGCTGTTTCGACCACAGTTTTCCTGTCATCCTTGGAGCAGGTAAGAATTGGAGCACTGCCAGTGTTCTGATCATGCACCAGATCTGTTTTCCCTCCCAGGAGCTGCTATTCATTCAATCAAATCGTTTATGGAAGCACTGGAGGCCCAGATATTGTGGTACTGATGTGAATCAATTGTCAAATTGATTCTTTACATTTCTAGCTTTCAGGTATTTGAGCTGCCAGCGTAATAAGTCTTTAACTAAACCCAAGAGCAGCTGATGTAATTCATCAGGCTGCCAAAGGCGATAGACATTGCAGAGAGAGTATTGCCAGAACTGGTTTCAGATTGGATGAACACCAAGAGTGTGCAGAACATGAATATTAGTTTTGTCCGGAAGCTCTAAGTAAACAAACTGATCTCTTGGATTATTAAGTGGTCGAAAAGTGGAATGTCCCATCAGCGCACCTTTAGGAATTTCACACATTGGGCATAAGCCATATAAGACTTGAGGAACCATGACTTGTTCTGGATTATCCCTGACCCAGGCTGCCAAAAGAGGATAACATTGTCTCTGGAATCCATCAGCACAATTCCATGTCAAGCCGGGACCAGTAATGTCAAGATTCTTGAGTGGGGACAGCACTATTCCAACCATATAATGCCATACCTTGTCAGTATTTTTGGCACCTTTTGGGTGACAAGGGATCAGCCCAATAAGAATCCAGAAGTACTTTTGAGGTATCAGGCGGATATCATTTCAAACATTACCGATCTTGAAATACAGCGGCAAGGTATACACACATCCAAAAAATTCCTCATGAGAGTATTGTCGGATGCACAAATGACTCACACAGTTGTCGCCCTGGTGGGAAGCTGATCTAGTGTATCACATCACCAATCGGCAGTGTTTATCTCGTTGAATACTCCGCGATTTATCGAGTCTGCGAGGCACACTGGTTCAACATCGAGGTGCCCCTACAATGGGAGATGTGCCAAAAGGAACTGTATACATTTGAAAACATCCCTGTAGTATAATGTTCTGAAGATATGTGAATAATCTTCCATCCAACTCTCATCGCCAAGAAAAAAATCAAGTTAAGAGAGAAGCCTTCGCAGGGCATCTGCCGATAGGAAAGATTCGATTTTGATGTTGTCCAGTCCACACCTCAGATGTTGATCTATCCATGTTTTCATTTGCTAGCTTAATGGTTGAGCCTGTTGAAAGTTGTGTGCTGACTGAAATGGATGCCATGGATTCAATCATTTTGAGTACTTGCGATACTTGTTGTACAAACTAGTTTCTTTGCTATATGCGTTCCCTCATACATTTTCCATGCCAACTACCTGCCCATAATCCTTCATCTTTGTTTTATCAGCGGTACATGTCAGATCAGGCTTCTGGGGGTCTATAGTTTCTTCAGCGGGAGTATCTTCGGGTGGTGGCACACCAGGTACAGTTTCTGTGGCTAGATCATTAGTTGAATATCTCATCGATGGCCATTCAGGTGTACTGACTGAAGTCAAACCATGATGGCTTGGGTCAATCCCAGCCTGCAGGAGGCAAAATCCCGTCAGTTAATAGCCTTTCATTCATCGATGATGGGTGACATTGTTGATAGCAAGCCTCAATTCGGTTCTCGTCAAATAATTTCTTGTTGCAGGTAGAGCACTTGGAATGGTTCTGGCGAGTGTTGACCATATTTGAGGAATGGTCAGTGAACATGTATTTGGATGAATTATGATGATGTATCAGATGGTGATTAAGAACCTCAGGGATATTGGTTTGAAAGCTAGCTAACTGAAGTTAGCATATCATAGCCTCATTGCACTCCACCAAATGTGGGGTAAAATAAAGTCACCTTACGATCAGCTTTCTTTATAAACCAAGATATATATATCATATCCTGCACAATCATCATGCCCATCGACTGCTGAAAGTTGTTACCAGAGAAGAGAAGGTTTCTTTTATCATTGCTGCAATCACCCTGATGGGCCTTATATTATTCCACGACATCGAGGTATTGTCAATTTATACCTACAATGCGCCTCTGAGTAGCTGATAATAAAGGTGGATCATCTTAATACAATGAATAAGTGAGCTTCCTAGCTAGTTGTATGCCCAAGCAATGATCATTGAGAACTGATTGGATGGGTGCTTTAGTAACCATCGTTGACTGGTGCGTGGATCCTGAGGACAAGAATCATCATTAGACAAGGAGTTCAATCGAAAGCAAGTACTGTTGCTGCTTGACTCACAGGCCTCCTATTGAATGAGGTTGCAAGGTCATACACACAAAACCTATGTGTAATATTCCTAGTCGTGCTAACCTTCATACTGGATATAGTTCTTGTTTGGTTCCTGGAGATATCATATCATATCCTTTCTATGATCTGTAAAGTCATGGAAGCATATGAAGGTGAGCATCTATCCAACATCCTAGTATATGAATTCGAGCATTTAACAAAGATGGGTGGGATGTGTGTGATTACGGTTTGTGTCTCTCAGCCAGATTGGTTTCATGGATCAAATGTGGAGTGAAACACCATAGATCATGACAACCGAATGGGATATAAGAAGCCCTTCATTCTGCCAAAGGTCACTGCTACCTGCAATATACACAACCATACTCCGATTTATTCGATATCACATCTTGCATCTATAGTAGTTTACCATCATCGTTGTTCCCAGAACATGTCAACCAATGGATGTCCACTGAAGGCAGCAAACATGGCTGGTCTGGGTGGCCTATTGGGTATGCAACAACACCGTGAAGCTAATTCAGAATCATTGGAAAATTGTTCACAACCTGCCACTGGCAAAGACAGTGGATTTGGGAAACAAACCAATGAATATTATCTGCTGCATGGGTATGGTTATCCACCTTCACAGCAAGCATTTCCAGGCACTCTGCAGTTTTATCAGCACTCTCCATTCAATATGACACACAGTTTGAAACCAACCACCAGTGCAAGCCAACGATATCCAAGTTAGAGGCCACAGTGGCAAGGATATGACCTCCACGAAGGTGGTTATGGTGGGTCTCTACTGTTCCCCTTTCCACCGATTCCAGAACATGGGGCATCAAGTGCAGGTGTGCTGAGAGTGCCTCCAGGACTGCCGCAAAACCATCTGTCAATTAGCCAACATCTTGCAGCTCTAATCCACCACCTAAACCACTTTCCGGCATACCTAAGAGACCCCCAATTATCCTCCCAATGAAAGGATTCCAGCCACCTGTGGATCCGCAAAAAACAGGTGCCACAAGGATTGGTGACTTGCCTCCATTACCGGAGATGTCTCACGATAATTATGATGCAGATAATGATAGTGACGCTGGGTCAGACGTCGGCGGTGCAGAAGGCAAACCGCCAATTAGCCTAAAGCAAACCGAATTCTCCTTGAAACAAGTTGCCCAAAGGATTGGGCAGGTCAACTATAGTGCTTTGAACTAGTGAAAGAAAGTATGGTTGGCGAGGTTTTTCAAGAAGGAGCATCAGTCCGTTATCTGCAGGCTGAACGGTTTGAAGCACGTTCGAAATGGACCCCTGCATTGGGAGACGGTGGTTGCAGATTTTTGGAGACATTCGAGAATTGGCAGCCATTGGACAATTGTGGTAATGCTAAATGGATTCTCCAGCAGTGGGTTGAGATGTTTTTGATGAAATGTGCAAGCCAAATTTGGGAGGCAAGGAAAAAAGGAAGACAAGGCAACAAGCGACTGGGAATGGATTTGGGCAAGCGCGCATGCACAAAGGTAAGATCTAATCTCCCCGAGTTGCCAAATACCACGTTCATGGTTGTTATTTGCTGCGTGTCAAATGGTAAGGATACGATTCTAGCCTCCAAACAACTCCAAGCTTCGTATACAGATGTGAGGCACTGGGAGGAGATGATTGATTTCATCGACAAAAACGAAGGCCTGAAAGAGCCATACATTATTACATCGATGTTCAAGTGCACCTTCAAGCAGGATGTATTGGATGAAGAGTACATGGGATTATATTCAAATGGGACATGATAATGGACCCTATATATGGCCAGATTTTGTACAACTGTTGCATTTCAAATCCTTTCAAGATGAAACTTGGACCAAATCTGAAAATATTATTAGTCAAAATTAAGAGAGCTACAGGGAAGAAGATTGCCAGGCACATAATAAGACCAGTGAAGGTAATCATGCTAGCCGTGTTAAGACTGGATGTGCATAACTGCTAACCATTATGCATAGACTTTGGAAGGTTCTGAAGAGGGTGGAAGAGAGGAGGAAGAGGAGGATGGTGGGGAAGAGAATGATATTTGTATTAATGTATGTTCTGATTGAAAGAATAGAAATGATTGTATTGTATCCATATATATTCATTCCAATAGTTGCTTGTCTGTGAAATACCTAACATTGCGATGAATTTCAGGAGCGCGAGAAAATGAGCCCATCTGGCCAGCTTACATCTGAGCAACAGAAAGAGATCATTAAGGACGAAAAGAACACAGGCAAAGGTGCCAGGGAGAGTCAGGTGCAAGTGGAGGATGGTGAGGAGGTCCTCGATTGAGTAAATACCAGCTCAGTATTGAATATGGTTCTCAGGACAATCAACAATGAATTTGAACCTGAGTGTCTTGATAAGGCAGTTAGGCTGCTGAATGCCTCTCTTTTATGTCTATCAACCAATGACCGTTTTTCAGGCCACAAGTATTCGATTCCAGGCCTGCCCAGTACTAAGTTTCTGGCGCGCCAAGATTGGGCCATATGGCTTATGTTGTGAAGGTGGGTTTGGGATGCTGAGATGGCAGGAGCACTGGTGCTGGATGAAATGGGTTTTGGAAAGACTTTCACCTCAGTTGCAGTGGCAATGATTTGCAAAATGGTGACTGAGAAAGTTGTAATGGGGGTACTACTGTCCATTTTATGGGGGAATACCCTTCAAGAGTGGGTGATTTTGGCCCACAATGACTTTCCTGGCATTGTCGGTAAAGAATGGGAGTGGTATCCACTCCAGAGAATATATTCTCTGCCCTGCCGCCGATTGGAGATATAGACAACACCCCCTCACAGGCATCCAGCGCTTGTATCGGCCCTTAAACCAATCCTGGTGGTCACAATGCCGGGAGTGGCAGAGACTGTAAAGACTCTCATCGATGAGATGACACATGGAACCGCTTTCAAACTGGTCAACTTGTTGCACACCGAAAATGCAATTCTCAGCCAGGAGGATCTGAACACAAGTATTGACAAGCAAGAAAACCGATGGAATATCTACCTTGTACAGTATGATAACTTAACATTGAGAGCACAACCATGAAGCAACGGCCAACTCTCCCATTGTACATGGAGTTTTGGGATTTTTGATGAGTCCGATCGGTAGAAGACTAAGAACCGTGTGGGCAGGCAAATTGCAATGAATGCAAAAATTTGATTAAAACTTCAAGTCACTGCAACACTGGGATTCCATTCACTTTATAACTGGTATTATCTAGTGTTAGCAATAGGTCCAAATTCCGGGGTCGGTTCCGGTTCGGGTTCCACCCAAAACCGGACCGTGGCAACGGGTCTTACCACATGAAAAACCAGGCCCACTGGAAATGGGCCGGTTTTACCGCCAAAAACCCGGCATTTCAACATCACAACTTTGCCTCCAATTAAGTATTTGAGTTCTGATCGTATCATGACGTGATCAGTACGTAGAGTGTGCAGTTCTACTTGCTCTTCCACCTCCCGATCTGAGATATGTGATCCGACCACTATTCGTTGAGTGGCTATTGAATACCCGCTAAATTCGCTTGAAATGGGCCCTGTATTCACAGCCACTCAACGAATATCAGTCGGATCGCAAATCGGAAAGCGTGAGGTGAAATGGCGGCCAGAACTGCACAATCTACGTACTGATCATGTCATGATACGATCAGAACTCAATTTCTCGATGGGAGGCAAAGGTGTAGGAACTGTAAAGTTGGAACTGCGGTCCGGTGCCAACCCGGCCGAAAAACCGCGGGTTCATGTCCGGCCCAGGTAACAAACCTGCCAAGACGAACGGGGTTCAGGTTTTCAGCTGGGTAACAAACTGAACCGAACCGAACCGCAGGCCCAAAACTCGACCGCAGGTGGGTTACCCGGACCCCTTGCTAACAGTAGTATTATCAGATGATGTGGCTGTTTCCAGGTGTGCCTGACCATCCATAGGATGATACTGTGATGGAAAAAGATATTGCTGAGGCATTGTATGCTGCCGTGAAGAGGTTGATGCATGCTATCCTGACCAAACATGAAGAAGCTCAGCAGCGTGGGGCGCACCGGATGCTATAGATTGCAAAGCCTTCGACGATAAGGAGGTGGTCGGAATCCAAACTTGCCAATGGAAAACCAATTGGTCACGTGCCGATAGACAATGCGCACCTCATTGATCTCGAATGGACTGAGGACATGCAGGCAAAACTGAAAACTCTTGTTGGGAGATACACTTCATGGTGTGCTTCAGGAACATGGAGGGTTCATTGATGGCGGCTAGCATGTTTCTCGTTAGTGCTGGGAAACACCAAGGCTGGTAACTACATATCTGGGCAATGGTACGATAAATGGCCCCTTGATACTTGTGTGGATTCTCCACTTTTCCAATGGCTGAGAGAGACAGTTCTGTCAATGCATGTCAACAAACCTGCAGAGTATCTTGAAACTGACCAGGACGACAAATCCAGAGAGACGCTCCTTCCTGAACATGACAGAAATGAACATGCACTCCCAAGTGCACCTCCTCTACAAAAGGCAGTGTTATTTTGTCCTCTTCCTGGCTATGTTCATCATTTGAAGTGATGGCTAACCAAGTATTTTGAGGATTATGTTGATATATTCCACATGTATACAGTTATGGGCAATGATGAATGCACAGAAATGCAGCTCAAATTCCAGGATTCATGAAATCCCTCTTTACTCATAGCTATACTTAAAGTGGGTGGCACAGGCCTAAATCTTACAGCAGCATACCATGCAGTAATAACTCAGAAGTTCTGGGTATTGAACAAGCAGTGGGAGGCATTTGCACGAGTTGTCTGGCAAGGGCAAAACACAGTACCACACATGGTTACTGAATACTGGTCCTGGTGACTATGATAACCACGCCAGTGATCTCCATCACCATGCTGGAGTTGCGCAAATAAGAGTCCTTCATGGCTTGATGAGTGGACTAAACATCATGAGGACAATGATTTACCCAATTCTGGAGTTTTGTGAGGACCATATGAAGTGGCTGACAGAGAATGGAGACATGTTGCAGTCTGATGAACCTTCATCTTAGATTGTTAGGACAATTCATCAAGGTATGCCTCTTCAGACAGTCACCCAACATACTCTTAACTAATAGAAGTAGTCAAAAAGGTGATTTGTATGGCACACCATACTGCATCGATAAATCCTTTCTCTGCCATGTTTGAATTGAATCGCAGATCTGATGGTGGTATTGTTCGAGGGCAATTTTATTGGGGTAGAGGGGGATTTTATTAGCGTTCTTGATTATTAATAATGATGAATATGGAATGTAGTCAATTGATAAACTACATTACATGTTCCCAGCTGGCCCATCTCACGATAAAATGCATAAGTTGAATGCTGAGTATGATGCAGCAAAGGGCTTTGAATCATTTGTCAGTTACAAATTTGTAGTACACCAGCAGCTTCAGGCCACATACACATTTGGAAGTCAAAATAATGAAAGAAGCATAATTCAACCACATTCAGAGACTCTTGGGAATCCTTCAGATCTGACATGAGTCTCGTGACCACAGATTAAGCCTTGCAAATTTGCAAATCCCATTTGGCAATGATGTCAGGTGCGGCAATATTGAGTTGCTGTGTCAGAATACGAGACACTGGCTCGCAGATTCCTAGTAATGCCTCAGCATTTGCTGGCAACTAATAGAAATTCAGGTGCGCCGGAGAATCCTCAGCATATGTCTTGAGTTACATGATGACAACTCCTGCACAGTACATATGCCGATTGCAATTGGCACTGAGACAATCTAGGCGATATTGAGTACTTCGCTTAGAATATGAGACATGGCTCGCTTATTCGTGGCAAAGCCACAGGTTTTGCTGTCATTTGATTGAAATTCAGGTGCACCGGAATGGCTTGAGTACATATCCATATGACCAATTGATCACTGCATATCTGCCAATCACAGTAGCAATACAGTTAGTCTAGGCGATATTGAGTACTTCTGTCAGAATATGAGATATTAGCTGACTAATCTGGAGCGAAGTTGCAGCTTTTGCTGCGGGGTATTTCCTGGCCTTGAATTGAAGTTCTGGTACAACTGAAATCTACCATCCAGTCCAGAATGAGGTTCTTGGATTTGAAAGAAGCCAACTTCAACAAGCTGCGAGTCATTATAGATGAATCATTCCGACCCAGGCACGCCTCGGGAGCAACATATACATTACCGAACCATATGTATCCTAGTCTGTAGTGCACTGTAGAGTGAAGATTGCGTCATTCTCAGCATGTTTTCTTCAACATCGAATCAGTGGACGCAGTGCACACAGATTGTAATCTCTCAAGACACATCACGTTTAGATGCAGGTGGCTCATTCCGCTCAGCCTCTGCTGATATATCAATCTATACTTGATCGGGATATGAAGGCGGCTGCTAAAATTCCTGCAACTGTCAGCTCCATGTCAACTTGTCTGTTGGAGAATGGTCGCCCTGTACAACTAAACCATAAATGCACAGACCAAGCCAATTAGTAACCCCACTTAACTCGACATTGACTAAGTAGTATGCTAGGACCTATGCTTCAAACTCCTAAAATAGGTTCTGTATGTTCAGGCTCTGTCTAAACAGCAGGATCATTAGAGTGAGACACTCAAAAGACAGATTCTGTTCAGCGACTCTACAAGATGGCCGCCAACTCCTACTCTGCCATATACAGTACTTACTCAATGAGGCCTAAGTTTTCAAGTTTTGAATGCTGACTTAACTCATTTCTGACTAACTTGTATGTTTGGGCCACCAAAACTCGCATCTGAAAATAGATTATGTGATCTGATTTTCATCAAGAGTGAAGTTCGAAGAGAGAGAATCCCGAAAGCTCACATTAGGAAAAGACAGCTTTGAAGAGTGCAATTAACTGTCAGATTAAGGCAAGCTTGCAATCCCCAACCATTGAATCCAAGCATAATGATTTAAACTTTGGTGCACCTTAATTTCCGGCACTGGATGTATACAATCATTATTCCTCTGCCCATTGTGAGATGACATCTCACTATGCATTCATACCATTGCAGCATATACCATTCAACCCCAACACTAATTGAAGTCAACATTGTAGTGGTGAGACTCACAATGAGGTTGTGATTTAACTGTGTGCAACTTACTAGATATTAGACGCAAAATCAGGATGTGTGTGAGTATTCATAACCCATTTCTTAGCAATCTTGGCATCTCCAAGTGCTTGAATCAATATGATTACTCCTGAATCATCCATTGTACCTGACCATTGTTTCTCTGTGTCTGTATATCTTCTTGGTATACCAAATTCTCTCTCTGCTCCATTAACTGCGATATTGTTGTGAAGGTTATCTTGCAGAGATGGCCCAGATGAATGCATGAAAGGGAAGTTATGCTTACGATATTGCCTTATCCACTGCTAACTTATATTCAGCTAGTGTTAGCAACGGTTCTGGACTGTCACTTCTGGTCCGGGTCCAGGTCCAAACTGAACCATTGCCCAATTGGCAGTCCCGGATGTCAATGAACCCGAACTGTCAACTTGGGTATGGTTCGATGGTAAACTTCCACCCCGTCTGAATTGGGTAGGTTGTCAGCGGGTCGCCCTGCCTGTCCATCTATACATTCATAGAAGGCTCTCGTTTTGGCAGTTTGTTAATAGTATCTTATCAAAATCGCATTGTCAACAACAAATAATGTGCTTTTCCATGTTTTGCAGTTGGCGATATCGATTAATTTGGAATCTGTGTTTTACCTTTGATATATTGTATTGTTGCCTATCAGAGCTGTCAATGATACTGTTATGAGCATGAAGATTCGCACAATGCCTCGGTTATGAAATACGCAAGACCTAAAACTGTAGACACTCCGTTGACGCTCATTTTCAGAATTTGGCAGTGAGCATCTTGCTGTTATTTTTGGGTCCAAAGGCTGCCAATATCTTATAAATTAATGTCTGCAACCAATCGGAACTTAAATTACCCAAGATGCAAAGCCAATAACGGTTGACCATCCGATGATGCTCATTCAAAGAATGGGGCAGTGATCGTGTTGATATCTCTTTTCCCTATACAAGCTGCCAATACGTCGGTTACGAATAACAGCGACCATATCACTGGTCAATTACCATACTTACAAGACCACAAGTTGTTGATGCTCCATTGATGCTCATTCTACGAATGGGGCAGTGCCTGTGTTGGTGTCTCATTTGCCTATGGAAGCTACCAATATGTCAGTTATGAATAACAGCGATCAAATCACTGGTGAATTACTGTACTTACAAGACCATAAATCGTTGACACTCCGTTGATGCTCATTCAAAGAGTGGGGCAATGACCTTGTTGCTATCTCTTTTGCCTAGAGAAGCTGCCCATACATCAGTTATAAATAACAGCGACCAAATCAATGGTGAATTACCGTACATACAAGCCCATGAATTGTTGACGCTCCGTTGATGCTAAATTTAATGCATTGTCCATTCAACATCTGCTGCCATCGATAATAGTTTTCACCATGATTTGACCTTATTGGTTGTCTTTCTGTATGATACATACTTGGCCCTGTGGCAAAGCCGAGCACAGTAACATTCTTGCACTGTTCACTCTCACACGACTAAAAATGATATGTCCTGCCAAAATATTCTTTGCGCCTGCTATACATCTGTTTATCAACTGATATTCACAAGGTACTGCTTACCATTAGCCCATGATATATCTCTAACTTAAACTCTCGGTCAAGCTACATGAAGAATCCGGTGAACCATTGACGCATTTTATCCTACTTTTTCTTCACTCCTATATTCCTCCTTATTTCTATTGCATTGACCGCCACCAACACCTTGTCAGCCTGGCTCTTTGACTTCCGGGTTGGCCAAACCAATCCGGAAACATTTGGTCTGGTACTCACATTCTGCTGCTCTGGGCATTTCAGATCCTCGATGCCATTGTTTTGCTCTATATCCGATTCATCATCTGCCACGCAATGGTCTTCGCTGGCATTTGGATTATCCCAGTCGCCGTTCCAGTGGAGCTAATTTTTGGTGTCTCAATTGCTTTCAGGTGCGCAATCCTCATCACTTTCGACGGCATGACAGTTGATTCTTCTGACTCGACGTACATCAGATATTTCAGTTCATCCTGCAACCTTGTGTTAGCAATGGGTCCGGGTAAGCTGGCAGTGGTCAGGGTTTGGACCGGCAAAATGGCTCAGTTCGGTTCCAGACCCGGACCCAAGTTCCATTTTACAGTTCCTGCAACTTTCGTTACCATTAAGTCTTTGAGTTCTGATTGTATCATGACATGATCAGTACGTAGATTGTGTAGTTCTAGACGCTCTTTCACTTGCCCCTTTCAGATTTGTGATCTGACTGATATTCGTTGAGTGGCTGTGAAATAAGGGCAACTATTGACGGAAATTCGCGGGTTTTCGATAGTGACTCAACGAATATTGGTCGGATTTCAATCTGAGACCGGGAGGTGAAAGAGTGGGTTGAACTGCACAATCTATGTACTGATCGTGTCACGATATCATCAGAACTCAAATACTTAATTGGAGCCAAAGTTATGATGTGGAAATACCGCGTTTTTGGTAGTGTTAGCAACAGTTCCAGACCATCACTTCAGGTCCGGGTCTGGGTCTAACCTGAACCATTGCCAAATTGGCGGTTCGGGTTTTCAACAAACCTGAACCGTCAATTCGGGTATGGTTTGATGGTAAACTTCCAACCCGTCTGAATTGGGCAGGTTGTCAGCAGGTCACCCAGCGGGTCCAACTATAGATTCATATGATCCACTTGTTTGTGCAGTTTATTAATAGTATCTTATCGAAATCGTGTTTTCAACAACCAACACTATGTCTTTGCATGTTTCGCAGTGTGTGATATCGATTAATTTCGAATCCGTGTTTTTCTTTTGGTTTATTATACTTTTGACTATCAAGCCAGTCAATAAAACTGTTACGTGCACAAAGATCTGTGCGATTCCTTCAGTATCAAATGTGAAATAAGTAAAACTGTTGATGCTCCAAGAACATGTATTATCAGGATGCGGCAGGGAGCGAGTTGCTACTGTTTTTGTACCTAAAAGATGCCAATATCTCGTGAATGGATCACTGCAATCAATCAGAACATAAATCACCCAAGAGGCAAAGCTTCAACTCGATGACACTCCGATAATGCTCATTCTCAGAATGGGGGGGCCACTTTATTGCTGTCTCTTTTGCCTATTTACAAATGCTGCCAATATGCCAGTTATGTATAACAGCTAGGAAATCACTTTTCAGTTATGGTACTTACAAGACTAAAAATTGTTGATGCGCTGTTAAGGCTCATTCTCTGAACGGGGTGGTGACTTTATTGCGGTCTCTTTTGCCTATAAAAACTGCCAATACATTGGTTATGCATAACAGCTACAATATCACTGTTCAATTAGTGTATTTACAAGACCACAAATCGTTGATGCTCCGTTGAGGCTCATGTTCTGAATGGGGCAGTGACTGTGTTACTTTCTGTTTTGCTGATGATGGCTGCCAATCTGTGGATTATGCATAACAGCAAGTAAATCTCTTTCCACTTATATTACTTACATTAACCAATATTGTTGACACTCCATTGAGGCTCTGTTGACTCTCTGTTGACGCTCTGCTGACGCTCCGTTGACGCTCTGTTGGGACTCAGTTGATGCTCATTATCAGGTGTAGTGACATCGAGATTAACCATATTGCCTATAAACACAGCCAATACCTTGATCATGGGTAAAAGCCGTAACACAGCCCTTGCATCATTAAAGATGCTACACCCAAAATTGTTGATGCTCTGTTGATGCTGTGTTGACACTCTATTGATGCTCTGTTGACGCTCTTTTGACACTCATTCTTAGGTCTAGCGATATTGACACTAAACATTGTGTTCATAAAGGCGGGCTATACTGCGATTATGGGTAAATCAAGTAGCATAGCTCTCAGATTACAACTGATGCAAAATGAAAATCATTGATGCTCTGTTGATGCTCTTTTGACGCTGTGTTGATGCTCATGTTGAGGTGTAGCCATATTGACATTCAACATATTGCCCATGAAGGCGGGCAGTACTTCAATTCTGCGCAAATGCAGTAGCGTAGCCTTTGGATTATCACAGATGGAATGATGAAAATCGTTGATGCTCTGTTGATGCTGTGTTGACGCTCTGTTGATGCTCATTTTTAGATGTCACGATATCGACATTTAAAAGAGTACCTTGAAAGGCGGGTAACACTTCGATTATAGGCAAATGCGGTAGCATAGACTTTGGATTATAACAGATGCAACAATTGAAATTGTTGACAGTCTGTTGACGCTCTGTTGACACTCTGTTGACACTCTGTTGACGCTCTGTTGACACTCTGTTGACGCTCTGTTGACGCTCTGTTGACGCTCTGTTGACGCTCTGTTGACGCTCTGTTGACGCTCTGTTGACGCTCTGTTGACGCTCTGTTGACGCTCTGTTGACGCTCTGTTGACGCCCATATTCAGGTGTGGCAACATCCACATTTACCATAATGCCTCTGAAGGAGGCCAATACTTCGATTATGGGTAAAAGCCGTAGTACAGCCCTTGGATTATACAAGATGCAACACTCAAAACTGTTGACCCTCTGTTGACGCTCATTTTCAGAATGGGGCTGTGACCATATCGCTTTCCCTTTTGCCCATAAAGGCTACCAATACGTTGATTATGGATAACAGTAACCAAATCCCTTTCTAATTAACTTACTTACAAGTCTAAAAATTGTTGACGCTCCATTGACGCTCATTCTCATAATGGGGCTGTTACCATGTCGCTTTCTCTTCTGCCTATAAAGGCTGCCGATATGTTGGTTATGGATAACAGCAAGCAAATCACTTTCCAATTAACATACTTACAAGACCAAAAATTGTTGACACTCTATTGACACTCATTTTCAGAATGTGGCTGTTATCATATCGCTGTCTCTTTTGCCTATAAAGGCTGCCAATATGTTGATCATGGATAATAGCAAGCAAATGGCATCCAAATTAAGTTGCTTACAAGTGCAAAAATCGTTGAGGCTCGGTTGAGACTCATTTTCAGAATGGGGCTGTTACCATGTCGCTTTCTCTTCCACCTATAAACTCTGCCAATACATTGATTATGCATAACAGTGAGCAAATTGCTTCCCAATTAACTTACTTACAAGCCCAAAAATCATGAACACTCCGTTGCCTTACATAGTCAACATGGGGCTGTAACCGTGTTGGATTTTCTTTTGCACATCCATGTAGCCAATACGTTTGTTATGAATAACAGCAAGCAAATTGCATCCTAATTAACTGACTTACAAGACAAAATATCATTGGTGCTCCATTGATGCTCACCATAAACATGTCCCAACTGTTGTTTTATGGTTAATAATTTTGTACAAATAGTCATATAGTCGGTATTAACAGCCAATGTATAGTTTGTATGAATACTCAGTTGCATCCAAAAGCTTTGTAGGGTCTCAATTTCTGATCAACTGATGTACATGTTCTCTGAGTGATGAATAACGTAGTGCTGTCACATTCCAGCGCATTCAGCTGGCAATTTACCACATTTAGATCCATACATTTATTTTTCATTGATATAGCCCTATTTCCTCACTTTGCCTTATGCAGTAGCTTCTTGTTACGGGGGTGTATACCCTAAGTAACTCAACAAGGTATCCGCTGATACTAGGGTAAGTACTAGGTTCACGGCTAGTGTTAGCAACGGTTCCGGACCGTTACTTCGGGTCCAGGTCCGGGTCCAAACAGAACCATTGCCAAATTGGCGGTCAGGGTCGTCAATAAACCCGAACTGCCCACTCGGGCACGGTTCCATGGTGAACTCCCAACCTGTCTGAATTGGGCGGGTTGTCAGCGGGTCACCCAGCGGGTCCATCTATAGATTCATATAAGGCTCTTGTATTTGCAGTGTGTTAATTGCATCTTATCAAAATCGCATTTTCAGCAACCAATAATGTGCTTTTGCTTGTTGAGCAGTGTGCAATATCTATTAATTTGGTATCTGTGTTTCACCTTCCATATATACTATTTTTGCCTAGCGAGGCCGTCGATAATACAGTTACGCACGCGAAGATCCCCACGATGCCTTGATTACGAAATATTTATGTCCTGAAACTGTTGACGCTCGGTTGACGCTCATTTTCAGGATGCCACAGGGAGCATGTCGCTGTTGATTTTGCCAGTAAACGCTGCCAACATCTCATAAATGGATGTCTGCAACCAATCAGAACATAACTTACCCATGATGCAACGCTAACAATGGTTGACGCTCATGTGATGCTCCTGCTAAGAATGGGGGGGTGACCGTGTTGCTATCTCATTTCCTAATAAAAGCTGCCGATACGTCTGGTAGGCATAATAACGACCGAGTCACTGGTGAATCACCATACTTACATGACCACAAATCGTTGACGCACCCTTGACCCTCATTTTAATCTATTGTCCATTCAACATCTCCTGCTGTCGATAATTGTGTTCATCCTGATTTGACATGATTGGCTGTCATTCTGCGGGATTGAGAGTCAGCCCTGGGGCAAAGCCGAGCGGCGTAATAATCTTGCACTGTTCACTCTCACACGACTAAAAATCATGTATCATGCCAAAAGATTCGTTGCACCAGCTATACATCAATTTATGAACCGATATTCACGATCTACGTCTTACCATTTGCCCATAATATATCTCTAACTGAAACTCTCGGTCAAGCTACATAAAGCTGGTGAACCATTGATGCATGCTGTCCTACTTTTTCTTCCCTCATTTATTTCTCCGCGTTTCTACTGCATTGACCTTCACCATCACCTGTTCAGCCTGTCTCTTTGACTTCTGTGTGGGCTGAACCAATCAGGGCACAGTTGGCACGGTGCTCACATCCTGCTGCTCTGGGCAGTCCGGATCCTCAATGCCATTGTGGGGCTCTATATCAGATCCATCGTCCTCTGCGCAATCCTCTTCGCTGTCATTTGGATTATCGAAGTCGCCATTCTAGTTAAGCCAATTATCGGTGTCCGAAATACTTTCAGGTCTGCTATCCTCGTCGCTTTCGACTGGATGACGGTTGATTCTCCAGATTCGGCAGCCATTTAAGATCTCAGTTTGTCCTCCAACGAGGTCCTTTGCAGACAAAGCTGGTGGCAAAGGTGATCGTTCTGGCAATTTGAATGCAGCCGTACCATCATGATGAACGAGTGACCGGCATGCTTTGACAATCTCTTCCGTGTCTGAAATGTATCCTACTGTGGTCATCTGGATGTTTTGAGCGCGAGATTCCTTCCGGGAAGCATGTAGGTTTTGGCTGCCCTGCCACATCTCCAAAAAGTCGTGAACCTTGGGCATTCTGTGCAATTTCCTTTCCTCCGCCTCTTTCTTCCTTTCCGTGTCGTTTTCTGTGTGTGTGGTATCCAATTCTAGGTCAGTGCCTGCCAAAATCCCATGATTGGCTCTGGCAAACTGCCTGACAACAACTTTTTCGTGAAGGGTCTCGCCTGTGGCTTTTGACTGCGTCCATCCAATAACATCTCGGCCAACGGAAAAACTGGCCTCCACTCCAACACCATGTGGTAGGATAGAGAATATGTCGTGAGCCACATTGGAGAGATGGGCGTACTTTGAGTGCGTTTCCTCCTGTTGGCGCCACCAATCGGTTATGTCCGGTATCCAAAATGTACTGCTAATCTCCATTGGGTCAGAGTGGTAAACATTGAGATTTGGATTAATTTGTCCCCAGTTCTTTGGTGCTTCAGGTGGCGAATTCAAAAAAAGCCTGGCGGCAGTCAATAAGCGAGCTGCGCAATCGCTTCGTCCGGGTGTCGTCCCAGCCACATTGTTAGGTGTCAAGTATTGCTCATCATCGCTGGACACATCATATAGATCAAAGGATGATTGATAAGACACTGGAGCTGTTGCAGAGGGGACAAGATTGCTGGTCGGTACCGTTTCGAGTTTATTGACTGGCACACGTCGATGTTTAGTGCAGTATTCATTCTCCACATACTTCAGAAAGGCCTCTTGGTATTGTGTAGTGTAGGATGTCTCATCCTCAGGATGAATATCCATTCCCTTGTCCCACTTTCCAAATGATCGCATCTTCTGGAAAGGATCGAGGCTGTGTGCCGAAATCAGCAGCATGCCCGTCATTAGAGTCACTTCAGCAGAGTATTTGGAAAGCATCTGTCGAGCTAACTTCACAGCGAAGAACAAGTCTTCCTCCTATGGAGTTTATTTCTTGGCGAAAGCTCACATCACACCATCCATGTAATCGAACTTGTCGTTGTACACTGTAATAACGTGAGCGAATGGGACTGTATGCTTCTTCGTCATCCAAAGGGTGCAATATCGAAATAGCCTCAACACTTTCATGGCAATTACTTCTTAATTGCATCCACAGTCAGTGCAGATTCCCTCCAGCAAATGGTACTAAGGGTTGCAGCAGACGGTAGGACTAAGTCGTCGCGTAATGCCTTATATGACCGTCGTAGCTCGAGATGTGATATAGCGTTCCATGGAATATGTGCCCAAACAAATCGTAACATGAGGTAGCAATTCCACATGTCTTGGTGAAATTTGGAAGTTTCAAAGTCCTTAGCTTCCAGTTTGGAACGTTTTGTCTGTCATTTTGGTCAATGTGGATTTAATTGGATATCAACTATCATTTTTCTCGGCACACTTCCTATTGTGATTCCCCGACTTCCTTGCCTCTTCAGGATGGCCAAAGCTGTTTCATCCACCGTCAAACTAGTCAATTCAGTGACATGTGAATCTGTTGATTTGTTTAACTTTGCGATGTGAGCCTGTGCCAGCAAGTGTTTCCCAATTGAGCTGGTCCCATGTTCTGATGGATGGCGAAAAACTTGATGACAAACGATACAAATGATGGCAGGGCTGCCGGTCTCCTCAATTCCGCAGTGCAAATAGAATCGCCACGAAGGCGCATGTCTAGAATCATCCCATGCAACAGGCCGTTTCGAGCCTACATTTATTGAAGCCCACCAAGCCTTGAAGAATATATGCAATGTAAGGTCGCTCAAATCACGCATAAAGAGACATGCATTTTTGGAAGAGATCATAACCTCGAGCAATGAGGTGTCCAAAGATTGTGTATCGGACACGGTGGTAGAAATTGGAAAGCTAGGAATTCCTACTCGAAAGACTGCCAAAAATAACGATACAGTAACGCATCATGCGGGTTCTTAAATATTGACTCTACAGCTACAAGGAAAATAATCAGATTAGTAAGATATTGCATGCATATTTGTGAAGTTGAATACAAGGACAGATTGCAACGACTGACCGCGTAAAACTCCATTTATGAACAGCATAATGCAGTTTATTGCTGTGTAGCATTCGGAGCCTTGACGCACCGTGGGCGCTCAATTTCAGGAGGCAGACGCAATATTGTCTCTAGCATTTTTGCCCACACAGGCTGCCAATAGGTTCACTGTGGTTTATCTGCTCTCCATTCCGGTTAGATTATCCAAGATGCCAGCACACAAATCGTTGACGCTCCGTTGATGCTCATTGTGGGAAATGGTTACGATCTTGTCGTAAGCATTTTTGCCTAGAACTGCAGCCGATAGTACAATTTCAGATCATTGTGGTCGCATGGCCCCTTGATTTTCCAAGATGGAAGGCCTCAAATCGTTGACACTCCGTTGACGCACATTGTTAGAGTGTAGAAATGATTTCGTCAAAAGCGTTTTTGCCTAGAAATACGGCCGATAGTTCGATTATGTGTTGATGTCCCCGCATTGCCCCCGTATTTTCGAAGATGCATGGTGAAAAGTTGTTGACGCTCCATTGACGCTCATTTTTAGGACATAGTAGCGATGTGGTCGCAACCATTTTGGCCTAGAAAGGCAGCGGATAATATGATTATGGCTCAATGTCGCCGCACAGCCCTATGATTTTCCAAGAGACAGGGCCCAAAGTTGTTGACACTCCGTTGACGCTCATTTTGAGGACATAGTAGCGACATTCTCACAACCGTTTTCGCCTTGAAAGGCTGCGGATAATCTGATTATAGCTTAATGTTGCGGCACCGCCCTAGGATTTTCCAAGATACACGGCCCAAAGTTGTTGACGCTCCGTTGACGCTCATTAATAGGACATAGTACCAAGGTTGTCACAACCATTTTCGTCCAGAAAGGCAGCGGATGATGTGATTATGGCTTAATGTCGCTGCACAACCCTAGGATTTTCCATGATACAAGGCCCAAGTCGTTGACGCTCCATTGATGCTCATTTTTAGGACATAGTAGCGATGTTGTTGCAAGAGGTTTTGCCTAGAAAAGCGGCCGATAGCGTGATTATGGGGTAACGTCGCTGCCCAACCCATGCATTTTCCAAGATGCAAGGCCAAAAGTCGTTGACGCTCTGTTGACGCTCATTTTTAGGACATAGTAGAAATGTTGCCACCACCATTGTTCAATAGAAATGCGGTCGATAGTTCGATTAAGACATTCTGTAACCGCACAGCCTACTGGATATTTCATGACGCAATGCCAACAATCGTTGACGCTCCGTTGACGCTCATTTTTCAAGATGTGGCAACGACCGAGTCATTTGCTTTTTTCGCAATAAAGCCGACCTATACATACGCTTTGGATGGATGGGACAATGCAGCCCATTGATCACTGAATGTGTAAGACTTGAAATTGTTGACACTCTGTTGATGCTCACATTAATCACATCGAAACAGCCTTTGTACACTCAATATTTGTATGCACCGAATCAGATGCTCAGTTTTGACATCCAGTATTGCGTTTGTATGTATTATCGTTTGCATCCAGGAGTTTTGGTAACTCTCAACTTCTGATCAACTGGTATCTACGCTATCTGAGTGAGAAATGACGTGGCCCTATCACATTCCCGCGCTTTCGGCCAGCAATTGACCACATGTAGATCATTTCACTAGTTTTTGGTAAATATAGCTCGTCTTCCTCACGATTCCTTATCCAGCTCTTTCTCCTCGATTTCCAAGACGTACCATAAGCAATTTCAACCATCTCAACCATGTGCACCTGGTCTGTGCCGAGATTTATGCAGTTGGAGGGATAGATGAATGCAGCATGACGGTTGTCGTTCAGATCGATTCATCATGCGCACTGACCGCTCTTTTCATGACACGTATGACATCACTCACTTAAATTTTTTTAGCACATTTCATCACTAATATTGCTTTTGCTTTGTCACTTAACAGTGACTTACAGAATGAAACCGAACGTTTTGGCCGTCTTACAGTGTGATTTGGATTCTAGAACGTTCACATGGTGCGTTCGACCCTTGCACATGCACAGATGAATGATCGTGTCTCACAATTTGGTCACTAAAATCAAGACGAAGGTGACACGTAGCAAAACTGGTAAACAACTTGCTTTTCCCCGCAATCAGACGTCAAAAATTACAGTTGGCATATCTATTCTTCCACAGATGCAGGAGCCTTCATCATCTCTTTGTCGGAATTCGATATCTATATGGTAATTAGCTGGAGGCTATATGCAGGGGTAAAAGCTTACTGGTTCAACAGGCTTCGCTGTCAGCAATGTTGACGAATCGGGTTCCACCGCTGGCTCACCACTAGGCATGGTCAATTTTGACTGCGGCTTCAACGAACCTAGCCTGATATGACTACTTCCTGGACGAGAGGTCCCTTGCGGCATTTGCGCTTTTCCGGGGACAATGTCAAGACTCTCCATAAGCTCTCCAAATGGTGTCTGTGGAGGCGGCAGAGCGTCATCATTCGTTTGCAGCTGAACGACTGCCGGAACCCTCAATCCAGATGTGCCGTACTTCTGATCCCGTTCACGGAAGAGGTCGGCTGCATCCTCCCATCCCGGCTGAGTCAATTCATTGAGCCTCATCTGCTTCCGCTGAAACCTCTCCATGTGCTGCTGTACCGTTTTGGTGATTGTGCCCATCACCCAGCCGGGTTTAGTGTTAGCAACGGGTCCAGGTTTGTACCCGGCCGGTTTTATAGGTCTGCGTGGCAACGGCCTTACCCCATCAAATATGGACGATTTTTTAAGCGAACCATCACTTTAAGGCCACAAATATTGATCAGAGAGTTTAGTATTTGGTATGTATAATATGCAGCTCAGCGCGGCGCATCTTTTGGCCGTCTCCGATAATCGATATCTTTAAATCGCAGTAAGCAGTAGCCCAAAAACCTCGTTTTTCGGCCCAAAATGACAATAATTTCAATCCAGCTTGCTGAGTTTTGAAGATATCAAAAATCGGAGACATCCAAAAGATGCGCCGTCTGAAGCTCTATATTTCATGTACCAAACACTAAATTATCAGATGAATATTCAAGGACTTAATTGAGGGAACTGTTTGGCACAAACCCACACCGAACCGCCTGGGGCCGGGTTCTCTTGGAACCGCTATAGTACAAATGGTCCGAAAACGGATCCATTGCTAACAATAGCCGGGTTCGTCATCTTCGCTCAGCTTGCCCTGCTTAGTCTCTTCATCATCGTCATCTTCCCCATCCTCCCCATCATCGGAACTTGCAAGATTACTCAGACTGTCCCCGATAGCAACCAGCATCCCTTCAAACGTCCTTTCGGTCTTTCTGGACGTCAATCCCGCAAGTTCAGCATGCATCATCTCGTTCTGCTCTTGCTGGACCGCTGCCTCTACATCTTCAACTCGCGTTCTTGCCCCAGCGGTCTCTCTCTCAACAGAATCCTCAATCCATTTCTCATTCTCTTGATTGCTTAAGAAGTGCATTTCTCGTCGTTTCTCCGCCGCAAGCATCTTTTTGGATCTCAAGCTGTGCAATGCCCCGAGGGCCCGGACTCTCTCTGACTCCAAACCGGTCTTGCCTCCATTCGCTTGATGATGTCGTTGAGTTGACCACTTGGTCGATTTGCCATTTCTGCCAGCTGGAAGTGGCGAAAAGTTCTTGTTCGGAGCATTGACCATTGTAGTTTGCCTGCACGGTGTTGTTAGGCAAGATGTTGGATGTTGCAAGTTATGGACCATATGGAGGCAAGCTGCATCTTTTATGTCAAGGTTGGTACGTTTACTCATCTTGAACGAAGCAAAATCTTCCTCCTGACTGTCAATAAATCAGGAATAGTGACCCTAACGGTACAACATGACCTGATTGTTAGCGTCATTTTCATGTAATATCCCGGGGATTATTTGAGTCAAACATCAGCAGACATTCTTTCCCTCGAACTACATCCTATTAATATCGTGTGACTAGGCAATTCCGCCAGTCGTACACCACAATTTATCCTTGTTATGAAACAAATAACATCAGACCAACTTTTTGCAAATTGTGGGGCGGTGGGAAACCCCTGCAAGTTGCAACTATACTCAGCAGGATTCATCTTGAGCATAACGATCATGTTGGCTGTTATTAATTCCATTCTGACAAGATGCTAAGAATATAGTCCTCAGGGCTTCCCACCTCCTCTCGTTATCATCTTCCTCTCCTATTCCACACCAGCACATCATGGATACACAACGACCTCCGTCAGGTAAGAGCGGATCGAATACCGGCCAATTGGGGGGCGCCACATCGAATACGGAAATTCTTAGCACGCAACAAGAGCACAGACACGAGTTAGATCACCGCAACGCTGCCCATGCAGCCACCAAACATATGACCCAGTATGCACGTTTAAAAGTCGTCCGCAAGACTGGTAGCAGCAAAAATGGAAAGCAGCATGCAGTTGGATGTGAGTATATCCATATTGAGGCAAATGGTGGTCAATTAACCACATAACGTACAGTGAGTGTCCATAGAGAGCTACGCAAGGAATTGATCGCTGCCCGTAACTGGAAACCTCCATGGTCAACAAAGGCATTTGTCCGCACAGTCGGCGAAATCGAACATCATGATGTTGTCCACTCTGGGATTTTCGCAGATGAATTTCCAGATAAGTATTCCCGCGAGTGGACGATTCCGGCTTGAATCACTTGAGAGGAGGCTACCCAATTGTATATCGTAGAGGCAATAGCCGAATTTCACTTTTAGAAGCAGCAACTAATGTCTTGTCGGTTTTCAACATGTCTGCGACTATCGCAAGGCAAGGAGGTCGGGTACAGCTGGAACAGTCCGACATGCGCCTGGCGTTGAATATGGCCAAAAGGCCAAAGAAGGCATTTCGCGTGCTGCTATAGATGAAACGAAATAACTCATTTACAAACCACGAGCCAATGTCTGAGAAGGAAAGAAGCGGGGTGTTGAGTTTCCGGGGCATAAAAAGGTCAAGGCTGCGATACAAAGAGACCCGGGAATGCTTCATCAAAACCAAACGTCCGGCTGCCTTCCTTGCCATAATGGCAAGGCAAAGAATCAGCAGACACGCTGGAGACACAAAAGACCAGGTGCATCTTCACCCGTCCGATGCAGAGACCGGGCTCTAGAGCCGACTCCAACTCTGCCCGGCACGCCACCCACCCTGACCGGTAACACTGGCGGAGCTCAACCTTCTCAAATCGTCAATCTGCAGGCCGGATATACGTATTCGCATGCAGCTCTTCCCTGTGTGGAATTTTCCGATGATGATGCAGATACCCAGCACGATACCAATTTTGATCCAGATATGCTGACTGATGATGGTTAGTACACTATCTGTGGTGTGGTAATGCAGCTAACATTTATTTTGAGAACCAGAGCAGCGGATTGAGCGATCCTGCAACTGATGACAAGTATTGACCGACAGGCACGGGATTGTGGAGATCATTATTATACATATCGAAGTATTATTAAAGAACCACGTAGTGATCACGAAGAAAGTAAATGAAAACTCCAGAAAGGCAGCCAAACCAATGTGAATGATGGAGTGTGCCAAATTAAATAATTCCATATTGTGGATACAGCTATGGGAAAATGAGCGTGAATGGAGCGTCGACAATTTTTGGTCATGCATCCTGGGAAATCACACCTCCGATAGGCTGTAGTCAGTCATAACGGAATTTTTGGCTGCCTTTCAAGGCAAAACAGATTGCAATACCCTCCCTGCCCCATCATGCAAATGAGCGTCAACAGAGGGTCAACGATTTTCGGTCATGAGTCCTGGGAAATCTCACCTCCGATAGGCTGTAGTCAGTCATAAAGGAATTTTTGGCTCCCTGTATAGGCAATACATCAGCAAAATGTATTTTAGTCACTGGAAGACTCCAGGAGTGTCTGAGAGGATGCGGAGTGTAAACTTAGATGTGTCAATTTCAGGAGAGTATCAGACCCTAGGAGGGCATTCCGGCCGGCCTTCAGAGTAACTGGGATCTCTGATGACTGCTACAGGAGTACCATGGGAGTGATTGTGATAGGTTTGGGAATACCTTGGAGCACGGGAGAGAACTTTGGATGCACCTGGGAGCAACTGGGAGCGCCGGCGATGAGCCTGGGAGCGCCGACGGAACGCTGCCGGCAAGTCTGGGTGCACAAGCGACAAGTCTGCGTGCGCCGGTGAGAAGTCTGCGTGCGCCGGCGACAAGCCTCGGAGCGCCGGCGCCAAGTCTGGGAGCTCCTCGAATCACAGTAGAGCAGTCTGGGAAAAACAACACCTTCTTTGGGAACGCTGTTGGTGCGCCTGGAAATCATAGCTACTACATATCGTTCAACGATTGTTAAAACTCATGTATTCAGTTTGTATTCTCATCTATGTATCTATATAGCTACCGATCTACACACGGTATATCTGGATTGGCTGCAGGCGGCGTTTGTGAGCAATTCGAGGTGCGCCTGAAAATGACGATCGAGTGAACTCAGAGCTACACTCCGAGGCCGTGATCGAGCGACTTTGGAGATGCACTTGGAGGCGGTAATCGAGCGTATTTGGTGATACACTTGGAGGTCATAATCGAGCAAGTGTGAAGATACAATTGCAGGCCGTCATCGAGAGAGTTTGGAGATGCACATGGAGGCCGTAATCGAGCGAGTTTGGAGATGCACTTGGAGGCCGTGATCGAGTGAACTTAGAGATGCACTCCGAGATTGTGAGAGGGAGTTTGGAGATGCACTTGTGGAGGCCGTAATCGAGCGAGTTTGGAGATACACTTGGAGGCCGTAATTGAGCGAGTTTGGAGATATGCACTTGGAGGCCATGGTCGTGCGAACTTGCAGGCCGTAATCGAGCGAGTTTGGAGATGCACTTGGAGATGCACTTGGACGCCGTAATCGAACGAGTTTGGAGATTCACTTGGAGGCCATGATCGAGCGAACTTGGAGGCCGTAATCGAGGGAGTTTGGACGAGTACTTAGAGGCGGTCGATGGACGGCGCACTGGGTGCTGAGACTCTATTTATCAGTTAGTTAACTCGCAACTGTGGGAATGTGACAAGGTGACATTACCTTTGAGCTCGCATGGAGAGCTGGATGATGGCGGTCGATCATGTAGGGAGGCACGCCGGAAGCTGAAGCTACATTCAGGAGTCAACTGGTAATCATGAGAATGAAGGGAAGACGAACAATCTTGGATACTCGGTGTATGCTGTACTCGGTGTATGCTGTACTCGGTGTATGCCGTATTCGGTGTATGCCGTATTCGGTGTCAACTCATGATCATGACATGGAGAGATAGAGAGGGATAACTTAACTTTGTGTTCTGTAATGATGTTAGAGTTGTGGACGAGAAAGAGGGAGATGGGGGATGAAGATGAGAATGATGTGGAGGATACGGGCGGATATGGGAAATCAGGGGTACAACTTGCCTGATTGGGTTGGGAAGACCTCGTATCGGTGTAATTACATGCCAGATCGGGACTCGTACCTGCTGTATCGGGGATGGTCAATTGACTCGCACACGAAATTCTCTTAAGTCCCAGTTTCTCATGATGATTTCCCCCATATCCTCTCATCTCTCTCATTCTCGTCCTCAAGTCTACCATCACCTAAGAACACGAAGTTAAGTCATCGCTCTCTATCTCTCCATGCCATGATCAAGAGTTAACACCGAGTACATCTTACACCAAGTACAGCATACACCGAAGTACAGCATACACCCACGTACAGCATCCACTGAGTACTGCATACACCGCGTACTGCATCATCCCAAGATCGACTGTCTCCCGCTCTCATCTCTCGGCAGACCATGTTGTACTCAATTCTGTACATTCCCACAATCACGAGTTAACCAATGAATAGAGTCTCTGCTCCCGTCGCGCCTCCCTCCCGAACTACCGCCCCCACATTGACCGCCTCCAAGTACTCCTCCAATTTCGCTTGATCACGGCCTCCAAGTGCATCTCCAAACTCACTCGATTACGGCTTCCAATCTCACTCGATCACGGCCTCCAAGTGCATCTCTAAACTCGCTCGATCACAGCCTCCAAGTGCATCTCCAAACTTGCTCGATTACAGCCTCCAATCTCGCTCAATCACGGCCTCCAAGTGCATCTCCAAACTCACTTGATTACGGCCTCCAATCTCGCTCGATCACGGCCTCCAAGTGCATCTCCAAACTCGCTCGATCACAGCCTCCAAGTACATCTTTAAAGAGCGACGGCGGGTGTACAGAGATACAGGAGTAACGGAGGTGGAAAGAGTGACGGGGAGTAGATATTCGGCAGACCCCGGAGTAGATAGACATCTTATTTCCATCTTATCTTATCATACAATGAAGATACACTATCTTTCCCAACCTTTTGGTCTCACTCACTCTGTCCGCGATATCATGGATCCATGCAATTGCGTGTGAGCCTCAACGCCGGGTAATATCATATCTTCTCACCCGATTCCTACGCTCCTTGAACCAGAACTGCTCTTTCGCATGAATTCCCTCTGGATGTCGTGAGAGGTGCGGCGGAGTGTTGAAGGTGGGCTCTCTGCCTTCTAGCTCCATCGTTTCAACGCAACGGCCTCCAAATGGTGCATCTCTGAAAGTTCTTTCAATGGGCATGGCCTGGTGCTCCTCCGATTATGCTCTAGACCGTATGTATATATAGAGAGAGACTTAAATCATGCATGCCATATTATGATGTAGCGAATCTTGTAACTGTAACAAAGATGAATATGATAAGACGAAATGCCTTGTGATAATGTAAGAACCACTCCTGTGAGAATACGGCATCAAGTCTCCTGCAGAGCTGGGAAGCGGTCTCGGCCGCTCTCCAAGTATTCCACAGAGCGGCGCAGCGGTCTCAGCTTCTCTGGAAGTCTCCCGCAGATCTGCGCAGAGGTCTCAGGAGCTCCAAAATTTGACTATCCTAGATGGAGCATCCTGAATGCACCTCCATAACTGCAGGTGCTTTCAGGAGCACCTGAGAATGCTCTTGCAGAGTCTGAGAGCACTTTGCTTAGCTCCAGGTGGGTCTGGGAGCGTCTGAATGTACTTAGAAGCACCGGTGAGGTCGCCCGGAGTGTCTGGGAGGATTGCGTGTGGCTTCTGGACTGCATTACATTTTGCTGATGTACAGAATGCAATACCCTCCCTGCCCCATCATGAAGATGAGCATCAACGGAGCGTCAACGATTGTTGGTCAGGTATCATGTGTAATCTGGTGGGCGACAGGTTGCACATTGTCATAAACTGATTATTGGCTGCCCTTATAGGCAAAAGTGAAAGTGAAACGCTTCCTGCCCCATCTTCAAAATGTGCGTCAACAGAGTGTCAATGATTGTTGGCCTTCCATCATGGTTGATCACAGCACGATGTCGCGGATAGTGACTATATACATCGTTTGGACTGTCATCGTACGCTAAAAGGCTCAACAATACTCACTGGTAGCTCTGTAAATGAATTAAGTTGTTACTGTCCCGGAGGATGTGGCTAGAATATCCCGTCCATATCTGTCTATAAAGGCTGCCATATCCTTCTTCAAGGATGCTTGTGATCAAGCACCACTCATAGTACCGAAGATGCAAGACCAATTATTGTTGACACACTGTTGACGCTCTGTTGACGCTCTGTTGACGCTCTGTTGACGCTCTGTTGACACTCTGTTGACGCTCTGTTGACGCTCTGTTGACACTCTGTTGACGCTCTTTTGACGCTCTGTTGACACTCTGTTGACGCTCTGTTGACGCTCTGTTGACGCTCTGTTGACGCTCTGTTGACGCTCTGTTGACGCTCTGTTGACGCGCTGTTGACGCGCATTTTCAGGATGTGGTTGGGCGCGTGAGTATGCGTGTTTTGCACATGACAGCGGCTAATACGTCGAAAATGAAACATGACGTACAAATGTCAATATTTTACCATTCACAGTAGCATATCTGAATGCGACCATAAATGTGAAACACGAAACGCAGAACCAGAGATTAGAACTGACGGGTCTAGCTCAACCCGGCGAAACCCGCGGGTTGATGGGTACGTGTCCGTGTTCGGCCCGCCAAGAGTCAACTGGTCGGATTTCTGGACGGGTCTGGAACCAAACCGACTGGTTTTTGCTGTCCAAATACGGACCGCTGGTGGGTTACCCAGACCCGTCGCTAACACTATTCACGTCGGTCGATCCTATTGCTCACTAAGGATCTGAATAACCTTGGTTCGTATTTCTTGTAACAGTAGTTGTTGAGCGGACTCAGCTGATCTCTGGGATTCCTGAAGTCGCTTTATCTTCCGAGCCTTGCTATGTTGTTTCTTCGTTTGAAGCAAGGGATTTACTCGGTTGCGCTGCCACATATTCCTAGCTCGTTCTGGCTCCTTGATCAACTGCTCAGCTTTATTTCTCGCTCGTTCGAAATTTGCCTGATCTGACTTGGATAAACTTGTCCTGACCGGTACTCTGAGCCAGGGTCTGACTGACTATCTCGAAGCAACTCTGAAGCTTTCCGTACTGTCTGTTGCTCTCTACGACGCCAACCCCCAATTGCTTTGCCCTACAAAGATGTACTGATTATCCCTAGTGTAGGAGATAATCTTTGCAAAGGCGTATAAAATGACGTCGTTATCGTTCTCGAAGGTTATTGTCATAAGCTACCGAGGTATACTCTCAAGGTGCGGGGCTGCCGCTACGAAAGCTAATAGATTCTCAGGTATATAATAATAGGTATAGGTATCATGAAAACGCAATGATAAATAAGGAGCTTTCTCCGCTGGTAGGTATCCTTTTTCCGCTTCCTGTTTCATCCCCTTGCATTGCATGAAAAGTGTCCTCTTTTTATTGTCTCTCGGAACCCTCTCCAGACTATGATTCAATCCCTCAATGATAGCCACTTATCCGTGCGTCTTGCATTCGTAGAATGCGCCTGGTAGACGCGGCCATGGATCCCTCTGGTTATCATGTTCATGCATGATATCATTTCGGCAGAATGAATCAGACCACAATTTCAACTTTGACATCTCCCAATCATTTCATTTTGGAATGGAACTCCCTACTCAATGGTCAACACGTCTGCATTATTTAAAACCTCCAGACCTAAATAACTCATAGACTTCCATCGGTGACAAACCGTGTGCTATGCCAACAAGGATCATATATCCCTCAGTTACGTCATGCTTAGGTAGTCCGCATAGGCACTGCCGAGGTGTGCCCCACTTGATCCTAGGCTGTTACGGCACAAAGGGTGGAGAGCCTGCTTACTTGCATATGGACAATCAACTGCCAGCATACAGTTACACTCATCACACATAGTATCAAGGAATGAATGTAGTCGAAAACAACACGCTTGGCAGGACTGCAGTCCTTTCGATCTGGCAGTGTTGCTGCATCATCAAATCAGCTGCCGCAGCACTTCGCTCTCAATGAATCCACTAAAGCCTTAGCTTTATCCAATCGACACGTGACTTAGTATAACCCCACTCAAGGCTATACCACATGGTCAAGATAATGTGCATGGTGAGTGCATTTGGCCTCTGGCCTATCTTCAGGTACCAATAGTCATTATCAGGGAAACCCCTAACACTTCTCCTCGATTTCAATGACCTACCATAAGCAATTTTCAAAATGTTGACTTTCTGCACCAGGTCTGAATGCAGAGTGATGTAGTTAGATGTATGGATGAATGCAACATGATGGTGGTCATTCATACAGATTCGCGTTGAGCATTGACTGCTCCTTCTATGAATTGTATGCTATCACTGACTTCAATTTTGTTAGTAAATGTTGTCCCCAATTTAGATTGCGTGTTCTCACTTATCTATAACAGGCAGGGCAATATCACGTTGATTAATTGTCAATCAACTCGGTTTGGAGTCTAGAACTTTCATATGGGCCGTATGACCCTTGTGCATGGGCAGACGAAATATCATGTCTCACAATATTGTCACTGAAATCAAGAAGATGCGGCCAAGTAGCAAAACAGGTATTGCAATTACTTTTTGCAGACATATGTCGTCAATAATTACAGATTTTGCAGGTGGTGTACAGATGACATACGAACAATTACAACATGTTTAACTGAATCCAATTCATGTACGATAATTAGCTAGGGAGGTTACATGCTGCAGTAAAAGTTTCTGGGTTTAACAGGCTGGGATTTCTTCATTGGTGATGAATTGGGTACCACATCGGGCATGAGAGCTGATATGCATATGTGAGACTGTGGTTTCCCGGATGCTAATCTCATATGTCCACTTTCTGCTCATGATATTCCATGTGGCATTGCGATTTTCCGCTGACACAATCATGTATCTCCATCAGCTCTCCAATTGTTGTCAGCACAGTAGCAGGTGCAAATGAATCCATTTGCAGCTTTTTGACTGCCTTTTCTGTTGTTAAGGCTGTTCTGTACCTCAAATTGTACAAATGATGCAAGACAAAAAATCGTTCACACTCAGCTTCAGGATGTAGCAGGGAGCATGTCTCTCCTTGTTTTGATTATAAAGGCAGCCAATGAAACAAACATAAACGAGGATGTACCAAAGTTAATATTTTGCACATGATAGGAGGATATTTGAATGGAACCATGAATAGAAATACCTGAAAACGAGAACCTGAGATTGGAACTCATGGGCCTAGCCAAACCTGGGAAAACCCGCAGGTTGACAGGTATGGGTACGAGTTTGGGTTGGGGAGAAGCTGTGGGTATGATTTTTGAACGGATCTGGAACCGAGCTGAACCATTTTGCTGGAACAAACCCGAACCGCTGGTGGGTTACCCGGACCCATTCCTAATACCAGTTTTTGGTGGTAAACCCGGCCCAATTGTAACGGTCCAGGTTTTCATCTGGTGAAGCCCGCTGCAATGGTTCGGTACTGGTACCATCCCCAACCCGAAACCGTTCTAGCATGTTGGAACGGTTGCTAAAACTACTCCAGGGAGGTCCTATGCAGCCAAAGCTGGTGGCGAAGGTGAGCTTTCTGAATATTTTAATGCAGCTGCACCAACATGTTGACAGAGTGACTAGGATGTTTTGACGATTTCTTCCGTGTCCGAAATGGATCTGACAGCTGTCATCTACTCGTTTTGAGTGCAACAATCCTGCTGTGTAGGATGTAGGTTTTGGCTGCCCTGCCACATCTCCAAAAAGTCATGGACCTTGGCCATTCAATGCAATTACCTTTATTCTGCCTTTTTCGTCATTTCGGGGTCGTTTACTTGGTTCGTCAATTCCAATGCTGAGTCATCGCGTGCACAAATCCCATCATTGGCTCCCGTAAAGTACCTTATGATGACCTTTTCGCAAAGGGTCTCGCCTGTGGTTTTCGACTGAATATAGTTAATAACATCTCACCCAAGGGAAAAACTTGCCTCCACTCCGACAACATGTGGTATGATTGAACCATTCCACGTGCCACATTGAAGAGATCAGCGGACTTTGAGTGCGTTTCCTCTGGTTGGCGCCACTGGTCAGTTATGTCCGGCATCCAAAGTGTACTGCTGATCCCCATTGGGTCAGAGTTGTAATCATTGAGATTTGGATTAATTTGCCCCCAGTTCTTTGGCGCTTCTGGCGGTGGATTCAAATACAGCCAGGTAGCCGTCAATAAGTGTGCTGTGCAATTGCTCCGTCCGGGTGTCGTTTCAGCCACATTGTTTGGTGTTAACTATTCTCCATTATTGCTGGATAAATCATATGGATCAAAGGATGATTGACAGGATCATAGAGCATTTGCGGAGGGGACTAGATTGCTGTTCGGTATGCTTTCGAGTTTATTGACCGGCACACATCCATGTTTGGCACAGTATTCATTCTCCATATACTTGAGAAATGCCTCTTGGGATTGAGTAGTATAGAATGTCTCGTCTGCAGGACTAATATCCAATCCCTTGTCCCGCTTCCTAAACAATCCCAACTTCCGGAAATGATCGAGGATATGGGTGGAAATGAGCAGCATACCTGTCATAGGAGTCACTTCAGTGCAATATTTGGACAGCTTCTGTTGAGCTAATTTCATGGCAAAGAACAAGTCTTCCTTCCATTGAGCCTTTTTCTTTACCAAAGCTCGCATAACGTCATCCTTATGATCGAACATGTTATGGTACACTGTGATAACATGATGCAATGTGACTGTATGCCTCTTTGACATCCACAAGGTCCAATATCAGAATGGCCTCAATACATCCATGATGTACTTCGCAATGGTCCATTTGTCCTGTGTTGTGAAGTGTGGCTAGTATTCACTGTATTTTGGAGTGTGGAGCCACTCGCGTGTAAATTCTCGTAAATGGTAGACAATTTTGATCAATTCCAGTGTTGCGTTCCAATGTGTCTTCACATCCATGATAGGTAGTACTGTAATGCGGACTGTGGCTTTTTGACCGTCAATGAATACGTTTTGACCACCAGGTGTATGTGTAATCAATACAGCAAGCATTCTCTGCTGTATGAAGGTCAGTTTCAAGACATCCAAAATCTGTTGAAATACGTACTTTCTCAATTGTCTTTGCTAAACCTCATCTCATCGCCGACACCTTATTGACTCTAGAATTGCTTTCTTTTCGAAGTCTTTGACTCTTCCTAATGTCTATGCTTTCATCCTCTCCACATTGCTGATTGTGCTCATAGGCTTGCCAAGACTTGGTGCGGCCCTTTACACTGAGACTGCTCATGAATGCACCTAAAGCCAGCTGTATGATGTGTGCTATGCATGGTATGTGGTTCCTCATTGCAGGTCACTCGAGTCCGGAGGCCTGAAGTGTTGATTGTAGCTCACGTGTCATCGAGTAATTTGAGGAAGCATTATCAGTTGTAGTTCCAAGCAAACAGCCGTTGGGAAGCACAATACAATTAAGCACCTCCTTCAAATGTACGGCTAGCCTTGCTACAGTATGTTGGCTCTGGACCTATCATCCTTAATTAGCTTTCAAAACCGGGAAAGAATTGGCGATTAACCTCATCAAAAGCGAGTTGAACTTCACGCAATGCCCAATTTGGATCCATATAGTAACCGATGACCAATGTTACGGATAGTTCGTTGGTTGATGTCTGTTCTTTCAAAGGTAAACTGACTTCATTGCATAACGGTAATTGCTTCTTAACTGCATCCACGGTCAGTGCATAATCCCACCAGCAAATGTTCCCAAAAGTCATGCCACAGGGCAGCAATAGATCACTCCGTAATGCTGTATACGACCATTAGTGCTCCAGTGTTGATATAGCGTTCCATGGAATATCAGCTGAAACAAATTCTAATGTGAGGTAGCGATTTCATGTGTCTCTGTGATGTTCGGAAATTTCAAAGTTCATAGCTGCCAGTTTGGAGCGTTGTGTTGGTGAGTTCGGTCAATATGGATTAACCTGGATGTCAAATAGGAATTTCCTCTGTGAACTTACTATTGTAATTCCTCAACTTCCTTCATCAGTAAAAGATAATTCTGTCCATGCGAAATGGCTCCGTCAGAGTGGATGCGGTCCATCAGAACAGTCAGAGACATCCTGGTGGCAGCTCACTCCGTGCCCGGTGTGAATACCACTCATCGCATTGCATATATCTCTCCTTTTGCAGTTTCACCGTTTCTTCTTGAAATATTGGTCTTCTATTTTGAAAGAACACTCCGGCGTTGAAGGCTAACCGTGTCCATGTGTCAGAATGGGTTCATTGGGCACACGCTTGCATCGAGATTGCAATGCGATGGGTGACGCTGCAAAAACCTCTCCTTGCATTCCTTCTACCTGCACGCAAAATGGAATTATCTCTTCACTAATTATACACCTCATTCCAAGCCGCCAGATCTATGTGGCTATTGACAATCCATCGCACATTCCGTCAATCTCCCAGCTTACCGCTAGTAGCTATCTCTGGAATTACGTGCGTGTAGCTGACGAGGTTTCCCATGCTGACAACTTGGAATGCAAGTGCTGCTGGTGCTTTTCACACTTGTACAAATTTTGTGATGGGATCCAAGTTACCCGAGTTTTCAGGTATTTTGGTGAGCGCCAGGGCTAACCAGCACCCAACAAATGATCCATCCCTGTTCAGGAGCTTTGTTTTGAATAGTCATTGCAGTTGCCACGGGAAACGACCATTCAGCGCGCCATAACATCCCCCTGGTTGTTGCCTTACCCACACCCAGTCGTTCCATCGGTCCCCTCCGCGCCACCTCTGGCTTCTTGTGCATGGACAAATCTGAGATATGCATTCACCTTGTGAACCCTCAAATTGAACTTTAATACCATGGTGAATACAGAGCTCCATTGCGTGCAGTTGTTCATCTGATATATACGTCTTGTTACGACTCTTATGCTTGATAAACTCCCGCCTGCCGTTGTATATTGCCACATGGTGCATAGCGTCTTGTGTATTGTCAAGGAATGCGCTGAAGTCTTTGATCATAGTGTCAGGATGCTTTCCATCACAGCAGTTTTGGGGTCCCATGAATTTGGGCTTCGCATATGACTGGGAGCTCAGGGGGGCAGCCAGATCAGTGCCGGAAGGGAGGACTGTTCAGATGGCAGTGGTGTTCTCTCAACGCTGAGCGAGGGCTTCGAGATTGAGCTCTCTGATCATAAAGCAGAGAATGCAATGCTGTAAGGTGATTCCTTGCGGCAGGTAGTTGAGATTGTGATTGGAGGCTTTCCAACCGTCCTTGAGATTCAATTTATGTGCGTGTTCATGTCTCTCGGCAGAATATTGTTGCAAGGCTCTGTATCTACAAATCTGTTCCACCCAGTGAGACATCAAGTGGATCTTCGGAAAGTTGAAGTCGGCATCTAACTCCTTGGACACAGCTATCTCATGGCTGATATAATCCCACCAGGCATTCATTTCGCGCCGCTTCTTGGACGGTGTCCAAGTTTCAGCATGCATTTCCTCGTCTACATTTGGCTTCTTCATGAGCTCAGTTCTCAGGGCATTGGCTTTGGCCTTTGCCGGCTCGCTGGCTTGCCTGAGTAAGGAAACATCTATGAAGGTGTGAAAACGATGCAAGCCATCTTCCATGTAGCTCAAGGTTGCATCATCCTGACATTTATATCAAGCATACATATACAATTCTTACAATTCCCGTGTGGACTGAATTGTGCGATTGAATGTGGGATGCTGAGCATGGCTTCTTCCTCGTAGAGACTGGGTTACAACTCCAAGCAGGTACAGGCTCATTTTCTTCATCTCCTTCCCATTCCATTGAGAAACTTCCTTATATGACTTAGTATTTGGTGTGAGGTTGTGGTAAGCAGGCACGTAATAACCATATCGCATTGTACTTGTTGAGCCGTTCGTGTGTCTTCATGAAGTGGAAAATTGACTTCTGGAGGTAACCAAGCATGCCGATCTGAATTGTATGGAGGAGGTCAGGCTTCGGGAGGTTGCTCACGATGCAGGGATTATGTCGAAACACATCGCATCGTCGGTGAACATGACGCAACGATAGTTCGGCATCGGCTATCTTGGTGTTGGCATCGCTGAGCATTCAATAGTATAGGTTGTGATCCCACCGGGGGTGTTCGTTGTCGGGAGGGACATAATCTCCCAGTTCATTCTTTGGACACTCGCACCAGAAACAGACATGTTGTTCGAGATGATGTAGGCCGCTATGCTCAGGGTAATCTGCAAGCCACGCTGTGAAGATTGGTTTGCAACACCTGAAGTTGCCATCTGCACAGAGAATGTTGTAATACCTGCTCTCGGGGCTGCAATTTTGTTCCAAGGTGAGAGTCTTGAGTACCCGCTGGAGTGCTTTGTTCAGCACCTGTCAGTTTGTTTGACGCTGCTCATCTAGCCTCTTCTGAGGAATATTGCGGTTCTTGATCGGAATCGGCACGTGAGCGACCATTACGACACTGCGCGTTGAGGGCATCTGGCGGATCATCGAAGATAGGTTGCTAATTGTCATATATACAGGCCACTCTCTCTTGTCACCAGCAAAATTCGAAAGATGCGTTCTGTCGGACATGAAGTTGAAGGCAACCAGTTTATCCCCCACTGTGAGCATTGACTTAATGTCGGTTAGCATGTCATCATGCTCGGGTATCTCTCCTTCCGTGTGTCTCCCGGCACAAGTCCACATTGAGCATTTCGGTACAGGGGCATTTCGGTGGTATATCGCTGTTAAAGCATCACTGTAGGGCGTAAATATGATGCTCGGTGTACGATGGCTACCCCATCAACCATCTCATGCTTTTGATGATGTCTTGACTCCAGTATTTGATAGGGCGTTGGTGATTGTCATTCCATTTCATATCCTCGAGACTGTGTAGTTCCCACTCCCCAGTGCCAGATTATCTGTCATGCTAGCCATGAGCTTCTGGATGCCATCCCTGTTTTTGAAGCTTGGGAAATGCAGAGCGGTGTTGTCATCTTTTCGCACATGGTCATAGTACGTCTTCATGCCCTTCTCCTGGATCACACACTGAAAAAATTGTACTCTTCACACGTTGCAAATAGGTAGTAGTGAGTGATTTGTAGGTTCGTCTGAAGGATACCTCCCCTGCACCGCGAGGACTGGTTCACTCCTCGCCTACCGAGCCAGGGGTGCACGCCTCAGGGAGAGAGATAGTGGGGAGAGGGACATCGGGGAGTGGGACATCGGGGAGAGGGACATCCGGGGGAGTGACATTGGGGAGACTGTTGCTACCTGCCGAGTCGCCGGGTAGCTACCGCTCCATATCAACATCGGAGGTGTTGTGGCTGCCTCAGCCTCTTGTAGAGTTGGCGCTGCTGCGTGAGGGTTTTGCAGCATCACAAGCCCCAGAAACTCCAGCCCACTGAGGCGGTGAGTCTCCAGAGTTCATGGTCGTGGGAGAGCCTCCGCGGTATGTGGCTATGCGGCAGGCGCTGGAGGTAGAGGCCGTGGGGCATGCTTCCGTGTCTGTTGGCCTTGCTTATTTAGCACATTTCGCTGATTGTCGTCCATGGTATCAGCATCATCAGCGAATGTATTTACTATCTCTCCCTGGCCAATCATCTGATGTTCTTTGCCATTATTATTATCCTAATCCTCATCTTCATCCTCATCCTTCTCCTCATCCTCATCCACCTCCTCCTCTTCCTTCTCATCTTCGTCCTCTTGATCTTGCTCATGTTCACCATCCCTTTCCACATCCACATCACCGTCTAAATCAACGCCATCCGGTGCCGCTACATCATCCTCCATGCGCAGATCCACATCAGAATCACATTCTGAGTCATATTGGCCGTCCGATGCGGTAGGGTTGGTATTAGTGTTAGCAACGGGTCTGGACGGTCACTTCGGGTCCGGGTACGGGTCGGAACCAAACCATGGGCAGATTGGCGGTCCGGGTCGTCAATGAACCCGAACTGTCGATTCGGGTACGGTTCCATCGACGTCTCCCTACCCGTCTTAATTGGGCGGTTTCTCAGCGGGTTGTACGGCGGGTACATCTGGAAATTCATATAACATGCTTGCCTTTACTATTCGGTTATAGTAGTCAATCAAAATCGATCATTTGACATCCAGTAATAACATTTTGTATGTTTCGCATGTAGTGACATCGAGAATATTTTAATTCCTGTTTTTCTTTTAATGATTTGTATTTTTGATCAGGGAGGAGGTCATTAGTTGAATTATAAGCTCAAATATCCATTCGATGCCTTCATTCCCTGATCTGCATCACCAGCAATTGATGATCCTCAGTTGATGCTGAGTTGACAGATATTGTCAGAATGGCGCTGTGACCGTGTCACTGGCTCTTTTGCACATAGTGGTTGGCAATACATTGGTTATGGATAGCAGCGAGCAAATCACTTACCAATTACCTTATTTACAAGACTGAACATTGTGGAGGCTCCATCGATGATTGAGGTGTAGCGGCATCGACACAGACCATATTGCCTATCAAGGCTGCCAATACTTCGATTATGGGTAAATGCCGTAGCACAGCCCTTGGATTATACAAGATGCAACACCCAAAATTGTTGACACTCTGTTGACGCTCATTTTCAGACAGGTGCTGTGACCATGTCACGATCGCATTTGCACAGAACGGCTGCCAATACGTTGATTATGGACTTAAGCCGTAGCAGAGCCCTTGGAATATACATGATGCAACACCCCAAAGCGTTGAGACTGTGTTGATGCTCTGTTGACGCTCTGTTGATGCTGTGTTGATGCTCTGTTGACGCTCATTTTGAGGTGTAACGGTATCGACAAAAACAATATTGCCTATAAAGGCTGCCAATACTTCCATTATGCATAAATGCCGTAGCACAGCCCTTGGATGATACAAGATGCAACACACAAAATCGTTGACGCTCTGTTGACGCTCATTTTCAGAGAGGTGTTGTGACCATGTCACGATCGCATTTTCACAGAACGGCTGTCAATATGTTGATTATGGGCATATGCCGTAGCAGAGCCCTTGGAATATACATGATGCAACACACAAAAGCGTTGACACTCTGTTGACACTCTGTTGACACTCTGTTGACACTGTGTTGACACTGTGTTGATGCTCTGGTGACGCTCTGTTGATGCTGTGTTGACGCTCTGTTGATGATCATTTTGAGGTGTAATGGTATTGACAAACACCATATTGCCTACAAAGGCTGCCAATACTTCGATTATGGATAAATGCCGTAGCACAGCCCTTGGATTATACAACATGCAACACACAAAATCGTTGACGCTCTGATGACGCTCATTTTCAGACAGGTGTTGTGACCATGTCACGATCACATCTGCTCAGAATGGCTGCCAACACGTTGATTATGGGTCTATACCATCGCAGAGCCTTTGGATTATACATGATACAACACCCAAAAGCGTTGACACTCTGTTGTTACTCGGTTGTCACTGTGTTGATGCTCGGTTGACGCTCTGATGATGCTCACTTGATACACTGTTGACGCTCTGTTGACACTCATTTTGAGGTGTAATGGTATCGACACACACAATATTACCTATAAAGGGTGCCAATACTTCGATTATGGATAAATGCCATAGCACAGCCCTTGGATTATACATGGTGCAACACACAAAATCGTTGACACTCTGGTGACGCTCATTTCCAGAGTGGGGCTGTGACCATGTCGCGATCACTTTTGCACAGAACAGCTGCCAATACGTTGATTATGGATATCTGCCGTAGCAGAGCCCTTGGATTATACAAGATGCAATACCCAAAATCGTTGACACTCTATTGACACACTGTTGACGTGGTGTTGATGCTCTGTTGATGCTCTGTTGACGCTCTGTTGACGCTCATTTGGTGGTATAGCAGTTTCGACACAGACGATATTACCTGTAAAGGCTGCCAATACTTCGATTAGGGATGAATGCTGTTGCACAGCCTTTGGATTACACAAAATGCAATCCACAAAATCGTCGACGCGTTGTTGACACTCATTTTCAGACTGGGGCAGTGACCATGTCACGATCGCTTTTGCTCAGAATGGATGCCAATACGTTGATTATGGGGACATCCCATTGCAGAGCCTTTGGATTATACATGATCCTACGCCCAAAATCGTTGACACTCTGTTGACAATCTGTTGACGCGGTGTTGATGCTCTGTTGACAATCTGTTGACCCTCTGATGATGCTCATTTTGAGGTGTACCAGTATCGACACACACGATATTGCCTATAAAGGCTGCCAATACTTCGATTATGGATAAATGCCGTAGCGCAGCGCTTGGATTATACATGGTGCAACACACAAAATCGTTGACGCTCTGTTGACGCTCATTCTCTGAGCGGAGCTGTGACCACGTCGCGATCACTTTTGCACAGAACAGCTGCCAATACGTTGATTATGGATATCTGCCGTAGCAGAGCCCTTGAATTATACAAGCTGGAATACCCCAAATCGTTGACACTCTGTTGACAATCTTTTGACGCTGTGTTGATGCTCTGTTGACGATCTGTTGACGCTCTGTTGACGCACATTCCGAGGTGTACCAGTATCGACACACACGATATTACCTATAAAGGCTGCCAAAACTTCGACTATGGGTAAATGCCGTAGCACAGCCCTTGGATTATACAAGATGCAACACCCAAAATTGTTGACGCTCTGTTGACGCTGATGTTCAGACTGGGGATGTGACCATGTCGCGTTCTCTTTTGCCCATCAAGGATGCCAATATGTTGATTATGGATAACAGGGAGCAAATGGCATCCCAATGGACTTACTTACCAGATCAAAAACTGTTGAGGCTCCGTTGACGCTCACTTTCAGAATGTGGCTGTTACCGTGTCAATTTATCCTTTCCCTATACAGGCTGCCGATACTTTTGCTATGGATAATAGTGAACAAATGGCTTCCCAATGGACTTACTTACAAGATCAAAAACTGTTGACGCTCCGTTGACGCTCACTTTCAGAATGTGGCTGTTACAGTGTCAATTTATCTTTTCCCTATAAAGGCTGCCGATACTTTTGTTATGGATAACAGCGGACAAATCGCTTCCCGATGGACTTACATACAAGATCAGACACCGTTGACGCTCTGTTGACACTCAATTTCAGAATGTGGTTGTTACCTTGTCAATTCCTCTTTTACCTGTAAAGGCTGCCGATACATTGGTTATGGATAACAGCAAGCAAATCCGTTTCCAATTAACTTACTTACCAGAGAAAATATCGTTGACACTCTGTTGACGCTCAGTATTAGAATGTCGCTGTTACTGTGTTGCGGTCTCTTGTGCCTACAAAGGTTGCCAATCTGTTGATTATGAATAGCAGCGAGCAAATCATGTTCCAATTAAGTTGCTAACATATCCAAACATCATTGACACTCCGTTGACGCTCATTGTAAAAATGGGGCTGTTCCAGTGTCGCTTTCTCATCCAGCTATAAAGGCTGCCAATACTTCGGTTATGCATATCTGCGAGGAACTCCCTTTCCAATTAAGATACATACAACACCACAAATCATTATCATTCCGTTCACTCGCATTTTCAGTATTGGGCTGTATCCGTGTCGCATGTTCTTTTGTCTATCAAGGCAGCCAATAAGTAGGTTATGAATAACAGCATGCAACTCGCTGTCCAATTAACTTACTTACAAGACCAACAATCGTTGACGGTCGATCCACATT